>Ga0169931_10004029_pt1 | contig 23049 bp, 14 predicted proteins | sample Kivu_15m_20L_FD_129675 | JGI IMG/M metagenome (GOLD analysis project Ga0169931, IMG submission 129675) | Freshwater microbial communities from Lake Kivu, Western Province, Rwanda to study Microbial Dark Matter (Phase II) - Kivu_15m_20L... | ecosystem: Environmental > Aquatic > Freshwater > Lake...
AAGCTTCAAATACTTCAAGGTCATTTTGAAAATGAATCAAATCAGGTTTTTCTTTGGCTAATATTTTAGAAAGTGCTTCAGGATAACTTTCATCATTTGCATAGGGAACCCAGTATTTTTTATGCGCAGCGGATAAAATCAGATCAGAGGGATCGCTTCCCATTCCTATAATTGTATCGCCTGAATTGGCATGTAACAGGGAGCGTATTACACCCTCTGAAGGTGCGCCACCAGCACCGGCTATAAGAATTTTCATATCAGATTGTAATCTTTTTGTAAGGCTTGAAATTGATTGTAGTCTCTTATATAATCTTTTTCATCGTAAACGATACTGGCAATACACACCTGTACGGCATTGTGTGAGTATTTCATTTCTCTCCAGCATAGTTTTGGGATAAAAATACCTTGATCCGGGCTATCCAAACAAAATGAGAAAACTTCTCCTTCTATTGTTTCTATTTCCAATTCAACTTTTCCAGCTACTGCAATCAGGATTTGCTCCAGTTCCAAATGGGCATGCCCTCCACGACGCACATCTTCAGGAGTAAAGTAAGTCCAGTAAAATCTTTGTGGAGTAAAAGGCAATTGTTCATTTTCAGCAACAGAAATATAACCAAGTTGACTTTCTCCAATTTTTGGAAATGAAATATGATAAGGTTTCATGGTTCTCATAGGGATTGGAAATTCGTGTGATAATGGAAATGGGGTCGAACGATACCAGGCAAAAGAGCGGAGTTTGCACCGATATTCACGTTTTGAACTTCGAAGCTTATAATTTGCTCTGCAATATACAGGGGATATTTTTGATTTTCTCCGAATATGAGTTTAAAGTAATATTGTCCGGCATTCAATAAATGAGGCGGAATTTCAAAACTGACAGCGTACTGACCTTTCTTGGAGTCATTATGCTGAGAGAGTATAACACCTGTGTGAAAAACTGCAATTTCGTCAAGTGTTCTTAATTCAAAGGTTGCGTCTATGTTGGTGCTTTCTCTGTTATTTGTAAATAGTAAATCTATCTGAATTCCGGAATGAATGCTGATGATATCTCCCTGAGCTGCTTTGGCAGAGAAAGAGTCAATTTTTATCCACTGATTTTGGTGCTTAATTTCATCATGTAGAAATTGGTACGATTGCCCTAAGACATTCATTTTTTGATAGGCAGCCACAGCCTCGAGGGCTGGACCTTGCATTTGTAATTGTCCATTTTTCAGAAGGATACCTTCAGAGCATAAATCCTTCACTGCAGCCATATTATGACTAACGAATAGAACTGTTCTACCCTGACCCTTGCTTACTTCATTCATTTTTCCCAGACATTTTTTTTGAAATTCTGAGTCGCCTACTGCAAGTACTTCATCTACTATTAATATCTCACTCTCTAAATGGGCAGCTACAGCAAAGGCTAATCTTACATACATGCCAGAACTGTATCTTTTTACCGGAGTATCAATATATTTTTCTACCCCACTGAAATGAACAATTTCATCAAATTTGGTTTTGATTTCTTTTTTACTCATTCCCAAAATGGCACCGTTTAAGAAAATATTCTCTCTACCTGTCATTTCAGGGTGAAATCCTGTTCCTACCTCCAACAAACTCGCTATACGCCCTTTGACCTTAATGCAACCCGTAGTGGGGGAGGTAACTCTTGAAAGTAATTTAAGTAAAGTACTTTTTCCCGCTCCGTTTTTGCCTATAATACCCAACGCTTTTCCTTGTTCCAGGGAAAAGTCAATGTCTTTAAGCGACCATACATAGTTACTTTCATTTCCTCTGGTTCTATCGTTCACAGTCCCTAATTTCGTGTAAGGATCCTCTTTGCCTCTGATTTTATGCCAAAAACGGTTCAAATCATGAGACAGCGTACCCGTTCCCACTTCCCCTAATCGATACAACTTTGATAAATTTTCTACTTTGATTGCTATACTCATAGATTTTTTAGACTGTGTCCATAAAGGATTTTTCGTTTCTATTAAATATAATCATTCCTGCTAATAAAATGATTGAGGTAAAGAGTGTAGTGTACAAAAGACCAGACAAATCCAGTCTGCCAGTTCCCAAAAGTCCATTGCGAAAAATTTCTATTAAATGAGACAGAGGATTTAGTGCGATCCAGCTGCGATATTTTTCGGGAAGGCTTTGCAGTGAATATATGACCGGTGTTGCATACATAAGCAGCTGTACCCCAAATTGAATTAAAAAGCGTAAATCTCTATATTTAGTCGTCAATGCTGTAAAAATTAAGCCCAGCCCCAAACCGATTCCTGCCATAAGGATGATTAAAACTGGGAAAAGTAAAATACTTGCCTGCATTTGAATTAAGCAACCCTGGTTTAAGTAAAATAGATATACTGCAATTAAAAGTAAAAATTGAATAAAAAATTTGATGAGACCTGAGATTACTTTGGATAAGGGTAGAATGAGCCTGGGAAAATATACCTTACCAAAAATAGATGCATTTTGAATGAAAGTATCTGAGGTCTGATTGAAGCATTCCGCAAAATAATTCCAAAGAACGATGCCTGATAAGTAAAAAAGGATAGGCGGAATACCATCCGTCGGAATTTTAGCAATATTTCCAAAAACGAAGGTGAAAATCAAAGTTGTAAGTATAGGTTGAATAAAAAACCAAAGCGGACCCAGGATAGTTTGTTTATAAACGACAACCACATCCCTTTTGACAAATAAAAACAATAGATCCTTATATTGAATAAGTTCTTTAAAATTTAGGTCTAACCAACCCTTTTTTGGTTTAATTTCAAGATCCCAGGAATTTTTGGGCATCATTTAAGTTGGGTTAAAAGGAATCAATTGAATCAAAACACAAGCGTAACTTAGGTGAAGTAAAAATAGAATTATTTTTACACTTTTCTTTTTTTTTTTAACATTCACTTGTGATAAATCTTCCTTAAGACCGCATCAAAACAAAAGATTTGCTTTGTATTCCGTTTTTACGAATCAGTCGGTTGATATACATGCCATTGGGTAACTGCAAATCGGAAATAAAAATTTGCTGCAATCCTTTCCCGAATTGATATTGCTCCTCCCAAATAATTTGACCACGTATATCAATAATTTGAACTATAACCGGCTCATTTTCTTCACTTGTATTAAATTCAATTTGATAAGAACCTGAGTTTGGATTCGGATATAATTTCCAAGCTTCCTCTTCATTCGGAACAGGTGGAGGAACTACAATCGTTATAGGTTGGCAAAGGGTTGAGCTAACTCCAACAGCAATTCTTTGGGTAATCGTATCAGTAAAACAGCTGTTTCTGGCTATTAGACTTACATCGTAACATCCCGGATTGAAATAATAATGGTAAGGGTTGGATAGTGTTGCAGTAGTGTTGTCTCCGAAAAGCCAGTAATAGGAAGTACTGTTTGCAGAATTATTGATAAAAGCCAAACTTGTTGAACTGATGGTATAGCTGAAGGCAGCTGTTGGTAAGGGCAATATTCTGACATAAACACTGTCGATTCCATAACAACCACTACCTGTAGTTACCGTTACTCTGTATACCTGCTCGCTACTTACTGTGATACTTTGAGAAGTGGCTGCCGTATTCCAAAGGTAGGTGTATCCCATACCCGTAAATCCGGCATCCAAAACTTGAGTACTGCATATTTCAATGTAGTTCCCTATGTCGACCAATGGGGCAGATTCAAAGGCAGTAACCGTTATACTATCGGAAAGTATACAACCCGATGTAGTCGTTATGGTCAATTGATAGTTGCCAGGGTTGATAACAAAAACAGAGGAGCTACTGTCTCCTGTACTCCAAAGATAACTGCTTACCAGATTTGGATCATAATTAGAGCTGATTGTATTCCCGCAAATTGTACTGGAGTTAGGTAGTTGTAGTGCCAGAGGCGTTTCAACATAGGCAGTATCTCTAACGATACAATTTCCTGCATCCGTAACTGTTACGTAATAATACCCAGTTTGACTGGCCTGTATGGAGGAAGTACTTGCTCCATTGCTCCAAAGATAAGTAACCGCAGCTGAGGTATTGGCATCCAATGTTACATCAGTACAGGTATATATGGAATCCGGTAGGTTGAGTGGCAGATTCACATTAATTTGAAATCCAGCATTTTGAGGGGCATAACATCCATTGAGGGCATAAGTAAAATGCCAGTCGTAAAAACAGTTATAGGAAACCGTAGGAAATATTGTTCCGGTTAGTGTGGCAACCTGAGCTCCTGTACTGATTGGGTATACTGTAAAAGGATCTATCAGGAAATTGATATTACCTGTATTGGAAAACTGAAGTTGGTATCCCGTTCCTGGCAAAAGAACAAAACCTAAGGGTAAAAATATTTTTGTGTTATTTTGACTTACAGTGAAACTTCGGGTGTATAAGATCTGATTGGACTGATCGCTCAATATGATATCAAAACTTCCCGGAGCGCCATTTACATAAACAGCTACTGAATCTAAAACAGTAGGTTGTAAAATATCAAAGGTATTGGGAATAATAAAGTTCTGGTAGTAATTATTGTTTAAATAATTATTATTGGAGCTAAGACCTACTCTTGCGGTTGCTTTTGCCCCCACTCCAACTACATATTGGGTAGTATCGCCAACATAAGTAGGGTAGGGTGCGCTTATGTACAGAGGATCCAAATTTAAGGGATCATACCAGACAAGTATACCATCATTTGGATTTTGCAATAACTGCATGTGCTGAGGACCACAAATACTTGTATCAAAAAGTAAGATAGAAGAGGGGGCTGTAGGAAATTGGACTAAAATTTCCTCCTGGGAGGAACAAATTCCTGCATTGGTTACTGTTACCCTGAAAGTGCCGGCCTGTGTGAGATTCACCTGATTTGTAGTCGCGCCATTGCTCCAAAGGTATTGATATTGAGTATTGTTGTCTGTTGCCTGTACTGAAATGTTGTTGCCGCCGCAGATAGCAGAATCTGAGGGCATGATAAATGTTGGATATTCTGGTACATTAATCTGAACAGCTGCGCGATTTGTTGCACAGGAGGGGGTGGAAACCTTCCATTTGTAAAAGCAACTGTATTGGTTGTCCAAAACCTGAGGTAAACCAGATTTAATTCTCAATTCAGGATAATTGAGTGGAAAATTGTAATTAATTACCACATATAATTTCCCACCTTGATGATTTTCTATCCATAAAGTATAATCATTCCCAACCGCCAATAACCAATTTAAACTGATAATGTGCTCTCCTGCGGAATTGAAATTTATATTTCTACTGTAAATTTCAATTCCCAGATTATCCTTTAGGGAAATCCTTGCACTAAAGGCAGAATCTGAAAAAATGGAAAATTCATCTAATTTGAGGTTTTGATACACATCAAAAGCCAAGGCACGATTGGGATAAAAAGAACCACCAATATTTACATAAGTTCCATTGGATGCGGGTACAATACCATGCCCATAGGTAGTAGACTCTCTCAGAAAACTCAAACCTTCAACATACAAAATCGTGCTGTCAAGAACATTTACACTGATAGAATCTCCCAATTCGAAGGGTTGACCACCTACAGCCTGTGTATACCAGGCATACCCATTTGCATTTCCTGCAGCTTCTAAAATCAAACTGCCTCCACATAGAGTTGTATCGGTTGGAGGAAAAAATTGGGAGGGTGGGGTTGATAAGCTCACATAAATGGTATCTCTACTGATACAAAAACCAGTATTGACTTCCACCCATAAAGTGTCATTCTGCGTTGTAGAATTGGTAGGCATAAGGCTACCATCATGCCATAGATAGGTTGAATTGGGGGTTGTGACATTTAATGTTAGAGCGCCGCTACAAACAATAGTGTCTCTGGGCCATCCAATTTCTGCCGTAGGTCTGATATTGATCCGAACAGGTTTGGAACTTCCCGGGCAAGCCGTCGTTCTCATTCTCCAATCATAGAAATAATAATTCCTGTTGGCTGTCAAACTGTTATTTATTGTAATATGCTCATAAACCAAAGGAAATGGAAAGGGCACATCAATAAATACTTTTCCATTGCCACTGATACCTGACAACAAAATTCTATACCCATTTCCTGTAGCTAAAAATACTCCGATTGGAATATAATTTAATCCGGGATATAGAGTAACTGCTCTGCTGTACAAGACATTCGTATTTGCATCTTGTATCATAAAGGTTGCGGTGATACTGTCTACATCAACATATACAACAACTGAATCTAAGATGATGTCTTTGTTTACATTGAATGCATTGCCATGGTCTCCGCCAATTGGATAAAAATTAGAGAAACTGGCCCCTAAAGTGAAAAAGTTGGGGTATCCTTCAGAAATACTTCTTTCTACAGGACGAATCTCAGCAAATACAGTTGTTGTATCGTATAATTCTGTATGTAGTATATCTCCAACATCAATTACCTGACCACTGCTATCACGCCAATAGACTACACCCTGGTATCCTGACGGGTTGATCAATGGCAAAGATATTGTGCCACCACACATTGTAGTGTCATAAGTGTTAAAACTAATTGTATCTAAAACCAATACACTGAAAGTATCCCGGGCTACACAGATTCCCGATCGTAGTTCAACAGTTAGGGTATCACGCGGATTTCCTGAGAGAAATGTTTGTGTAGAATTGGTACTGCCATTACTCCAAAGATAAGTTGAGCCGGGATAGCTTAGATTTAAGGTTAATGATGATCCACAACCCAATGTATCGGATGGAAGATTAATTTCAGGTGTTTGTAGTACAGTTGCAATTAAGGCATCTCTCGTTCCTTGACAGGCTAAACTGGATATTCGCCAATTATAGAAATAAAAATAATTTCCATTTAAGGTACCATTGGTAAGGCTTATCAAACTACTGGTAAAGGGGTAGCTAACTGCTGAGGATTTAAAAAATAAGGCTCCTCCCGTTCTGTTGGTAATCACTAAACGATATCCTGTGCCGGTTGGAACATAAAAATCGAGCGGAAGGTCATAGGCTCCTGCGCTAGAAAATGAAAAAGGAACTGAATAGATAACGGCATTAGCGCTATTTCTTAGTTGTACTGTAAAGCTGATTGCATTATTAACATAAACCAGAACAGTATCAATAGAAATATCATCCAAGGCATTGAAAAGAATTCCTCTCGTATCGTTATATCCGGCATATGATCCACCGGAACTATTATCAATATAACCTACCTGTTCTCTGAAAACCTTGGTTCGGGATTCAACATGATAGGTAACGGAACCTGTATTAAGTTGTGTGGTAAATGAATTTCCCCAACCCACAATATTGCCAGCAACAGGATCGTCCCACCATAAATACAAATATCTGGAAGGGTCAGCATTGCTGAGGCTAAGGGTGTTCAAACCTGAACAAAGCGTAGTATCTCTTGCGGTAAAATTACTAACACTAACCAAATTAACCTGAATCGTATCTGAGATACTGCAATTTCCAATACTTATCGTTGTGGCATAGCTACCATTGTTATTTACTGTAATGGAGGATGCAGTGCTTCCATTGCTCCAAAGATAGTTAGCGGAGGGATTGTTCACATCTAGCTGAATCGAGTTGCTACAGGCAACAGTGTCAGCGGGTAGATTTGAAACCGGATTGGGAGTAACTGTGATCAAAACTGGATCAGGAATACTGGCGCACCTCATACGGGTCGTAAACAGGTTGTAAAAATAATGATAGTTACCTGAATTGATAGTTCCGTTGATTATACTTGAGCTGATTTGAATATGTGCATAATTGAGGGGGAAACTAACTCCATTGTTTTTGTAAAATACCTGGCCCCCTACACGGTTACTCAATAATAATCTGTAACCATTTCCTTGAGGAACCAAAAAATTAACTGGTATTCTCTGCAATCCCGACCCAATTAAAGTATATGATCTGCTGTAAATCAAATTGTTGAGATTGTCTCTTAATTCTAAAGCAAAGGAAACAGATGCAGAAATGTAAATGCTAAGGGAATCTATAGTTATGTCAAAGAGACTGTTAAAGACCAATCCTCTCGGGTCGTTTGCACTCAAATTTACACCTCCATTGCTATTATCGGGAAATCCTGCGCTGCCAGATTCTGAGCGTCTGAAAACCTGGGTGTAATATGTATAATTACCCGTGGAAAAATTTTGTGTCAACAGGGGTCCCTGAGAAAGAATATTCCCATTGGGATTATCTAACCATAGATATCTGAAATTTACAGTATCTGTATTTGATATTGGAATGGATCTAAGCCCCGAGCATATGGTTTGATCGGCAAGACTATAATTGTTTAAAGACAAAAGGCTTAGGGTCCCAGAAAATTGATTGCTGCAACCGAGAGCTGTGGTTGTTACTGAATAAGCTTGATCTGCATTAAAAGTAAAGGAAGATGCTGTTGATCCTGTTGACCAAAGATATTGACCATTTGGAAAAGAAGCACTTAAAGTTAAACTACTGCCACAATGGATGGTATCTGTGGGGAAAGAAAAACTTGGAGTAGGTTGAACTGTAACTGTAAGTGGATCTCTGTTTGTTTTACAGGAAAAGCGAGTTAATTTCAGGTTGTAAAAATAATAATATTGTGAGCTTGATAGTGTAGAGTTTACTACCAGAAGTGAAAGTTATGAGAGGTGAACTGATAGGATAGGATGTGCCTGTATTTCTGTAGAAAAGACTTCCACCACTACGATTTGTTATGACCAAACGGTATCCAGTACCCTGAGCCACATTACAACCCACAGGAATTCTGATTTCTCCATTTCCAGTCAAGGTGTAAGATCTGCTGAATAGAGTAGTGTTACTGCTGTTCCGAAGTTCGAGAGTAAAATTGGTATTCGCATTGATGTAAACAGAGACTGAATCTATTCTCAGGGTTGAATTGGCATTGAAAACAAGTCCTCTGACATCAGTAGCTGCAAAATAAATTCCACCATTACTGTTGTCAGGATAACCTGCAGTGGAAGTTCCACTTATGGTATGTGCTTCTATGTAATAATTCTGTGCACCACTTGTGAAATTTGATGTGAAACTGGGACCTGCGTTAATGAAATTACCAGCAATTGGATCATCCCACCAAAAATAAGAGTAATTAATCGTATCAATTTGTAGTAAAGAAATAGTTCTCAATCCTGAACAAATCGTAGTGTCAGGAGCAGAAAATCCACTCAGTGGTACTAAAGTGAGCAGGCCATTATCTGTACCCAGGCAAGAGCCTAAAGAGACAGTAACGGAATAATTGCCAGATTGTGTTAGGGTAGCAACAGCCGTTGTTTGACCATTACTCCATAAATAATTAGCTGCAGGATAACTGGCATCAAGTAAAATGGAAGAACCGCAATGTGTTGTATCAGAGGGAACTGAAACAATTGGATCAGGATTTACAGTTACCGTCATGCTGTCACGTGCCGTACCACATCTGGGGGCTTGGATACGCCAATTGTAAAAATAGAAATAAGTGCTACTGCTTGTTGCTCCATTCGAAATGGAAGAAGTGAGACTTGCCAAACTCCCTGCAAAGGGGAATGTTGTTGCTGAAGTTCTTACAAAAAGTGAACTTCCCACTCTGTTTGTTAGAACCAATCGGTAAGCAGTTCCTGCAGAAACTAAAAATTTTAACTCCAATCGTTTGAGTCCGGCACCTACCAAATTGAAATTCCTGCTAAGTAAAACAGCGCCTGTAGAGTTTTGAAGTTGAATCGTAAAACTGACATCTCCTCCTGTGTAAACACTAACGCTATCAATCATAATTTGAGTGTTGGCATTAAAAACAATACCTCTAACGTCATTATAAGATTGATTGCCCCCCCCATTGGAGTTGTCGGGATATCCAATTAATTCATTTGTTCCATTTGTCCATGCTTCTACATAATAACTATAGTTGCCTACTGCGTAATTGTTTACATAGCTGGGTCCACTGTTTAGGATATTTCCTCCAGTAGCTGCGTCATACCAGAGGTAGGAAAATAGATTCTGATTGGTATTGCTGAGCTGAATATTTCTTATCCCAGAGCAAAGGGCCGTATCATTTGCAGTGAAGTTAGATACCGCCAATAGATTTACATTCACTGTGTCTAAGGCTGTACAATTTCCCAAACTAACAGTTACCTGATATACCCCCGAATTATTAATCAGATTATTTGCTGTTGTAACACCATTACTCCAGGCATAGGTGGCGGAGGGATAAAAAGCGCTAAGATTTAGGCTGCTTCCACAAATACTGGTATCAGCAGGCAGGTAAAAGTTTGGGTAATCTAAAACGCTAACAGCCATTGAATCGCGATTCGAAGGACAAGACATTCTTTTTATACGAATGTTGTAAAAATAGTAGTAAGTTGTACTCGAGACGACTCCGTTGACAATACTCGAAGTGATACTGGTAAAAAGAGAGTTCAATGGATATGTGGCAGCAGAGTTTCGATAAAAAATACTACCTGAGGTTCTATTGGCAATAAGCAAACGATAACCTGTGCCGGCAGCAATAAAAAATCCCAATGGAATTCTTTTTTCACCTGTACCCGTTAGGGTGATGGATCTGGAGTGAATCAGTGTGTTCGCACTATTTCTAAGCTCAATGGTAAAACTACTGTTTGCATTAATATACACAGACAGAGAGTCCAAATAAATATCTGCAGTTGCATTAAAGACCAATCCCCTGCTGTCATTAGCCGCTATGTTTGTTCCTCCTGCACTGTTATCGAGGTAGCCAATCAGCTCATTTTGTCCAAAATTATAGGCTGCAACATAATAATTGTAAGTGCCTATGATATAATTTTGTGTAAGTGATGAACCATAATTAATTGCGTTTCCTCCTGTAGGGGCATCCCACCAAACATAATGATGTGTACTTGAATTGGTATTTGAAAGTTGCACAGTTCTCGTGCCGGCACATAAGGTACTGTCATTGGCACTAAACTGATCGGCTGGAAGTATAGTAACCTGAATGGATTTGGTTTCGACACAAGGTCCTATGGAAGTAGTTACAGCATATGATCCTGAATTTGCTGTAATAGAAGAAGTAGTCTGGCTATTACTCCAAATATAAGTACCTCCAGCTACTGCAGCCGAAATGACAACAGGATTCAAACAATGAAAAGTATCTGTTGGTAAATAGAAATTTGGGTTTTGATTTACAGTAACAAGCATTGCATCTCTTGGGCTTGTCTGACAAGATAGCTTCGAAACACGAATGTTGTAGAGGTAGTAATAAGTTGTTGAATTAATTGTTGTGTTAATGATGCTTGATGTGATACTCACCAGAGAATTGCTGATGGGAAAGGTAGCCCCCGTGTTTCTGTAAAATAGTGAGCCCCCAACTCTGTTGTTGATTACCAGTCTGTATCCCGTACCTGCAGGCACATAGATTTCGACAGGAATTCTCTTGAGTCCGGTTCCAGTCAGGCTATAAGATTTTGTTTGTAAAACAGTATTGGCACTATTTCTTAGTTCTATATTGAAACTCACATTGGCTGTAATATAAACGGAAACGGAGTCTATGGAAATTGTAGATAAGGCATTGAAAACCAAACCTCTTGCATCAGTAAATCCAGCACTGGTACCTCCAGCGCTATTGTCTAAATAACCAGCGAAAAGCGTTTGAATATAACCAAAGGCATCGATGAAAAAACTTTGGCTACCTGTGTTGAAGTTTTGCGTCAAAGTGGTTCCTGTGTGAACAACTGATCCTGCAGTAAGGGAATTCCACCATACATATAAAAATGAGCTGGGTTGTACATTTTGAAGAAGGAGCGTTCTGATGCCAGAACAAAAGCTGGTGTCATTTGCAGTGAAACCTGGGGAATTTAATACTTGTACAGAAATGCTGTCTCGTGTTGTACCGCTATTGGTTACGTCAACCCAGTAAATTCCAGAACTGTTTGCTGTAATGGTTTGTGTGGTAGCCCCTGTATTCCAGAGAAATACAGCTCCCGCATTTCCTGCGTTTAGTGTGATTTGACTGCCATTGCAAATGGTCGTATCATTACCCAAATTTACAGTGGGTTGAGCAACTAGTAAATAGGAAGCTATAACAAAATTTATGATTAGGATAAAACTTCTCATTTTTGTAATGATTATTCTTCAAATATAATAAAAAAGGGTTAAAATCATAGATTTCAACCCTGAATAGCTTATTTGCAATTTAGATAGGAACTATAAAGTCCATTTATTTATTTCTTCTAAATTATAGTTTGCATACAGGTTTTTCAAATCCACTAAGATGAAATCTGATTTAGCTATAGAACGGAAAAAATCTTCATTTAGTTGCTTGAATTCATCATGTGAAACGGCAACAATGCAAGCGTCAAATTTACCTTCAATGGCTTGAATCAGTTCAAAATTATATTCATGTAAAACTTCTTCCTTATTTGCATAAGGATCGTAAACAGAGGTCTGCACAGCATATTCATTCAAAGCATGTACAAGATCTGCCACTTTTGAATTTCTGATATCAGATACATTTTCTTTAAAAGTAATCCCCAAGACCAAAACTCGGGCATCTTTAGGATGAATATTTTTTTTAATAATCTGTTGCACCAGTTTTTTGGCTATGCGATCAGACATACTATCATTTATTCTACGGCCGCTTAAAATAACTTCTGCATTATAGCCCAATTGAGATGCTTTGTAGGTAAGGTAATAGGGGTCTACTCCGATGCAATGCCCACCTACCAAACCAGGAAAAAATTTAAGAAAATTCCATTTGGTTCCGGCAGCTTCTAAAACTTCAAAAGTATTGATGTCCATCTTGTCGAAAATTAAAGAAAGTTCATTCATCAAGGCGATGTTTACATCTCTCTGTGTATTTTCAATGATTTTAGCAGCTTCGGCCACTTTGATGGAAGAGGCTCTGTGAACACCTGCGTCAATGATCAGTTCATAGGTTTTCGCAATTTCATTCAAAGCAATTTGATCGGAACCTGACACCACTTTGATGATTTTATCAATTGTTCTCTCTTTATCTCCTGGATTGATTCTCTCAGGTGAATACCCAAGTTTAAAATCCTTGTGGATTGATAATCCTGAAATGGATTCAAGAATTGGGAGGCAATCTTCTTCCGTACAACCAGGATAAACAGTTGATTCAAAAACCGCATAATCTCCTTTTTTAAGTACTTGTGCTACAGTTTTTGAAGCAGAAAGGAGGGGTTTTAAGTCCGGAATATTATGTGCGTCAATGGGTGTAGGTACAGCGACAATGAAAAAAGAGGCTTCCTTTAAAACAGCTACATCTGATGTAAAAATGATATCCTTGTTTAAAAATTCTGAAGCAGGCAGTTCATTCGAGGGATCAACATGACCTTGCATTAGGGTCACGCGTTCTTGATTGATATCAAAGCCAATTACAGATAGTTTTTTTGCAAAGGAGAGAGCAATGGGTAGTCCTACATATCCAAGACCTATGACGGCGATTTTTTTTTCTTTTCTGACAAGTGCTTCGTAAATGTGCATGGGATAATGGTTAATTCGAAGTAAATATAAAAAAGTGGTGGGGAAATGTGCTTTATTTCTGATTTTTCAGATGTTAAAATTAGTATTTTTTTAAAAGCGCAGGTCTTTGTGTAATTTCATGATAGCAAATTACATCTTCTGCAAAATAATGAAATACAACACTTTTTCTTGTTGAATCTTTGAGGGTCACTGGTAGTCCACCATGAACCAAATTAGCATGCCAAATCAAAACATCGCCTTTTTTTGCTTCAAATATTTCTTTTTCGCAGGATTCTGCTTTTATTTTCAATTGAAGTGCTTCTTCATATTTCTCGTTGGCATTTGATCCCAAAAAGAATGAGTTTCCTCCATGTTCAAAACTATCATTCAGGAAATAAGGCCATTTATGACTGCCAGGATAATAAAAAAGAGCACCTTGTTCGGCTTTAATATCTTCCAGTGCGACCCAGATGGCAATTAAAAAACCTTGCGGAAATGTAGTCATATGCATGATATCACTATGTGCCTTTTGCTGACTTCCCTGGATAAAATTGATACTTTGAAAAAGGTGTATTTTTTTCCCAAGTAGAAAAGATAAAATTTTTATGATGTTTTCATTTTTTCCAATGGAGTGAACTGCTTTGGATTTTTCCAGGGCAAACATCAATTTATTCCCGTATTTAAACTGAATTTTATTTTCTCTCAATAGTTGATCTATTTCCAGATTCACTTTGTCTGCTTGCTCTTGAAACATAGCGGGTAGAATGGCAAAACCTTTTTCGGACCAATCAATGAGCGCATCTTGTATGTTTTGATCAAAGGATTGAAATGCTGTATTCTGATTTTGTTCAAGCTGTAAAGAACTTGTATCCAACCAGGGTTTTTCATGTGAATTCAAATCTTTAAAATCCTGACTGGAGATACTTGAGAATATCGATTTTTTAATTTTGAATTTCCGATACAGTGCAATGTTATGTCTTAACTTAGGGAATTGACTCATGTTGTAAATCACATAAGCCCATTTCATTGTTTTGAAAATTTCGAGGAGAGGTGAAAAGATTTCTTTTATTTTGATACCCATTTCATTCTTCTTTCAGCCTTGTTTTTTAAATCCATATTCACTAGGATGGCCATGTTGATAAAGAAAAAACTACCAACCTTATCGGTCTCAATCATGTCATTCATTAATAAAAAAGAATCAATAACAATTGATACAAGGGCCAGCCCCATGATTAGTAATTTTCGATCTGCATTTTGAGTTTCATGATATATACGCTCCGCCAAAATCAGTGTATAGAAAACAAGAATAAGAAAAATGAGGAGACCTATCCATCCCTGTTCTACGAGGACCATGAGATAATAATTGTGAATGCCGGATTTTTCAGGGTTTTTACTCACATAAGTTGCAAATTTATTGAGGGTATACCCCTTATAAAAGAAGTAAAAATTACCAGGACCGATTCCTGTCCATGGATCTTCGCTCATCATCCTCAGTCCACCAATCCAACGATAGTATCTTTCAGAAGTTGAAACATCTTCTAATTTGTAGGTAGCGGCTAAAATATCGTCAAATTCAGTATGAGATATCGTTCTTTCCGTGGGAGCATAATCCAGGAATTTATTATTATGAGTCAAATAGGCAAAAATAAAGGGAACAGTTAATAAACTGAATAACAGAACCCATCGGATCAATCTCCATTTTATAGTAAAGTATAGAACAAAGGCAAAAAACAACGAAACATAGGCCGCTCTGGTATAAGCAGTAGCAAGACCATAAAATAAGAGGGCAAGGATTACGATTAGGGCATACCATTGTAAAGAATATTTGGTATATCGATTCCAAAGCATATATCCAATAGGGATAGTTATAGCTAAGATAGCAGCATAACTAACATGATTTCTAAAAAAAGGACTGGTAGCCTGATTGATTTCCTTGAAGCCCCAATTTAATTGAGCATGGTGCAAGGTCACCTTCAAAGTAGCTAGGAATAAGGGAATAAGTACCCACCACCATATATTCCAGGACTTTTTCTCATCTCTTAATAGATATCCCGTCAAAAAAAAGAAACTGCTGATGTACCAAAATTTAGCCAGGATAAATTTGAATGAAATAACCTGATTATTGGCAAGCAGACCTGTGAAAATGGTCCACAGAAGATGGAAAAGTAAAATAATGGTCAGCGGATGAGTGAAAAATCTTCCATCCAGTTCTTGTGGTTTGGAGATAAGAATAACAATAAAAACGGCCATCAAACCTACAATTAATGGCTCTGAGGGAAAATCTGTAGAAAGCCCGTTGCTGAAAAATATTTCGGTTGATACGGGTAAGCTCGCTATCAAAAGTAGATAAATGCTTTTTACATTTACCATGGTTTGATAGGCAAGTAGCAGGGCAAAGGGTAGGACCCACATAATTTCTGATTCAAAGATCATTCCAAACCATACACTGAAAGCAGTAATAAAGGCAAATACCCAAAAGATACTTTGCTTCGGACTGCCATCCCATAGGATTGAGAAAAATCGAACCATGAAACCTTAGGTCTTTATTTGAAAATGGTTTTCCAGTCAATTCTTTTGTTAAGATCTAAAAGGAGAGCACCTGTTAGACCTAAAAGAAGTGATAAAAACATTGATGCAATAACTAAAACCGAACGTATGGGCCAAGATTTGATTTTAGGAATTTGAACAGGTTCGTAAATAATTAAAGCTGAAGTGTTGGAGGTAGCTTGTGCTCTAAATTTATCATACTCTCTGTAAATTTCACCGATGTCTCTGTTGATGTTGTTTATTTTACTCTCAAAAAAAAGAATTTTTTCTCTTCCTTCATTGTACAGATTCAAATTGATAGAGCTATTGATAGAATCAGATATAGCATTTAACATTTGAAGTTTTCTTTGATAACCCATTACACGTGCCGTAACATTTATGATTGAGTCTGGTCTTCCTCCTTTTGATTTGTATGATTCGAGCTTGGCTGTATTTTCTGCGAGTTGTGATTCTGTTTCAACCAACAATTCGGCTAATAATTCTCCCTGTTTGGCAATGTCAAAAATGCCATATTTCTTTCTAAGTTGAAACAGAGAATCGCTGGTCATTTTCAACTCTCTTCTTTTTTCGTCCATGGCACCCTGATAGGTCATAATCATCAACTCTTTGTTGGGGAAAGTAGCTTTTCTGATTAAGTCGTCTATTTTTTTGATGGCAGCGTCCAACATACGAGCTGCCATTTTGGGATCTATATCCTGAATACTTATATCTATACCACCATGTTCATTTTTCTTTAAATTGTAGAGCTTGAGGAATCTTTTTTCAATTCTATCAATTCCTTTTGGGGTAGAGCCATTAATCCCATACCTTTCATCCAATTTAAATTCTTTGATCATATAGCCGATCAATTGATTGGAACTTGCAAAAATAATAGCTCTGTCAAGTGCATCCTCGTCACCATACATACTGTTGTTTTTTCCCTGGCTACTAAAAAGATCTTTATCTTCATTAGCAGGAGCAAAGGTACTCACTGCAGTGTAGTAGGTAGGTAGGAAAAAGGATACGATAAGGGTTCCAATCGTTATGACCGTAGTCATAAGGCCTATTTGTTTTCTCCAAACCCAAACTGAGGATAATATATTGAGCAGATTAAAAGATATACTTTCCTCAGGAGCTGTGGCATTATCTTTTCTATTTTGGTCTTCTATTTTCGTTTGATCCATAATTTTTTGAACCCGATTTGCTTATGTCAGTGAAATGTTCAGCGCAAAAGTATAAAATTATTGACTCTTTCCCTTGAAAAGCAATAAAATTTCACTGATCCTAAGTAGACCAATGACCTCAGTCCAGGCAAAAACAAAGAGGATTCCTAGGATAGAAGAAATTCGCCAGTCGATAAGAGAAGATAAATATGTACTCGATGCACCGATAATAAAGTAAGTTCCAAAGATGAAAACGAAAATTCTAATCAAAAAGATGGGAGAAAGCAATTTTTTTCTCTGTTCCTGCATGGAATAGATTAGAATAAAAAATTCACCCAGGGCAACTAAACTTTGGGTAATCAATGTTGATAAGGCAGCACCCCAGGCTCCCCAGAGGGGAATGCATATCAAATTGGAAATGATGTTAACACCCAAGCCCAAAACAAAAACTTGATTCATTCTTTTTAGTAAGTCTGCCGCAGTAAGTAAGCTACCCCATACATAAATGCATCCCGATGCTACAGTTGTCCAGATGAGCAATTGCAATACAGAGGCATATTGATTGTCTTTGTGCCAAAGCAACCATGTACAAAGATTTTCCGCATTAAACCAAATGCTAAATGATAAAAAGATTGTTGAGATCAACATGATACGTAATGCCAAAGAGGATAGCTCAACACATGATTTTTTTTCTGAAAGTAATTTGGAATACATAGGTAAAAGCAGCCCGGCAAACAAATAACCTATAATGTTGAAGGCATCCAAAAGTCTGTAACCAAAGGCATAAATTCCCGTTTGGATTTTACCTTCCTTACCAGCTAGAATCTGCTCAATCATAACAGCATCCAGTCTGCTGTATACGGTCATCAACAAAACAGCAAGGGCATAGGGACCACTTTTTTTTATAATCAATAGTAAAACAGCCCATTGGGGTGCCCTTAGTTTCACCAAAATACCTGTTTTGCCAAGGAAAAATAAGGTGCTGATTAATGTGACTAATAATGACAATGATTGAGACAAAATAAAATAACGCAATTCAAGATAAACCTTGAATGGAGTGTAAAGTAAAATTGACATGAAAATAATCAGCAACAGCTTATCCAATACAGAAAATAAACTATCAATCCGGTAAAATCCAGAACCGGAAACGAATGATCGAAGAAATATGATCATCGATAAAAGGATTTGGTTGAGTAGAAGTAAAAAAGTCAGATCCCAGATTTCTACAGATAAATACCCTAAAAAATAGGCTGTACTTAGTGAAATAAGGAGGAATAAAAATCCTAATCCCAATTTGAAAAAAAGAAATTGGGGTAGATATTTTGATACCAGTTTTGGGTGTTGCGCAGAGAAACGGTTACAAAAAGGCTGTAACCCCATATCTGATATGATTTGAAACAAAAAAGAAAAATTAAACAACACAAAGTAAAGTCCATAGGCCTCTGGCCCAAGTTGATTTTGTACCCCTAAATCAATTCCAAAAACATAAAATGGCTTGATTAGTAAATTAATACCAACCAAAAAAAGAAGATTGATGATAAATTCTTTAGACATTATAGTCCGAATAATGAGCCCAAACCACCCATACCGGGAGGCAACATTTCTTGTATCAATTTTTGACTTTCTTCTTGTTCAATTGTTGCGATTTGTAACATCATACGATTCATTGCAATAGTGAGATAATCTTCCAATTCCTCTTTGTTTCCTGACAGTAAGGTTGGGTCTATTGAAATATCGTTGATTTGTCGGGCGGCATTTGCCATGATTTTTATTTTTCCTTCAGCAGCCTCAGAAATTAATTGAATCTCAGCAAGTTTTTTCTGCATCGCAGCTTGTTTTTCTTTCATATCACCAAACATAGATTCTTATTTTAGTAGGTTTTTAACTTGTTTTGTTAGAAATATATAGCAGGATTCCTCCTCTTCAAACATACCCATATGAGCAGAGTCCTGTAAGATAAGCTTATCTTTTATTGAGGGCAATTCCATAGCTTCGAATACTTTTTCAATGGGAATGGTTTTGTCATGTAAGCCGAGTATAAAATGTATGGGGAAATTTTTATTTTTCAAAAACTCAGCTCTGTCTTTTCTTTCCCACATGGCCTGACTTGCGGCCACTAAAGCCTTTACCGGTATTTGTGAAGCTCTTTTGATTAAGTCTGAAAGCAGATCTCCTCTTGATTTTTGAAATTCAGGATGAAAAAGTTCAGGGATTAAGGCTTGGACAAATCTGTAACTGCCCCAGCGTTCGATAAGTGCGACCGATTTTTTTCTATTGTCCACTTTTTCCGCGCTATCTGCATAGGGATGGCTGTGGAACAAGCATAGGCCTTTTAACTTATCCTCGTATTTTTCAGCAAATGCCATGGAGAAATATCCTCCCATTGAATGTCCAATTAAATAACAAGAGCTGATATTTTCTTTTGATAATATTTGATTAAGGGCATCAGCAACTTCTTCAAAAGTCCATTTGGTGAGGATTTGAGATTTGCCAAAGCCAGGTAGATCCAATCGTAGTACAAGAAATTGGTTTTGCCAGCGTCGGGTGTAGAAATCCCAAATGCTGGAATCTTCGCAAAATCCATGTACTAACACAATTGCTGAACCCTTACCATCAATTTGATAAGCAAGTTCAACAGATTGGAATGAAATCGATTTATACATCCAGCGCTTAAAATTTGTTTGTTTTTCAAAGATACAGAATTCGTTGTTTTTCTTTTTTGTTTTTCTTTTTATCTTTGACGCTGAGACCGAATACATATGATTGAGTACAAAAACCTAACTGAAAAGGATTCCAATTCCTTTTTTCTGCTGGAAATAATACCTTTTTCAATGAAAAAAAAATGTTGCAAGGCTTACAAAAAAGGTAAGGCTTGTAAGAAATGTCCTCTGAAAAAGAAAAGAAAGTATCAGCCTTTTATGTCCTGAATTTGAAGTTTTTTCCAATCATTAGCATAAATTCCCTCTGGGTCATAAATTTCTGCTTGTTTTTCAGGATTAAAATATCTCTGTGGTCGAGCATCATTTCCAACCCCAGCAATATATTGCCAGTTTAGCCAGTTATTGGCACTTTGATAATCAATGAGATGGTGTTCAAAATAATATGCGCCCCAGGTCCAGTTTACTTTGAGGTCATGAATCAGATAACTGGCAGCTATTTGTCGACCCCGATTGGACAGAAATCCTGTAAAGTATAGTTCTTTCATGCAGGCATTGACAAGCACGTTTGAGGTTTCACCTTTCGCCCAATTTTCAAATAAGTCAAAATTATTTTCCTGGCCTAACTGTCTTTTCCTTTGTATCCCTGACTTCAGATAGCAATTTTGTTGATGTTTGGATTCAGTGAGTTGAAAAAATAAAGACCATAACAATTCGTATTTAATCCATTGGGTCGACTTATTTGAGATATGTTCTTGTTCGAAGCGATTGATTCTTTTTAATAAGCTGAGGGGGGAAAGGCTTCCATTGGATAGCCAAAAAGAAAATTTGGTGGAAAAGTCTCTTCCTTTCAAAGCATTTCTTGTTTCAAAATATTGGGCAACTTTTTCTACTTGCATAAAGTATTCGGATAACCTGCTCATAGCAGCGTTTTCCCCTCCTCTGGCTATTCTGTAATCAGTAGGAACATGGTCAACTGTAATTTTTTTCCAAACATCCTCTTTTTCGAAACTGATTTGAAATTCATCATCCTCTTTAGTGTCAGTTATTAATTGTGTTTCCTTATTTTTTTTGAAATGAGTAAAAAGAGAGGGTAGTTGATCACAATAGGTAGGATCTGATAGAATTTGAGGTTCATTAAAAAAATGAAACTGTAAATCTTTTCTGGACAAATCCTGTATAATTCTTTTTGTAAATTGGTTTTCTTCCCAAGCTCTTGTAACCTGCCTGTAGATTTCTTGGATTTGGTTTTGTTCGAGAAAATTATTCAGTTCATGTGGGTTGTAAGCTTCAAAAATTTTAAGTGGAATAGAAAGCCTGTTCAAATTTTTTTCTAAAGCGCAGATACTTTCGTTCTGAAATTGTATTCTCTTCCTGCTGATACGAGGCAAGTCTAATTTTGATGGTAAAAGACAAGGGTTTTCTCTTACCCAGATTGCCAAAATTGTATCGCCCGATTGTATCGCAGTTTGTAATGCCGGGTGATTGTGTGTTCTTAAATCATTGGTGAACCAGATCAGGATATTTTTCATTTTATTTCTTTAGAAACATATTGTGTTGTAAACATTTTTTCAAGATGAATAGTTTTTTGCATAAAAAAACTAAATTTGAAGGGTTGAACTCCAAAATAAAGGAAATGAAAGGTAAATTAAATTTGATCATTGGCCCCATGTTTTCAGGGAAGAGCACTTTGCTTCTAACCCGATACAGAAGATATAAGATTGCCGGTAAAAATTGTCTTTTGATTAAATACGCGAAAGATGACAGATACGAATCAGCTGAAACAATGATCATCACTCACGATAAATTGAGCTACAGAGCGGTAGCCTGTCTCAGATTGGCAGATTTGGATCAATATGTGAATAATTTTGATGTGATTTGTATAGATGAAATACAATTTTATCCGGATGCAGCATTGTTCTGTGATGAGTGGGCCAATCGGGGAAAGATTGTAGAAGCTTGCGGGCTTAGTGGCGACTTTTTAAGAAAACCTTTCGATCAGATTAGCCTGTTGATTCCGATGAGCGATGATATTCAGCATGTAAAAGCCGTTTGCAGGGAAACTGGTTTGGATGCTCCTTTCAGTAAGAGAATCAGCGCAGAACAGGAACAGGAGGTAATAGGAGGGGAGGATAAGTATGTAGCTGTTTCGAGGATTGTCTTTTTTGATAAGTAGGAATCTGAGAATCCAATAATCTGGATTGGGGTAATCTGGAATCTGGATTAGATAAAATATCCTTTGTGTGTCTTGCTACCTTTGTGATAAAATGATAATTATTTATTTCACGCAAAGAATCGCAAAGGAGTACGCAAAGAACGCTGTGATTGCCTTTGTGAACCTTAGTGACTTGTCTTGGTGGCTATAACTTTTATAGTTCTAAAATTAAATTCATAGGATTCATCCTTGGATTTATACACCAAAGTGAGCCTAGGATTTATCCTGGTGAAAAAATGGCTAATTAGGATTCACGCAAAGAATCGCAAAGGAGTACGCGAAGAACGCTGAGGATACATCACTAGTACAACCTTAGCTACATTGGAGGTTCGGTTTCTCGCAAAGAAAAATCGTTTTAAGTATAAAATATACAAGTCATAAATGAGTTTATTAAATACTGATAGCAGCTATCTAGAATGGCTCAAAGAAGTAAAAGAGAGGATAAAAACAGCGCGTATTAAAGTAGCATTAGCCGCTAACAGCGAGCTTATAGCTTTTTATTGGGATTTAGGTAAAATGATTTCAGAAACTCAGACCGCCTATGGTACAGGTTTTATTGAACAATTATCTAAAGATTTGAGATCTGAGTTTCCTGATATGGAAGGATTTTCAAAAACAAATCTTTATAATGTTAGACGCTTCTATCAATTCTACGAGTCTGATCCAATTTTCCACCAGCTTGGTGGAAAATTACCTTGGAGACACCATGTTGAAATATTAATTAAAGCAAAAACTTCTACTGAAGCCTATTTTTACATTCAGGAAACTATTGAAAATGGTTGGAGTAGAGATGTTTTAGCCTTGCAAATTAAATCCAATCTATTTGAGCGTCAAGGCAAAGCTGTTAATAATTTTCAGCATACTTTGACCAAGCCACAATCTGATTTGGCAACTCAAACCTTAAAAGATCCCTACATTTTTGATTTTTTAACTATGAGTAAGCCTTTTCATGAAAAAGATATTGAAAATCAATTATTAGGGCATATTATAAAATTTTTATTAGAGCTTGGTAAGGGTTTTGCATTTATTGGTAGACAATACCACATAGAGGTAGGAGAAAGCGATTACTATATTGACCTGCTTTTTTATCATGTAAAATTGAAGTGTTATGTAGTTAT
>Ga0169931_10004030_pt1 | contig 23045 bp, 14 predicted proteins | sample Kivu_15m_20L_FD_129675 | JGI IMG/M metagenome (GOLD analysis project Ga0169931, IMG submission 129675) | Freshwater microbial communities from Lake Kivu, Western Province, Rwanda to study Microbial Dark Matter (Phase II) - Kivu_15m_20L... | ecosystem: Environmental > Aquatic > Freshwater > Lake...
GACGCAAAGATTTGCATAACACTTTTAGTGAAGTAACGTGCAACGTGGCCTCGCCGGTTTGGGTTACAAACATATAGCCGGTTACCCCAATGATATCGCCAATATCGAGCAGTTTCTTAAAAACGGTATTGTAAAGGGTTTTGTCCTCCTCGTGACATATATCGTCTCTGCGAATATAAATCTGCAATCGTTCTACAGCATCCTGTATCACTGCAAACGAAGCATTACCCATTATACGGCGGGTCATGATGCGTCCTGCAATTGAAACCTCCTGAAAATTACCCTTTTCCTTGTCGAACCCGCTCTTAATCTGCAAGGCATCGGTATTCACCGTAAACAGTTCGGCCGGATAGGGGTCGTACCCTAATCGTATTAATTCATCAAGACTTTCGCGACGCTGGCGTTCAAGTTCATTCAAGGTCTCACTCATCAGATGTGTAAATTTTTCACAAAAATAGGCATTCGACACGGATTACATAAAAGATAATGTTTTGTGTTTAAAAAAATGTATCTTTGCCGCCCAATTTAACTCATCATTTAACAATGCCTGCAAAAATCAGATTACAACGACATGGTAAGAAAGGTTATGCTTTTTACCATATTGTGATTGCCGACGGTCGTGCACCTCGGGACGGGAAGTTTATTGAAAAGATAGGCACCTACAACCCCAACACGAATCCGGCATCCATCGAACTGAGCTTCGATAAAGCCCTTCAGTGGCTAAAAAACGGAGCGCAACCAACCGAAACTGCCCGCGCTATTCTTAGCTACAAAGGGGTTTTGATGAAACTACACCTCGACAAAGGGGTAACAAAAGGGGCGTTAACTGCCGATCAGGCCGATGCGCGCCTTGCCAAATGGTTAGAGGAAAAATCTTCGAAAATCGAAGGAAAACGCTCGAACCTGAAGAACAATCAAATTGATGCAGAGAAGAAGCGTAAAGCCGACGAAGCTGCTAAGAATGCTGCGCGCGCTGCTGCTATTGCTGCGAAGAACACACCTGAGCCTGAAGCACCGGCCGAGGAGGCTGCTGCCGAAGAACCGGTTGCGGTTGTTGAAGAACCAACAACGGATGCTCCTGCAGTAGAAGAAGCTCCGGCTGTGGAAGAAACCGTTGCTCCTGTTGCTGAAGAAGCACCTGCAATAGAAGAAGCTCCTGCCGCGGAAGAAACAGTCGCTCCAGTTGCGGAAGCATCTGCAGTAGAGGATGCACCAGCTGCTGAAGGTGAAGCTCCTGCTGCCGAAGCCGCTACAGAAGAATAAGTTTATGGATAAGGATCAATGTTTCCAGCTTGGCAGCATTATCCGCAAAGTGGGTACCGATGGCAGGATTCTCCTTCTAATGGATACCGACAATCCGAAACACTACATTAAAACGGAATCAGTGCTCGTGGAAATCCACGGAAAACTGGTTCCGTTTTTCGTTACATCTTTTCGCCTTCAACCATCAAATCAGGCGCACCTAAAACTCGAAGACATCGATTTGCCCGAACAAGCCGATATGTTGATAGGCGCCGATGTGTTTCTACCACTTGATAAATTGCCCGTTTTAAAGGGAAATAAATTTTATTACCACGAGATTATCGGATTTACGGTTGTTGATTTGAATACATCCTCCGAAGTAGGTATAATCCGCGACGTACTCGAAAATGGCCCCAACGATTTGTTTTGGGCCGAAGCCGAAGGGAACCCCGAGATTTACATTCCGGTTAGCGACGACTGGATTGTTCGTGTGAATCGGGATAAAAAAATCATAGAGATGTCTTTGCCGGAGGGTTTGGTCGATATTAATAAGAAATAAGAAGCTCTTAATCCGTTAATATTACCGATCCGATTTGATCTGTAGGCTCACCCTTGGGGTTGAAGTACCTCACCTTACACACGTACTGGCCTGATTGTACTTCTTTACCCAAATACGTTCCATCCCATCCTTTGTCCCAATCGGTGCTTACGAAAATTAAATTACCCCAACGATCGAAAATCTGCATTTCATAGCCATTTGATGCTAGGCCACTGGCTTTCGGCATAAATACATCGTTCGTTCCATCGCCATCGGGCGAAAATGCATTCGGAATGTAAAACGCTGTGAAACCACCAACGTGGATGGTGCGCATCGCATCGTCTTTGCAACCATGTTCGTTGGTTACCAAAAGGGTCACCTCAAACGAACCGGTATCGGAATACGCATGTTGCGCTGTTGGCGACATGACGTAATTATTGGCAGGATCGCCGAAATAATACGTGTATGAAACGGCTCCGGCACTTTGGCTGTTGAAATTCACCATCGGATCGTCGAGCGACACATCACTTGGATTGGCTGTAAACGCAGCTACAGGCGTCGCAAACACTTCAATGGTTTCGCTCCAGGTCATTTGTGCCGCGCATCCATTGCTATCGATTACGCTAAGCGAAACGCCATAGATACCGGCATTTTCAAAACATAAGGTAGGATCTACGCCTTGTGCAGTACGACCATCGGTAAACGTCCAATTATAGACTTCGGCGCCTACAGGAGCTTCAAACTTGGTGCACACCGGAGCACAACCTTCCATAACACTACTAGCAATACCGATAGCTGGAATTGGATTCACATGCACCATTGCGCTCGCACTTGCTGAACAGCCAAGAGAATCGGTAAATACTACGGTAAATAATTCGTCATCGGCAGGATTTACCTCAACATTTTCGGTATTCACACCATGGCCCCACGAAATGGAGTAGCCGGTATGCGGTAAATTGCTGGTAGCGGTGAGAACAGTTAGTTCGCCTTTGCAGATAGACGTATCGCCATCGATAAACACACTGAAAGCAGCGCCCGAAACCAAGGTTACTTCGGCTTGAGCCGAACAGGCATTGGCATCGCTCACCTGCACTTCGTAGGTTCCGCTGCTTAATCCTGCAATTTCGTTTGAAGTCGAACCAGTATTCCAGAGATATGTGTAAAACCCCGTTCCACCGCTTACAGATGCTGTGATTGAACCTGTATTGTTGCTATTGCAACCTGGATTTTCTGAAACCAGCGCTACAAGCAAAGCGTCGGGTTGATTCACAACGGTTGTTGCTTCGGCCTCGCATCCATTCGCATCACTTACAACCAGCGAATACGTTCCTGCTGCAAGGTTCTCGTTTATTGCTAAGGATATATTGTTTGACCAATCGTAGGCATAAGGCTGCGCTCCACCTTGCACATCGGCCAGTACACGCCCATCGTTTACGCCGTAACACGAAGCATCTTCAGCACTAAGGGCAACAAGAAGCGCAATGGGTTGGGAAATGTTGAAGTTCAGTACTTGCTCGCATCCGGCAGCATCGCTGATTTCCATCGTATACGTTCCTGCGGCAAGTGTGCTTATTTCTGATTGATCTCCAACTCCCCAATTATACAGATAAGGTGCAGTGCCACCGCTAACTGTCATAAATACTTCGCCGTCATTTCCGCCAAAACAAGACACACTGAAAACTGAATCGATTTGTGCCGTAAGTGGTGCCGGACTTTCGAGTGTGTAGAAGTCGTTCAGGCTGCACTGGTTCGCATCTTCGATGGTGATAGAATACGCTCCTACAGGTAAATTTCCGGCCAGAGGCCCATTCAAGTTCGCATCGTGCGACCAGGCGTATGTGTAGGGAGCGGTTCCGCCGATAACATCGAGTGCGATTGTTCCGCCATCAATTCCACAGCCTGGAGCGATTATATCGGCAGCTACCGCCAAAGCCTGCAGCGGTTGATTTACGCTAAACGTATCGCGTACCAAACATCCGTTAGCATCAGTAAGTTCGAGTGCAAACGCTCCGGCAGCAAGCGCATTGATTTGTGCGGCATTGCTTCCGTTCTCCCAGGAAATTTGAATGGCTCCGGTTCCGCCTTCGAGATTTAAGGCAATCGCCCCATCGTTTCCGCCAAAACAACGTACGTCGGTTATCGCAGCAGTTGCCAACATGGGCTGTGGTTCACCAATTTCGAACGTGGTGGTAAAATCGCAGCCGGCCGCATCGGTTACCGTAACGTAATGCGTACCTGCCGAAAGCATCGAAGCGGTTAAGGTTGCTTCTTCGGAGCTCCATGAAATCATAAACGGAGCTGTACCGCCGTTGATTTCCAATTCGGCCGTTCCGTCGTACGCACCCGGACACGTAACATCGGTTGTTTGCACCACAGTAAGCGATAGGTTTGCCGGAGAAGGAACCACTACAATTTCTTCCAATTCACAGCCCGCTGCATCGCGAATGGAAATGCTGTGATTGCCCGCAGTAAGGTTGTTAAATACAGATGCGGCTTGATAAGGCAAACCATTGATGCTGTATTCGTACGGAGCAGTACCACCTGTTGCGATAAGGCTAATACTTCCATCGGAGGTAATGCAAGACGAAGGTGTTACCTCGCTCGTGAAGGCAATGATTTCGGGCTCAGTAATCGTTACAGCGTAGGTTACTTCGCATCCTGAAGCATCTTCGATTGCAGCCGAATAATTGCCATTGTCGAGGTTTGCGATGGTAGTTGTTGTTTGTCCTGAATTCCAATTTACTGCATAGGGTTGCGTACCACCTTCAATTTGCAGTTCGATGCTTCCATCGTTCGAACCATAGCAGCGCAGATTAGCAGTGATTCCAGAAACGCTGAGTAAATTTGGCTCAGTAATTAATTCAGAACCCGATTGTTCACAACCCACTGCATCCGAAACCGTGTAGGCATATTGACCTGCATCTAAACCACTGCGCTGAAGCTGATTGTTACCATCATTCCAAATTACCGAATAGGGTGCTTGTGCTCCCGAAATGGTTAAGAGCACTGTACCGTTGGATGCTCCGTTACATGTGATTTGAGTGGAAGTTGACAATACCTGCAAGGGTGTAGGTTCAACAATCGAAACAGAATCTTTGGAAACACATCCTGCCGCATCGGTTGCAATTACAGAATAAACGCCCGCCGGAAGTCCCGAAATGGAGGATGTGGTTTCGCTGTTGTTCCATGCGAAAGAATAGGGTGATGTACCACCATTTGCTGTAACTGCAGCTGTTCCGTTGTTTAAGCCGTTACAAGTGATGTTGGTTGAAGAAAGTGAAATCTGGAATTCAGATGGTTCTGATATGCTGATGTTTGCACTTGCAGCACATCCATTTGCATCCTCTATAGTTACCGAATAATTGCCGGCACTTAGGTTTTGTGCGGTTGCAGATGATGCGCCGTTGCTCCACTGGTAGGTGTAGGGTGCTGTTCCACCGTTAACGCTAACCTGAGCTTCGCCATTGTTACCACCGTTGCACGAAACCTGTTGCGTCACTGTTAAAGTGAGGCTTGGCGTCGCCGAGGCAGAAATACTAAAATTCTCTATATCGCTGCAACCGGCATTGTCGGTTACGGTTAGGGAATAATTTCCGGCTGCAATCCCGTTGAGTTGGTTGCTAAAGGTTCCGGTAGACCACACGTAGGTATATGGAGCCGAGCCGCCGCTTGCAGATGCGCTCGCCGAACCGTTGCTTTGTCCGCAGGCTGGGGGTGTTACCGAAACAGATGCTTGTACTTGAGCGGGAGCGGTTAATGTTCCGTTTCGTACGATGCTACAACCGTTCGCATCGGTAATGCTTACCAAAACTGCGCCGGCAGGCTGATTTATGATTGAAGTTCCAATTGCTCCTGTGCTCCATGCGTAGGAGTAGGGCGAAGTTCCACCGTTTACCGAAACAGAAGCGCTTCCGTTTGAGCCTCCAAAACACCATGGATTGCTTGTGCTCAGTGTTGCATTTAAGGCTGTTGGAATTGTGATTGTGCCTGAAGAGCTTGCCGTACAGCCGCGCGCATCGGTTACTGTTACACTGTAGTTCCCCGTTGTTAATCCGTTTATGGATGAAAGTATCGAACCATTCGACCATGCATAGCTGTAAGGTGCTGTTCCGCCCGACACCGCCACACTCGCCGAACCTGAAGATCCCGAGCACAATGGCGAATTGGCGGTTACCGCTGCACTTAATTGTGCAGGTGCTGTAATCGTTACATTTTGATTGGCTACACATCCTGCGGCATCACTTACCGTAACAGTATAGTTTCCAGCCGGCAATGTTGCAGTGGCACCGTTCGCGCCATTGCTCCAGCTGTAAGAATAAGGCGCTGTTCCACCCGATGCACTTGCTGTGGCGGAACCGTTTCCACCAAAACAGGCGGCATTGGTAGCATTCACATTAACATTCATAGTACCACCTGCCGTTACGGTAACATTCACAGTAGATATACAACCACTTGAGGCCGTAACCGAACAGGAATAATTGCCGGCCGCTAAGCCTGTAGCTGTTGCGGTTTGTTGTCCGTTGCTCCACAAATACGTGTAAGCACCCGCTACTGCCGGACTAGCTGTAGCTGTTCCGTTCGAAGCTCCGCATGATGCAGGTGTTGTAGAAGTATTTACCGTAAAGCCGCTTACATTCACCGTTTGGATGAGAGTGTCGTTATAACAACCAAGGTTCAATACCAGGCGAACTGAAAAGGCGCCCATGGAAGAAAATGTGTGCGATGGATTTAGTGCAGTACTTGTATTGGATGCTCCTGAAGCGGGATCGCCGAAATTCCATTGTACCGATTGAATGGCGCTTGCAGCGCCCGAACAGCTGTTAGTTGAGGTAGCTACAGATGGTGCAGTGAAGTTTACATCGAGGCAGTTTGCTGCAGTTGTGAAAGTAAGAACATCGGGACGAATGTAAAACGAAGCCATGTTTGGAAGGCCCATGCGCGAACTGCGCCCTGCAAGCGAAATACTCGCATTTGAATAGCCACAACCAGCGCCGGCAGTGTTTGGATTATTGATTACCGAAAGCGAAGTTTGGTTTCGAGCTACATACACTTTGTTATCGGGTCCCAATTGCATCGAACCGATGAATGGACCGAGATTTCCAAGTACAAAACGACTTGCCACGATAGCCGCATTGGATACAGCACACAAGTTAAACTGAAGCAATAAACCCTGATTTGTTCCACCGTAAACCATTCGGCCGTTGGGAGAAAATTCACAACCATACAACCCCACATCGCTTGCAAGTGTTAAGGCATTGGAAACGACACCGGTTGAATTGTTGAAATCGTAGGCTTCCATTCTGTTAACACCACCTGAAGATAAACCGTAGTAGCAAGCTAGAAGTTTATTGCCATCGGGATTGGCTTTTAGTTGTCCATATGATCCCTGACTTACTCCGGTAGCCATAACGCCTGCTGCACTTACGATTGGTGTTGTGTTTACACCGGCAGAAGTGACAAGCCAGGTTCGAAAATTGTTCGAATTCCAGTCGTGCGACACAATCCACAAATCGGTGTTGTTGCAGTGACGAACAGCGGTTAATTTCTCGCTTGAAGGTGTACGCAATGCGATGTTTTTATTCGCAGTAACAGCGCCGAGTCCGCCCGAAAGTGTCATGTTTACTTCGCTGTATTTGATTCCGTTTACCCCGGCATCGGCATCAGCAGTGAAGATGTAGTAAAGGTTCGTACTTCCCGGCCTCTGCACGATGATAGCCGATTGCGTTGTGGAAGCATGTCCATGCAAACCCGTTCCGTTTGTCATGGCCACATGATTTCTATTCCACACCGTTACTCCATCGGTGTAAAACAACAAATTGCCATTCAGGTCAGATATGCTAGCGCAGCCCTCTGTTGTAACAAGAGCACCATTTGTAAGTGCCACGGGCGAGCCTGTAGCGAAACTCACACCCGCATTGTTGCCAAAATACCAGTTGTTGAATCGTGCTGCATTTTGAGCATTCAGCGCAGAAAAGTCTGAAAGGAGCAGAAACGAAAAGAAGAGCGACTTGAGAAGTCTGAAAAACGGCGGAGTAAAAATTTCGTGCATGCGAACCTCTTTAATTATTTACAGAGGTGTACGAAGGCGGTGTTTCGCGCGTTGCCCGAATTACATCCTAGTTTGAAAAAGAAATCACATGGCTATTATGGCTGACTAAAAACACAAATGGCTGTAAATCAGATTACGCATCCAATTCTCAGCCATTTTAACTAAAAGTCTTACAAATTGCGTCGGCCTTGAAACGTCAGATGCGTTCGAGGTCGCCAAAAATCATCCAGCCCTCTTTTCCGTCTTCGAGTTTCACCTTCACCCATTCGCCAAGTTCATCGGTAATTTCGACTGTTGTTCCGGCGTGGATAATGAAAAGTCCCATGGCCGATTGAACGGGTGAGCTTTTTACCGAAACACTCCCGGCAAACACCACAGCGCGTTGTGTGACTTCGTTGCGCTGGTACGACGACCAGGCTAAACTCACCGCAAGCACTGCACAAAAAAACATAGCTAGCAAGCCAAGGAAAAATGCTTTGCGCTGCTCTGCGTTTTTCGATCTGATGAAGAAAATGAGGGAAATGATGGATAGGAAAAACGTTCCGCAGAACAACCAGGCCCAGGTATCGGTAGCAAACGTTGCACACAAGGAACGATACCAGCGAATGTAGAATAACTGCGGCACTGGCTCTATTTTATCCTCTAAATTGCGTTCGGTAAGACGTAAATTATACGCTGCATCCTCGTAATCGGGATCGAGTTTCAGCGTTTTGCGGTAGAATAAAATAGCAGAAGGATAATCATTGAGGCGGTAATACGCGTTTGCGAGGTTATAATACACATCGGCAGAAACGATGCTGTCTTCATCAACCAACGAACGATAGAGGTTTGCCGCCTTCTGAAAATCGTTCGTTTTGAAGGCGGTATGTGCATCGTTGTATTTCGCTTCTGGCGAAAGTGCAAGAAGCGCTGTGTGAATCAGGAAAGAGAGTGCTGCGATCAGAATCTTTTTCATGACTTGATGGTTTGTTCGAGTTCCCGAATGATGGTTGCCGCTTGTTCGTAAACCTCGTTCATGCTTTCGGATGCACCGGGAGCAAAGCGTGCAAATTCGCAGGCATCAAGTGTTGTAAGCACTTTTTGAATCAGGGTTTCGGATGCATTCTTCTGACCTAACATCGCCTCAATAGTGGTTCGGTTAAGCTCGGCCATGGGCAATTTCAGTTTGTCGGAAAAATAGCCGAACAATGCACGGTAAACCTCTTCGTAAAAGGCATCCTTATTTCGTGCGGTAAGCAGTTCTGACGCTTTTTTCAAGCGCTTTGAAGCCATGCTTCCGGCTTCTTTCATGCGGTAAAGTCCACGGTTCTGGCGGCGGTTTAAATCGCGGCGCCGAATCATGATGAAAGCAATGAACGCAATGGGCGATACAGCTGTAAGGCTGAAAAACGGCAAGGATAGAAAAAACAATGCAGGTTCTTCAGGTTTCAATTCGGTTTCGGCCGTGTGGATAAATCGAATGTCCTCGCTAATCGTCTTTGTTTTTCCACCCGATGCCCGGTTGCGGTTTACCACAATAGCGTCACCACTCCCCTTTTCTACTTTCAGCGAGAGGATTTGCAAGGTTTCGGATTTGTATTGCCGTGCTTCGGGATCGAACCAGGAAAATGACATTGGGCCGAGGTTGTAATCGCCGCCGGCACGTGGAATAATGAGGTATTCGAACGTACGCGAGCCATTCATCCCCGCACTCGAAACACTGATGTTGTCTTTTACCTGTGGATCATATACTTCGAGCTCTGCCGGAAGGTTTAACATCGGTGGATCGATGAGCTTCAAGTTTCCGCGACCCGAAACAGTGATGCGTAAATTCACCGCTTCTCCGGCTTTTACAGCAGCGCGATCGAGTGTAATTTCGGCCGAAAGCTTCCCCACAGCGCCGTTAAAATCTACTGGCTTTCCCGCAGCATCGTGCGGTTTAACTTCCAACTGTACGGCCGCACTTTTAACCTTCACTTCGGCATCGCGGTAACCGCCTCCCATCATCTGATCCCAAATGCTTTGGGCCTGCACGCGCTGGCGTACAACACAATTCAACTCGATGGATGGAATTTCGAGTTTGCCGCTCTTCTGCGGAAACACGAGCACTTTCTTAATCTCTGCGGTGAGGTAATTCTGTCCGTTGATGTTCTCTTGCTCTCCGTTTGGTTTATTCGCCAATGCAATGTCTTCGGTATAAAATCCGTTGAATGTAGGCGCTTTACTGAGTTCATAGTTGAGCTGTGCATAGCGCGAATAGAGTTTGTAGGTTACCAAAAACTGATCGCCCACCACACCCGAAACTTTTGATACAATGGCTTTAACGTACAAATCGTTGCCATTGCCGGGCTGCGAAGCACTGCTTTGTTGCTGCTTCTGCTGCTGTTGAGCGCCCGAAGCCGAAGTAGATCCGCCTTTGGTGATTTCGATATCGACGCTGTTACTTTTCATCACGCCATTACCAACGCGAATACTTGCCGGACCGATGGTGAATTTCCCGGTCTTTTTTCCAGCTATATAATATGTGTAGGAAAGCGTTTGCGAAAACTTGCCATTTACGTTCTGAGTTCCAAACATTTGTTGTGGCCCCATCAGCAAGTCGAAGGCCGACAGATCGGGCGCCGTAAACGCATTGCCCATGGCATTGAGCGAATACGTGAGCTTGATTTGTTCACCAACAGCTGCCTGATTGCGACTAAGCGTTGCCGAGAACTTAAGCTCTTGCGAAAAGCCAAATGTCTGAATTACAATAAGTAAAAAAAGTGCAATTGGAGTTTTCATTCAGTTATAAATTTACCAATCTTTTCCACTTGCAGGAACACCATCCTTGCCTTTTTGTTTATCGGTTTTCTTACGCAGCTCTTTTTCATTGCGATTTAGAGCATCGAGCATTTGCTCTGCTTCGTCGCGGTTAAGCTGCTCTTTTTTATCCTGTTTCTGCTGATCCTGCTTATCGTTTTTCTCCTGATTTTTAGATTGCTGCTGGTCTTGTTGCTGCTGCTTTTCCTGATTCTGCTTTTGTTGTTGTTGCTGTTGCTGCTGCTGTTGTTTTTGCAGCTTTTTCTGCGCATAAGATAAATTATAGCGGGTATCTTCAGCTGTCGGATCCTGCTTCAAAGCTTTCTTATACGCTTCAATACTTTGCTCATATGCTTTATCCTCAAGCAATGAATTTCCGAGATTATGGTACATGCGCGAAAGCTCTTTTGGGTCTTTCGATTTCTTCGCCAGTGTATCTAAAATGCCGGCCGCTTCTTTGTAGCGTTTCTGCCGGTAGAGCGAATTACTAAGGTTATAGCCGGCTTTGTCGGATGCATTGTTCTTTCCTAAAGCTTTGCGGTATTCGACCTCGGCATCTTCGTACTTCTTGTTTTGGTATAATTCGTTTCCCTTGCGGATGTGCTCGTTTTCTTTCTGCGCCTGAAGCAGCGATGCCGCGGAGATTAGAAATATCGTTGTGAAAATCACTTGCCGTATCATGCCTGTTCCTCCTTTCGGTTTAAGGGATTGAAGCGAAGTAGTCGCTTGTTTTTACGTTCAGATGTGAGCAGTTCAATCACCAGTATCAATAAAGCGAATCCGAGAAAATACTGAAATCGGTCTTCGTAATCGGTGAAGGCTTTGTTGCCCATCTCTGTTTTTTGTAACGAACTGATTTCTTCGACCAAGGTCTCCAAACCAACATCCGAATTGCTAGCCTGCACAAACTTACCACCGCCGGCGCGCGCCACATCCGAAAGCATAGCCGGATTCATGGCCGAAATCACCGGATTGCCGTTTTCGTCTCTGCGATAGCCCTTGCTCCCGCTATCTTCAATAACCGGAACCGGTGCGCCTTGTTCAGAACCAATTCCGAGTGTATACACCAGCACTTTCTTTTCGCGGGCATTTTTGGCTGCTTCAATTGCGTCGTCTTCATGGTTTTCGCCATCCGATATTACCACAATGGCCTTGCTGCGTGCTCCACCTTTCGGTAAGGCTTTTACGCCCAAATCGATGGCAGTTCCTATTGCCGTTCCTTGCGACTGAATGCTTTCGTTCGTTACACCTGTCAGAAACATCCGGGCCGCGGCAAAATCGTTTGTAAACGGCAATTGCAGAAAAGCATCACCCGCAAACACCACAATGCCAATGCGATCGTCGCCCAGCTTATCGAGCAAACGCAGAATTGCCTGTTTCGAACGCTCTAAACGACTTGGCTTGATATCTTCTGCCAGCATGCTGTTGGATACATCCAGCGCGAGTATAAGGTCTATTCCCTGACGTTTTACTTCTTCGTAGCGCGAACCAATTTGTGGATCACTCAATCCTATCACGAGCAGCACAAAGGCGAAGCACATCATGATAAATTTAAGCCTCACCCTACTGAGCGAACGGTCGGGCATGAGTCGAGCCACCAAGGAAGGATCACCGAAACGCTCAATTGCACGTCGTTTCCAACGCATCCGAAGCCAAAATAGGGCTACGAATAGCGGTAAAAGGCAAAGTCCCCAAAGAAAAAACGGATATGCGAATCGGAACATAACTTAGGGAATTGAACGCATTAGGGTGTTACGCAAAAGCCACTCAAAACAAAAGAGAATCAAGGCAGCTAAGGCAAGTGGCCAGAATTCTTCTTTGCGCTTGCGGTACTCGGTCGAATCGAATCGGGTTTTCTCCAATTCATCAATCTTTTTATAAATCCCGGCAAGCGCCTCGTTGTTTGTAGCGCGGAAATACTGCCCGCCGGTCATCGATGCAATTTGCTTGAGCAAACCTTCATCAATCCGCACCTCGGCATAATCGAAGGCAAATTGTCCGTTCGGGTATCGATACACCGGCGAATACGCCACACCGCGTGTTCCCACGCCAATTGTATACACACGAATGCCATACAATTGTGCAATTTCGGCTGCCGTGAGCGGAGAAATATTACCCAAATTGTTTTCTCCGTCGGTAATCAAAATCACCACTTTCGAAGCCGATTTACTCTCGCGCAATCGGTTAACTGCTGTGGCAAGGCCAAGCCCGATGGCTGTTCCTTCGGGAAGAAAATCGGGCTCCACTTCGAGCAATAAACTTTTCAAAACCGAATGATCGATGGTCAAGGGACATTGCGTATACGCTTCGCCCGAGAAAATTACCAATCCAATGCGGTCGTTGGGACGTCCGTCGGTGAAATCGATGGCTACTTCTTTCGCAGCTTCGAGGCGGTTGGGTTTGAGGTCGCGCGCCAACATACTGGGCGAAAGATCCATCGACATAACGATGTCTATCCCTTCGGCGGTCATGTCTTGCCACGATAGTCGGGTTTGCGGACGGGCAATCGCCACAATCAACAAACTCAATCCCAGCATGCGTAAAACAAAGGGCAGGTGAATTAAGCGCACAACCGCACTTTTACGTTGATTCTGAAAGCCGCCGAAGTCTGAAATTTGCAGTTCGGGCTTGGCTTTTCTTCCTTTAAAGATGTACCAAACAATGAGCAGCGGAATAATCCCCAAGGCAATTAAAAACCAAGGATTTGCAAAGCTAATGTCGCGAAGGGCGGGCAATGTCAGGATGCTTTCTTCCATCATGAAGTAGCCTCCTTTTCTGGCGAATTGGGTAAATCGCCCGGTTTGGTTTGCATTACAAAACTGCGCGCCAGTTGCATGCTGCGTTCGTGCTCGGCCGGAAGTGGCTTTTCTTTAGCGAACTTCACCAAATCGGCAAGCAAAAATACATTACGTGCTGCTTCAAGTGAATCGGATGAAATCGCTGACTTTCTAAGCATTGACAATGTTTCGTCGCTGGTCGATTCGAGCGCGGGTAAACTCAACTGCTCCTCAATATATGCACGAAGTGTATCGGCAATAGCCGAATGATAGCGTTTGTCGTTTCCGCTTTTCCACGCCCCTTCTTTCTCAATACGCTCCAATTCTTCGATCGCACGTTGCCAGGCCGGCGATTTGGTTTTTTCGGGCTCAGAAACGACTTGTTTGATTTTGCTTTTTCGCCATCGATATATGCCGTAAGCAATCAACAAAGCAGCAAGGGCGCCCAGAATGGAATAAATAATCAAATCGGTGTAATCGAATGGCACGTCTTCGATTCCACGAATGTCTTTGATGGATTTCGTGGTATCAACCGCCACGGGATAAATATCGATGCTGAGCATGTCGCTCAAGACCGATTCGGTGTCGCCCTGCGCGGTGATGAATTGAAAATCGAAGACCGGCAGGTTGTGCATGCCCGAATCGAACGAAGTAATCCACACCGATTGAGTAAAATTGGTGCGTCCGGCATTGCGCACTGTGTCGATGGTATCCTTGCGCACCACATCGAACCATTGACCGAGCGTATCGGCAATTGGGGGCCAAATAAGATCTTGTTCAGGTCCGGCTGTGGCATTGAGTTTCAATTCGACCTGCTCACCAATTTTAATGCGGTACTTATCGGCTTTTACCGAAGCCTGCTGGGCCTGCATGGCAAACGAAGCAAATAACAGTAAGGATGCAAACAGGATGATTCTCATTTTGCGCCCCTCCGTTTCAACAAATTACTCAAAGGCTGAATCCAGGACCGATCGGTGCGCAACACCGCCAAATCGACACCACTGCGTGCCATGGCATTTTTGATGGCATCGTCCTGCTTGCGCCAATTGATTTCGTAATTCTTACGCACTGCCCGGTCTGAGGTATCGACCCACTTCGTTTCGCCGGTTTCTGCATTGCGAAATTGCACGAGACCCACATCGGGAAGACTTGCCTCGCGCGGATCGCACACCTGCAAGGCAACAAGATCGTGCTTTCGGGCGGCAATGCGCAAACTGTCGGTATATGGTTTCGAAATAAAATCGGAGAGCACGAAAGCCGTACAGCGTTTTTTGATAACGTTTGTGAGGAAGCGTAAAGCCTGATCGACATCGGTTTGCCGATGCTCGGGTTTAAAGTCGACCAACTCGCGTATTAAGCGCAGCACGTGCGATTTCCCCTTTTTGGGCGGAATGTATTTTTCGATTTTGTCGCTGAAGAAAATCAAGCCGATTTTGTCGTTGTTCTGTAAAGACGAAAAAGCCAATACAGCGCAGACTTCGGTTACCATTTCCATTTTAAACTGCTGCTGCGTGCCGAAATCTTCCGAGCCACTCACATCGACAAGGAGCATCAACGTAAGCTCACGTTCTTCTTCAAATACTTTTACGTATGGATTTCCAAATCTGGCCGTTACGTTCCAATCGATGGTGCGAATATCGTCGCCCTGCTGGTATTCGCGCACCTCACTGAACGACATTCCACGGCCTTTAAAAGCGCTGTGGTATTGTCCCGAGAATAACTCGGCCGACAAGCCCCGACTTTTGATTTCGAGTTTCCGTACTTTTTTGAGGATATCGTTGGTAGTCATCGTTCACACATTGGTTCGCGGCGTCACAAATCTTAACTACGGAACTTCGACGGTGTTCAGGATTTCGGCAATGATGGTTTCGGTGGTGATGTTTTCGGCTTCGGCTTCGTAGGTGAGGCCGATGCGGTGGCGCAGTACATCGAGGCAAACAGCGCGCACATCCTCGGGAATGACGTAACCGCGACGGCGAATGAAGGCGTAGGCTTTGGCTGCCAGTGCAAGCGAAATCGAGGCACGCGGTGAGGCCCCGAAGCTAATCAGCGGCTGGAATTTCGCCAATCCGGCTTCGGCGGGGAAGCGTGTAGCGAAAACGATGCTCACGATGTAGTTCTCGATTTTTTCATCCATATACACCTCGCGCACAATTTGGCGGGCACGAATAATCTGCTCGGGACTAACCACCTTGGATGGTTTAGGAAATTCGGCGTTTAAGTTTTGGCGGATGATTTTGCGTTCGTCCTCGCGCGTTGGATAGGTAATTACGATTTTAAGCATAAAGCGATCGACCTGTGCTTCGGGCAGCGGATAGGTTCCCTCCTGCTCTACCGGGTTTTGTGTGGCGAGCACAAGGAAAGGCTCGGGCAATTTGTGCGTGGTATCGCCAATGGTAACTTGGCGTTCCTGCATGGCTTCCAGCAAGGCGCTTTGCACCTTCGCCGGAGCACGGTTTATTTCGTCGGCCAGGATAAAATTGGCGAATAAAGGCCCTTTGCGCACGGTAAATTGTTCCTGCTTCTGATTGTAAATCATAGTTCCCACCAAGTCGGCGGGTAAAAGGTCGGGCGTAAACTGGATGCGCGAGAATTGAGCATCAATGGTTTGTGCCAGCGATTTGATGGCTAGGGTTTTCGCCAGACCGGGAACGCCTTCGAGCAATAAATGTCCGTTGGCGAGTAGGCCGATGAGCAGGCGGTCGACCATATATTGTTGTCCTACAATTACCTTATCGAGTTCGAGTTTGAGCAATTCGATGAAGGCGCTTTCACGTTCTATTTTTTCGTTGATCTCGCGGATATCAGTCATACGTTAATTCAAAAAAAATTGGCCGCAAAATAAATGCAATACGCGGCATTGGTCAAGATGCAGAATTTAAAAAAATGTTAATTGGGTTAAATATTTTTCATTGCAATGATATTGATATTTTATGCCTATGGATAAAGTTGGGAACAATAGAATATCAACAAAGAATTAACGGAGCGGTTCACGCAAAGGGTACAGGCGCAATATCCAATAAAATTAAAATTCTTATAATCTTTGATCGCTTTGTGAGAAATACAATTCCCCCTTTTTCAAGCGAAGCCGCGAAGGTCATTTCTACTCTTATCATAGCTTACTGAATATAATCCTAAATTAGGAAAACCAAATTCTGAAAAAGAGCTGAATAACTTTAATACTATAGATTCTCGATGTTTTGCAACAGCGAATCACCTTTACGCAAAACGGCCTGTTGAACATCTGGCTGCATCTTATCCCATGTTTTGTACATCATGCCAATGCGCGGATTCCGTTCGAGTTTCTCCCGGTTCCGAACATGAAAATGCCAATAAAGTGAATTGAAGGGACAGGAATTAGCCTCCGTTTTTGTTTTGGAATCGTATGGACACCCAGCGCAGTAATCGCTCATTTTTTGAATGTAGGCAGCACTTGAGCAATAGGGTTTTGAACCAACAATCCCGCCATCTGCAAACTGACTCATGCCTCGTGTATTGGTAATTTCGACCCATTCGATGGCATCGATATAAATACCAAGATACCAGCGGTCGGCTTCGTCGGGATGAATACCGGCCAACAACATAAAATTTCCGGTCACCATAAGGCGCTGTATATGGTGCGCATAGGCATGTTCAAGGCTTTGATCTATGGCGTGGTGCAGGCAATTCATCTTCGTTTTGCCCGTCCAAAACCAATCGGGCAATTTGCGTTCGACTTCGAAAAAATTGAGATGTGCATACTTGGGCATTTGTGACCAGTAAATTCCACGCATGTATTCGCGCCAACCGAGAATTTGCCTCACAAATCCCTCGAGTTGATTCAGGGCAATGCGCTCAGGATTTTCAATCCATGCTTCGATACACGTATTAATGACTTCAAGTGGATGCAGCAGTTTGGCGTTGAGGGCAAATGAAAGGCGCGAATGATAAAGGAAGGCGTCTTTTTCGGTCATTGCATCCTGAAATGTTCCAAAATTGGGTAGTAGATTGTGAGCGAAATGTTGTAGGATTTGGAGCGCTTGTGCTCGATTTATAGGCCATGCAATCGCACTGTTGTGTATACTTCCAATAGATGGTAGGTTTGCATTTTGAATGCGTTCTAGCACCTGTGAAATAGCATTTACAATATTAGGAATTTGAGGAAGATGATACTTTGAAGGTAGTTTACTGCGATTCTCGTGGTCGAAGTTCCATTTACCGCCAAGGGGTTCATCGCCCAGCATAAGAATCCCTGTTTTACGGCGCATCATGCGGTAAAAGCTTTCCATGAGGTAGGTTTTCTTTCCGGCAAAATGTGCGGTAAATTCATCGCGGCCGCATAGAAAATGTTCGGTATCGAAGACTTTCGAAGGAATCGAAAGCGATGTGCAAAACTCGCTTAACTGCTTTTCGAGACGATATTCATCAGGCTGCTGGTATTCAAAACAACCAATATCCTCAGATACAATTATTTTACTTAATTCCTCGTTTAAAGATCCGGTATTTCCGGGCGCATCTACGTGTTTGTAGATCACCTGGTGACCATCAGCTCGCAGCTTTTCGGCAAAGTTCTCCATTGCGGCAAAGAATGCTGCTATTTTCTGGATGTGGTGCGTTACATAGAAACTTTCCTGATTAAGCTCGAGCATCGCATACACCTTGGAATCATCGCTATGCTTGAACCAGGAGTGTTGTATATTAAGTTGGTCGCCCAGAATGAGGCGTAGGGTTTTCATTTTGATTAAACAGACTCAAGCGTCAAAATGTTGAGAGGGAGATGATATCGTTTACAAGAGCCTACAATAAGACAAGAAAAAAAAGATTAGATACAATTTCGACAATTCGAAAATTGCGATAAAAAATCGATTACTACATAGTACACTAGCAATCACGATTTTTCTTACATAAAATAGCGCATAGTCCGGCATATTCTTTTTACTTATCAACATCATTTGCAATACATTAAAAATACAAAACGATTTACTCAAATGAGCATCCATGTAAAAACTTACACTGTAAGACAGCAGTTTAATCTTGATGGTTAAGCTGTGTTAACGGACCTAATTTCACATTCATAAACCGCTAAAGAAAAAGGCCATGAACAGACTCTACTTCAATTCAATTATTCTAACAGGAATATTCCTGATTTTATCAGCATCGGCTAACGCGACAAAATTTTGGACCGGTGCAGAAAACAGCAACTGGAGTAATGGCGCAAACTGGCTACCCACTGGAGTCCCGGGAAGCTCTGATGCGGTTATTTTTTCTCCTTCTGTTTCTAATGCATCATGTTCCCTACCATTTTTAGGTTCAGTGAAGGATATTACCATACTGGCTGGTTATTCGGGCACTATCAGCGGTTTCAACAATTCGCTGGCACTATTTACAGTACACGGCATTTACCTGCAACAAGGCGGAAATGTTGATTTACGAAAAAGTCGATTCAAATCGCTTCAAAATTTTATTTTAGAGGCCGGAAGCTTTATTAAAGGGGCGAACGGAAATACCTTGCTAACTGGAGTTCAACTAAATGGCGGCACATGTCAGTTTTCGAGTGCCAAAGTTGATGTTATGGGCAATATGGTTGTTGCGGGTGGTAACCACAGTTTAGGTAGTGGCACCTTCGAAATTAATGGCATATTTATACAGCAGGCCGGAATTCTTTCAAAAGCATCCGGATTTATTCGGTTTAAAAACCAAAATGCACCAAGCTTTCTAGGTGGTGAACAAGCTTGGAATGCTTCTATTTTTGTGGCTAAAGGCTTGAATGTTAGCAATAGTGATTTTGATGGAGGAAATGCTGCAGTATACATTAACGGAAACGCCACCTTTACATCATCGCAATTTCATCAGAATGGAGGGTCCATTGCGATTCCTCAGGAATATGTGCTTTCGATAGATCAATCAACATTTTCGATTGGTCAGCTTGTTTTTAACAGCGGAAAAATTGATGCAATCGAAAGCACCATTAATTGGGGCTCAGGAAATACCACTGCAAGCGGCGATGTAACATTTAACACGTGTATTGTTAACAAACAATCAGGGGAATTGCGTTTAGCGCACACCGGAAATTTGTCGCTCATCGCTTCGAATGTGAATTTCGCAGGCGAATTGTTCATATGCAAGAATCTAATTATGCAGGATGCATACCTCAAGCCGAATAACAATCAGGTTTGGATTTCGAATGCCATACTTGAAAATTCGAGTTCAATTGAAAAGACCATGGGGTATTTTGAATGTGCTTACGAATCAGTGCTCATTGCCAATGAATCTTCGCTTTACCTCGAAGGTTGCGAAACAATAAATTTAGGCGCTGTTCAATCTACTGGATCGCTGATGTCATTTGGTAATTCACCTTGTTTGATTAATGGAACGCTTGCATTGAGCAGCAGTTCCTTTTTTACGGCTCCATCATCAACCTTAACTATAAAAGGTGGTTTTGAAACATCGGGCAGTTTATTTGATGCCAATAATGGAGAGGTAATCTTTAATGGAAGTACTTCAACTGGCATACATATTTCAGGCAATCCAAGTTTCTACAATGTTTCGCTACACCATTTGCTTGGTGAGAATGAATTTCGAATAGATTTAATTGGAACTGTAGCTGTACAAAATACCTTAAAATTAAACAATGGAAGTTCGGCCTCAAAACCCATTGTGCTTTATGGAGGAACGTTTGATTTGGCGGGCAATGTAGATATGACTTTTTACAAATCCTCGCTATTATCATCTGGAAATGGACAAATTTCTTTTAGCGGAAGCGGTAACCAAACCATCGTAGGAACTCCAGCATCAGGAACTTTCGGAATTTTACCACACCTACATATAGCTAAAACAGGAGGATTATTGAATATTTCTGGAAATCTGCCTTTAGGAAATGGGCTAAGTCAAAGCAGTGGCGTTACAACTATTGATGCCTCTGCCCATCTTTATTTGCATGGTGGAAATTTTGATTTTTCAGGAATTTCAGTTCCACGCATAACCGTGAGTGGAGATGTGTCATTATCACATGCACTGCGTGTTCAGAATGAACTAAATATCTCGACGGGAGGTATTTTACAACTTCAATCCGGCGCATCGCTTTTGGCTGAAAATAATTTTAACAATGAAGGCACATACCGCAATCTAAATGGTTCTATTGTGGTGAATGGAGAACTTGTAAATTCGGGAACATTTGAAGTTAATTCGGGCTCGTTAACAGCTACAGCAGGGGTGATTCAATTGGGGGGCGCCCTTACATGTAATTCAGGCAATGTATCGATTACGCCAGCACTTAATGTTATGGATGGACGCTTCAACGCAGCTGCTGGCGAAGTAGCAATTACGGGTAGTCTGAATCAATCGGGTGGCGAAGTATGGGGTGGCCTCGAAGCATCTATTCTTGCTATTTCGGGAGATTACACCCAAACAGGCGGCTTATTTAAGGAACAATCAGGGGCACTACTATTGGGAGGAGAACTGGCTATTGGCGGAACGTTTGAGCGCAATTTGGGAAGTGTTGAATTTAACGGAACCAATGCACAGACGATTCCGGCACTTGCCTATCACCGCGTTGTCGTTAGCGGTTCGACAAGGCAAATTACCCTTGCACCCGGCGTCCTTAAAATTTCTGCAAGCACAAACGGCTTAACCCTTCCCAGCACATTTACCTACATAAAAGCCAACAACACCATTCAGTATGACAGAATTGGCGATCAGGAAATTGCAGGTTTTACATATGAAAGCCTTGGCCTGAGCAGAGGAGGGACTAAAACGCTTCTTTCTACAGCCAGTGTAAGCGATGTGTTGCAAGTGGGATCAGCAACCGTGTTTGACGCAGATGGGCAACTAAATAACAGAAATTTCACCCTTCTATCAAGCGCAAACAAAACAGCGCGAATTGCATTTATACCAACAAGCGCGTCGATAACAGGTAATGTAATCGTACAGCGCTACACACGCGGCGGATTGCGCTCGAATAGATTTTTGGGATCACCTGTTGATACCCTTGGCGGCATCCAAATAAAGCAGATGAAAGACGATATTTTGCTTTATGGCCCTGGGGGAACATCGAATGGATTCAATTCGGCAAGCCTGTTTACCAGCAACCATTGGGTTTACGACGAGAACTTACAAAATGGCACAGAATGGAGAAGTCCAACCAGCATAAATGAAGTATTACCAAAGGGAAAGGGACTTTTACTTTTTCATTGTGGAACGCCTAATCAAGCACCAATTGGCAGCACCACCATTCCCAATGCAGCAGTAATTGATTTTATTGGAACGCCCAACCAGGGAACAATAGCTTTGCCTATTCAATGTACTGGAGTTTGCATGGAGGCTGATAATGGAAATGGATGGAATTTATTAGCGAATCCGTATGCATCGCCCATTGACTGGATGTCGGCAGACTGGAATCGTACGGGAGTTTCAGGAACCATTTATATCTGGAATCCGGCATTAAATCAGTATTCTTCATTTAACATGAACAACCCGGCAGCAGCTACAAACGGAGGTTCGCGCTACATCGCTCCTTCACAGGGGTTCTTCCTGAAGGCAACAAGCTCAAATCCTGTATTAACCATCAACGAACGTGTCAAATCGAGTGTTTTTGCAGATAGTACGTTGTTCAGACTGGCCGAAACAAAAGATCAGCTACGACTGAAGATTTTAAATGCCGAGGAGAATATGGGCGATGAAATCTTGGTTCAATTTCATCCTAGCGCAAGCGAAGATTTTGAAGAAGAATTGGATGCATTAAAACCAAGTTTTCCGGACGTTGAAATTAATTTTGCCGCACAAAACAAGATGGGTGAAAAATTTGCAGCACATGTTTTTAATACGCCCAACTTAAGCAGCTCCGATAAGGTAATCCCACTAAATCTCATAGCGAAACCTGGCTTCTACACTATCATTCCGGAACAAATAACATCGTTTAATGATAACGTACACTTTATTTTAGAAGATGCTTTTACCGGTAAAAAAACAGAATTAAGCGAAAAACAAGCAGTAGCAATTGAAATAACTATCGATCATGCTTCAAGTGCAGCAAATCGTTTTAGTCTACGCATAACTGAAACTATTCAACACAAGCTTAACGCCACTAAACTTTCCATTGTTCCCAACCCAGCAATCGACGGATTTGTTAAACTAGTAACCGGTAGTAAAGATGCTGGGACAATTCAACTTTTCTCAATCAGCGGTAAACTAATAATGTGCAAATCTGTATCTGCATCTGAAAATGGCATTCACCTGCTAGATGTTGGTCAATTGAGTGCTGGGATGTATTCGGTTGTTTGGCAGGATGGGAACACGCGCGAACTCGTAAAATTTGTGAAGCAATAGAAGGCGATTAGGTCAGCACCCAAATCAATAATTTTAAAACTCAGTAGGATTTTATACAGCAGGTGGTGGAAAATAGATTAGAGAATAATTGATGCGTTTCGTTGATATTGTGCTGTTTATTAACTTTCTACAGGGAAAATTCAAAGCAATTACTGCAATAACTCAGAAATAAAAAACGGACAACCAGCCTACACCGATTGTCCGTTCGAAAATTAGATTCTAAATCTTATGCCTGCGCTGTTGGACCACCAAAGTTCATCGGGAAAGGCGCTGTGCCTCCACCCTCTACTTTGATGCTTCCGTGTACAGCCTCGAACTTCGAAATATTATCCTTCAAGGCTGCCATCAAACGCTTTGC
>Ga0169931_10004031_pt1 | contig 23045 bp, 19 predicted proteins | sample Kivu_15m_20L_FD_129675 | JGI IMG/M metagenome (GOLD analysis project Ga0169931, IMG submission 129675) | Freshwater microbial communities from Lake Kivu, Western Province, Rwanda to study Microbial Dark Matter (Phase II) - Kivu_15m_20L... | ecosystem: Environmental > Aquatic > Freshwater > Lake...
TCCTTCCTTTGCGTCTTTGCGCCTTTGCGAGAGACCAACAGTCCCTGCACAAGGGATCGCGGTGAGAGCTGTCAACTGGCAAGCAGAACTGAAAACATCCCAATTCGCCCGAATTCACACCGTCTCGTCATCTCAGCTTCGCCCTCCCGGAATGTGTCCCGGCCGAAAGCCGAAGCCTGAGGGTTTCTGGTAGACTCCGACTGCGGTGTGGGCCGCGCGGGTACGCGTCGTTAGCGGGGATTGAGATTGCGTGGCCGGCAGACTGAGGTGAGCGACGGCTGGGTGTCAGGATTGAAAGGCAGGAAACTGAATGACTCATCGCATTTACAGGATGGCATTTTCGAGTGTGTACCCGCATTACGTGGCCAAGGCCGAAAAGAAGGGCCGCACGAAGGCTCAGGTGGACGAAGTGATTTGCTGGCTGACGGGTTACAGTGCGGAGCAACTTTCGGAGCAGTTGCTGGGGGAGGTGGATTTCGAGCGTTTTTTTGCAGAAGCGCCGCTGTTGAATCCGGAGCGGGTGCTGGTGACGGGTGTGATTTGTGGCGTGCGGATCGAGGAGATTTCTGAACCGCTGATGCAGGAAATTCGTCGGCTGGATAAGCTCATAGACGACCTTGCGAACAAGAAACGCGGGTGGCGACCGAAGGGCTGATTGGTTGGTGGTTCAAATATGGTTTGGGGCGGTATGGTGGTCTTGCTGTGTGTTTTGCCCCTGCCCCCTGCATCCTGGCCTCTCACCCCTGGAAGGGGTAAGTGTGGCTTTGTATGATGTCTGTTTTGCTGTCGTCTTAAATGCTTTTGGGGTGGATGAACATGTCGCATCGCGTGCTGCGGTTGCTGGTGCTGGGCGGGGCGTTGTTGTTGTCTGAGGGGGTAGCACCGGGGCAGTCTGATCCTTCGCTGCCGTTTCCGCAGAATCGTGTGATGGACTTTTATTCGCGTCAGGCGGCTGGGTTTCTGGCGGGTGATCAAAAGGTTCCTGGGGACATCCTGCCGCAGTTTCCGGGTCTGGACGGGGGCGGTTTTGGGCACTGGGGACAGAACCCTGAGGACGTGAGTTTTGACCGCAGTCTGAACGAGGCGGATACGGGCAATGTGGTGATGCAGCTGACTCATCATTTTGGTCGGACGACATCCAAGGCGGTGAATGTGCTGCTGGATCCGGCTCGCAGATTCACAATGCTCTATGATCCGCTCAAGTTTACGGCAGCGGACGCATGGCAGGGCCAGTTTGTGAACTGGGGTTTTGTGCGATTTGGTTTGATGGAGGGTGTGCGTGCTGGCGGGGAGTTGTTCTGGCCGATGACGAGCGCGGGCTGGCAGTTTGTTGGCGATATTCAGCCGATTTACCGTGGCTTTCATCGGGTGGGTACGGATGTAGTTTTCGAGACGGCGATGGGATCGGCGGTGGTTTTTGATCACAGTACGGTATCCGGGGCGCGTTGGGTACGAACGCTGCGGGTTGCGGGTCAGATTGCAGCGGGGACATATCTGAGTGTTGCGGACGTACCGGAGGGAGCGACGTCCCTTTTGGAGGAGGTCGCGGGCATTGCGGTGCTGCGGGTGACTCTGGCGGGCCGTCAGCTGCGGATCGCCCTGCCCTCACCTGTGTCTGCGGGTGGCGCGCGTCTGGAGATTCGCGATCGATCGGTGGGTGTGGTGTTTGGTGGTCAGGCGAACGAGACTGTGCGTGTGCAGCTCGAGGTGATTGCGGAGTCTGCTGCTGGGGGGGCGATTGGGTTTGCTGAGGTGAAAGTGCCGACGTCTGAACAGCTGGCGGCGGGTGCAGCGGGTCAATGGACGGAGCGAACGGCGGTGACGCGTGCGATACCGGGTGAGGCTCGTGGAGGTTTAGCGATTGATACTCTGGTTTTGCCGCAGTTTTCTGACAATCCGTTCCGATCGGCGATGCGAATAGGCGGCGTGGGGGTTCTCAGCGGTGGCCGGGCAGCCGTGGCGACATTGATGGGCGAGGTTTGGGTGGTAACGGGCACGGGCGGTGTTTCTGCGGGAGGCGAGCTGCGTTGGCAGCGTATGGCAGCCGGGCTTTATCGGGCATTGGGGCTGGTGGTCCAGCAGGATCAGGTGCTGGTCCTTGGATCCGACCAGATTACGCGACTGCACGATCGTAACGGCGACGGTGAGGCGGATTTTTACGAATGTGTGACGAATGGGTATCCAACGACAGGCGGGCATGATTTCTGTACGTCGCTGCAGCAGGACGGGCGGGGTGAGTTGTACTGGTCGGTGTCGTCACAGGACTTCGGGGTTGCTCATCGGAATTCTGCGGGTTTGATTCGTCGGTTGGGGAGTGGTTTGAGGAATTCGAATGGGATCGGGGTATCGGCGGACGGGAGTGTGGTGTTATCGACGGTTCAGGAGGGCACATGGACTCCGGCGTCGGCAATTTTCGAGGTGCGGGAGGGGAGTTATCACGGGTTGAAGGGTCCGCAGTCGGGCCGGGGGTTGTATGGTTACGACCTGCCATTGTGTTTCCTGCCGCGGGGCATTGACAATTCGAGTGGGGAGTTGTGTTTTTTGCCTGAGGACGGGCGTTTGGGGGCGTTGTCGGGTGCGATTCTGGGGACGAGTTTTGGGGCTTGTCAGGCGTATGTGGTGTCGCGAGACGTGATTGACGGAAGTGCTCAGGGGGCCATCATTCCGCTCCCGGGCGACTACCGCAGCGGAATTTGTCGAGCGGTGCATTCTGTGGAGGACGGCGGGGTGTATGTGGGTGGCACGGAGGGCTGGCAGAGTTATGCACAGGAGGACGGATGTCTGCAGCGGCTGCGAGTGATCCCTGAGCAGTTAGCGTTGCCTCGTGGTTTCGAGGCGTGGAACAACGGGGTGATTGTACGATTCAGTGAGCCACTGGATCCGCGTTCGGTGACGGTCGAGAACATTTTCTGTCAGCAGTGGAATTATCTGTACAGCGCGGGGTACGGGTCACCGGAGTTTTCGGTGCAGCAGCCGGGTCGACAGGGGCACGATTATGTGGCGGTGAAGTCCGTGCGTCTGCTGGAGGATGGTCAATCGGTGTTTGTAGAGATTCCGCAGCTGCATCCGGTGATGCAGTTTCATTTTCATGGTCGTTTGCGGACGCAGCGGGGGTTGGCGGTATTGCCGGACGTATTTGCAACGATCGTGAAGCAGCGTGGCGATTTCACGGGGTATTCTGGCTATGCAGCGGTGTCGAAGCGTCCTGCTCCGGGGTTCCCGGTTGCGGAGAAGTATGAGCAGGATCCGCGTTTGGTGCAGCAGGAGCAGTACGGGACGAATTTCGGCTGGGTATCGAGTTCGCGGAAGATGTCGGTAGTGGCAGCGGCGGGTTTGCAGTTTGAACCGCGGGTGCTGCGAGTGTTGCCTGGGGCGCGGGTGTCGCTGGCGTTCCGCAACGGGGATCCGGGGATGCCGCACAACGTGGCGGTGGTGCGAGCGGATGCGATCGAGGAATTTGGCGAGCGTTCGATGCAGCTGGCGAGCAATCCGCGGGCGATCGCGACGCACTACGTTCCGGAGGATCCGCGAGAGCTGTGTTTTTCTCCGATTCTGCAGCCTGGGGATTCATATACGTTGTACTTTGAAGCGCCGCAGGAGCCTGGCGAGTACCGTCTGGTGTGCACATATCCTGGTCACTGGAGGGTGATGCAGGGCAGTTTGTTTGTCCTGCCGGAGGGGGCTGCGATACCGGAGTCAGCATTTGTGCCGGTGCGAAGTTTTGTGCGGACGTGGACCACGGCGGACCTTGCGGAGGATGTGGAGCGGTTGTCAGGTCGATCATTTGTGCAGGGGCGTGCGGTGTTTGATTCGGCTGGCTGCAGTAAGTGTCATAAGGTGGGAGCGAGTGCTGACGGCCCGGGACCGGAGCTGACGAAGGTATCGGAGCGTTTTCGGGGTCGGCGGCTGCTGCAGCAGATTCTGGAACCATCGGCGGAGATTCACCAGCAGTATCAGACGTGGGTGGCGGTGCTGGGGGATGGTCGGGCGTTGTCGGGTTTAAAGGTTGAAGAAAGCGGGGACAGTGTGACGCTGTTGCCGAACCCGTTGAAGCCGATGGATCGCGTGGTCCTGCCGCGGGTGGAGATTGAGGAGCTGGAGGCGTCGAAGACGAGCACGATGCCGATGGGGCTGCTGATCACATACACGCGTGAGGAGATTCTGGATTTGACTGCGTACGTGCAGTCGGGCGGGAACGCGGATGCGGCGGAGTTTGCGGGGAAGTAGGGAGCCTGGCGTGCGGTCGATGTTAATCGGCCGGTTCCTGCCTGCTGGTACTCAGGCTTCATTTTTGGCGAAGGTGTACCCAAAGCATGCTGTGCAGACTAGAATTGAGGAGAGAGGGACTTCGTGCGGCCAGTCGCAGCGACTGGCGGTGCCGCGAGGGCTTGAGTTCCATTCAGGCAGTTTCATGAAATCCGTATTTCGTCCTGCGATTGACGCGATGGCTGGTTATGTTCCTGGCGAGCAGCCTCAGGAGCAGGGCTGGGTCAAACTGAACACCAACGAGAATCCGTATCCGCCGTCGCCAGCGGTTGTAAAAGCGATTCAGTTGCAGGCCACGGGCGCATTGAACAAGTACCCGGATCCGGACGCGAGTGGATTTCGGCGAACGGCTGCAAAGCTCTTTGGAGTCGATCCGGACTGGGTCATTCCAGCCAACGGCAGCGACGAGAATCTGACGATCATCACGCGGTCATTCTGCGACGCGGGCGAGAGCATTGCGTATCCGTATCCCAGTTACGTTCTGTATGAGTCACTGGCTCAGATTCAGGGCTGCGGCGTGCAGCGACTGCTGCTGGATGGTTCCCGTGGCTGGCGTTGGGATATTCAGGAAGCGGCAGCGCTGCGGCAGCGGGTGCGAATTGTGTATGTGCCCAACCCGAATTCGCCGACGGGAACGCTGTGGACCGCGGAAGAGTTGCTGCAGCTGCTGCCGGCCCGTGGAGTGCTGGTGCTGGACGAGGCCTACGGCGACTTTGCTGCTCAGCCGCACCGTGGCGAGCTGCTGCGGGATCCTCGGTTTGATAATCGATTGATTGTGACGCGGACATTCAGCAAGGCGTACAGTCTGGCTGGCATTCGGTTTGGATTTGCGATTGCGCATCCGGATCTGATCAGTGGAATGCGGAAGGTGAAGGACAGCTACAACTGTGACAGTGTCTCGATCGCTGCGGCGACGGCGGCGCTAGAGGATCAGTCGTGGATGCTGGAGAACCGTCGGCGGATACTGGCGGGGCGTGAGCGGCTGGCGGCCGCCCTGCCCTTCTTTGGTTTTCAGGTGCATCCCAGTGAGGCCAATTTTTTGTGGACGACGCATGCGAGTGGCAGGCACAGGGAGATTTATGAGCAGTTGAAATCGCGGCGGATTCTGGTGCGGTACATGCGGTTTCCGGGTGCGACGGCATCTGGAGAACTGCTGGATGGGTTGCGGATCACGATAGGCACGGATGCGGAGCTGGATGCGATGCTGAAGGTATTTCCGGAAGTGATGTCAGGAGTTTCCGTAGGGGCGGGTGTGTGAGAAGAACACGCAGCGAATCCGAGTCAATGAAAATCGAGTTTGGAAACTGCTTTTCCGCGCGGGTTGTTGTGAGTTGAGTTTGCGGGAACTTCGTGGGTGATCTGCAGAGTTTTTTGACCCCTCACCCTGGCAGCGTCTCCTCCTGGAGTGGCGAGTGGGGAGGTTGGAGAAGTGAGCGATGGGTCAGCGGCGTCTGGACGAGTTGCAGTTTGACAATCGGTTTACGCGGTTATTGCCGGGGGACGCTGAGGCATCGAATTTTCGGCGGCAGGTGCGAGGGGCATGCTGGTCGCGAGTTCGGCCTGCAAAGGTGGCTGCTCCGCGGTTGCTGGGATGGTCGGCGGAGGTGGCAGCGGAGCTGGATCTGGCTCCGGGCGAATTCATGGACGGATCTGCGGCGGACGTTTTTTCGGGGAATCGGCTGCTTGCGGGTATGGACCCGTTCGCGATGTGTTACGGTGGTCACCAGTTTGGCAACTGGGCTGGTCAGCTGGGAGACGGTCGCGCGATCAATCTAGGGGAGGTGATAAACAGTCGCGGAAGTCGCTGGATGCTGCAGTTGAAGGGCGCTGGTCCGACGCCGTATTCCCGGACTGCAGACGGTCTGGCGGTGCTGCGTTCAAGTCTGCGTGAGTTTCTGTGCAGCGAGGCGATGCACCATTTGGGGATTCCAACGACGCGGGCGTTGACTCTGACGGGGACGGGAGAACTGGTGACTCGGGACATGTTCTACGACGGAAATCCGCGTCAGGAGCGAGGAGCGATTGTCTGTCGCGTGGCCCCCTCATTTACTCGATTTGGCAACTTCCAGATCCCGGCAGCTCGAAAGGAAACGGAGCTTTTGCGGCAGTTGGTGGACTACACGATCGACACGGATTTTCCTGGTCTTTCGGCTGGGGGTGCGGATCGTTATGGGGTTTGGTTTCGGGAAGTGTGTGAGCGGACAGCGGACCTGATGGTGCACTGGATGCGCGTGGGATTTGTGCATGGTGTGATGAACACGGACAACATGTCGATCACGGGGCTCACGATTGACTACGGTCCCTATGGATGGCTGGAGGGATATGATCCGGACTGGACACCGAACACCACTGACGCTGCTGGCCGAAGATACAGTTACGGTCGGCAGCCGCAGGTTGCGCTGTGGAATCTGGTGCAGCTGGCAAACGCGCTGCATGTGGTGATGCCGGACGAATCGGTGCTGCAGGCTGGGATTGATGCGTACGTGTCGCGGTTCAACGGGGAGTGTCAGCGGATGATGGCTGCGAAGCTGGGCTTATGTCCGGCGAGTGGAGCACTGGAGCTGGCAGAGGAGATCCCCGCACTGTCGAACTCGCTGCAGGAACTGATGCAGCGCACGGAGACGGACATGACGATTCTGTATCGGGCACTGGCTGCGATCTCCGCGTCGGAAATTGTGGAGCCAGCAGCTGACGTCTGGTCGGAGATCTTTGATGTGCTCCAGCCCGCGTGGTATCAGCCGAGCGAAGTGGGTGGGGAGCTGCAGGCTGCGTGGCAGGATTGGCTGCGACGATACGGGGCTCTGGCGCGGAAGGCGGCCGTGACCGAAGAGACTCGGCGGGCGCAAATGAATCGTGTGAATCCGAAGTACGTTTTCCGGAATTATCTTGCCCAGCTGGCAATTGACCGAGTTGAACAGGGTGACTCGGGACTGCTCATGGAGCTGCTGGAGGTGCTGCGGCGGCCATACGACGAGCAGCCTGAGAAGGGACATCTGGGATTAAAGCGCCCCGAGTGGGCGCGGGACCGTGCCGGCTGTTCGATGCTCAGCTGCAGTTCATAGTGACCGCCAACGCATTCCGAAAAAGAGCCTGCCGAGCCGCGACCGTCAGGGAGTGGTGAAAATTCCGCCAATACCCCCGGTGATCGGCGAGAAAAAACGATCTGTGTCGTGCGGGACTTCCGGACGATTTACGGAACCCGCCTTTGTTTTGTTCCGGTTGCGGGTTCGGGAGCGTGTGCTCGCACTGTTACCGGGTGATTGACATCGCCTTCGACGTTCTACGGTGATTCTTTCCGACTGCGGTACCATTCCACGACTACGGGCAGAAGGGACACAACGACAATGCCGAGGATTACGAATTCAAAGTTGCGTTTGACTGCCGGAATGTTGCCGAAGAAGTAACCGGCAAGGAGGAAGCCGACGACCCAGCAGATGCCTCCGGAGATATTAAAGAACCAGAAGCGTACGAGGTTCATACGTCCGATTCCGGCAACGAAGGGTGCGAAGGTTCGCAGGAGCGGGGCGAAGCGCGCGAGGAAGATGGCTTTGCCTCCATGTCGTCGGTAGAAGGCTTCTGCTTTGAGCAGGTGTTTTTTGTTCAGCAGCCACGAGTCTTCCTTCGAGAACACTCGCGGGCCGATGGCGCGCCCTATGAAGTAGTTTGTGGCATCGCCGACGATCGCGGCGAAGAGGAGCAGAGCGGTCATCAGTGGCAGGCTGAGGCCGGAGCCTTCCACGGCCACGATGGCGCCCACGGCAAAGAGCAGTGAGTCACCTGGCAGGAATGGAAAGATCACCAACCCGGTTTCAGCGAAGACAATCGCGAAGAGCAGAGTGTAGAGCCAGCCACCCATCTGGGCAGAAAGCCTGGCGAGGTGTTCGTCGAGGTGACGGACGACTTCGAGGAGTTGCAGGAGGGTATCCATGAGGCGGCTTGTCTGCTCCGTTGGGAGTTTCTGGTTCAGTTGGCGGTGAAGATCGCCGGATCATCGATGATGAACGGGGTCGACCATGTTTTTCCATCGTTTTGATTGCAGACGTTGTAGAAATGCGTGGCGAAGTATTCGGCGCTGTAGCTGTAGGGGTTTCCTGAGTGCAGCAGGTTAGCGGGTGTGAGATTCTCGACTCCGGGTCGAGCGTAGTAGTGCACGCGTCCATCACCGCTCACGGACATGCCGAGAGTCCACCAGCCCGGGGTGAGTTGGATGCTGCGGATTTCCTGACCGAGGTGGTTGCCGCGGATGATGAGCCAGGCTTCGTCCTTCGGAAAGCGGCCGTCGTGGGCGCTGTGGAATTCAATAAAGAATCCCGGCCAGTAGTCCTCCTGCTTTTTGACGTTCTTTGTGAACAGCAGAATTTTTTCCTTTTCGGAGATGGTGGTTTTGAGGTCGATGCGGTAGCCGAAGTGGCTGCCGGAGCGGTCTTCCCACTGATCGAAGGAGGGGAGCCAGATGCGAGTGACGCAGTTGGGGCCGCGGGCAGCGGAGATCATGCCGACCCGGGACGAGCAGGACATGATCAGGTCATCCTGTTCCATCTGCATGGAATTGAGTCCGGGAACACCGGAGTTCAGGGTTTGAATTTTGAGAGCACCGCGGCTTCCTGTGAGTCCCCCTGCGGGTGTCTCGACGCGGATGATGTGGTCAGGCTGGCCGCGTTTGGGACTTTCGAACCAGCGACGGTTAGTGGAGGCGCCCATCGGAGGACGAGTTTGTTCATCCTGTTCACGACTGGATTTGGGGCCGTTGTGGTTCCATTTCCACGCTTCGTCTTCAAAGTCATCGCCGACCTGCGTGAGTTTTCTGCCGGTGCCGGGAACGATCTGGGCATCGGTGGTCGCGGGCAGGAGTTGTGCGGCGAGGGCCAGGCACAGGAACTGGACTGGAACGAGGGCCGGTGACCGCATAACTCGGTGCTCCCGGGAGTTCGGACGTGTGTTACAGAGATTCATGGGTAGACGACGGAATCTCTGAGCACGTCTCCTGCAGAACTCCCTGTCTGCCGGAAGACGGCGGCGCTGGTGGCTCTTACATGCCTGAAATCGCGCGATGAAGTGAGCGCACCACTGCCGGAAAGGATATCGGCAGAACTGGCGAGGGATACACAGGCAAAATTGGACGCTGTGTGGTGATGTGCGGTGGGAAACTGCGCAAAGATTTCCGTCGTTGACTACTTTTCGAGCCGCGACCATCAGGGGTGGGGACCGGCAGTTCGCCCTGTTCGCAAGCATGCTGCAGCTTGCAGGGCGGCAGGCTGGGCTGGGTGCTTGAACAGCTCAGCCGGTGTAGCCTTTCAGGAGTTCCTTGTATTGTGAATCGGTATTTGTGAAGCGTTTGTAGAGTGTGGCGAAGCCGACGAGGCGTCCATCGATGCTGTTGAAGTCGAAGGGCTGACCGCCGTCGATATCAGCGACACCGTGGCGGATTCGTCCGTCGTAGATGACAACATCGCCGGACTGGCAGCCGTCTTCGTAGAAGAAGCGATCTTCACCGCGTCGGATGAAGGCACCTCCGGAGTGAAAGTCGCGGCCTTTTTGGGAGATGATGAGGATGACCTGAGCGAAGCGGTCGAATCCGGCTTCCGCGGCGGCGACGGCAGTACCAAAGTCGGTATGTTCGGCCATGAAGCCGCCACCGCGGACGTAGTGATGGATGCGTGAGGCGGTCCAGAGACCTTTTTCATCGCTATCGACGGCGAAGTTTTCCGGTTCACCGCAGAGCAGATTGCGGAATCGGGCGAGTCGTTTGAAGATTTCGTGGGAGCCGAAGAGGTCGGGGCCATTGAGTGGGAGGAAGAAAGTGCGAATGAGTCGAGCGCAGCTGTTGATGCCGGTGATACCCCCGACGACTACTTTTTGGAGTGGGTTGCGGAGTGCTTCAGCATCTTTTGCGTCGTGTTTGCGGTCGAGTTGTGGATTGAAACGGGAGCGTACGCGGTCAAGGAGATCTCGGATTTCCTGAGTGGAGTAGAGTCCGCTGACGCGGGCGAAGCCGAATTCATCCATGCAGCTGCGAATGGCGTTGAAGTCGACGTCTGCGGGTGATGGGGCTGAGAGGGAGGCTTTTTCGAGGACGTCGGGGAGATCAGATGCGGCGATGTCAGCCATCTTGTTGTTCCTTGTGCGCGGGTGCTGGCAATTGGGCGGGGATTCACCGGGATTGATGTTCAGACAGTTTGCATGGAGCAGAAGCGGAGTGGTCCGAGACTGAGCAGCATGGAGCTCCATGTGAGTCCGGACCCGAAGCCGGCGAAACAGACATGGAGTGGCTGTGTGAGGAGTTGTTGTGCGAGGTTCATGGTGATGTTGACGGGTATGGAAGCACCGCTGGAGTTGCCAAAATTTTCCACGACATTTGCGGGCATGCGGGCGGGGTTGACTTTCATTTTCGCTGCGAGTTTTTCCAGCATGAAGCGGTTGGGCTGATGAAACAGGTAGTAGTCGATGGCGTGTTCCGGGGTGTTGGCGAAGCGGAGGAGATCTTCGATCATTGGGGGGACTTCGCGTTGCACGAAGTTGAAGACGGCAGTGCCATCCATTTGAAGTTGGTCGAGGCTGCGGAGGTTGGAGTCTCCGGCGTCATGTTCGATGGCTGTTTCAGGGGTCGAGGGCATACGGAAGCCGCCGGCAGGAATCATCAGTGCACTGGCTCGGGAACCATCCATGCGGAGGTTGGCATGGATCGGGCTGGCGTCGGGCGATTTTTCGACCAGTGCAATTCCGATGGCGTCACCGATGAGCGGAAAGCTGTTGCGATCCCGAGGGGAAACTTTGCGGCTGATGACATCGCCTGTGATGAGCACCACTTTATTGATGGCGGGCTGTTCGAGCAGAAGGCAGGCCTGGATGAGTCCCACAAGCCAGGCAGCGCAGCCCTGGTTGAGATCGAGGCAGAGCATATCGGATTTCAGGTTGAGCTGCCCCTGAATGATGTTGGAGGTTGGGGGAATGAAATGATCGGGAGACTGTGTGAGCACGAGCATTGCGTCGAATTCGTCAGGCTGCAGCAGTTGCTGATGGAACAGGAGCTGGAGGCCCTCGATGGCGAGATCAGAGACGCACACGCCCGGTTCCACGATGCGATGTTTGTCATAGCCCATGACTTCCTGGAGTCGTCGGGAGCGTTCGGGTGAGAAGCCGAAGGCGGCCATGTCGTCGACAAACCGGAGTTCCCGGGCAGGCATGACAACGTGAATGCCTGCGATGCGTTTCCCTGAAAACGTGAAGTTCACAGAGATGCTCCGTTCTTCGCAAGGAGCTTTCGGATGTCGTCGAGTGTGGCGAAGTTCTCCGGGACGAAGTCCAGTCCATCGATGGTAATGGAGTATGTTTTTTCGAGTTCGGACGTGAGCATCACCATGTCGAAGGAGTCGAGAAGTCCATCTTCGACGAAGTTGGATGAATTGCGATAGTCGGCATCACTGCGGATGCGAGCGAGGATCTGGAGAAGTGGGTCGTGCATGAGAAGTACCTGGTCATTGAAGCCAGAGGGTGATGCTGGTGTCTGGTCGATGAATAACGTGAGACCTGCAGTCGGGCGTTTGTGGACGTGGTGGGGGAGTATGTGAGTTGTGGAGGAAGTAGCGGTTAATGACGGGGCAGGCGTCGGGGTCAGGCTGACTGAGGAGCAGTCGCGGTTTGGGGAGAACGTCGAGTGGCCCGTAGTCGAGGGAGCGAAGGAATCTGCTGAGTTTGGGGAACGGCCATGTGGGATCGAGGAGTCCCTCAGCTGGTGAGGCATGGCTGGAGTGATATTCGGTGAGGCGATCTTTGGGGCGTGCGTTGGGGAGGTTCCAGCTGAGGATGCGTGGGAGGAGTTGGCGGAAGAGATCTGAGGCGGCCTGCATGCACTGGGCGACGAGTTGCAGGGCTGTGGTCTGCGGGGTAATGGGGACGGTTTTCTGAGCGATGATGGGGCCGGTGTCGATGCCCGTATCAATCTGGTGCCAGGTAGCTCCGGTAAACGGATCCCCCGAAAAGATGGCCCAGGTGGGAGCATTTCGTCCGCGGTGTCTGGGGAGCAGAGAGTTGTGATAGTTGATGAATCGGAGGGCGGGGTTATCGAGGACTTTTGGGGGGATGATCCAGGCGTTGTTGGCACTGACAACAAGTGTGGGTTGCTGGATGCTGAGGAAGTGGTTGGTCAGCGATTGCTGTTCGTTGAGCATTTGCCAGGAGCAGCGAGGACGATTGGCGGTGTGTTGCAGGAGGGAGAAGGGTGAAGGATCATTTTGGATGGCGTGTACCGGGAGTCCGGTGTCGGCGAGTGATTTGAGGCAATCGCAGGCGATTCGTCCTCCACCGAGGACGATTGCCTGACTGAAGGGGCTTTGCGGTGACGGGGATAACGTGTCGAGTCGCTGAGAAGCGCCGGGGGTGACGGTTGACTCAGGCATGATTTCCGAGTGCCTCCTGATGGAGCTTCAGGCGGTCGATCTTTCCGTTGGGATTCCGCGGGAGTTCGGGGAGATGCCGGAAGACGGCGGGGAGCATATAGCGGGGGAGTCGTTCCGCCAGTTTGCTGCGGAGTGTACCTGGTTCGATTGGTTGTTGGCTGGAGTAGAAGAGGATGATTTCCTGGCGATCTGCTGCGTAGACGGCACAAACCTGCTGAAGAAGTCCGGTCCCTGAGGCTGCGTTTTCGATTTCACCGAGTTCGATGCGGTAGCCGGAGTGTTTGATCTGGTAGTCTTTTCTGCCGTGGAAGAGGATTTCGCCGTGTGGATTGACGGAGGCGAGATCTCCGGTGCGGTAGATGAATTCCGGGTAGTGATTCTGCAGAGGATTTTGTGTGAAGACTTTGGCGGTGCGTTCCGGGTCATTCCAGTAGCCCATGGCGAGTGATGAGCCTTTCACGCAGAGTTCTCCCTGCTGACCGACGGCTGCGGGCTGGTTGTTGTCGGTCAGGATGAGTATTTCAGTGTTGCGGCGGGGGAAGCCGATGGGGAGCGGTTCATCGTCGGTGAATTCGCGTTCAATTCGGTACCAGGTGCAGTCGACGGTGATTTCTATGGGACCGTAGAGGTTGACGAATTCGGTATTTGGGAGTGCCTTTCGCCAGATGTTGAACTGTCGTGTGGGAAAGACTTCGCCGGCAAAGAAGACGCGGCGGAGCATTGGCAGGGAGAATTGCTGGAGCAGTCCGAGGTTGGCGATGGCAACCATCACGGAGGGCACCCAAAAAAGGAACGTGATATTTTGCTGTTGGAGGCATTCGGTAAGTTTTGCGGGGAAGCCAGTCCATGCGTCGGGGATCAGGCAGAGACGGGCTCCGGTGGCCAGTGAGCAGTAGAGTTCAAGGGTGTAGATATCGAAATAAAGAGGCGAGAGGCAGGCGAAGCGATCGGTGGGGCCGAAGGGGAATTCGTCGAGCGTCCAGTCGATGAAGTCGATGATGTTGCGGTGATTCATCACCACACTTTTGGGGATGCCTGTGGACCCGGAAGTGTTGATGATGCAGGCCGGGTCAACGTCCAGCGATTGGGTGCGTCGGCGATGGATTTCGGCGAGTTCTGTGGGGGTGGGAACGGTGGTGATGCAGTCATCCACCAGCAGCAGTTGGGTGTTGGGATTCGCGATGGTGCGAAGAGTTGGCTCGAGTTCCTTTGATGTGATGATGAGGTTTGGGGCGAGGTTGTTGATGATTGCGGCGGTTCTGGGGAGCGGTGAGCGGACATCGAGGTTGCTGTAGCAGTTTCTGGAGCCGAGGGTGCCGAGATTGGCGGCGACTGTTTCGATGCCGCGGGGAAGGTAGACGCAGACGGGGGAATTGACCGCCGAGGAACTTCGGCAAATGGCGGCGGCGAAGTGAATCGCCAGCTGGTGCAACTGAGCAAAGGAAAGCGACTGGTCGCGAAAATCGATGGCGACAGCATCCGGACAGTGCGTGAGCGATCCCTGTTCAAGGTATTCGAGGACGTGAGTTTTCATGTCAGTTCCCCGGTTGGAGGACTGGGGTAGCATTTGCGAAGAATGAGGCTGGCGGACTGGTATCGAAACCCGAAATGGGTGACTTCAAGGTCGAACACAGGTTTGTTGGTCATGCTGATGCGGGTATTGGCGCGGCGGATTCCAGCTGCTGCCATTTGGTTAAAGCAGAAGTGTGTGGAGATCGCGCCCAGACCTTTGCCGTGGAGTTCTTTGCGGACGCCTCCGAGGAGCAGCTGCACTTCACCTTTGCCCACGTGACGGTGACTGCGAAATGTGAGCAGCCTTCCGGTACCGGGGTCACAGACGGACCAGATTTCGTCTGAATCGGCCGCGAATGACTGACGAAGGTAGGCCAGATATCGCTGGGTGGCGAAGCCGGATGGCACAGCGGGGTCACGGGAAAAGCGGTCGTTGAAGTCGAGCTGGGCTGCGATGCTGAGCACTTCGTCGAGCTGTGTTTGAGTCACCACCTGATGGTAGCTAAGCCCGTAGGCGGAGGTGTCGAACTGGCGACGGAAGGACGTCTTCAGCAGGAGCTGGCAGTCGACGGGCGAGAATCCGGCATGGCTGAGATATTCGATGCGTGGAACATCAGAAAGTTCGACTGAGGAGTAAACGTAGGCGGGTGCATGAAGGGCGATGTAGTCAGCTTCAGATCTGTGGAAGTCATCCGCCGTGTTAAACGAGAGGATGCAGAGGACGCTGCGGCCCCAGATCTGACTGTCGATTTCGATGCGTTCGGTTTGCATGGCTGTTTACATGGCAACCATGGGAAGAGTGTGCTCGAAGTTTGCTGGGATGGTCAACGGACGTGCGAACGGGGAGGTGATAAAGAAGTTGGGATCGCGGTGGTAGAGCTGCAGCCAAAGGGCTTTGGCCGTGGATTCCGGGACGCAGTGGATGAAGTTGTCTCCGAATGGATGAGTGAGCATGATCTGGTTGTCGGCCATTTGCCTTTCGTACTGGGCGTTGCCTGGGCCTGGATAAACACCGGGATAGCGAACAAAGAGCGTCGCGGTTGATGCTGTGGACTGGTTGCCGGACTGAATCATGCCGTGGAAATCACGGTTGTGGCGGTAGGGAGCCTGCACGTGCCATTCGAGATAGTGCATGTAGGTGAAACAGTCCTGTGGGCGGACACCCAAAAACAGGAACCGAACACCGTCGGTGCGACTGAGCATGTCGAAGGTGGAGTCCTGTCCGCAGGATTGAGTACCGATTGCGAGGGCAAGATCGGAACGTCTTCCTGAGACGGCAACGGACATGAGCGGATCAGCGGATCGCAATGTGTCAGGCAGTCGCCGGAAATATTCGCTGAGCACTCCCATGCGACTGGGGGTGTTCTGCTGATCGAAGACTTCGTGATTGACGAAGCTGAATGTGAACGCCGGGAAGCAGATAGTGGCCGGGCCGAGCTGCAGCAGGGTGTCGGTCATGGCCTGCAGCAATTCAGTGCGACGAGATCTTGGGGCACCGAAGTTGATGCCGGCGTGTACGAATAAGACGCTGCAGTCGTGAGCACCGCAGTTTTGCAGTGCCTCCCGCAGCATCAGTGGCGTTGTACTGCGGCCGGTTGTGGACTGATAGAGATCGCCGACCATGGGGATGCGGTGGGGAATGGGGGAAGGGAACGGACGAAGTTGGATGCTGTTCGGATCACGCTTCGCGGGAAGCCTGCGGCACGGGACCGCGGGAATTGAGCAGATTCAGCAGCTGGCCGGCGGTTTGCAGGCACTGCAGGTCAGAAACATGCAGGGGAAAATCACAGGCTTCATCGACAAAAGACACAATCGCGAGGACGGAAAGCGAATCCCAGACCAGCGATGACCGAAGCACGTAGTCCGCGTCAAGGTGGTCCTCGTCGAGGATATGTGCGAGTCTTGCGTAGAATGCCTCTGGGTCCATGGTGAACGTGATTTCCGAAAAGATGCAGAGTCGTGATGTTCCCCCAAATTGGGTTGTGGGGGATTTTGTTTCTTTGGGGATTTTGCATGTTTTCGGTGTTTTGTGGTGGCAAGTCAAGTGAGTGCTGGCGATTTGCGGGGGGCGATCATGAAGTTGCATCGGTATTTCGTGTGTTCAGGATCGGTTTTCTCGATGCGGCGCGAATTGCTGGTCTGTTGTCAGGCGAGAACAGGCTGAGGGCTATCCTCCAGTTGCAGGTAGAGGGCGGTGACAACAGCTTCGAGTTCGGTGGAGGTCATTTCGTGGAAGAAGGGGAGTCGAATAAGGCGGGCGCTGAGATCTTCGGTGTGGCGAAGAGTGAGCGGGCCGATGAGCTGCTGTCCGAAGGGTGAGTTGTGGAGGGGGACGTAGTGGAAGACAGCGCGGATGCTGCTGTCGCGGAACGCATTGAGTACGCGGTCGCGCAGTCTGGCAGTGGGCAGAACTACATGGAAGAGGTGATGATTGCTGATGCAGTCTTCCGGTATGACAGGAAGCGTGAGGAGTCCCCTGGATTCGAGTGGTTGAAGGGCGCGGTGATAGTGTTGATAGATCTGTTTGCGACGATCGAAGATTCGATCGATTTCTTCCAGTTGTGCGTAGAGAAATGCGCTGCAGATTTCGCTGGGGACGTACGAGGAGCCAAGATCGACCCACGTGTATTTGTCGACTTCACCGCGGAAGAATCTCTGTCGGTTCGTTCCCTTGTCACGAAGGATCTCGGCACGTTCGACAAGTTCAGGGTCATTGATGCACAGAGCACCGCCTTCCCCGCAGGTGACGTTTTTGGTTTCGTGAAAGCTGTAGCAGCCGAGGTCACCGATGGAGCCGAGGGCACGGCCGTTGTACCAGGAATTAACACCTTGAGCAGCATCTTCCACGACGCGGATGCCATACGCTTTGGCGATGGTCATGATCCGATCCATCTCGCAACTGACGCCGGCGTAATGCACCACGCAAATCGCGCGTGTTTTGGGGGTGATGGCGTCCTCGATGAGTGTTTCGTCGATGTTGAGGGTGTCGGGGCGAATATCGACGAAGACCGGCCTGGCGCCCAGCCGCACGAAAGCGGACGCTGTGGAAACGAAGGTCCAGGATGGCATGATCACTTCGTCGCCGGGGCCGACATTGCAGAGCTGTGCGGCAATTTCAAGGGCTGCAGTGCAGGATGGCGTGAGCAGGACTTTGGGGATGGAGAAACGTTGCTGCAGGAGTTGGGAGCAGCGTTGGGTGAAATTGCCGTCTCCACCCAGATTACCCGAGGTCACGGCCTGGGCGATGTAGTGGAGCTCTTTACCCGCAATAAATGGTTTGTTGAAGGGGATACGCATTCTGCGGCAAGTCGTTGCCAGGAGGCAAGGAATGGAATGTGGGGGTCACAGCGGATATTGTGATTGTGGCGAGTTTGAGAGGTTTGAGCAAGCTGAGAAGTCGTGGGGTTTCGTGGAATTTGCTTGACAGGGCTTTTCATGGGTGTTTTTAGGTGGCTCGGATCTGCTGGGATGTTGCGTTTTTCAGCGGCAACGGTCACGTGGCTGTAGCGTGGGGCATGGCGCGGGAGCCCTGGTGCGGCGGATTTTGGGCGCTGACGGCGGAGCGGCGGAGCGGATTTTCGGGCCGCTATTCAGCGTTTGCGTCGGGATCGCTGTTTTCCGGAGGTATCGCTGCTGCGGCGACTTTTTCCGCCGGGGCGAGCGAAGCCAGGTGAGTCTTCGCTGGAAACTCCGGGAACTGGTTGTCCGAGTTTTTGTTTCAGCTGGTGGATGCGGTCGCGCAGCTGTGCGGCCCGTTCGAACTGCAGCTGCTCGGCTGCAGCGAGCATTTCGGCTTCGAGTTCGCGGAGAAACTCCTGATCGACGAAGCGATCTTCTGATTTTGCTCCGGAGGATTCGCGTTCGACTCGTCGCGCTTCGATTTCTTCTTCGATGCCGCGACGAATGGCTTTGCGGATGGTTTCGGGGGTGATGCCGTGGGCGGCGTTGTATTCCATCTGCAGCTTGCGACGGCGCAGAGTTTCATCGATGGCTCGCTGCATGCTTTCGGTGACGGTATCGGCATAGAGGATCACGCGGGCATTGACGTTACGGGCAGAGCGACCGATGGTCTGGATCAGGCTGGTCTCGCTGCGGAGGAAGCCTTCCTTGTCGGCGTCCATGATGGCGACGAGTGAGACTTCGGGCAGGTCGAGTCCTTCGCGGAGGAGGTTGACGCCGATGACGGCTTCGTGATGTCCTTCGCGAAGTTCGCGGAGGACTTCCACGCGTTCCACGGCATTGAGTTCTGAGTGCAGCCACTGACAGCGGATACCTTCTTCCCTGAGGTAGGCAGCGAGGTCTTCTGCGAGTCGTTTGGTGAGGGTGGTGATGAGCACACGTTCGCCGACTGCGGACCTTTCGCGGATTTGTTCCAGCAGGTGCGGGACCTGGCCACGGGCTGGAGCGACGACGATTTCGGGATCGACCAGTCCAGTGGGGCGGATGACCTGTTCGACGACCTCACCACCGGTCTGGTCGAGTTCCCAGTTGGCAGGAGTTGCGGAGACCATGACTCGCCACGCTGGTCTGGCATTCCATTCATCAAACTTCAGGGGTCGGTTGTCCTTTGCCATGGGGAGTCGGAAGCCGTGATCGACGAGGGTGGTTTTGCGAGCGTGGTCACCGGCGTACATGGCGCGGATCTGCGGGATGGTGACGTGCGACTCGTCGATGAACATCAGGAAGTCATCGGGGAAGAAGTCATAGAGCGTATAGGGGGCTTCACCGGGCTTGCGTCCCGCGAGTGCTCGACTGTAGTTTTCGATACCGGGACAGAAGCCGGTTTCCTTCATGAGTTCGAGGTCATGTCGAGTGCGGGCGGCCAGTCGCTGGGCTTCGAGCAGTTTGCCGTCCTTCTGGAAGTTCTGGAGAGACGAGTCAAGTTCACTGCGGATTTCTTCGAGTGCATTATCGATGCGACTCTGGGGCAGGACGAAGTGCTTGGCGGGGTAGATATAGATTTCTCGAAGCGACTGAGATTCGCGACCGGTGACGGGGTCGATCATGCTGAGTTTTTCGATTTCGTCTCCCCAGAGTTCGATGCGATAGGAGAATTCTTCGTAGGCAGGCCAGCATTCGATGACGTCGCCGCGAACGCGGAATTTGCTGCGTGCGGGATCAAAGTCGTTGCGATCGTACTGGATTTCAATGAGCTTGAGCAGGAGCTGATCGCGGTCAATCTGCTGGCCGACGTGCAGAGGAATCATCATGCCGAGGTAGTCTTTGGGAGATCCGAGGCCGTAGATGCAGCTGACTGTGGCGACGACTATGACATCCTGGCGACTGACGAGGGCGCTGGTGGCGAGCAGTCTGAGGCGATCAATTTCCTGATTGATGGACGCATCTTTTTCGATGTAGATATCGCGCTGCGGGATGTAGGCTTCAGGCTGGTAGTAGTCGTAGTAACTGACGAAGTACGTCACGGCGTTGCCGGGAAAGAACTCGCGAAATTCCGCGTACAGCTGTGCGGCGAGAGTTTTGTTGTGAGAGAGCACGAGGGTGGGTTTCTGGAGCTTCTGAATCACGTTGGCCATGGTGAATGTTTTGCCGGACCCGGTCACACCCAGCAGTACCTGGGTGCGTCGGCCTTCCTCGACGCCGCGACTGAGTGCCTCAATAGCGCGGGGCTGATCCCCGGCGGGGGCGAATTCACTGACGAGCTGAAAAGGCTGCTGGAGACGGTACATGACGAGCGATCGTGCAAAGGCAGTGAGACAGAAGAGCGCAGTGACCATTGGGCAGCAGGGAGAAAGAAATCCACTGCAATGCCTTCGGTGTGCCCATGAGTGTACCGTTGGAGCCCGATCAAAGCTGCCTGTGGGGAAAAAAAACAGATGTGTGCTGAGACAGTGGCGAATCAGGGAAGTTGATTTGAATGTTGGTAAGCGTCCGACAAATCCATTCTCGTCAGGGTCTGTAGTCTGGAGTCCGATGTCTTCCGGTTTCCCGATTCTCCCTGATGAGGTGGTCCATGAGCAAATTGGAGCAGTTGTGGCGTGAGCGGATTGATTGGGTGCAGGCGCCGGCCTGACCGTCGCGGCGGCCTGTGCCGAGCCTGGAGTGTCAGCGGCGTCCGTCTACCGCTGGAAGAAGTTGCTGGCCGAATCGCCGGCATCAGAACCGCAGGGGGCAAAGCCTGTAATCCGCACTGCGGGGGCGACGAGGTCTCCGGGGGCGACTCTGCCGTTTCTTGCCGTTCAGGTACGGAGCGACGATCGGCCGGTCAGCCCAGCAAGGCCGTCTGATGCAATCGACACCAGCCGCACCGCCCTGCGGATCGTTCTGCCAAACGGCGTCGTGATCCATGTGGCCCGAGACCTTGATAGCGAACGGTTGGGAGATGTGGTGATCGGGGGCAGTGCCGTGCAAACTTCTCCTTCGAGCAGCACCGCCGCGCGCTCGGTGATAGGTTCATATCAATGAATTGCGATCGTCAGTCGATGACTGATCCCTGCAGATCTGCGCTGCGCACATTGATTGCCACCCCGCAGCTCGCACTGGATGGCGTGAGCGACTGAGCTGATCGTTGTATGTCGAGGATTCCAACGCCGATCGCCGGTATTCCGAACAGACATTCCGGATCAGCGCGCAGCAGGCATCTCCCTCAGTCCTCTTCCGAAACCGTCTCTTCCCAATGGTATTGATTCGCGCTTCTCCCCCCGGTGATCCTGGAAGCCGAGAATGCCGACACGCGCGTGGTGGTGGTTCGAACCAACTCTTGCCAATCCTGAGTCACCTTTGCAACGAGCACGTCACACCTCAGGGGCTCAACCTTAAGCGTTGCAGGAACGCGGCCGGCAAGGGGGCAGTAGGCAGGAACGTAAGTGCGATCCCAGCGGCCCCCACTTTCGACGTCATCTCCCTCCCACGCCGTCGCCTTCGGCGGCCGAATGCTGGGATGGATTTGTCGGACGCTTACGGTCAGTGCGAGGGCCAGGGGTGAGACTCCACCGCTTGCCGCTGAAGCTTCGAAAGCCACATCAGTCGGGCTGATGCGGCTGCAAAGGGCGAACTGGATCTCCGGCGAATGCCTGACGGCACGCGCAGACGCTGCCACGGCTGTCTGAGCACAGTAATGACGTGGAAGCGACTACTCGTCGGGGGTCTCGCCTTTCGTACGGAAGCTGCTGCCCTGAATGACCACAGTCTCGCCATGGTGCTCTGCTGGCAAAGGTGGATGGAGCTTCAGCAGCGATTTTCGGAGTGGCGCGACTTTTGCGGCAGCGGCGAACCTTCTGCAGACATTGCGGGTCTGGCAATACCGCTGGTTACCGGCACGCGGCGTGTAAACGGCCTCGCAACCTTTCCTCGGACAAACACGCTGCCGAAATCTGGATTTTCGAGGCATGTGCGTTGAATCGGTGTTGGGCTGACAGCATCCCACGGAAGGTCTTGCTTCCCAGGAATCCGCCCGAGCGGCTGCGCTCAGCCGCTCGGGCATTTTTATTGAGGCCCCACACGATCGGAGGCCTCCCCCGTCAGCAAACTTAGCTCATGCTTCCGGCCACATTGGAATTTTGACGCTCTGCAGATTGTGGTTTAGCCGCAATCCCGGCCACGCTGAACCCAGCGGCCCCCCCGAAGGAAACTGCGGGGAAGGAAACGCAGACGAGGATTCACTGGATACAAGCTCTTCGAAGGAAACAAGCTGTCGCAGGAGCTGCGGGGAAGGAAACAGGCCTCAGCCGCTGAAGGTCGCCGCGCTTATGAAATTGGCAGCAACGAATGTGATGTTTTCAATAAGCGGTGTTGGCACTGTGTGTGACCGTTCAAGCGGCCCCTTCACTTGCAAAAATGACGTGGCATTTCCTGGAAACGGGCTTTCCAAGGGCGGAAATGGAACTCGAAACAGGATCGCAAACCTCATGTCATAAATGATTTGCGTCTCATCATCCATGCAGATTGAAAAAACTTTCTGACTTCGACGGCAAACTTGCCGTCGATCTGCTACAATCTGCCGTCATGGCAGAAGCACGCCTCCAAGTCCGCAATGAAAACGAGACCGCAGCGCGGTTTGGCTACCGGTACGGACCGAAGGGAACACACACAACGCGAACGATCATGTTCGATGAGTTTGCCCTGCTGCTGGAGGCCGTTTCACCAACGGGAACCGCAGAGGACTACGCCGATGCTGCTGTCGAACGCAACGTCACCGACAAGAAAACTACAGCGACGCGATACAACACGATTCAGCGACTGAGAGAATTGTATTCGCTCGATCCCTCGATTCCGCTGTTCCGCGTGCTTCGCAGACTCTGGGCCATTGATCCGGTTGGGCGACCACTTCTGGCCATGCTGTGTGCTTTGGCACGTGATCCGTTGCTTCGCGTCTCCGCTTCGGCGGTCTTGTCGGTAAAGGAGGGAGACGAGCTGTCGCGTCAAGAATTGACACGGGCACTTCAGACTGCTGGAAGCGACCGGTGGAACGAGGACACCCTCGATAAGATCGCCAGAAACGTGTCATCGTCGTGGTCGCAGTCTGGACACCTTTGCGGTCGAGTCCGCAAGGTCAGGCAACGAGTGAAGCCAACGCCGATCGTTGTCGCTTACGCATTGGTCCTTGGATATCTGGAAGGAGTTCGCGGCAACCAATTGTTTCGCACGTTGTGGGCAAAGTGTCTGGATGTCACACCAGACGAACTCATTCAGCTTGTCAGGGATGCGAAGCGGTTTAGTGTGCTGGATCTGAAGCAAGCTGGTGACGTTGTCGAAGTAGGCTTCTCAAGCCTTTTGACCCGCGAAGAGATAAGGGACAGTCATGGGCCGCATTGAAGACCTGGCCGACAAGTACGAACGCCATATCTCGGCACCGTGGCAACGCAATCTTGCCGGTGCGCAGAAGGCGATCTTTGTCGTCTACGACAAGACCGA
>Ga0169931_10004032_pt1 | contig 23043 bp, 11 predicted proteins | sample Kivu_15m_20L_FD_129675 | JGI IMG/M metagenome (GOLD analysis project Ga0169931, IMG submission 129675) | Freshwater microbial communities from Lake Kivu, Western Province, Rwanda to study Microbial Dark Matter (Phase II) - Kivu_15m_20L... | ecosystem: Environmental > Aquatic > Freshwater > Lake...
CGCGTGATGGTGAACCGCATCTGGCAGGGGCATTTCGGCACCGGCCTGGTGGACACCCCGAGCGACTTCGGTCGCAACGGCGGCAGGCCATCGCACCCCGAACTGCTCGACTGGTTGGCCTCGGAGTTCGTGCGCGGCGGCTGGTCGGCAAAGCGGATGCACCGGCTGATAGTGCTTTCCGCGACGTATCGGCAGAGCGCGAAGACGAGCAATCAGTATTCAGTGAACAGTAATCAGTCTGGCGGGCGCGGCGCGGAGAAGCTGAACACTGATTCACTGAATACTGATTACCCCTCTGCCCAAGCGAAGGATGCCGACGTCCGACTGCTCTGGCGGTTCCCGTCGCGACGCCTGGAGTCCGAACCGATCCGCGACGCCATGCTCGCCGTCAGTGGCCGGCTCAATGTGGCGATGTATGGCCGCGGCTTCGACCTGTTCAACCAACGCGGCGGCCTCAGCGGCTTCCAACCGGTCGAGTCCTTCAGTGGAGAAGGCCTGCGCCGGATGATTTATGCCCACAAGGTCCGACGCGAGCGCGAAGCGGTCTTTGGTGCCTTTGACTGTCCGGATGCCGGCCAGAGCACGGCACGCCGTCGCGAAAGCACCACGCCGATCCAGGCGCTGAACCTCTTCAACAGCCGCTTCACCATCGAGCAGGCGGAAGCCTTTGCCGCCCGCGTAAAGCAGGAAACCGGCGACGACGTGACGCGCCAGATCCTTCGCGCCTACCAGTTGGCATTGAACCGCCCGGCCAACATCTTGGAACTCGCCGATGCAAGAACGGTCGTGGTTGAGCACGGTCTCGCGGTGCTTTGTCGGGCGCTTTTCAATTCCAACGAATTCCTCTTCGTTCCGTGAGCCCGACCGGTAACATCCCCCTGCCCCGCATGAAGACTCGCCTTCCATGCTTCATCGTCTTTGCGGCGCTACTGCTCGCCGGCACAGCGGACGCATTCTCCGCAACACCCAAGGCGGCCGTAACGGGTTTGCTGCGCACGCATTGTCTCGACTGTCACGACGGAGATTCGAAGAAAAGTGAGTTAAACCTCCTCCCCTTGTTGACGGCGGATGTCCGCCAACATGCCGACGTCTGGGAAAAGGTAGTTCGGCGCCTGGCCTCCCGGCAGATGCCGCCCGCGCACCGGAAGAGCCGGCCTTCCGAAACCGAATACGAGAAGATGCTGCGTTCGCTCTCTGGCCTGCTGGATGACTCGGCGAAGGACAAGCCGCACCCTGGTCGCACGGAAACGTTCCGTCGGCTCAACCGCACCGAATATCAAAACGCCATCCGGGATCTGCTCGCGCTCGACATTGATGCCGCGGCGTTGTTGCCCAAGGACGAAGCGAGCCACGGTTTCGATAACATCACCGTGGGCGATCTTTCGCCCACACTGCTGAACCGCTACGTCTCCGCGGCGGAAAAGATCAGCCGTCTGGCCATTGGGGCACCCCGCCGGACACCCGGCGGCGATACCTTCCGCCTCCCGCCGGACCTGACCCAGGAGGAGCATGTCGAGGGTCTCCCACCCGGCACGCGTGGCGGGACCCTGCTGAACTACACTTTTCCGCGTGATGGCGAGTATGACCTTCAGATTCGCCTGACTCGTGACCGCAACGAGGAAGTGGAAGGCCTGCGAGAACCGCACGAGCTCGTGGTGGTGATCGACAAGGCGCAGGTGCAGTCTTTTACCGTCGCCCCCCCAACGGACCGGAACTTCGACAAGGTGGATGCACATTTGAAGGTGCGCGTGCCCGTCACCGCTGGGCCGCACCGGGTCGGCGTGACATTTGTAAAGAATCCGTCGTCGCTGCAGGAGACGAAGCGCGAGCCGTATCGTTCGCGGTTCAACATGCACCGGCATCCGCGCCTCGGGCCGGCGGTTTACCAGATCTCGATCAACGGCCCCTACAACTCAACTGGCCCCGGCAGCACGCCGAGCCGACGGAGGCTCTTCGGGAGTGAGTTGGACGAAACGAACGCCGAGACGATTCTCTCCACTCTCATGCGCCGGGCTTACCGGCGCCCGGTGACGACGAACGATCTCGCAAAGCCGCTGGAGTTCTACCGCAACACCAGCGCCACGGATGGCTTCGAAGCCGGCATCGAGTCTGCCTTGGCCGCCGTGCTCGTCAGCCCCGAGTTTCTGTTCCGCATCGAGAGCGACCCGGAAGGCGCCGTCGCGAGCACGGCCTACCGCATCAGCGACGTGGCACTCGCCTCGCGACTGTCGTTCTTCCTTTGGAGCAGCATTCCGGATGACGAACTGCTGGCCTCTGCCGAGCGCGGCGAGTTTCACAAGCCGCACGTGTTTGAGAGACAGGTGCGCCGGATGCTGGCGGACGAACGCGCGCTCAATCTGGTCCGCAACTTCGGCGAGCAATGGTTGCACCTGCGCAATCTCGAGTCGGTGACGCCCGATCTGCGCCTGTTCCCGGATTTCGACGACAATTTGCGTCAGGCCTTCCGGCGCGAAACCGAACTGCACTTCGAAACCGTCCTGCGCGAGGACCGGAGCGTGATGAATCTGCTCAAGGCCGATTACACGTTCCTGAATGAACGGCTAGCGCGGCACTACGGGATTCCGAATGTCCACGGCAGCCAGTTTCGACGCGTCGCGCTCGGGCGCGACAGCGTGCGTGGTGGTCTGCTCCGTCAGGGCAGCGTGCTCACGGTCACATCGTATGCCACGCGCACCTCGCCAGTGCTGCGCGGGAAATGGATTCTCGACAACCTCCTTGGCACGCCGCCGTCGCCACCGCCTCCGAACGTGCCGAACCTGAAGGAGAACACCATCGCCGCAAATCTCTCCGTGCGCGAACGGCTCGCCGAGCATCGCGCGAACGCCCAGTGCGCGAGCTGTCACAACCTGATCGATCCTCCCGGCTTTGCGCTGGAGAACTTCGACGCTGTCGGTCGTTGGCGCACGTTGGAGGAAGGCAAGCCGGTGGACGCCGCGGGCGGATTGCCGGATGGCAGCGCGTTCGATGGGGTCGCCGGACTCGAGACCGGTTTGTTGAAACGCCCGGAACTCTTTGCCTCCGCGTTGACCGAGAAACTGCTGACGTTTGCGCTCGGTCGCGGCGTCGAACACTACGATGCCCCGGCGGTGCGCAATATTGTGCGCAGTGCCGCGAAGGAGAATTACCGGCTGTCGTCGATCATAGTGGGCCTCGTGAAGAGCCCGCCGTTCACCATGAGGAACTCGCCATGAACTTCATCACCAAGAAAGCCCTGCCACGCCGCACGTTCCTGCGCGGCGTCGGCGCCACGCTGGCGCTGCCGTTGCTCGACGCGATGATTCCCACCTCCACCGCCTGGGCGAAGACGCCGCTCAAGCCGGTGCGCCGGCTTGGGTTCGTCTTCATGCCGATGGGGTGCGACCAGAGCCGTTGGTTCCCGCCCGGCGACACGCTGGACGAACTTTCGCCGATCCTCGCCTCACTCGCGCCGGTGAAGGAACAGGTTTCTGTGGTGTCGAACATGGAGTTGCTCAGCGCCTATCCCGGCAGCCACGCGACATCGAACTCGTCGTTCCTCAGCGCCGCCAAAGCCAAGCTCACCGAGAGCGTCGATTACTACCTCGGCACCACGATCGATCAGGTCGCCGCCCAGCACATCGGCCAGGCGACACAGCTGCCGTCCCTCGAGCTAGCGATGGATCTCCTGCAAGTCGTCGGCCAGTGCGACAACGGTTACGCGTGCGTGTATCAGAACAACCTTTCCTGGTCCTCGCCCACCACGCCGCTGCCCGCGGAGGCGCATCCCCGGATCGTGTTCGAGAGTCTGTTCGGTGAAGGCGGCACCATCGCCGAACGTCGCGCCGCGCTGCGCAAGAAGGCCAGTCTGCTCGATTCGTTCACTGAGGACTTGAGCCGCCTGCAACGCAACCTCGGCCCAGGCGACCGCGCCAAGGTCGGCCAGTATCTCGACACCGTGCGCGAAGTGGAACGGCGGATTCAGAAGGCGGAGACTGATGCGGCGGATCACCCCGTGCGCGATCTCGAACGTCCCGTTGGTGTGCCGGTGGCCTATGCCGATCACGCGCGGCTGATGTTCGATCTCCAGGTGCTGGCGTTCCAGGGCGACGTCACGCGCGTCATCACCTTTCAACTCGCGCGCGAGACCAGCAACCGCACCTATCCGGAGATTGGCGTGCCCGACCCGCATCATCCGCTCTCTCATCACGGCAATGACCCGGCGAAGATCGAGCGCATGTCGCGGATCAACGCGTTCCACGTCTCGCTCTTCGCCGAGTATCTCGCGAAGTTGAAAGCCACGCCGGAAGGCGAAGGCACGTTGCTCGATCACTCGCTCATTCTCTACGGCAGCGGAATCGGCAACCCGAACATTCACGACCACTCGAACCTGCCGATCCTCGTCGCCGGCGGGAAATCCACCGGCTTGAAGGGCAATCGCCACATCAAGCATGGGAAGCCCACGCCGCTGGCGAACCTGCACCTGACCCTGCTCGACAAGGTGGGTGTGAATCTCGACACGTTCGCGGACAGCAATGGCAAGGCGGACGCGGTGTTCGAACCAATGGCAATCTGATGACGTTTTTGTCCACGATTTCGATTGGGCTGGTGCTCGTCATTTCGCCACCGGCATTTGCCGGGTCGCTGGTGGCCGACGCCGCGGAGAAATCCGACCGCGCCGCGATTCACACCCTCCTCAAACAACGCACCGACGTGAACGCGGCGCAGACGGATGGCATGACGGCGTTGCATTGGGCGGCGTATCGGGATGATTTCGAGACGGCCAAGGCACTCGTCGAGGCGAAGGCGGATGTGGGGTTGACCAACCACTACGGCGTCACGCCGTTGTCGCTGGCGTGTCAGAACGGGAGCGCGGCCATCGTCGAGTTGCTGCTCGCGCACGGCGCGGACCCGAACACGACGTTGGGCGGGGGCGAGACGGTTTTGATGACGGCGGCGCGCACAGGGAAGCCCGGTGCGGTGGCGGCGTTGCTGAAGCGCAAGGCGGATGTGAACGCGAAGGAGCGTCGTGGGCAAACGGCGCTGATGTGGGCTGCGGCAGAGGGAAACACCGAAGTCGTCGCGATGTTGATCCAGGCCGGCGCGGATGTCCGGGCGACGCTGCCAGGTTCGGGTTTCACGCCGCTGTTGTTCGCGGCCCGCGCGGGGCATTTGGACGTGGTGCGAGCGCTGTTGAAGGCGGGCGTGGATGTGAACGATGTCACCGAGCCGCGGCGTCCGGGCGGAAAATCTCCGGCGAAAGGAACGAGCGCGTTGATTCTGGCGGTCGAGAACGGTCACTACGAACTCGCGCTGGCGTTGCTCGATGCGGGTGCGGACCCGAACGATCAGCGATCGGGGTTTGCTCCGTTGCACATGATGACGTGGGTGCGCAAGCCGCCGCGCGGCGAAGACCGCGGCATGCCGCCGCCGCCGGAGTTGCAAGGCATAAACAGTCTTCAATTTGTCCGCGAACTGGTGAAGCGCGGTGCGGACGTCAACCTGCGCCTCGCACGAGGCAGCGGCGGCATTGGCAAGTTCACGACGAAGGGCGCGACACCGTTCCTGATGGCGTCGGCCACGGCGGATCTTCCTTACATCAAGTTGCTGCTGGAGCTGGGCGCGGACGCGTCGATCGCGAACGCGGAGCAAACGACGCCGTTGATTGCGGCGTGTGGCATTCATGTGGGTTCAGATCAGGCCACGGAACTCGCGGGCGAAGAACCGGAGGTGCTCGAAACGGCGGCCCTGCTCTTGAAGCTCGGCGCGGACATCAACGCGGTGGACGCGAACGGCGAGACCGCGATGCACGGAGCAGCGTTGAAGAACTTGCCGAAGGTCGTGCAGTTCCTCGCGGATGGAGGGGCGAAGATTGCGATTTGGAATCGCGAGAACAAATACGGCTGGACGCCGTTGTTGCTCGCGGAGGGTTATCGCCCGGGGAACTTCAAGCCGTCGTTCGAGACGACGGCGGCGATTCAGAAGGTGATGCGCGCGGCGGGTGTGGACCCGGACAAGGAACCGCGGCCCGCGGAGTTGAACAACTCGGACTGGGCGCCGCTGTCGAAGAAGAAGCAGGCGCCGCCGGCAGCGTCGTCCGCGAAACCAAAATGATTCCTGCCGAAGAGCTCACGCCGCACGGGCGGCATCTGCTGAATCGCCGCGCGTTCCTCAACGGCACGGCGACGGCGCTCGGTTCCATCGCGTTGACGAATCTGCTCGGCCTTGATGGATTGCTGGCGGCGAACGGACCGATCGTCGATCCCGCGCGGCCCTACGCGCCGCGTGCACCGCATTTCCGGGCGAAGGCGAAGAACGTCATCGTTATCTTCTGCGCGGGCGCGGTGAGCCAGTTGGAGACGTGGGACTACAAGCCGGAGTTGATCAAGTGGGACGACAAGCCGCTGCCCGGCGGGCCATCGGTGACGTTCCAAGGGCCGGCTGGGAATCTGGCGAAGCCGCAGTATGCGTTCCGGCCGCGCGGTCAGACCGGCAAGATGGTGTCCGACCTGATTCCACATCTCGCCGAGCTGACGGATGACATCGCGTTCATCCACTCGCTCACGAGCAAGAGCAACACGCACGGGCCGGCGGAGAATTTTCTTTCGACCGGCTTCGTGCTCGATGGCTTCCCGAGTCTCGGCTCGTGGATCAGCTACGCGCTCGGCAGCGAGAACCAGGATCTGCCAGCGTTCGTCTCGATTCTCGATCCGCGCGGCGTGCCGCAGAACGGATCGAACAACTGGGGTCCGGGCTTCCTGCCGGCAGCGTTCCAGGGAACGACGTTCAGCGCGAAGGATCCGATTCGCCATCTCGCGCCACCTGGAATTTCTGCGGAAGCGGATCGCGCGGCACGGTCGCTGTTGCAACGGATGAACGCGCGGCACTTGGAGCAGAATCCCGGCGACAACAAGCTCGCGGCGCGCATTGCCAGCTACGAACTTGCGGCGCGCATGCAGCTCAGCGTGCCGGAGATTAGCGATCTCTCCACCGAGCCCGCGCACATTCTGAAAAGCTACGGTGCGGACGACACGGCGAATCCCATCAAGGCCGGCTTCGCGAAGAACTGCATTCTGGCGCGGCGACTCGTGGAACGTGGTGTTCGCTTCGTGCAGCTTTTCAACGGCGCGTATGCCAGTGGCGGCGAGTTAAACTGGGACGGACACAACAAGCTGAAGGAACAATACGACAAGCACGCGGCGATTCTGGACCAGCCGGCAGCGGCGTTGATCCGCGACCTCCGTCAGCGTGGTTTGCTGGAGGACACGTTGGTCGTCTGGTGCACGGAGTTCGGGCGCATGCCGTTCTTCCAAAAGGGCGCGCAGGGCCGTGACCACAATCCCGACGGTTTCACCTGCTGGCTGACGGGTGCGGGTGTGAAACGCGGCGTGAGCCACGGCGTGACGGATGAACTCGGACAAAAGGCAATTCACGACATCCACCCACTCTACGACCTCAACGCGACGATCCTGCACCTGCTCGGACTGGATCACGAGCGGCTCACTTTTGAGCACAACGGCGTGCAACGGCGGTTGACCAACGTGGAGGGCGAGATCATCCGGACCGTATTGGCATGATGCGCACCGACGGGGCGCCTTGCTCAGGGAAGCGACGAACGTCGAAGCGTCAACGGGCCAGCGTTTGCGCTGGCCCCGGAACCTTCCCGCTGCGATGAAGAGGCGTCCGATGTCGTCGCCTGAAACTCCCGCCCCCGCCGATCCAGCCCTGATCGAAAGACTCCGAGCCGCCACGGAACTGCTCGAAGCCGTCGCCGCCGACCGCAGTTTGCTGGCCCAACTGGAACTGCCCGACCGCGTCCGGCTGCTCCAGGCTGCGGGCAACGTCTACACCCCCGACGTTCGCGAACGTCGGCGCCTGGTAAAAGCCGTGCAGAAGCAACGCAAGGCGTCCCGGCAGCAGCAGGACGACACGGTGCTCGCCGAAACCGGCATTCGAAAACTGCGCCGCCAGTCGGTCTTCACCACACCGAACCTGCCGCCGCCGCCCGGACACGAATCCGTCGAGGTCACTGAAGACCCGGATTTCCGCGACGTCATCGAGCCGCGCAACTGCTACGTCTGCAAACAGGATTTCACCCAACTGCACCACTTCTACGACCAGCTCTGTCCGAAGTGTGCCGAGTTCAATTTCTGCAAACGCACGGAAACCGCCGACCTGCGCGGCCGGGTGGCCTTGCTCACCGGCGGCCGGGTGAAAATCGGCTATCAGGCCGGCATCAAGCTGCTCCGGGCGGGCGCCCACTTGATCGTGACCACCCGCTTTCCGCGCGACTCGGCCCAGCGTTACGCGGCGGAACCCGACTTTGCCGAGTGGAGTGACCGCCTGGAGATCTTCGGACTCGACCTGCGCCATACTCCGAGCGTGGAGGCTTTCTGCCGGCATCTGCTGACGACGCGAAACCGGCTCGACTTCGTCATCAACAACGCCTGCCAGACAGTTCGCCGGCCGCCGGATTTCTACCGGCACATGATGGATCGGGAATCCGCCTCGGCAGATTCGCTCCGGCCGGAAGTCCGCCGGCTGTTGGGTGCCTACGAAGGCTTGCGGGGCTATCAGCTGCTGCCGGAAGGAACAGCCGATTCGCGGTCCCTTCGGTCGGCAGCTACGGCCGCATTGGCAGGGACAGCAGCGACGGGTCTTACCCAGTCCGCAGCCCTGTCGCAGGTGCCGCTGTTACCAGAAGAACTGACCGCCCAGCGCGACCTGTTCCCCGAAGGCCGCCTGGACCAGGACCTGCAACAGGTGGATCTGCGGGAGCGGAATTCGTGGCGTATGCTCATGGACGAGGTGCCCGCAGTGGAGTTGCTGGAAGTCCAACTCGTGAACTCGGTCGCCCCGTTCCTGCTCAACGCCCGGCTGAAGTCCCTTATGCTGCGGAGCCCCGAACGCGACAAGCACATCGTCAACGTCTCGGCGATGGAGGGACAGTTCTACCGGAAGTTCAAGACCACCCGCCATCCGCACACGAACATGGCGAAGGCGGCACTGAACATGATGACGCGCACCTCCGCCGCGGACTACTTCGCCGGCGGCATCCACATGAACGCCGTGGACACCGGCTGGGTGACGGACGAAGACCCCGTGCAGATCGCCACGCGCAAGCAGGAGGAGCACCGCTTCCATCCGCCGCTCGACATCGTGGACGGCGCCGCCCGGATTGTGGATCCGATCATCTCGGGGTTTAACTCCGGCGATCACGTCTGGGGCAAGTTCCTGAAGGACTTCCAGCCGACGGATTGGTAAGGCCCTGAGCGCCGCGTGGACGACAATGAAGTGGTGCCGGTGGAGGGACTCGAACCCCCACGCCCTCTCGGGCAACAGATTTTGAGTCTATCGCGTCTGCCATTTCGCCACACCGGCACCAAAGCGTCAGAAACGCGGGCGTTGGTATGCTTGAGCCGCGGCCGACACGCAACAGAAAGCTAGCACGGTTTCAGGCCGCGGCCCGGCGCAATCGGTCGGCGATGCCGCTCCACTCGGGAGTCTCGGGCAACTGCTCCACCACAATCCAGTCGGCCCCCTGCTCGTCGCAGCCATGCAGTTCGGCGTAGAGCCCCCGCGCAAACGCCTCCGCGTCGTCGGGAATGACGTGGACGTTCGGCAGGTGCCCGCCCAGCGGAATCCGGGTATGCGCGAGCACGCAGGTCTTTTCCGGTCGGGCGCCAAGCCGAGAAAGTTCGCCGAGCAATTCCGCTTCGTCGCGCCACTTTAGGACCAGCAGACGAGCCCTCGGGGCGTAGTGCCGCGCCAGCTGCCCGGGGCTGCGCAGCGGCCCGGCAACTCTACCGACAAACGAAGCCGTGTCCGTGCCGGCCGCCGCCCGGATGGCGGGTTCATGGATCATGCCGGGGCGGAGGATGCGCGGTTCGGACCCGGTCACGTCCACCACGGTGCTTTCAATGCCCACGTTGCTGTCGCCGCCATCCACAATGAGTGGAATACGGTCGCCGAGTTGCCGCTGAACGTGCCGGCAGTTGGTGGGGGAAAGGTGGTTGGCCAAGTTTGCGCTCGGGGCCGCCAACGGAAAGCCGCAGGCACGGATCACGGCCTGCATGAACGGATGCTGCGGCCAACGCACCCCCACCGTGTCACCGCCCGCCGCGATCACGTCCGGAATGCCCCGAGCCTTCGGCACGACCAGCGTCAGCGGCCCCGGCCAGAACGCCGCCGCAAGGCGGTCGGCAAGCGCGGGCCAGTGGGCGGCACATTCGCGGGCCATGCCTGCCGAGGCCACATGCACAATCACCGGATTGTGGGCCGGCCGGCCCTTCACCCCGTAGATGCACGCCACGGCGGCGGGATCGAGGGCGTTGGCCGCGAGCCCGTAAACGGTCTCGGTGGGCATGGCTACGACCTGTCCCTGCCGGAGCAACCCGGCGGCGCGCTCCACCGCCGCGGCCATCAGCGCGGGTGTATGGGTCGGAATGATCTCGGCGGACACAGCCGGAGCAGTTTGCCAGACACGGGGTTGGAAAGCCGAGTTGGAAATGGTTTGCGATGACCGTCCCGCGCCGGCACCTTCGCCAGTGGTTCGGGACGTGGCTCAGCCTGGTAGAGCGCCTGGTTTGGGACCAGGATGTCGCAGGTTCAAATCCTGTCGTCCCGACCACTTTTCTCCTTCTCCTCACCCGACTGCATCCCATGCGCGCCACCGTGATCGTGACGGCCCTGATTCTCGTCACTTCCGTAGGATGCCAGTCTGGGCCTGAAGCCAACCAGCGCCGGCTGGAACGCCAATTGCACAGCCTCGAACGGCAACTCCAGGGACTGACCAACTATCAGCGTTTGTCGGCAGGAGAGCGTCAGCGCCGGGTAGAGCAGCTCAGCCGGGAGATCCGTCGCCTGCTCGACACGTTGGCCAAGTCGGCGGAGGCGGAAATCAAGGCGGAAGTTGATGCCGCCGGCAGGAAATAAGGGCTGCCCCTGCCCTGCTCCGCTCAGCTGAGCCTACCGGAACCCGCGGTCATGCCGCCATCCAGCGGGAAAGCCGCCCCGGTCACGAACGAGCTTTCGTCAGCGGCGAGATAGAGGGCGAGGGCGGCGACTTCATCGGGACGCGCCATGCGGCCGTTCGCCTGCGTGGAGCACATTTCCCGATAGGCGGCCTCGGGATCGGGGTATTCCGCGAGGCGGGACTTGACGAAGGGCGTCTCGACGCGTCCTGGGCAGATGCAGTTCACTCGCACCCCTGACTTGGCATGGTCCAACGCGGCGCATCGGGTCATGCCGACGACTGCGTGCTTGCTCGCGGCATAGGCAAAGCGGTCCTGCAATCCTTCAAGCCCGGCCGCCGACGCCATGTTGATCACCGACCCTTTCCCGCGCACCACCATCGCCGGCAGGAACGCCTTCAGCATGTTGAAAGTGCCGCGGACGTTGACCGCAAACAGCCGATCAAACTCGGCCGGCGGCGTCGTGATCAGCGTGCCCACCGCGCCGACGCCGGCGTTGTTGACGAGAATGTCCAGGGGTCCGCGCTCGGAGTGGAGCCTTTCCGACAGGTCCATACAGGCGTCCAGTTGGGTGATGTCGAGGGTGACGAATTCCGCGGACCGACGTGACGATTCAATGGCCTCGACGGTGCGCCGGCCACCGATTTCATTGACGTCCGCCACGATGACATGGGCGCCCGCGCTAGCCAGCAGTTCAGCAATGGCGGCTCCAATGCCCGAGCCGGCTCCGGTCACCAACGCGCACTTTCCTGCGAGGGAGAACATCGCCGGAGAATTGCGCGGCCCGGCGGCGACGTCAGCAGGTTTGTCACCGCAGATGGGATTCCCGACTGGCGCTGGAAAGCAGACTGAACTGGATGCTCTCCGCCGGGGTCGGGGCCGGGCTGGCGGTGGCGGTCAGGCAAGCCGTGAGGCTTTCCATTCGCACCGCACCGTCGGTGTCGGCAAAAATCGCCGCGGCTCCTTCCAGTTCGCGGATGCGTGCCTCGATTTCCTTGGTCCGGGAAATGTCTGTGAGTGAGACCAGCAGTGCCGGCTGGCCGTCCCAAACGGTCGGACAGGTGCGCATCTGGGCGAAAACCGTGCGGTCTCCCTGTGCCAGCGTCACCTCGCGGCTCTCACCCGCCCGCGGTCCCAGTTCGGCCAGCGCCTGCTGGATGTGCCCGGCGTTGCCGCGAAAGAATCGTTCGGCGGAAGAATTGACGAACCGAACCGCGCCGGAAGGTTCAATCACCACAAGGGCATCCAGCGAATCCCGCAGCAGCGCCCGGTGGTTTGACTCGGCGGCACGCAACCGCTGCTGGGCAAGGCCCAGTTCGCGGTTCTGAGCGACGACATTGTCGTAGGTCGCGACCAACAGGGTTAGCAACTGCTGCCGATTGGCCGTCACGGAATGCCTGATGCCATCAATGAAGATTTCGATGGGTTTGGCCGGGGGCTCTTCCTCCCATTTGGGGGGATTTGAAAGCATCTGTTCCACCCGGTCGAACAACATCTGCGGGTTGACGGGTTTCGCCAGGAAGAAATCCGCTTGGGCGTTCAAGCCTTGGAGCACGTGTTCGGTGGAACTCAGCGTGGACAGCAGGATGACCGGGATATGCCGCAGCCGGGGGTTGGCTTTGATGTGCGTGCAGAGCGTGTAGCCGTCCACGGCCGGCATGTTGATGTCACTGATGACCATCTGCACCTGTCCGCGGGCAACGATGTTCATCGCCTCGTGCCCATCCTGCGCCAAAGTGACCTGGTATCCCTGACCTTGCAGACGCCTGCGGGTCAGCAATGCCTGGGTGACATCGTCCTCGACCAGAAGGATATGGGCGGCGGCCGGCTTCATGGGACCAGCGATCGCCCCAAGCTACGGGACAACCGGACTTGTCGGGCGGAATGCCGCGCGCCACAGGGGCCATGCGCCCGGTGGCGGAGGACCGGGCCGGTTGCGGCCAGATTCGTCGCGCAGCCGAAGCTCGGCGCGCACGGTTTGGATGTCGTCCAATCACCTTCCGGGAGAGGCAGGAGCAGAGTTCCTTGCATGTGCCCAGCAGACGCCTTGGGCAGGGTCCGCTCAAGTAACCAACCGTGGCTACCTTGGTCAGGGGGAAGCCGCCAAAATCGCAGCGAACGGGAGAGATGGTGGCTGCGGCCAGAATCGAACTGGCGACACGCGGATTTTCAGTCCGCTGCTCTACCAACTGAGCTACACAGCCCCAAAACGCGGGGCGGAATAGAGACGATACTGCAACCCCGGTGCAAGGGATTTTTCCCAAAACTTGAGCCCGCGGAAAGCCGCGGCCGGGACTCCGCCTGTGCTTCCCGCCTCAGCGTTTGTCTGCAGCCTTGGGAAGCAGGGATGGATAGTTCGTATCCGCAATTCTCACCACGGCGGCCCGAGTGCCCTCATTGTCATAGGTGCTCGGGCCATACTTCAGGCCTTTCAACGGACAGGTGCCGCTCGAACAACCGGCCGCAGCCCAGCCCAACAACAACAACGCTCCGAAGGAACGCAGGATACGAATGGATTTGGTCATAAGGGGAACGTGGTGAAATGACCTTTCCTCGTTAATCCAGCCTCGCCCACCGGTCAAACGACCATTTCACCGACCCGAGTCGCGCCCACATCAGCGGCCGCCATCTGGCAGCAACCGCAGTTTGAGTTCCTGAACCTTGGGCTCAACCTCTGGCATCAGGGTGAAATAGACCTCGACGCGCCCGCGCTCTCCGATCAACAGAAACCGCCCCCGCAACTGGTTCTCCGGCGCCACGGCCGTCACTTCGCGGATTGCTCCCACGTGCCCCAACAGCTCCCGGATTTCGGCGCGACGGTCCGTCTCGCTGCGGTCCAGCCAAACGTTCGATGAAATGGCTGCCTTCGCGGTTGCCAAATCGCCATTCCGGATCCAGGCGACCATTTGCTCCGCCCGGTGCTGCAGCCACGGAGACGCCTGCGGGACGCGCGCCGAAATCTGCGCGTTTTCCAGCAACAGCTGCATCGCTTGGGCGTTGATCGCCGTCATGGGTGCGTAGGTGAGGTTGGCGAAGGCAATCAAAGCCACTCCGTGGTCGGGCAAGAAGCGGTATTCGCTGCCGAACCCCGGAAGTCCGCCCGCATGCCGGACCCAGATGTTCCCTTGGGCGTCGGCATTCCAACTGAGCCCATAGCTGTAAGCCGCCACCCGGGGATTCGGCTGACCGGCGAAGGCGGGATTGTCCGTCAGCACCGACAGCACTTCGGCCGGACGGTGCATCTCCCGCAGGGTCGCCCGTCGCACCGGGGCCAGTTCCGCATCGTCGCGGGGTGGCCAGGCGGCGAGGTGCATCGCCACGTATCGCGTAAAATCCTCCAGGGTCGTGATCAGGCCACCCATCGCGCCAAACTCTCCGTCGTGAAGGAGCGGTTCGGGCTGCCATTGTTCCTGATTCCAACGGTAGCCGAGCGCCAATAGGTCCGCCGGCACCGCCGCGAACTCCCATACGGTATTGGTCATACCCAGCGGCCGGAGCAATTCGCGGGTGATGTAGTCCTGATACGGCCGCCGGGCCGCTTTGGTAACCACCCGGCCCAGCAGCGCGTAGCCGAGGTTGCTGTATTCCCACTTTACCCCGGTTGGGTTCGAGAAGGTCAGTCCGGCCGCAATCAACCGGGAAAACTCCGCCGCGGAATCGTCCAGCCGGCGGTCGCCCCAAGGGTCATCCTGCGGAAATCCGGCGGCCATCTTCAGCAGGTGGCGCACGGTGATGGTCGGCGAATCGGCGGTCAGCGGCGGCACGCGACGGAACTCCGGAATCCATTTCGCCACCGGATCATCCAAGTTCAACCGCCCCGCGTCGCGGAGCTTGAGGATGGCCAGAGCCGTGAAGCTCTTGGTCATCGAGGCGATCCGGAACCGCGTGTCCAACCTGACCGGTTGATCGGGTCCAAGGCGGGCGCGGCCCCACGCGAGCGAATGGACGAGCCGACCATCTACCACCACGCCGAAAACAAACCCGGGAAGATGACGGTTGGTCGCGTGCTCGAGGTAAAGCCGGTCCAATTCCGGCAGCACCGCTTGGATGCGAGTCAACCGGTCCGGATCGGTGAAGGCCGCCGGCGTGTAGAGGCGCGCAGACTCGGCAGCCACCAGGGAGCCCAGACCGAACCAAAGGAACAACAACGTCCGCATGCCGCACAGCATGCGGAGTCCCATCCATCCGGCGAGCGGTTTCAGCCCGCCCTGATTTCGGCGCAGCACTCCGCCGTTTCTCATCACCGCACCACCCGGAAGTAGCCCTGGCCGGCGTTGATGGCTGCTTCGTAGGGTGGTGTGACGTTTAGGGTTTCCCAATCGCCCGAATAGAGCGTGGCCCGGTGCTGCAGCCGGTAACCCGGCGGCCAGGTCAGGCGCAGCGCGTTGCTGCCGGGAGCCGGCAGTTCGAAGGTGATTTCGGCCGCCTCCGCCGGGGCGCCAGGCTCCAGCCGGGCGAGATAGAAGGTGGGCAGGGGCCCGAACAGATTGGCGAAGTTGTAGGCGCGCAGATCAGGCCATTGGTAGCGCAGGTCGCCGAAATCGAGTGCTGCCGACGCGGGCTCGAACAGGGCAAAGCCGGCGGTCCACACCAAGCCGTTGGCGTTGACGGCGACGCAGTATTCCTTGGCATTGTCGAAGGTGCTGAAGTCCGGCGAGCCCGTGTGCCGGATCCACGATTCCTGTCCGTCAGGCTGCACCCGGGCGACAAACGCGTCGTGCCCCGTGACGGAGGAACCGGCGACGACGTTGGTGCCGAACTGAATCTGCCGGGTGGAGGCGCCGTTGGGCAGCGGCGCCTGCCGGAACCAGCCGGCCATGACGACCGAGCCGTCCGCGACCAGCGTCGCGTCGTCCACGTTCAGATACCACGCCTTCGCCCACTGCACGACGCCCGCAGGACTCACCTTGGTCGCGTAACCAAAGCCCTTGAGCTGGTTGGTTCCAATGGTGAAGACCAGATTCGGCTGGTTGCCGATGCCGAAGCTGCCGGCAACCAGGGCATTGCCCGCGGCGTCAGTCAGCAGGCGGAACGGATAAACGCTGCCGATGCCGGGACCGCTGAAGGACTGCGCCCACGCGAATCCGCCGGTGGCGTCGTAACGGGCCAGCACCCACGTCTGGGCGCCGTTGTTGCCCAGCGCGGGATAATTGGTCGGACCGAGGTTCAGCGCCTCCACGCGGTTGGCGTAGAAGTAGAAGCCGCCATCGCGGTCGAAGCTCAGCCGCGAGTTCACCGGCTGCACGGTGAACGGCAGCGTGGTGAGCGTAATCACGGGCAGCTCGTTGCCGGCGAAGTCGAACCGGCGCACCGAACGGTCGGCAAAGGCAAGGCGGACATGGCCCGCACCGTCGAGGTCCGCCGCGACGAGGGCGCTGTTGCCGCCCAGATTGGCCTTGGTCCACACCGTCGAACCGTCGTCGGGATTCAGTCGCGTCACGAAGTTGCCCACGAGGAAGACTTCGCCGGTCGGGGCCACCAGCGGACCGTCCGTTGAGTGAATGGGCTGCTGCCCCTGGTAACGCCAAGCCCAATGTCCGTCGGGATTGAACTTCTCCAGCCAGAGCGTGCCGCCGCGGGCGAGTTCGTCGTGGACGAGATAGGCGTTGCCGGCGTCATCGGCCGCGACACGCGACGGTTTGCCGAGGAAATTCGTGGCGCTCGTCACCATCGTCCAGCCGGTCATGTTGGGGCGAAGCTGCGCGGTGACGGTGATCGGCGGACTCGTGGTCACGCCGAACGCATTGCTCGCGACCAGCGTGTAGGTTCCGCGGTTGGTGCGGAACAGCTCGGGAACGATCAGGATGCGCGCGGTGGCGCCGGGCAGCGGCACGCCGTTGAACAGCCATTGGTAGGCTGGCGTCGGGGCGCCGGAGGCCGCGCCTTCCAGCACCAGGCGGTCCTGGAGCAGGCCGGTTTGGGACACCGGTTCCTGCACAAACTGCGGAGCCGCGGGCACGAACTCCGGCGCCAGCCGCAAGAGGAACAGCTCGGTCGAATTGGCGGTCGCGCTGTTGGTCGTTGGGAACTCGAAGGCGTCAAAAGCCTGGCCACTGGACCGGCTGGAGGCACTGCTCGTTCCGCCCGGGAAGTTGCCCGCGAGAATCACCCCGCCGTCCGCCCGCACGGCCAACCGCTGGGGATTCGCCGGCCGCGGATCATCGGTGTAGGGAAGTTTTTCGTCGAGGCCGCGGAACCACAGCAGTGTTCCGGCAGGGTTGAACTTCGCGAGCACGCCGCCCGCGAACGTCCCGGGAAACACTGTGCCGGCGCCGTAGGTCACGCTGCCTTGCAGACCGGCGGACTGCACGGCATCGGCGACCACGGCGTTCCCGTCGCCGTCCACGTCCAGCAAGCCCCGGTCCCGCGCGGAAAGCTCCTGGGTCCAGAGCAGCTCGCCGGCGGCGTTGAGCCGGGCGAGATAGCGCGGCGCGGCTGGGAGACCCGGTTGCAGCATGGTGGTCAGTGAACTGCGCGTGGCGGTGAAAAACACGCCGTTGGAATCACCGGCGACCGCGGTGACCACCGTCTCGGCGATGAACAGGTTGTTGGTGCCGCCAAAATTCTTCGCCCACTGCGGTTGTCCCAAGGCGTCCAGTTTCGCGACAAACCCGTCCTGCCCATACTGCGTGACGGTCGCCGACTGAACGACCTTCGTCGCAGCAACTGTGATCGACCCAAAGACGGTCAGGGCCTTGAACGATCCGCCCAGGTAAAGGTTGCCGGCGTGGTCGGAAGTGAACGAGGTCAACTGCTCGTCGTTGGTGCCGCCAAACCCACGCGCCCAAAGGAATCGTCCGTCGCGGTCATACTTCGCGACGAAAAGGTCCCAGAACGCGCCGCCCGGCGACGCGTTGGTCAGGGTGTCGCCGCCGATGGGCGAATAGACGTTGTTGAAGAGCACCCACGCGTTGGTCGCGCCGAAGCGGACGTTCCCACGGAACCGACCCGCGACGAGGAAGCCATCCGGCGCCGAGAGCAGGCGGACGATTTCGGCATTCTTCGCCACGTTGATGGGAACCGCATTGGTCGAGGACGCCTCAGCTGACACCTGCCAGAGATTGGTGGAGACCACATTGGTTTTGCCCGCGTTGACCACGAGCTGCGGGCGAATCCGGCGGATGAACCAGTTGCGCGTGGCCGCATCGTGGCCACCCACGATCGCACCGTCGGCACCGTCCGAGATCACCGAGCGGATCACGGCGGGATAATCGGAGAACAGCCATTGCTGACGCCCATCGCGGTCATACCGGCCCAGGCGTCGCGACTCCCCGCCGCCGCCGAAGGTGAACGAATGCCATGCGAGCAGCGTGTCACCCTCGGGCGTCACCGCGACGGAATCCGCGTCGTCGAGCCCGGTCGGCGTGCCAAATTCGGCCGCGGCGGTAACCACGGGTGCCCGCTCTTCCGCATAACCCTTCACCGTCAGGATCGCCTCGCGCGTGGCTGTCGAGGACGTCACGAAAAACGGCGGCTGTCCCTGCGTGGTGTCGGGATTGCGCACCAGGTTGGTGATCACGGCTTGATATCGCCCGGCATCCGCCGCCACGACATCGGAGATCGTGAGGCGCGTGCGCTGGTTGACACCGCCCACCGCGGGCGGGGCGCCCAGGCTTTCGTTGAGCATCGTGAGGCGTTGCGGCGACGCCGGCACGCCGACTGTCAGCGGCTGCCCATCCTTGAACCAGGCGATCTGCACCGCGTTGCTGCTGACCAACTCGAACGACAGCACGTTGGTCGCCGGCCGCCGGGCGCCCAGCACGCGGAACGTGCCGGATTCCGAACCACTGCCCGCCGCCCCGCTCAGAGCGATGATCCCATAGCGCCCGTCGTCGAACAGCTCCAGGTGAGACACGACGCCCGAAGCCGGGAAGTTGGTCAGGTCCAGGCCGGTGAATCCGACGCTGCCCGGCGAGAAGCCCCAACTGCCGCGGGCGCCGGGGACGCCATTCTGTGCGCCCACGTAGAACCGGTTACTGATGCCCACCGCGAGATGCCAGGGGCCGTTCGCGGTGAAGGGCGGAATCGCGCTGCCCGGATTAAGTTCCAGAACGTGGGTCGTCTCGATCTGCCCGCAACAGTTCGTCACCACGAGCCCGCTCCGCAGGCCCACGGTGTTGAACTCACCGATGCCGACCGTGGCGTCGGGCAGCTCCCTGGTGATGACCGCGGGCGGCAGTGGCCGGACGGTGACTGTGGCGACCGCGCTCGTCACCGCACCCCAGCGGTTGCTGGCCACGAAGTGATAATTGCCCGCGGTCGAATTCAGGACCGGCAGCGAAAACACGTTTGTCGCGGGGGCATCCAGTGAAGGATAACTCTGCCCTGGCCGACCGAAGGACTGGAACACGTTGGTGCCGGCATGAAGCCAGTAAACCGTGAGCGGCGCCTCGCCGTTGAAACTCGCCGCCAAGTTGGTGGCCTGTCCGAAGTCTGCCGCCAGTGAAACCGGTTGCCGCAGGATGACGGGTGGGCCTGACGGCAGGAGAGTGACTTGGGCGACTCGGCTGGTCGTGCTGCCGCCGGGCGTCACCGTGGCGACCAGCGCGTATTCGCCGCCGCGGTTTTGATCGGTGCCGTTCACGGTCAGCGTTGCGGCGTTGACGTTGGGAATCGTCGCGCTGCGCAAGGGGTTCGTCCCGGCGTGCAGCCACTGGTAGGTGATGAAGCCGTCCGCAATCGCCGTGACGCTGAGTTGCACCGGCTGGCCCGGGAAGAGCGCCAGATCCGCCGGCTGCGCAGTGATCAGCGGTGGCCCTGGCAGAATCAGGTCGATGTGCGCCACTGCGCTGGTCACCGAACCGCCGAAATCGTTGGTGAATACGACGAAGTAATCGCCGGCGCGATTGGGATCGTTCGCCGCAAGGTTGAGGCCTGCAATGCCGAAACCCTGGCTGGCGCCGTTCAGAAGCGGCTGGCCGTCCTTATACCACTGGTGCCCGGTCTGGACTTCGGTCGAGCACTGCGCGTTGAGGAAGTGGCTTTGGCTCAGCTTCACCGCCGCGCCCTGCGGCTGCACGGTCATCACCATCGCCGCCGGCGGGCGCACCGTGACGGTCGCCACCTGGCTGGTCACCGAGGAGAAGGAATTGGCCACGATTGCCCGGAAGTCGCCCGCTCGGTCCAGCGAGTTCTGGCCAAGGTTGAGGTTCTGGAAGGTCTGTCCGGCTAGGTTGGTCCCGAACCGCTGCCAATGGTAGGTGATCGGCGTGTCGCTGGTGGCTGCGACGTTGAGGAACAGTCCTTCTCCGGCCCCAATGGATTTCGACTCCGGCTGGACGGTGATCACCGGCGGCGCAGGCGTGGGCGGAGGCGGTAGCCGAAACATGCCGAACGTATTCTGGAAACCGTCGAGGAACGCAGCCGCGAACAGCAGTTTGCCGTCCGGCTGCATCGCAAAGGCCCGCGCCTGCAGCGTGCCGAGCCCCACCACGCCGTTGTCCATCGCGGAGTTCGGCAGGTCACGCGACGCGAGGAGCTTTGCCTCTGGCGACAGGTAAAAGAACGAGATGCGCCGGTCGCCCGCGGTCGGTTGGCGCACCAACACCACTCCACCGTCGGGCAGGAACGCGGCCGGTCCCGGATACACGCCCTGGCCATTGGCCTGTCCCGTGAAGTTGAAGGCCGGGTCGGCCACGCCATCGGGAGCCAGGCGGGCAATGCGGGGCGGGAAACTGTCCGCCACGGCCACCACGATCCGGCCATCCGGCGCCACCGCGAGCCGCGTGTCGTCCAGGACGTTGTAAGGCGGCATGGTGAACTTGAAGTTGAAGTCCTCCATGCCCGTGGCATCGAGGCGGAACACCTGCTGGTTGCCGTTCCGTCCCGGGTCGTTGTCGCCGGCCAACCCGAGGATCATGCCACCCGGCTGCACGTGGAACTGGATGCAGCCCAGACCCGAGACGATCCCACGCACATAGGTGAATGAGGTGTCCGGCGATCCGTTCGCGTCGAGCCGCGCCGGGCCAAACAGGCCGCGGTCCAGCAGGAAGGTTGAGTAGATCACCTTGCCGTCCGCCTGCACTGCCAACCCCTTGAACGGTTGCACCTCGCCCGCATTCCACGTCGCGTCCACGGATCCGTCGGCATTGAAACGGATGATGTTCGTCCGCAGCACAGCCCCGGTCGTCTGGAAGGCCGGCGTGCCCGCGGCGATGATCTTGCCGTCCGCGGCCACCACGAGGTCGTTCACAATGGGCTTGCCCCAAATGCCCGGGCCCGCGAGCGGCGGTGCGAAGGTGTCGTCCAGCGTGCCATCCGCATTGAGCCGCGCCAGGGCCGGCCGGGAAACGCCGCCGATCGTCTGGAAGTTGCCGCCGATGACGATCTTGCCGTTCGGCAGCAGCACCGAGGCGTTGGGCAGCCCATTCATGGGCAGCGTTTGGAACGAAGTATCCCGGGCAGCCGGCAGCGCGCCGAAAGCCGGGCCGACCCCGAACGTCAACAGACCGGCGAACGCACCGCAGGTGCGGGCTAAAGCGGACTTCAGATTCATGATGGCACACCAACTCTTGAGCAGGTGCGCCGAGTCAGCGGCAGGCGGGGGTGGGAGGGGAATACGTAGTCCTACGTAGTCGCACCTTGCGTGGCGTCAGACTTGACCCCTTTCCGCTTCGGCTCGCACGCTTTGCCCGTGCTCGCCCAAGTCAACTCCGCCGCCGTGCAGGGCATCGAAGCGTTCCCCATCGAGGTGGAAGTGGATTCCAACTTCGGCCAGACCAACATCGTCGTGGTCGGTCTGCCCGACGCCGCCGTGAAGGAATCCCGCGACCGCGTCATGACGGCGCTCACGAATTCCGGGTTCCGGTTCCCGATGGGGCGCGTCACCGTCAACCTCGCCCCCGCCGACGTCCGCAAAGAAGGCCCCAGCTTCGATCTGCCTATCGCGATCGGCACACTGGCCGCCACGGAGCAGATTGAGCCCGTCGCGCTCAAGGACTACGCCATCGTGGGCGAACTCGCCCTGACCGGCGCCGTCCGCACCGTAAAGGGCGCGCTGCCGATCGCAATCCGCGCCAAGCAGGAAGGTCTTCGCGGCATCCTGGTGCCCCGGGACAACGCCGCCGAAGCCGCCGTGGTCGAAGGTCTCGACGTGATTCCGATCCAGAACCTGCGCGAAGCCGCGCTGTTCCTCGAAGGCCAGGTCCAAATCGCGCCGCTGCGCGTGGACACCACCGCACTCTTCAACCAGCCGCCGCCCGACGACGTGGACATGGCCGACGTGAAGGGCCAGGAGTCCGTGAAACGCGCCCTCGAGGTCGCTGCCGCCGGTGGGCATAATCTGCTTTTGATCGGGCCGCCAGGCACCGGGAAGTCCATGCTTGCGAAACGCCTCGCGACCATCCTGCCGCCGCTCACGTTGGAGGAGGCGCTGGAGACGACCAAGATCCACAGCATCGTGGGTCAGCTCGCGCCCGGCCAGGCGCTCGTCACGCAGCGACCCTTCCGCGCGCCGCACCACACCGCGAGCGACGCCGGCCTGCTGGGCGGGAACATAAATCCCACGCCCGGCGAAATCTCGCTCGCGCACCACGGCGTGCTGTTCCTCGACGAGTTGCCGGAGTTCAAGCGCAGCGTGCTGGAGACCATGCGCCAACCGCTGGAGGAAGGCCGGGTCACCATTTCGCGCGCGGCGGGCACCATGACCTTTCCGAGCCAGTTCATGCTGGTGGCGGCCATGAATCCCACGCCGGACGGGAAAATGCCGCAGGAGAGCAAGTGCTCACCCCGGGAAATCCAGGCCTATCTCGGCCGCATCTCGGGCCCGCTGCTGGACCGCATCGACATCCACGTCGAGGTGCCGGCGGTGAAGTTCGCCCAGATGACGAACGCTGCGCCGGGAGAGGCCAGCGCGGACATCCGTGCCCGGGTGATCAACGCCCGCGAACGCCAGCGCGCGCGCTTCGCCGGCCGGCCGGTGACCTGCAACGCTCGGATGGGTTCACGCGAGCTGAAGCAGTTCGTGCAGCTCGACGAACTGACGATGCAGATGCTCAAGAACGCGATGACCGAGCTGAACCTCTCAGCCCGCGCCTACGACCGTATCCTCAAGGTCTCCCGCACCATCGCCGACCTCGCCGGCAGCGACACCATC
>Ga0169931_10004035_pt1 | contig 23028 bp, 19 predicted proteins | sample Kivu_15m_20L_FD_129675 | JGI IMG/M metagenome (GOLD analysis project Ga0169931, IMG submission 129675) | Freshwater microbial communities from Lake Kivu, Western Province, Rwanda to study Microbial Dark Matter (Phase II) - Kivu_15m_20L... | ecosystem: Environmental > Aquatic > Freshwater > Lake...
CGTCGCGGTTTCTATGGACTCTTCGGATTATGACGATTCTACCGCCCAGCCAGCGGCCGCCGGTGCACGCCTGCCGCTGTCGCCGCGGGGACTGTCCCCGGTGTTGCACCAAATGATGCAGTGCGAATAAATTCTCTGGGATTTTCGCAGCAGGTGCCATGCACCTTGAGGTCGCGATTTGAGGTCGTGCGCACCGTTACCGGGGGATTGACATCCCCCGCACGCCTTGCTCCTGTGGAGCGGATCCAAGGAACGAAATCAGGTATCCTTCCCACCGTTTCACCATCCCAGGGCGAGGCTCCTCCCGAGCCACCGAACGCTGGTCCGGGCTATGAGCGATTGCCAGCTTTTTTACGAAGCAGCGGGGATCGGCGCAATCCTCGCGGCAGGGATGCGGCTCAGCCGGAGCTTCGCCCTCCCGGCACCCCCTCTTGCCAGAAAGTCAGGGCCATTGGGCGGCAGCCTGCGGGCAAACGGCCATGCCAACACCCCACCAACGCGCTCGCCAGCGCGCGCACCTTCGGTGCGAAACACAGCCGGGGGCTTCCGCCCAACCGCTGGTCAGCCGCAATCCCAAACGCAACCTCAGCCGCATGGTGGCAGCCTGCGGGCAAAACGCCCCTGCCAACGCCCCTGCCAACGCGCTCGCCAGCGCGCGCACCTTCGGTGCGAAACACAGCCGGGGGCTTCCGCCCAACCGCTAAATACGGCCGCAATCTCAGCCGCATGGCGGCAGCCTGCGGGCAAACGGGCCTGCAAACGCCCGCCGAGGCACCGCTGGAAGCCCTGCTGTTCCGGTCTTTACCTCACGCCACGTCGCTGGCTGTGAAACTGCAGGCAGAACTGAGACACCCAATTTGCCCATTTTCACGCCGGTTCATGACCCTGGTTTGAACGTGGGACAGGGCCGGTGCTAGTCCCGACGAATCTGTCCCTTGAACAGTCGCCGATCCATGCGTGGGCTGAAGGGAGTCCATGCGGAATCGGTATTCACATCCTCCTCGATCGACCTGACGAACTCGTGCATTTTTGCATCGAGTGCATCGATGTAGTGCAGTGCGAGCGCTTCCGGGGTCATGGGGAGTGCGGGGCTGCCAAATTCTCGGGTGCCATGGTGACTGATGATCATATGCCGCAGTCGCAGGAGTTTTTCGGGTTCGAGGGGCCGTCCGAGCTGCTGTTCGGCGCTGCGGACCAGTTCTGAGAGGATTTCATTTCCGAGATGGATGTGTCCGAGCAGCTGTCCTTCGTCGGTATAGACAAGTGTCGGGTCCCAGCCGAGTTCACGAATTTTGCCGATATCGTGGAGCAGGACGCCCAGCAGCAGCAGTTCGCGGTCAAGTGCGGGGTAGAGCGGCGCGATGCGGTCGGCGAGTTCACACATTGACACCACGTGCTCGATCAGGCCGCCGATGTAAGCATGATGTGCTTTGACACCGGCAGGAGCTGCGCAGAGGCCATTCACGAGTGATGAGTTGCCAAGAAAGGCGTATGCGACAGCAGCGAGGTCCGGATGGCGGATGGATTCGAGAAGTTCGCGAAGCCGAATCAGGAAACGCCCGGCGGCGGCCTGAGGCTGAACCTGAAAATCAGCCGGATCACAGGCCGAATCGGAGACACTTTGCACGGATGTCAGGATCAGCTGCAGATTTCCCTGGTACTGCTGCACTTTGCCTTTCACGCGAACAAAGTCACCTGCAGACACCTCTTTGACGGAGTCTTCCGTCGCATTCCACATCAATCCACTGATGACTCCCGTGCGATCCCTCAGAGTTGCGAGGAAGTACAGGTTGGCATTGCGATTGGCGCGGAGCTGGCGATCCGCCAGCAGATAGATTTCGTTGACGTTGTCTCCGTCCCTGAGTTCCCTGACATAGACCCGAGGCATTGATGGGCTTTCCGGCTTGCTTTGCTGAGTGCTTATTTCATCGCGCGCCAGCACGTGGGTGGTGCTGGCGGCGGGATGATAGCGGCGAGCGACTATTTCCAGAACACAAGGGTTGACAACGAATACTTCAATCCCTCGAATTCGTAAACCGCTTCACCGAATACGGCGACGCGTTCGTCACCCTGCTTTTTGGCTGCGGCTGAGTAGACGCCGTCGGCTGCTGTGACGTCGCTGGAGGTCCATCTGGATTCGCGGAAGTCATTGGACTGCGATCGAGCGGACCAGAGTCGGACAGTTTCGGGTTCACCGGTGGGACGCATGGCGAGCCCAACCTGGGCGGCACTGACGTTTGGTTCCCAGCTGAATTCCGGGAGCGATTTTCCGGCGGCTGCATGGCGGAAGAACACGGCGATGGTTCGCAGAGCTCCTTCGCGACCGTCGTCAAGTCCGTGGCCGGCATTGGGGGCTCGGTGGATGTGTTTGAGTCCGCTGAGACCGTCCCAGTACTGGTTGAGAGCATCCACGGTCCAGTAGCGGTCGTTGGCACCGAGTACGATGAGTTTGGGGAGAGAGAGTCGCGAGCGATAGGTGTAGGGGTCCATCATTTTCCAGAGCTGCCCTTCTCGACCTTCGCGGGGAATGCCGTCTTCGCGGACCAGCCCCTTGCTGGTGTAGTCGGCGATCTGTTCGCTGTAGAAGCCCCATGTTTTCTTCTGGTGACTCATTTGAGCGGGAAAGTTGAGGACATCGATGACGATCGGAGCGGTGGCGACGATGCGTTTATCGACAACGGGTGTGAGCCAGCTTGTCCAGCCGCGTTTTGAGGCACCGGTAATCACAAACGACTTGACCGTCTGCTTGAATTCGCTGCTGCTGAACTGCTGGAGGGCATCCATGGCTTTCACGGCACTTTTGGCCATGGGGAAGAGCAGTGGCCAGGTGGCGTCGCCGGAATCAAGAAACCGCAGCCAGGTCTCGGTGATCAGATCGTCCTCCACACGGTCCCCCATGAGTGGCTGATTGGGAACCTGGTGGAGTGTGGCGACGCGAGCTCCGCAGGCATCAGCAAGGAGCAGCCCCATGGTCAGGTCCTTGAGCTGCGGCATGTTGCCGTTGCGGCCACCGGTGACGAACAGCAGCATATGCTCGGGATGCACCAGCTGTTTCGGTTCGTAGACGACCAGTGCGTGTTTCCAGACGATGTTCTGCCACTTCTGGCTGGTGAGCTGCAGTCGGTGGACGCGATTTTCACCGACCTGAAGCGTATCGACCTTTGTCCATGCAAAATCCGGCTCCGGTCGCTCCATGTAGGCAAAGATCTCTTGTGGTACTGCAGGTTCAGCGGAGGGTTCGTCGGCCCGGATGGTCAGCGGGAGCAGACACACGGCAGCGAACAGCAGTCGAGTGAGCAAAGCACGGGAGCGAAGCATGTCAGGAGAATCCTGGAGGGAGAGGAGAGAGGTGAATATCGCGGAGTGACCTGAGAAGTTGGGTGCCTCGGCTATCGAGCGATGGATTATTTGGTGGTCAGCTTGATTTCGCCGAGATCCGTTTCTTCACCGGGGCGGACTGTGATTTTCACGGAGGACGTCTGGGGGTCTGAGTAGCGACCATTGAGTTTGTCGGGGCCGGTGTAGTCGCGGCTCATGAGGTTGAACGTGAGCCAGGTGGCGGTGAGCACGTAATCTCCGGCAGGAACACCGTCGCCGGCCGCGTAGGTGGAGATCTTGAAATTGCCGGCTTCGTCTGATTCGGTGCGGGACACAGTGGGGTTTCGAGTATCCATACCGACAACCGGGTGACATTCGATCTGGAGCGCTGATCCGGGAGGCTGGCCATCGACTGTCACTCGGCCACGGACTGGATAGGTTGGGACGCGAGTCTCCTGCTGGCTGCAACCGGTCAGAATCAGAATCAGAACAGTGAAAAGTCCAGGAAGGGTGAGGCGGGAGGACATTTGGGAGCGCATATCAATTGCCCTGATGAGTGGATGCAGGCCTGATGAAGGAAGTAAGAAATGCGTCCTTCCCCGATGTCGGGGAAGGACGCGTGGTCAGACGGGCGTGTTGGTCGCGTGTTGTTCGCGTGTTGTTCGGCGAACAGACGACCGGCGTTCCCCTATGCCCCCGAATAACGGATCAGCATCAGTCCACCATGCCTGCCGCGAGCACCTTACCGATCCCGGTTGCTTTGCAGGACGAGGGTGCCAATTTGCGGTGCGGAGACGAGTGGGTAGACGGAGTGGCGGGAGCGGAACGCAAGGATGGCGGGGGCTGTCAGAAGTCTCCGACAATTTCGCCTTTTTTGCGAGTGATGAGGGCTCCAAAGATGCTGGCGGCGACGTTCTCGCTGACGAACCTTACGGAGCCATCGCACATGGCGAACTGGCAGCCACCGGTGTGGAAGCTGTGGAAGCCATTGCCACGCATATTGGTGCACATTGGGCAGGGACCGCCGTTTCCAGTGCCGTCGAAGAGCGAACCCTGCAGCCAGTGTTCGAAGGCGAGAGCGTCAGCCCAGGAACCGCCGTTGGTCTGGCCAATCACGGCAGGCAGGCCGATGGCCTTCTGGCTTTTGTAGAAGATCTGTGACCCACCGGTGCGTTCACCAAACATGAAGGTGTTGGAAGTTCCGTCCACGAGATCGCGGAAGCTGCTGGTGCCACCGCCTGGAACAGCAGCGACGAGGGAGCCTTCGCGATCACCGCCCGCGTTATTGTTGTAGGCAAGAGCAGCGAACACGCCGCGGATGCCAGTGGTGCCGCCGTAGTCGGTTCGGCCACCCTTCCAGGTGCAGTTGACCGAGGGAAAGACACCAGTGATGAGAGCACCGGCGGGATAGAGGTAGTCGTCGGTCTGTGGGCCGACTGCCGAGGGGCAGAGGAAGGCTGGAATGACCGTGGCGGCAGCCGCAACATTCTGTGCCTGGGCCGTTGCATTGAAGCCGGTGGGTCCGTTGAACATCGGCACACTGGAGTCGATGATATTGTACAGATTCGCCTGTTCGATATAGGGCAGCAGCATTGTGAACGCTGACCGAGTGACGTGGTTTGGTGGGTTCACGATGTATCCTGGCGGGAACATGTTGACCACGTCGTGATAGTTGTGAGCAGCAAGGGCAATCTGTTTGAGGTTGTTCTTGCACTGTGTGCGGCGAGCGGCTTCGCGAGCCTGCTGCACGGCAGGCAGCAGCAACGCCACAAGGATCGCGATGATGGCGATCACTACAAGGAGCTCGATCAGTGTGAAGCCGCGAGGCCTGCGATTCAGAGGACGCATAGGGAATGACTCCTGAAAAGGACAATGAAGGAAGGCCGGCGCTGGCAGGCGCCGAAATTAGCAGGTCGTGCATTCTGCTGGGTGTCTGGCGAAAAAAAAAGTTCCAGGCGATTGAATTTCCGGTGAAAATTGCGGCAAGTTGTCGGGACTGCCCCCGGAAAAGCATGTTTGCCCCCATTCCTGTTCACGTCATTCCTCACTCTGGTACCACTCCAGCCTCGCTCGACTTTCATCATCGACACCGGGAGACTGTGGAACGTCGCGGGCCCGCAAAGCCCCGCTCGCGTGACTTGCGTGACTGCGATTGACTGGAGAGCTTTCATGTGGCTGTCTGATTTTGCTTCCAAAACTTTGCTGTGCTGCCTGCTGCTGACCGGTATTGTCGTCGGCCCGGCACCCGCAAATGCTCAGACCGGCCCCCCGGTTTTCTCCAGCGAACTGGTGTTCCCGCGGCAGCCTTCACACAATCATGCTCCAGGCATTGCGGAGCTCAGCAACGGAGATCTGATCGTCTCCTGGTATCGTGGCAGCGGCGAGCGTCAGGCGGATGACGTGGCCGTCTATGGGGCTCGCCGAAAAGCTGGCAGTCGGGAATGGAGCGACAGCTTTATCATGGCCGATACGCCAGGTTTCCCTGACTGCAACACCACTCTGATGACAGACAGAAGCGGAAGATTGTTTCTCTTCTGGCCCGTGATTCTGGCGAATACCTGGGAATCCTGTCTGACGCATGTGAAAGTTGCCGAGCATCCTGAAAAGGCAGGGGCGCTCGAGTGGAATCACACTCGGGTTCTGTTGTTGAAACCCGCCGACTTTTCCGCAGCCGCTCTCGAAGCCCTTGACGCCCAAATCTCAGCATTGCCCCCGCTTCCCGAGAAGACAAAGGCGTCGATCGCCGAAGCCCGCGAGCGGCTCAGCCAGAAACTCTATCAGCGACTGGGCTGGCAGCCCCGCTGTAAACCAACGCTGCTGCCTTCCGGCCGAATACTCCTCCCTCTCTACTCTGATACCTTTTCTCTGTCACTGATGGCGATCAGTGATGACGGCGGTGAATCGTGGTTTGCAGGCCAGCCAATGCTGGGGTTCGGAGCGATTCAGCCGGCGGTGCTGCGAAGGTCTGACGGCGTTCTTGTGGCATTCATGCGAGAAAACGGTTTTAGTGGAAAAGTCCGCCGTGCGGAATCCCGGGATGATGGTGTTTCGTGGGGAAGCGTAACGAGTGCTGCTCTGCCAAACCCAGGCTCAGGGCTGGATGGCGTTCGCCTGCAAAACGGTCACTGGGTGCTGGTCTGCAACGACACCGTCAGCGGTCGCAGTCGGCTGGCCGTGCTGCTGTCACTGGATGAAGGCAGCACATGGACTGCCACGCGATATCTGGAAGATCGACCGGAAGGTTCGTTTCATTACCCCTGCGTGATTCAGACTTCTGACGGTCGGATTCACGTGGTCTACAGCTCGTTCACGGCGGAAGGAAAGTCAATGCAGCACGCCGAATTCAACGAGGGATGGATTATGGCACCGGCCGATTAAGACGCAGATTTTTGCCGGTTCTCCAAAGCATGACGCTGAACAGAATCGACGCGGGAATCGCTCCATACAGACCCCGCAGCAGGAACACACCACTGGAGACAGCAAAGATACCGGAGAGCACAGCAGCGATCCAGCCGAAGAGCAGTCTCCAGAGCGGTGTCGGGGGCTCTGAATCGTCCCGTACAACCGGAGGCAGCCAGGGATTTTCCGACATGCGATCACTCCACAAGCAGCAGCGAAAGACTGATACGCTGGCCGCCGCGAATGATGGTCAGTGGCAGTTTGTCGCCGACGCGGTAGTTCAGTTTGAGATGGGCGTTGAACTGTCTGGAATCCATGCGAAGGGGCTGGCCGTCGAGAGCCACCACGATGTCTTTTTCTTGCAGACCGTCGGCCTTCGCCTGGCGACCTCCGGGACCTTCCGTATTGATCCAGCGGACTTCGAGGGCTCCGTCGCCGGGGGCAAGTCCGAGCTTTGCTGACTGTTCTGAAGTGAGTTCAGGGAGCCACACCTGGAGCCGTGGCGGTGCATTCCACATCGACCCGCGCCAGGAGAAATCGGATTGTCTCCAGCCGGGAGCCAGCCGGAGCGAGTGCTGTCCGCTCTGAGTGCCCTCGAGAGTGACGGAGGCACTTTCGTCCGGCAGGTGATGCAGGACCCACTGGATGTCGGCGATTGATGTGATTCGCTGGCCATTGACGCGGAGGATGTCTTCACCGGGAAGCAGTCCGGATTTTGCCGCTGCCGACCCGGGGACTACTTTGGAAATCCTGACACCGCTGGTTCGGTCCACTTGAATGCCGAGCTGATCCGGGAGCGGGTACTTCCAGAGCATTGCCGGGTTCCATTTGCCCTGCTGAAGTGCGTGCAGATGTTCGGCATCGTGAATATTGTGGCAGTGAATGCAGTTGGACCGAGTGGTTTCCTGAGCGTATTTGGCGGGATTTCGCAGTCCGGGGTGCTGGAGAGCGTCGGAGACCGAGCGTGGTTTGCCGCGTTTATCGACCAGTTCCTGTCGGTTGGCAGGGTAACGGCTGTGGAGATCGAGGACACGCTGCATAGTGGCCAGCAGACCGTCGATTGAGTTGTAGGCATCGGAGCCTTCGGCGCTTTGGGTTCCGTAGCGGGCATAGACAGTGCCGTCGGCATTGAGGAACATGGCGGCCCAGTTGAGGTCATAGTCGAACTGGAACTGGCTGAGATCCACATTCTTCATTTCGACCTGTCGAACGGAGATGAATCGCTTTTCAGCGAATTCGCGAACGCGTTCGTTGCCGCTGGCGACATCGGCGTCAAAGGCGGCGCAGTCGCGACAGGGTACGCAGCGGAACGTGACAAACAGCGGTTTTCCGGACTTCCGTGCCGCAGCCATTGCGGCGGGGATGTCGTTGTAGACCCAGACGTCGGAGTCTTTGCCGTTCTTGTCCTGCAGACGATCCCGAAGATCGTCAGCGAAGACGGGAAGACAGAAACACGCGAGGAACAGGATCAGGAGTGGAACAGGTCTGAGGGAAATGCGTGCTGTCATTATTCTTCGTTCCGACTGCCGCCGATGACACCGAGTTTGATGAGGTAGTAGAGGAGTGTCAGCAGACTGCCGACGAAGGCCGCGACGTAAGTGAGTGCGGCAGCGTTGAGCACGGCGTCTACGCCTTGACGTTCGTCGGCACCGATGATGCCCGCCTCGACACACAGGAGTTTGGCACGGCGTGACGCGTCAAACTCTACTGGCAGTGTGATGAACTGGAAGAGTACGATCGCGCCGAAGGCAATGACACCGACCCAGAGCAGGGAGAGGGAATTGAGAAACAGGCCCATCGGGATCAGGATGTTGGCTGCGTAGGATCCAATTCCAACGACTGGTACGAGCGCGGAGCGGGCCCAGAGCGGTGCGTAGCCCTGGGCGTGCTGGATGGCGTGCCCCGCTTCGTGACAGGCGACTCCGATGGCCGCCACGGAATTACTGGCGTAGACAGCTTCGGACAACGCCAGCGTTTTGGTCATTGGGTTGTAGTGATCGCTGAGGTATCCGTGGGTTGGCACGACCTGAACGTCGTCGATACCGGCTTCTCTGAGGAGCACCTGCGCGGCCTGGGCACCAGTGTAGCCACGACGAGATCCGACCTCGGAATAGCGATTGAACGCCGACTTCACCATCAGGCTGGCAATGCCGGAGATCGCAATCGACGGGAGAAATACAAAGAGGATATAGGATGTATCGAAGTAAAGGCCGAACATTTTCGCGTTCCTTAACAAGCTTTCGACCGCGGGCGACTGCCGAACTGGCAGCCACCGCGGTTACTCTATTGTATCCGCAGACCGCGTACCACCCGGAGAAAATCGGCGCGGATTTTTGATCGATTGAGCTTGTTTTTCAGTTGAGAATCGGTCTGCTCGACACCAGACCACCGGTCCCCCGGAAAACTCAATCCATGCGTTCGGGTTTTCATAAATCCCTGCTTCCCTTCTGCAACTTTCTCATTTCACCTCGACTCCCGGCCCGTTAAACTGAGCAGTCTGCAGCAAACTCCACTTGCCCCTGCCCCCCGCCCCCGCCTCGTCACACACTCGTCAACGGTTTGCACCCAATGACCGCTCCCGCCATGAACGCTCTTCTTTTTAACGCCTCCCGTCGCCACCTCCTTCAGGTCGGCTGCTCATCCGCCTTCGGACTGGGAATGCACCGTCTTCCGGGTGTCACAGGCGGCACTGCTGCTGCGGCCCAGCCTGTCCGACCAGCCCCGGTCGCCCGCGCAAAGTCGCTCATTATGGTATTCTGTACGGGTGCGATCAGCCACCACGACACCTTCGATATGAAGCCCGATGCGGCGGCGGAGATTCGTGGCGAATTTCAGCCTGTCGCCACCTCCGTCGCCGGCCTGCAGATCTGCGAACATCTCCCAAAGCTCGCTGCCCGTGCCCACCGCTACACGCTCCTGCGAACGCTCAGCCACGGTGACAACAATCACCTCATGTCCACGCACCATGTGCTCACCGGCCATCTGCAGCCAGGGGGCTTCTTCGATAAGGTTGCCTCCCGCGATGACTGGCCCTGTTACTCCGCGGGCTGCGAATTCCTGCGGCCCCGAAGTGATGGGATCCCCAGTGGCGTGAATCTGCCGACCTTTCTGATGTCCGCACCTCTGACATGGCCCGGTCAGCACGCTGGATTTCTGGGGCCAAAATACGATCCGTGGCAGATTGTTGGTGACCCCAACAATCGAGATTTCCGCGTCGATGCCCTGACACTCGCGCAGGGACTCGACCACAACCGACTCAACCAGCGGCAGTCACTCCTGCAGTCACTCAACCAGTCCACCGCCGCATCCGCCGTCTCCGCCTCCGGTCGGCTCGCCGAAGACCAGCGACTTGCCTTCAACATGCTCTCCAGCGGCAAACTCACGCAGGCCTTCGAACTGCAGCGGGAGCAGGATGCTGTCCGCGATCGCTATGGTCGACATGCGTTCGGCCAGTCACTGCTGCTGGCACGCAGACTGGTGGAAGCCGGAGTACCCATCGTTCAGGCCAACATGGGGCCCGTGCAGAACTGGGACAACCACGCCGCAATCTTCAGGACTTTAAAGGACCGCCTGCTGCCGCCGCTTGATCAGGCCGTTGCCGCGCTGCTGGATGACCTTGAAGAGCGCAGCCTGCTGAATGACACGATGGTAATCCTGCTCGGTGAATTCGGCCGCACGCCAAAGATCAACAAAGACGGTGGCCGAGATCACTGGGGGCCGTGCTTCACGGGACTTTTCGCTGGTGGCGGCGTCGTGCCCGGTCAAGTGCTTGGCAGTACCGACGAGATCGGCGCATGGCCCGACTCCACCGCGTGGTCACCCGATGACCTTGGCGCCACCGTCTACTCGGCTCTCGGCATTGATCCCCACGCTGTGGTCCGCGATCGACTGAACCGCCCGGTACACCTCAACCAGGGCACCGTAATTGCACCGCTGTACGGAACCTGAAGGTCAGTCAGCGGCCTGTATTCTTCAGGCCAGCACTGCGCGTTCCGTCGAACCGCCCGCGTTCCGCCGTATACAGTCGATTCTGTGATCGGTGGCTGTATAATCCATGAACGGTTGCCTTCTGTTTCACTCCCGTCTTCGCGAAACCCACACACTTGACGCTTTCTGAACCATCAATCTCGCCTGCAGAACTGGCCGCACGTCTGCTTGCGCGGGTGCAAAGCTACGGACCGTGCGCTGTGGCTTTCTCCGGGGGCGTGGACAGTGCCGTTGTGGCTCAGGCCGCCTTTTTGGTTTTCAGAACTGCTGCTGTGGCGGTGACTGCCGTCAGTCCCAGTCTGGCAGCGGCTGAGCGGGACTTTGCGGCCAGCCAGGCGAAGGCGATCGGCATCCGCCATCTGGAGATTGCAACGAATGAATTTCAGCGCGACGAGTACAGGCGAAATTCCGGGGATCGCTGTTTTTTCTGCAAGGACACGCTGTACACGCTGACTCGCTCTCAGCTGGCTGAGCTTGGCGTGCAGACGCTCCTGAACGGCGCGAATCTCGACGATGCGGGGGACCATCGCCCGGGCATGCAGGCAGCTGCGGCTCACGGTGTTCACAGTCCACTGCTGGAAGAAGGGTTCAACAAGGCCGCAGTGCGGGCCTTGGCCGCATGGTGGAACCTGCAGTCCGCCGACAAACCGGCTGCTCCGTGCCTTGCCAGTCGCATTGCATACGGTGTGGAGGTGACGGAGGAGCGGGTGGCGAAGATCGAGCAGGCCGAAGCGTGGATTCGGCAGGCAACAGGAATCCGTGTGCTGAGGGTTCGGCTGGAACAGGGCGAGCTGGCGCGTATCGAGGTGCTGCCGGAGGATTTCGGTGAACTGATGGCGTCTGAGCTTCTCCGGAGGCTTGTGAGCCAGCTCAAGTCTCTCGGCTTCCGCGCCGTCACGCTGGATCTCGAAGGCTTCCGTTCGGGTAACCTCAACAGTCTGCTGGTACCCCTCGGCCTGGGAACAGTGCCCAGCACAAGTCCGGTGGTGAAGCCAGCAGGGTCAGTGCATGTCTGAAATGCCCCCCACAAAAAATCCCACACCAGCTCCGGCCGCAAACAGCGCACCAGCACAACTCCCCTTCCCTGGAATGCTCTTCGGAATCGACTACGGCACGAAGCGGGTTGGCGTGGCAGTGTCGGATCGCGAGCAGCGGTTTGCGAGCCCGCTGCACAATCATCAGCGTCAGGGACGGCAGGGGGACGAACGATTCTTTCGGCGGCTGCTGGCGGAATATCGCCCAGTGGGATTGGTTGTTGGGCTGCCGCTGCACATGAATGGGGAAGAGAGTGAAAAATCGAGGGAAGCTCGGGAATTTGCAGTCTGGCTCTCCGCGGTACTGGGACTTCCGCACGTGTTCCAGGACGAGCGGCTCACGTCATGGCAGGCCGAATCGATGCTGTTGTCGGCGGAATTCAGCAAAAAACAAAGGAAGGAGCGAATGGACAAGCTGGCTGCTCAAATCCTGCTCCAGACGTGGCTGGAGCGTCAGCCCCCTCGTTCCGTGTGACCGATAATCCCTGCCCCGGGAATTTTCGTTTCTCAGCAATTCCCGCGGGGCTGACCGGAATGTCCATGCCGAATTCCTTAGTATTTCGCACTTCGCAGCCAACTCGTTCCGCGGATCCGCCTGCTGAAATCACACCCCAAATTCAGGAAGTCTTTTCCGTGTCAGTGCTTGTTCAGAAGTTTGGTGGGACCAGCGTCGCAAACGCCGAAAAAATCCGTAAGGCAGCCCAGCGCGCTGTCGATGCCCGACGCGCGGGCCACGACGTTGTCGTCGTCGTCAGTGCTCGCGGACACAAAACTGACGAACTGATCGACCTCGCCCGCGAAATCACCCGCAATCCTCGCCCTCGCGAAATGGACATGCTGCTCTCCACCGGCGAACAGGAATCCGTCGCCCTGATGGCAATGGCCGTCCACGAACTGGGCGAAGAAGCCATCAGCCTCACTGGTGCCCAGATCGGCGTGCGGACTGACACCACTCACACCCGGGCTCGCATCGTCAGCATTTCCACCGAACGCATGCGCGAACTGCTGGCCGCAGGTCAGATTGTGATCGCTGCCGGCTTCCAGGGCGTCGATGACGGCATGAATATCACCACACTGGGTCGCGGCGGCAGCGATACCACCGCTGCCGCTCTTGCCGCCGTACTCCACGCAGAACTCTGCGAAATCTACACGGACGTCGAGGGTGTCTTCACCACTGACCCTCGAGTCTGCAAATCGGCTCGAAAAGTCGAACGCATCTCCTACGACGAAATGCTCGAGCTCGCCAGCCTCGGAGCCGGTGTCATGCACTCCCGCTCCATCGAATTCGCCAAGAAATACTCCGTTCCCCTTCGCGTCCGCCCTGCCTATTCCGATGGCCCTGGAACGCTGATCGCCCCCGATGCCGGACCATCCCCCGCGGTCGTCACCGGCATCGCCTTCGTCCGCAGCGAAGTCCTCATCTCACTTGTCGGACTCCCCGATCAGCCCGGTGTGATCAGCAGCCTGTTCACGGCACTGTCTGCTGCCAAAGTGCCCGTTGATATGGTCGTCCAGAACGTCGCACGCGAAGGTTTCGCCAACGTCTCCTTCACTGTCGCCGAGGATGACCTTGACGCGGCCCTGAAAGTCGCAGGCGAAGTCGGCAGTACCTTTCACGCACAGGATATTCGCCACACCGAAGGCCGCTGCAAGGTTTCCGTCGTCGGACAAGGAATGCAGACACACACAGGTGTCGCCGCTCGCATGTTCAAACTGCTCGCTGAAAACGGCATCAACATCGAGGTCGTGACCACCAGCGAAATTCGAGTCTCCGTTCTGATCGACGGCAGCCGGTGTGCCGAAGCCGTGGAAGTCATTCATCGCGGATTTGGACTCGATCACCCCATTACTCCGCTCCCCGACGTTGGACACGCAACCCCGGTGTCCGCTGCAGCCACTACAGAGACCGATGCTGCCCGAATTGCCGATGTGGTTGCCGGACTTGACGGCATGGAAAGCATTCTCGTCAGCGATATTACCGCAGATACCGACCAGTCCCGGATTACTGTGACCGAATTGCCGGATGATCCCGGAATCGCTCAGGCTGTTTTTACCGCCATCTCAGAGGGTGGCGTTCTGGTGGACCTGATTGTTCAAAACGTGCCGCGAAAAGGCCGCGCAGGGATCTCCTTTACAGTTCCCCACTCAGATCTTGATCGCTCGCTGCTGTTGCTTCGCGAAGTGCTCGACAGACATCCTCAGGCCGTGGTGAGTTCAGATCGCCGCATCGGAAAACTGACGGTGGCAGGCATTGGACTTCGCAGCCACACCGATGTCGGTCGCCGCGTGTTCCATACACTCGCACAGCACTCCATCAATGTCGAAATGATCAGCACCAGCGAAATCAAGCTCAGCCTTGTCGTTGCTGCCGGGGATGCCCAGCGAGCACTGGTGGCGCTGCAACAGGAATTCTCTCTCAAATGACGGCGGGAATCGTCAGTAATGTTATTTGCCTGTTGCCGCTGCATTCTCTGTCGCGACGGGCGTCGAAGTGCTGCCGGCCGCTGCCTTGCGGTTGTCCCGCACCTTAACAAAACCACTCATCGCGATGATCACAGCAGCCAGCAGCAGCACCACCGTTTTCCATTTGGCCGACTGATCGCGAAACTTTTGAGTTCCGGCAGACCGTCCGACCAGTGCTGATGCGATGAAGAATGCGACCAACGCCAGAATGATTTTGGTGCCGATCAATCCGTGATAAAGCCCATCACCCTTATGGGTCGACATCGCCTGAAAGTAATTGACGAACCCGGAAATCAAAAACAGTGCGATACCGGCATGGACGAACTTTTTCCAGCGTTGGCGGATGTCTTCCAGCATTGCTGTGTTTCCAGCGAGCGCCGGTGCGACTACGAATCTAAGGACGGTGAGACCGCCGATCAGCACCACAGCAGTCCCGACGTGTACCCAGCGGGAAACAACAGAAAGCAGAAACAAAGGATCCATGAAATCAGGCTTTCGGTGAGGACTGATGGAAACGGCCTTGCAGGGAAGGCACAGCCTGTGCTGTGCCGGGGCGCCCGGTGGCAGTCACTTTGTCGCCTTTCGCTCTGCGAAAGGACCTGCAATGCCGTTCTTTCGCGGAGCGAAAGGCGACTATCGCAGCCCCCGACGGCGAAAGTGACTGCTATTGCCCGGGCGCCAGCCATGTGATCATAGTCCACCGGTGGCCCCCGGCGAATGTCACTGCAAAACTCGGCTGCGTTTTTCGCTATTTCTTTGCCGTAAAGCAGTACAGATGTTTGCTGGAACGGATGAGCAGTCGGCCGCTGCTGATGGCCGGTGATGCACTGAAATCTTCGGTGTCGGTGGTAATCCGGGCGGAGGAAACCTGTTCCAGCGTTTCGGAGGGCTTCAGCACGTGCAGATCGCCGCTGCGACTGACGTAGAAAATCTTTCCGTCGCCCATCACGGGGGATGAATAATCCTGACCGCCCATTCCGCCACGGCCTCCACGACCACCGCCAAAACCACCGAATCCGCCAAAACCACCGCGGCCACCGCCGGGAGGCTGCCCGGGAGCCCCCTGCCCACCTGGGCCGCCGGGAGCACCGGGGCCGCCGGGAGGCCGCTGCTCACGCGGGGGTTCCGCCTGACCACCACCAGCCCGCGATGACTGAAGTCGTCCCTGAAATACCTCACTTCCGTCCGCCGCCTTGATGCATTTCACAGTGCCGCCGGAAATCAGATAGAGGCGACCTTCGTAAAGGAGCGGAGTCGAAAAGCGGTTGCTGTCGTTGCCGGACCACGCCACGTGGTCGGCCGTCACGTCACCCTTGCCACCACCACGAATGGCAATCGACCCACCGCCCCGACCTTCAACTGCGTAGATCATGCCGCCGTCCACCAGCACACTGGAATTGAACTGGTCTGTCTGCATTGCACTGCAGTACCAGCGGAGCTTTCCGGATTGCGGGTTGATAGCCCAGATTTCTGATGGTGCACCAAGGACGACGTCGGTGCGGGAGTCATCGACAACGCTGAGAGCCGGCGTTCCCCAGACACTGCCGAGAAAATCGCTTTCGGCTTTCCAGAGTTGTTTTCCGGTCGCCGCATCCAATCCCACCACCGCCCGTGATTCAGGACCGGCAGCCACAACGACCACGTTGCCCGCAAGAATCGGGCTTGAAGAAGAACCCCAGGCGCGATCGTCGGAGCCTGTTCCTACGGATGTGTGCCAGAGCTGATTGCCGTCCAGATCCCACGCATAGACGCCTGATTTTCCAAAGAACCCGTAAACATGCCTGCCGTCGGTGACCGGTGTATGCGAAGCATAGCCGTGTTCGGGAACGCCCATGCCACTGTACGCGTCTTCCGGCAGTACAGAATCGATCGTTTTTTCCCAGAGCACCTTACCGTCGGCGGCAGAAACGCAAACCATGTGGCGTTTGAGCTGCTGCATGTCTCCGGGTGTGCCGCGATCGACGCCGTAGCCTGAGTAGCAGGTCACGAAAATCCGGTCGCCGGCAGTGATCGGGCAGGAGACGCCGGCCCCTGGGAGCGGGGTTTTCCAGGCAAGTGTTTCCGGATCGGCGATCGAATCCGGCAGCGATTCTGAGTCGGTGCTGATGCCGGTTCCGTTGGGACCGCGGAATCGCGGCCAGTCTGATCCGTGCGTCTGACCAGCAAACGCTGATCCGAGCAGGATTGCCACGGCCCAGCGAGACAGAGAGGAATTTGGACGGATCATTTGCCGAGCCCTGTGGAATTTCCGAGAGAAGTTCTGGTGGTATCACTGACCTTGGGACGCCACCCGAGACACCGCTTTCAACACCGCAAGGCGTTGGTACAGGCCGTGGATTTTCATAGAATATGGCTAATTCTGAGAAATCAGAGGCTGGTAGGGTCCATGAGCTCCACGGCGTTGCCAGCGACATCGCTGATGTAGACGGAGCGAGTCCCGTCGCGGTGCGGTTTCAGCCCCGGATGAGTCGTAGCGCGGTCCGAGACAAAAGCCACGTGCGGCGGATGGTGTCCCGGCAACACCAAAGCCAGGTGCAGATTGGCAAATTTCAAAAATCCCCAGGTTGCGTCCTGATAAGCAACCTCGCAGATGAACTGCGAACGATACCAGTCGATCGCCTCCGCGATGTCCCTGACCTCGATCGCCACGTGGTGCACCGAATCCAGATTCTCTGCCACGAATTGCTCCTGTCGTTCACGTCTTCGGATCATGCCTGCTGAACTGAACCGCAGTGTTCTGTTCTGTGAGTATTATAGACGCCACACAGCAAGTCCCAAATGAACGGCTGCCGGATAATTGCAGTCACTTTCGCCGTCGGGGGCGGCTAGAGTCGTCTTTCGCTCCGCGAGAGAACGGCACTGGAAGTCCTTTCGCAGAGCGAAAGGCGACAAAGTGACTGCCACTGGGCTGATGGATGTCAGCAAAGCACGGCAGTTCACTCTGACTTCTGAGCGGTTTCCTGAGCCTGTCCGGGCTCGCCCTCCGATGGCCCGGCCTGCTTGTACTCGCTGCAGCCCACAGACATTCCCAGCAGCCCAAATGCGGCCACAAGCAGTTTCAGATTGCGGGAAATCAATGGTTCTGTTTTGTTGTTCCGCATGAGTCAGTTCCTTCCTTCCGGGATACGGCTGAGCTGAAGTTCGTCGAACCAGAGGTCGTCGTTGGGAACGTTCAGCCTCAGTTGCTGAAACGCCCCGTCCGCGTCTGGTACAAACTGGACCGTGCCTTCAGCAAACCAGGCAAACGTCTTTCTCCAGCGAATCACGAAGGTGTCGTAGTGCAGATGTTCAAGATCGGCCACAAGGTCGGGATTTGGGAGCAGTCTCAGCACTAATCCACCGTTTTCCTCGGAGACCTTTGCATCGCCGTAGAGCGGACACCGCCATGTCCCGGTGTAGTCAGCCGTTTCGTGGGAAGGCCGTGTTCCAGTGGCTTTGGGTTTCACAGCATCCGCAATCCTCGCCAGAAAGTCCTCGCGCCCCTGCCGGTCACGCTTTAATCCCTCAGTCAGCCAGTCCTGGGCAGGACCGCCGAGAAACTGATCGGCAATCGACATGCAGAGTGCCTGAGGAAGTCCCGTCATGCTGTTGGTGAGCACAACAACACCGAGGTTCTCTTCGGGGATCAACAGTACCTGCGAGTACATGCCATCATATCCGCCGCCGTGCCCCACTGTCTGGCGCCCACGGTAATCCGCCAGCATCCAGCCGAGACCACAGGAACGAAAGTGCGTGGACGGAGTCCGTTCCCGGGCCGCTTCACTCACGGGGATCACAGTGTGTGGCGTCCACATGCGATGCGAAGCTGCCCTTGAAAACAGCCGTCCACCGGCCTCCAGTTCCCCGCGGCGCAACTGCAGCAGCAGCCATTTTGCCATGTCGTCAGAACAGGAAATCACGCCACCGGCAGCCGCCATCGTATCCCAGTTCACCCACGGAATCGGGGTGTCACCCGTGACAGATGTTTTGTGTGGAGCAGCCGCGTTTCCCAGCTGGGCCAGCTCTGTCGTGGAGAGTGCTGTGCGCTGCATATTCAAGGGTTGCAGTATTCGGTTGCGAATGAAGACCGGCCACGGATCACCAGTCACACTGCGAATGACTTCGCCAGCCGCAAGAAACATCAGATTGGAATACCCATACTCCGCTCGGAAACGGTTTTGGATCGGCAGATGCCGCATCCGTCGCAGGACGTCTTCCGGAGAATAGGGCGTGCCCCACCAGAGCAAATCACCGCTGAAGGTGGCCAGCCCCGAACGATGGCAGAGCAGGTCATCGATACGCAGGTCCGCAGATGCCCACTGTTCGCTTAACTGCAGCCACGGCAGGTGCTGCTGCACGCGGTCGTCCCGACGCAGCCGACCGCCATCCTCCAGCATACAAACAGCCGCTGACGTGAATGCCTTGGTGTTGGAGGCGATGGCGAAGAGCGTGTGCTGATCCACAGGTTCAGTGCGCCCCAGTTCCCGCAGACCAAAGCCCTTCGAGACCAGCACCCGACCGTCCTTCACAATTGCCACCGACAAGCCTGGCACCTGCCACTGCTGCCGTGCGTTTTCGATGTGGGCTTCCAGAGCTGTCGCGTCCGGAGACTGCGCGATCGATGGAGGCTGGACGATGGCTGGTGCCTGAGCCATCGCTGGCAGAGCAGGCAGCAGCAGACTGGTGCACAGTAACGTGAAAATCAGACGAAATCTCATGGAAACGCTCCCGAAGTCGGCAAACGGGAAGTCGGGCTGATTCAATCCGGTGGTGGCGGGATTCTGTCAGGTTGGAGCGGCGGGTGCCAGCATGGCGGCTTCGAGAACACCAAAACATCAGCAGGCCGGCGGATGCATCCGCCGGCCTGCCGGAATTTCATTCAAGCCGTTCCTCCAGAGAACGATCAGTTCCTCGCAGTACCCTCTTCGTCATCCGTTCGACGCACCTTGCGGCTGACAACCAACCCTGCCAGCAAAGCGAGAATGCTGGTTCGGCCGGCCGACTGATTCTTCACCACTGGTTCGACTGGAGCGGCCATCTTCACAGCGGGGGCTGCAGGCAGAACTTCAAATCCTGCCAGTGCTTCCGGAGTGCCCGATGCAGGGAAATCGGCCATCAGAGCATCGATTTCGGCGACTGTTTCCGCGACCCTGCTTCCCAGCTCAGCCGGTACCGCAATGCTGCCGCCGACTTCCGGATCAATCTGCATCACCACTCCACTGGAGTGCACGGCGAGACTGCGGAAACCATCGTCGGCCAGAACAGGAACAGTGGTGGTGAAGACAGCATTCAGATCCAGACCGGCGACCAGCAAGTCGTCTCCGGTGACCAGCGGTGAGTCTCCGTCCGGCTGCTCCAGCGAATCCGCGGAAACCACCCTGAAGTCGAGCGGCTGACTCCATGGCAGTCCATTGCCACCGGCATCAAGACCACGAACCCACCAGCGATACGTACGCCCAACGATCAGATTAATCGGCGACTGGAACGTACCACTCTGCAGGCCACGCTGGTTGATCACAGTCGGCTGCGACGCCTGGGACATGTCCTTCACGAGGATTTCGTAGGTCACAACGCGAGTGCCGCCGAACCAGTTGAAGGTGGGACGAACCCCGGCGATTCCCGAAGGACTGATCAGTGTCGGTGAATCACCAACACCCACGCTGATGGAGAAGTCCGCCGCGCCGCTCCACTGGGAAGCATTGTTGTCCTTGTCAAAGGCGCGAATCCACGCTCGGAAATTGCCATTTTCGAAAGGCAGCACTGTTTGGTAGGACGTGCCAGTCAGATTCTGCAGACGCAGGACCTGCTTCTGACCGGTGGAAAGGTTGTCCACCCACAGATCATATTTCACATATTCAGCAACCCCGCGCCAGACAAAGTTAGGCAGGTTCGTGTTGATCGCACCTCGCGGAGCAATAATCGAAGGTACCGGAACGTTGAAATCGGTTGCCGTACTCCAGGCAGTGCGACGGCCATCTGCACCCACGGCCTGAACCCACCAGCGATAATTGGCCGCAGTCAGATTCGCTGTCGGCGTATAAGTAATTTCCTTCGCACCCTGAACATGGTTCACAAACAGCCGAATGACCTGCCTAACGCCAGTGGTGAGATTATCGACCCACACGTCGTAGCGTACCGCGGAATCGATGGCCTGCCAGCGGAAGGTTGGAGTCGTGTCGGTGGTGACACCGACCGGGGCGTAGGTCAAAGGGCCACGACGGTAATCCATCTGGAACGTGTACCTCGGGCTCCACAATCCCGCCTCGCCGTCTGCGGCGAGTGGCCTGACCCACGCGTCGAATGTTCCATTCGGCAGTGGAGTGGAAGGCGTGAATGTGTTGCCCTGGAGAGCCTGATTGTAGATCAGCTTCACCGGGCCACCCACCTGATTCACCCAGAACTCGTACCGGGCCGCTCCAAGATTTGTCCACTCAAATGTTGGAGTGGTGTCCATGGTCGGCGAAAGCGGTTTAGTGATGACGATCTGAGTGATCGTGAAGTTCTGTGTCGCACTCCATGCACCGGGATTGTCGTCGCCGTCGAAGGCACGCACGTACCAGCCATACTCGCCAAGGCCAATCGAAGATGGTGTCTCGTAACTGTTCGTCGGAACGAACGCTTCGCGAATCACGTCCGTCTTGCGCACGGGCTTTGTGCGATCCACTGCCAGTTCGTAGCGAGTTGAGCCGGGTATGCTGGTCCAGTTGAACACCGGAGTCAGATCGAAGGTGGTACCGATCGGCGTGGTTGGTGAAATGCTGGTGATCGTGAAGGGATAATCCGCACTCACAGACTGGCCCATTGAATTTGAGGCAATGACAACCACGTTATAGTTGCCCAGTGCGAGGTCATTCGCTGGAGTGAAGGACGTCGTTGAAAGGTTTTCAGCCAGCGTTACATCCGGACTGCCAGTTCGCTTCAGAATCACCTTGTACTTCGCCGGGCTTGCGGACCAGCGGATCTCTGGAGTTCTGTCCGTCGTCACGGTGAACGGGCGTTGCACCACAGGTACAGTGGGACGGCCCACAAGCACCTGCTGTTCCGAGAAGCTGGTGGCACCCAGACTGTCCGTAACCACCAGACGCACGATGTAAGAGAGTCGGGTCGAGTCGTTGTAGGTGAACGTCGTCGTACGTACGTCACCACCGGTCGTCAGCGAAGGCGTCAGATTCGGCCAGTCGAAGTACCACTGCAGCTGGCTGATGATGCGGCCGGAGAATGGATTCGGATGAGATGACCGGCTGGCGTCAAAAAGAATGGTCTCTCCGAGCGCTGCTGGATTGGGATTCGCTGTAAAGATCGCCACCGGCTCGTTCGTCAGGAACTCAACAGCACCGACGTCGATCGTCAGCACTCCGTCCCGATTGCCATCTACCAGACGCGGATTACCACCGCCATCCTTCTGATTGAGGATTACTGAGCTGGGATAGAGCGAATTATTGCCGGTGTCGATGGCCGCACTGCCGGGAATCAGCGGGTTGTAACCCACACCGTTCCCGCCAAGGTACGTCAGATCACCCGTGGAAGTCGGCAATGGTGAACCGTCGCGACCGATGACGTCAGCAGCCAGCAGACCAGCCGCCGCGGCATTCATGAACGTGTCGTCCAGAACCTGAATGCGGTTGGATCCCAGCGAGCGAACACCGCCGTGCAGATCCAGTGAGGATGAGGCAGTTGACGTGGGCAGATCGGCGTCGGTTACGTTGCGCTCCAGCAGTGAGTTTGCAAGCGTAATGGCCAGCGCAGTTTCACTGTTGAGTCCGCCGCCACGAGACCCCGATTCGTTGTTAATGATACTTACATTTCGCAGTTCCGCTGTTCCAGAAGTCTCGTTGAACAATCCACCCCCTCGCGATCCTGCGTAGCTGGTGGACAGCGAGGAACTGGTGAGTGTCAGTGAGCCAAGGTTGTTGACTGCACCACCGCGCGACCCGGCAATGTTCTCAGAGATGGACACCACGTTTCCAGTGATGGTACCCGTGTTGTAGATGCCACCTCCCTGGCTGCCCGCGATGTTGCAAATCACATTGACGTTCAGCAGGCTCAGCGTACCCGCATTGAAAATGCCACCGCCCTCGAAGGCACGGCCGTTCCGAATTGTCAGGTTCTGAAGTGTCAGTCGAGCTCCGGTATGTACGTGGAAGACACGGTCCAGCAGCCCACCGTCGATGAATGTCACCCCCGCTCCCAGACCGCGAATCGTCAGCTCTCCCGTCACGTCAAGGTCACCAGTTCGAGCTGCGTCTTCGAAGTCCCCAGGGGTGCTGAGCTGATAAACGCCAGCCCCCAGCTGCACAACGTCGATCCCAGGCGATGTGTTGCTCTCAATCACCGCGGCACGAAGAGTTCGTTCGCCAGTGATCGCAACCGACACGCCGTCTCCCGGGTTGGTGTCGGGAAGGTCAGTCAGATCAGGCGAATCAACGCTTGTTGTCCACGTGTCAGACTTCTGCGTCAGTTCTATTGTCGGATTAACCGGATCCTTCAAAAACAGTCGGTTGCTCTGATCGAGATCCCTGATCCCGGAGTTGGTGGAAATCAAGGTCAGCGAATAGATGCCTGGGTCGGCTGTCAGTGCAGACAGGTCGATCGAATAGTGATGCAGAGCCAGCTGGTTCACCGTCAGACCAGTCAGCGGAATGTTCACCCCGTCCCGGCTGAGCCGGAAATCCGTGATATCGACGCCCGTCACATCTTCAGTGAAGGTGACGAACACCACACCAGCGGAAACGCTGCGAGGATCCGGAGATACAGGGCCAATGGATTCCACGTCCGGGCTGCCCGGCTTCGGGCCACCGACGTTCCCACCACCACCGCCACCGCCACCGCCACCGCCACCGCCACCACC
>Ga0169931_10004036_pt1 | contig 23028 bp, 15 predicted proteins | sample Kivu_15m_20L_FD_129675 | JGI IMG/M metagenome (GOLD analysis project Ga0169931, IMG submission 129675) | Freshwater microbial communities from Lake Kivu, Western Province, Rwanda to study Microbial Dark Matter (Phase II) - Kivu_15m_20L... | ecosystem: Environmental > Aquatic > Freshwater > Lake...
CTTCGCCCTCCCGGCGCCCCCCTCTTGCAAGAAAGTCAAGGCCATTGGGCGGCAGACTGCGGGCAAAAGAACGCTGCAGACAGTCCAACAACGCCCTCTCCAGCGCTGCAGGTGCCATGCACCTTCAGGCTGTTACGGGCCCTGGTTGCCGGCCACGGCCCACCTGATTTCCCCGGTGCCTGCGACTGCGGGGACTGTCCCCGGCAGTGGCACAGTCGTTGCGGTTTCTGGGGACTCTGCGGTTTGTCACGATTCTACCGTCCAGCCAAATGCCGCTGTTGCACGCCCGCCGCCGTGCCTGCGGGGACTGTCCCCGGTGCCGCACCGAATGATGCGCATACCAATGAAATCACGGGGATTTTCGCTGCAGGTGCCATGCACTTTATTGCTCCAGGTGCCATGCACCTTGCGACCGTTACGGGCCCTGCTTGCCTGCCACCGCCCCACCTCATTTCCCCGGTGTCTGCGCCTGCGGGGACTGTCCCCGGCAACGGCGCAGCTGTTGCCGTTCCTGTGGACTCTTCGGTTTGTGACGATTCTACCGCCCAGCCAGCGGCCGCTGTTGCAGGCCCGCCGCCGTGCCTGCGGGGACTGTCCCCGGTGTCATACCAAATGATGCAGATACCAGTAAATTCTCTGGGATTTTCGCTGCAGGTGCCATGCACCTTGAGGCCTGCACCTTGAGGCCGTTGTTTGCGACTGCGGGGACTGTCCCCGGCAACGGTACAGTCGTTGCGGTTTCTGTGGACTCTTCGGTTTGTGACGATTCTACCGCCCAGCCAGCGGCCGCTGTTGCAGGCCCGCCGCCGTGCCTGCGGGGACTGTCCCCGGTGTCATACCAAATGATGCGGATACCAATAAATTCTCTGGGATTTTCGCTGCAGGTGCCATGCACCTTGGGGGCAATGCACCTTGGGGGCACCTTGAGGGCCTGCGGACGTTTGCGGCATTCGGTTTTCGATCGAAGAGCTGAGCTGTTCCCTCGAAGAGAATCTTCTGCCAGTTGTCGAAGCTGGTCACACTGATGTCGTACTTCTGACAAACCTCAGATACCGGCAGCCCCTCTCCCATCCCATCAAACCACAAAAATCAGCAGCCCGAAGTGTCAGCGAAGGGGCCACCACACCTGAATCGCCCAGCACTCACACCCGCGGATTCCCGTCCGTGGCTCGCCAAACGGCGAGGCTGCCCACTGTCAACGGCCCACTCTCGCCAGCGGCGATAATTTCCAGTCGACCGCACGAGGCACCATCAGCACCGGATATTCAGCACCTTCACGCAGGACACTGTCGAAAAAATTCCACGTTGTCAGTCCATCACAACTTTCAGCTTCCAGCAGCCATGCAGCCAGCCGACCCAGCGGCTGAGCTGTCTGCACGATCAACGTCCCCGCACCCAGCTCACGCTCAACTCGCACCTCCTCCGTCTTCAGCTGCACCAGATGATGCTGCTGAAATGCCATCGCACTGCGACTGATCGACGCGATCTTTCGAACCACCACGGGAACTTTCACAGCCTGCCGCAACACCGACAGCCGCACACCGTGATTCCGCAGATTCCGCACCACGGAATCACTGGCTTCCGGCAACACGTAAGCGGCAGGCAACGGCACCTGCTTCGTCGCCTCATAACGCCCCCAGTACTCAACCTCGTAGTCCCGCGGCTCCTCACTTCCCGACACCCGGCCCAGCACCGTCACCTTCTGTTCAAACGGCCCCAGCACCGCATTCAGAGGCAAGTCACCACCAAGCCCCTGCCCCGCCTCAGCCCCCCGCTCAAGGTCTCCGAGTACCCGCGAGATCTGCTCCGCACGCGACAGCGAAACCTCCACACACTGCCGCACAAACTCACGCGATGCAAACACTCTTGTCCGGTAATCAGCATAGCTGTAAGACTCAGACAAAATCCCGATCCGCCCCCGCAGCCCAAGATACTCGGTGCTGTAGCGAGGCTCAAAGCCGAAGGATTCCCAGCGAGTCTGCTGGCGAGCAAAATTGCCGTAATAGAAAGTCTCAAAACCAGCTGTCCGCATCCGCTCCGTCACCTCCGGCACAAACTCCTCACGCAGAAACTCACGCAGCGGCGCCGCCACTGCCGGATTGTGCGGTATGTCATAAGTCAGTGGATAACGATGCACCGAGCCGTTCGTGGTGTGACAGTCAATGAAGACATGCGGATTCCACTGATCAATCAGCCGCACCAAAGCGCGCCCCTCAGCGGTCTCCAGCTTCACAAAATCCCGGTTCAGATCAAAGCCCCGAGATGTCTCGCGACGCCCCATGCCTCGCACCGGCCCAACCTGCCCCGGACGATTGTCCACCGACACCTGATCGTTGCCGTCCGCATTGTAGTTCGGGACCACCACAAGAACTGCATGCTTCAGCCACGGATGGTTTGACGTCAGTGCCAGTTCGCGAGCCAGCATCAGAAGCGCTTCCTTGCCGTCACACTCACCGCTGTGAATATTTCCCAGCAGCATGACTACCAAACGGCCGTCACTACCCGACCGCAACTGCCCCAGGTCCCCGACCGGCGGATCAGCAATCACCACACCCGACAGCTCTCGATCCTGTTCAGTCCGACCAAACTCAAACATCCGCACATGCTCCGCCCGCTCGTCACAGGCACGCAGAAAAATCAACACCTCCTCCGATGTACTTGTCGCCTGATAATCACTGGCCTCCGCCACCGTCAGGAGATCCCCCGCACCAGCAGTATTCTGCGGAACTGCAAGTACCCGCCCACAGGAAAACAGCAGGCCACACAACACACAATACACTCGCATCACTTGCCCACCCCCCCACACAACCCCACACAACCTCACACAACCGGCCAACCATTCGCACCCAACTCAACACGCTGCAGCAGAAACAAGTCGCAGGCTGAACACTGCCCACTGCCCACTGAACACTGCCCCCTCATCCCCCTTTTTGCTTCGCATTCTGAATGCAGTACAGTCGAGCCGATGTGCGGATCAGGAGGCGGTCTCCGACGATCGCCGGAGTCGCCATGCCCATGTCGTCCTCCGCCAGCGAATTTGTTCGCACAACCTCGTACTTGTCACTGTCACGCAGCACAAACGTCACACCATCTTCGTTCAGACAGAAAATCTTTCCGTCTGCAGCCCACGGCGATGCTGTAAACGCACGCCCGTTCGGCAAACGCTGCTGAGCAAACAGCTCGCGACCGGTCTTTGCATCGAACCCCGCGAAAAACCCACGGTCATACAGCACAAACAGACGCTGACCACTGACCAGCGTCGATGGGTTATAGGGTCCTGCCTTCGACTGCGACCAGACGATGAATTCATTGCTGTTTTCACCTTCGAGCAGACTGATGTCACCGGCTGCACCAGGACGAATTGCATAGATCGGCCGCTGCTGGTCCAGCACATACCCCGAACTCACGTACAACAGACCGTCGGCGGCATACGGAGTCGCAATGGTGATGCTGGACATGCCACCGCGAGTCGACCAGAGGAGCTGGCCGGCGAGATCATAGGACGCAATGCCTCCGGTACCCGCCAGCACAATCTCCGTCCGCTGCTCGTGCTGCCAGACAAACGGAGTCGACCAGTTGCTTTTGTCCTCTCGCTCTGTCCGCCACAGCTGCTTCCCGGTTTCCACATCCAGCGCCAGCAGCGATGACTGCTGCTCGTTATCACTGCAGTAATACAGCCGCCCCCCATGCAGTGCCGGTGATGCCGCAGTCCCCCAGCCAAAACGTATCGGCATTGCCGCCAGCTCATGCCGCCAAACCTCTTTGCCCTCAAAATCAAAACAAAAAATTCCCAGATTGCCAAAACAGAAATACACGCGCTTACCGTCTGTCACAGCAGTTTCCGAAGCAAAGCTGCTTTTGATGTGAATCGATGACTGCGGAGCTCCTTCATGCACCTGCCGCTCCCACCGCACCTCACCGCTTGACAGATCCAGACACAGCACCTTCCACTGGTGCACTGACTGCGGCGGTTTCGTCCGATCTCCGCCAAAATACAGCCCCTTCTTCGGCTCCTCGGACTGCCCGGTATTGACTACCGTCGTCAAAAAAATGCTGTTGCCCCAGACCACCGGAGATGACCAGCCCCGACCCGGCAGATCCCGCTTCCACGCCACATTCTCAGTCGCAGACCAGACCTCCGACAAACCGTTGCCCGTCGCCACTCCCCGCGCCTGCGGACCGCGAAACTGCGGCCACACGAATGCTTCCTGAGCACAGAGCTGCCACGCAGGAGCAAAGACACAGCAGACCTGCAACAGCACCGCACGCAGGGAATTTGATGCAAATACCATCGTGAATCACTTTCGGACGTGAAAGGACAAATAACGCCTGTGATCAGTTCATCCAGAAAGCTAACACATTTCCTGCCATTCGGCGAATCCGACAGCCGAGCGAGTGCCTGAGGACGCTGTGCACACCTCAGGCGTTCTTGTGGACTCTTAAAAATCGCGTTATTAATTTTCAGCCAACTTGCACAAACTGCTTGATTCGGAACTCCCGCTCTGGTGTCACTCCACAGATGTAAAGGAGACACGATGGAGACCAAAGTCAGGCTGCGAATTGCCGGCATTTATTACGATGAGAAATTCGAACTCGGTGCACTTCCGCCTGTGCCTGCAATCGCTATCCCTGGTCGCACTGCACCAGCCGGCCCAACAATCTTCGAACTTCTGGAAGCAGCGGTCAACACACCGGGCAAAAACAAAGAAAACGTTGTTTACGTTTTCGAACGTCGAGGCGACCACCTTTCGATCACGTCACTGGGAGTCACACACAAGAAGAACATCATTTGGACACTCGGCGGGAAGGCGCGTCCGGCAGGAACGTACCAACTCACAGAACTGGCAATCCCAGGTGGCGTAGTGGCGTGGCAGTACTATGTCTATCGTGACGGTGTTTCCGTTTCACAGAAGCCCAACCCACCCGGTATCGTGACTGGTTACTCTCCGGTGAAGGGCGATGGAACCGGATTTACAGGATTTGATCAGTTTGAGCTTCAGGGGGGTGATGAAGTGATTTGGCGTCAGGTTGCGATTCTTCGCGAACCAAACGTTCCCACAGCATCAGCCTGAATCCTGATCAGCGGCTAATTGCACGGGGACGCGGTCTGCGTCCCTGTCTCTTTCCCTTCATTCCAACTGACTCTCCACAGAACTCCCCGTAGTTCTGACAACCCCGAACACCAACGTCGCAAAAGAGTGCTGGTAACAGAACAGACCTCCACGCACCACGTTCCGCTAATCCTTTCGCCCCACCGGGGAGAGGGCGTGGCAGTGCTGTTGTTGCCCGGCGACGGACGTCCGGCGCGCACCGTTACCGGAGGATTGACATCCACTGCAGGCGTTGTCACGTCGCCGCGCGGGCACGCACGGGTTCGCGGATCATCGCGGTCCGGATGCAGGGTCTTCTCGCATTTTGCGTGGCGGCTTCTGGTGCGACGTGATGGAACTCGTTCGTTGTGTGGATCGCAACCGCGGCACTCCGGAGGACCGTGGCGACAACGCCGGATGTCGTTTGGTGGTGAAGCAGTTATTTCCTCTGCGATTCCTTAACAGATCAATCTCTGATGTGCGCAGTCAAAGCGGCAACGTGCTCACAGAGGGCTGTCATGAAGATCAGAGTCACTCTCAGGCGGTTCCTGCTCGGCCTCGAACGGCCGGTCACGCTGCATGGCACCTGAATCGGGAAGCGCGCCGGGCTGCGCCCGGCGCAGGTCGGTTCAATCGCAGAAATCGCAGAGGTGTAAATCGCAAATCGCTAGATCACAAGACCGCTGACTGCTACTTTCTCCTGGAGATCCGAAAACCGTTGAGGTTGACACGGTTGCCGCGCGAGTCCTCGTTGCGGTGCGCCGACCGGAGGGAGTCCGGGTTGCTGTTGTAGAACGAGCCGCCACGCAACACGCCACTGGGCTGGTCAGCCTGAAGTTGGCTTTCTAACCATGCTTTTACCTCTTGTTCCGGTCCCATAAGTTCTTCACGGTCAAAGGTGTCGCCACCCCATTCCCACAGGCTGCCGTGCATGTCGAACAGGCCCCAGCGATTGGGGCGGAGGCTGCCGCCTGAGACGAGGGGCCTGTCTTTCCAGATGTCATAGAGATCCAGCCAGTCGTCTCGGTTTCCAAAGACAAATTTGGACATGCTGAGCGCTCGGCAGGCGTACTCCCATTCGCGTTCTGACGGGAGTCGGTAGCCATTCCCGGACGTGGAATTGACTGTCAGCTGAGCGATTCCTGTTTGACTCTGTAACTGGAGGCTGTCGGACTTGGTCACACCTGTTTCTCTCTGTAACTGGAGGCTGTCGGACATGACCACAAACGCGTCGACTGAAAAACTGTAAGCCGGATCCAGTCCTTCGTAAATGCTGAGCAGATTACAGAGGGCAACGGCGTTGTACCATGACGCGGTGATGGGCTGATCGAGGCTGTTATTTTGCGAGCTTTGCCCCATTCCTGCATTGTAAATTTCCCGCAGCTGACTGCGAAGTTTTTGCCAGCGCGGTTGCTGTTCCGCCCACGTGGCACCGTCATCCAGCAGTGCCCGCACCTGCCGGCGGCTGACTTCGCGATCAGAGAGCCAGAAGGAGTCCACGGGCTCGTGGTCTTCGGGCTGCCACTCTCTCCAGTCCTCGTCCGGCGGATTTTTGTCGTCCTTCACATTCCCCAGCACGAATTCCGGGTGCTTTGGCACCTGGACCATGGTGAAGCCGGGCACTTGTTTTCCTGTGGCTCCCAGTCGGGGCGTGACATACCAGTCTCTGGCGTCTGTTTCGCTGCGGTCGGCGATCAGGTTTTCCAGTGACTCGAAGGAGTACCCGAGCTGCTGCAGGGCCCAGCGGGCGGCTGCATGGCTGCCGGGGTCCTGAGCGTTTTTGAACACCTCGACCAGCGATTTTTCTGCCGCGACTCCATTGCCCTGCAGTCCGCCGACCACGAGGCAGAGCAGGTGGCGGGTATCCGGAGCCAGGGCCGTTTTTCCGGGTTCGAGTATTTGGTTGATCCAGACCACGTCGATCGGCACGGTTGGCAGATCGAGCATGAGCTGCGTGGTATCCGAGGGGTCGGGTTTCGGTTTGCAGTAACGATCCAGTCGCTGTGTTTCGCCGAGTTCCAGTCCCATCAGCAGCCAGCGCAGTTCGGTTTTTCGGTTGTCGCCGCTGGCATTCAGTTGTTGCTGGACAAATTCTCCGGGCGGCAGCTGCAGTTGTCTGAGCACGTCTTCGAGAGCCTGAGCTGTGCCGCGGAATTGTTCTGCGCTGAGTTTGGGGACTTGTGAGGAAAGCCACTGCAGCAGAGGTTCGGTCGGCTGTAATCGTGCGAGTCCCCAGGCGGCGTGCAGCTGCCATTCCGGATGATCCGGATCCGCTGTTTCAAACTTCTGCAGCAGGATCGGCAGGGCCACCTGCTGATGCTCAGTGAGTTCATTCAGAAAGGCAGCGGGTGTGGCAAGGTATTTCTGAGTGACATTCAGGCTGTTTTGACGCTGGCGATCGGACAGCCAAAGCCAGGCGCCGGCCATCAGAACAACGACTGCGACGGCGATGTACAGCCGCCGCCTCAGCTTGAGGCGGCGGCGAAAGTTCCGGCTGTCATCGACAAGTTGCCGACAGTCCTGCAGGCATTGGGCGGCCTGCTGCCCGCTGACAGCTCCTGGCTGGTATCTTCTGGCCCACGCGGGCGTCGGCTGGACTCGTTCAAAGAACTTTTCATACCGCGCGAGGCTTTCGTCATCGAGCACTTTAGTCCCGTTGCGCTGCAGGTTCAGCAGGGTGCGAAAATCTTCGGCGTCGTGGGCTTCCTGAGCGATCCAGTTGCTGGCCAGTTTCCAGTCGGAGAACAGGGAACGATGTTCGACGTCTGCGGTAGCCAGCGGCGTGGCGGGGCCGCCGGCCGGGAGCAGGACGAGCAGTCCCTGTTCGGCCGCAAACTTTTCAGCGACCATCACAGTCCGCGCGGGTTCGGCACCGATTTCGTCTGCGAGGGCTGCCAGTGTGAGCGCCGGCTGGCGGCGAACGAATTCGCCGGCTGGTCCCGGCTGAGCAAGGCTGCGAAAGAGTCGCTCTGCCAGTCGCTGATCGGTCGATTGACGGCAATCGTCACCATCGCCCAGTTTGAGGTACACATTGGTTGCGGCCTGCAGCGCTGCTTCTGATGTGCCGGAGCGGCGCGAGCGCACAATCACGGGGGCAAGGATATCGTGGGTGAGTTCCAGTCGTGAGATACCGCCGCGGTCTTCGACGGTGAGCAGGCGGCGATCAACAAGTCTCCGCAGGGCCTGATCCGCCTGCGGGACTCCGGCGGTCTGCAGTTCTGTTTCGGCGGTTTCAAGATTCACTGACTGGCGGATCCCGGACCCGGACACCAGTCGTTGTTCCACAAATTCGCGCAGGGCCGGGTGACAGCCGCGAAAGCTGTCGCGGCAGAAATCTCTGAGCACTTCATCGGCGGAGCCCTGGATATTGGCGGATTCGATGGTTTCCTGTTTTTCCCGCAGGCGACGATTATTCAGCTGCTCGCACATCAGACTGAGCAGTGGCGGGACATTTTCGATTTCCTCCAGCGGCACGTCGGCTTCTTTGCCAGCCGCGAGGCGGACAATCTGTTCGGCGGTCTGCACGGACAGAATTGGTGGTCCCTTGCCGGCATCTCTTCGCCGCAGTCCGGGGTTGAAGGCGGCATCGAAGGCCTGTCTTCCGGTGAGTCGTCGGAGCTCGCAGCGGTTGTCCATCATTGACGGCATCTGTCGCCGCAGGCGTTCGAGCTGATGCAGATAGTCATCGCGCATGGAGAAGACGACGCGGCAGGGACGGACGTGCTGGAGTACACGGTCGGCGTAGTCGTCATCTTCAAGGCGGGCTCTGGCCAAGGCTCCGGCCCGGTTCTCGACCACACAGGACAACGCCTCAAAAAAGGCGCGTGTTTCTTTTTCGCGCAGCGTCAGTCCCAGCGTAAACAATTCTTCGAACTGATCCAGCAGGAGCACTGGTCGAGGCAGTGAGTGGGGTGAGCAGTTCACGGTGGTTTTGTCGGCAGCAGGGGGAGTACCGGCAAAGCCGAACTGCGGATCGTGGAACAGGTCCCAGAGTGTCAGCGCGGTGGTGGCCGGCTGTGGTGCATTGGGGAAGCGGAGGGCAAATTCGTGGAGCACCTGTTGTTCGGGTGAGAGCGGCTGAAGGCGCGGATCATAAATGATCCGCATCAGCACCGGCTCATAGCCTTCCTGACGCAGTCGCGGGATGACGCCGGCGTTCAGGAGCGAGGTTTTTCCGAGTCCTGACTGACCGTAGAGGATGGTGAGCGGCCGCTGGCGAATGCGGTCTGCCAGATCAGGAATCTCTTTGTCCCGCCCGAAGAAATACTGGCTGACATCTTCGGTGAACGACCGCAGTCCCAGCCACGGACGTTCCTCGTTCACTTCGGTACCTGGCTGCAGCGTATCTGAGATTCGTGAGTTCATCGCAGTGTTCCTGAGGCCATGCGTTCCAGCTGCAGCCGCCGCAGCCGCTGGCAGAAGTCGTCGTCCACCTTGCCATTCAGAAACTTTGGCCGATGCGCGGCTGCGAATAATCTTGGCTCCAGACGCACTCGACCGGGGTCCAGATCGGCAATCAGCAGTGGGTGATAGAAGCGATCTCGCTCGGCTTCCGCAATCCCCTCACACCGCTGCCGCGCCCACTCCCGCTCCCGGTGCGCGTAACCTTCCGCAACCTGCTCCGTTTCCATGGAAATCACCGACACGAACAGAGCACAGCGGCGGCGAATGTAGTCCTCGATCCGCTGGTCGAAATTCATGCCTGATTTGAGTCGATTGACGTCCAGCCAGATCTCGCAGCCGACGGCCTGCAGGCGTCGTACGAGTTCCCGCACGGCCACTTCATCTTCACGCATGTAAGACACAAAGATGGCCCCGGGCTTCATTTCGTCGGCCACGGTCAGCTGAGGACCGCTGGTGGAACCCGCAGGAGACTGCGGCTGCCGCTCACGCCAGCGGCTGAGCAGTTGCTGGACGAATTCCTGAGGGGCGAGGTTGAGCACGCGGACTGATCCGGCCGGACCGCCGCAGAACAACACCAGATTCTGCGGATCCACGACCGTCGGCGGGACAAGGTGGTTGTTGGAATGATCGTCTGTGAGCCGCGTCTGACGCATCACACGCATGAAGAACCGCAGCAGCCAGTCGGAGTAACTCACGCCAATCGCCAGCAGCTCGATATTCTTTTCCGGTTCCAGTGCCGCGAACAGATGCGGCAGTCGGTTATCGCGAAAGCTGGAGTTGAGTGCGAGGAGAAATTCCAGCAGGTCTTCGTCCCAGACAACGCAGCTGTCGAGTTCCCGCGAGGCCAGTCCGAGCACGTGATAAACCCAGGTGGCGTCGGTTTGTTTAATGAGCTGGGCGAGCGGTTCCCAGAGATCTTCGGAGCTGTTACCGGGGCTGAAATGTTTGACCTTCGTGCCTGCAAGTCCCTGGCAGCGGACAAGATCGAGTGCTTTTTGCAGGAGCGAATCGGGCGTGCTGGAAAGAAACAGACGGAAGCTGGTGATTTCTGCGAGCTGCCTGAGCGTTTCGCCGGGGTGACTGTGGACTTCGGCGAGAATTCGCGGGAGCACCGTGTAGATTTTCTGACGCTGGTTGGGAAACCGCAGCAGGTGCCGCGAGACCACGTCGTTGAGCGTCGGGACCGGCGGCAATTGGGAAAGCTCGACGCCGAGTTTCGTCGCCAGCTCTGCAGCCAGCCACGGGGCGAGCAGCCGATTGTCGGGGCCGAATGTGGTGACGCCCCAGCCGACGACGGGCAACACACTGCCCTCGTCAATACTGTCCAGCAGGCCGTCCCAGATATGGTCTTCAATCATCGTTGTCCGATCCTTGGCAGCGGGATACCTGTCAGTTACCGCACAAACGCAAACCCGGGGGAATGGAGGGACACCCAGAGCAGATATCAGGCAAACGCAGGGCCGGGCTTCGGTGGGACTGGCTGCGTTTGCGGCTGATGACTGAAAGAGACCCACGAGATTATCAGCAGAGGAGGGGAATGTCAGCAGCAGAGTGCTCGGTTAGTCGGCATTTTTGAGGGAAATCATGCGGTTTTTCGATACGACCAAAGATGTGTGCTATGTACCTGAGTTGCCGTCGTGTTGTACCGAAGGTGCGCGCGATGGGGAGGGTGTTGGCGGGGCGTTTGCGGGGGCCGTTTGCGGGGTGTTGGCGAGGGCCGTTTGCCCGCAGGCTGCCGCCATGCGGCTGGAGGCAGCGGCTGGATGCAGCGGTTGGGCGGGAGCCCCCGGCTGTGTTTTGCACCGAAGGTGCGCGCGCTGCCGGGGCGTTTGCAGGCGTCGTTGCCTGTTCCATTGCGTCTAAATGCGTTTCGTCAACTCGGCTTCAGGATCCCAGTCGCAATCCGGTGGGCAGACTTTCGCCGAAGACGAGTCCTGCGTCCTCTTGCTCAAGTTCACCACCCTCGGCAATGAGCTGCAGAAAGCTGTTCCGAGTGCCGGCAGACCGCAGGCGTTCCAGCAGTCGGGCGCGCAGTGATTCCGGAAGATCGCGAAAACGATCGCCGGTTTTTCTTGACAGCTGCATGAGCGTCAGCTGAACCGTGGAGTCTTTCAGATCTGCCGACTTCATGAGTTTCTCGATCCACGCGCCTGCAATTTCGGTTGGCACGATTAAGTTCAGGGGACCGTAGGCTGGTCTGCGGCTGCCGACGCGTCCCAGCATCCAGATCAGGGCGTTGCGGACTGGTTCAAAGCCGGGACGTGAATAGAGTTCCAGCGCGGTGTCGCCGAGTTCTCTGCGGAGCGGCAGTTCGAGGAGTTCAAGAGCCCCCAGCATTCGCCAGATTTCTGCCGCTTCATGATTTCCTGAAGCATAGGGAACTGCACGTCCGCGTCCGGTCTGGGCCTGACGCAGTCGCTGGCGAATCGCAGGCAGGACGGCTGCGGCCAGCTGGTGCTGTCGTCCGGCTGACAGACCTCCGGCAATGCGTCGGCAGAGAGTGCGGACCTCCGCGAGGCAGGCTGGGGCGGCGTGGATGGCACGTCCGGAAATCGTTCTCCATGTCTCTTCAACTCGCCAGTCATCAGCGGCCATGCCGAAGCCGGGGCGGAGGCAGAAACCTGCAAGATTCAGCCAGCGAGCCTCATGCACGGGGCTTTTCCGGCGACCGTCGGACAGCTGCAGCAGGACATTCCAGACAGCTCTGAGCAGCGACGGGGGCCACTGGGACCTTGGCGTCCCGATCGCCTCGCAGAGCTTTGCCACAATCTCATCCGGCTTACCTGTGCGCTCCGGCCCAAAAACGTCCTGCAGGACGGCTGCTGTGGCGAGGACTGTTTCTTCATCCACGAAACCTGCACGCTCGGCATCGCCGCTGTGTCCGCTGCGGTCGGTCTGAGTGGCAGCGCGGACGTCGAACTGGAGTTGCCATCGCCGCGAACTGTCAGTTTGGCGGCACCAGAGTTCGAGCGTGCCGATTTCGGTGAGCCGCACTGCCAGCTGGGCGGAGATCTCTGATTCGTCACCACGGTGGCGGCCGGTGAGTACTGTGCGGATTGGCGGCAGGCTGGTGAGCTGTTCCGGGATGATTTCTACGAGCTGTCCAGGCTGGTCACTCAGACGTGTGCCTGACACCAGAATTTCAAACTCCACCGGCTCCCATGTCCGCACTCGGAATTCGCGTTCCAGAGTCTGCAGCTGATCGCCGGCTTCTGTGCCAGCTGCGGCGAGGCAGAGCGCGGCTCGACAGCCGTCGGCCTGTTCCACGGCGACGTAATACGTCCGAGCAAGCCCGGCGGAAATTCTGGTCCCATGCCCTCGACGAACCATCCCGAAGGCAGCGGCTCCCTGAGCCACTGCGAGATCCAGACGATCATTGCGGAGCACCACGGGAGCCCAGCCTGGGGCAGACTCCGAAAACAACTCCCGGAGTACTTCCAGCACGCGTTCCCGCAGCACCGGCGACTCGAAAAAACCGCCGTTAAAGAGCACCAGATCGGGGCGAGCGGCAAATGGATCCGGGGGCGCTGCAGATTCCCCCGCAGCAGCCTTTGCGAACTGCTTCAGGAAACCTGCCAGATATCGACTGATCGCTGCGTCACTGGCGTAGGGCAGACCGTATTCCTGAAAGCCCGATTGCCGCCGCTGCGGCTCTTCACCCCACTTCACAGCAGGAAGGAACCCCTGAATCAGCTGTGTGATCACGTCATCACGTGTCAGCTGGACCTGTAAAGAACCGGCGATCAGTCTGGAACCGCCACTGGAAAGATTCAGAGTGATGCTGAACGGCGCTTCAGGCCCGAGCAGTGTTTCCTTGGCATGGCGACAGGACGCCGTCAGCTGTCCCCATTGTCGAGTATCCGTGATCTGTCGCTGCAGGTGCTGTTCGACCAGATGAGCCAGAGCGAGGTCGAGATTATCTCCGCCAAGGAGCAGATGGTCACCGACAGCGGCCCGATGAAACTGGACCCGACCGTCTTCACCGCGTCGTACCTGGATCAGACTGAAGTCGCTCGTCCCGCCACCGATGTCGCAGACCAGAATCCGCTGTCCGGGCGATACGAGCAGTTCCCAGTTGTCGCGGTGCTGATGGACCCACGCATAGAAAGCCGCCTGCGGTTCCTCCAGCAGAATGATCCGCGGCAGACCAGCCTCCCGCGCTGCCTGGACTGTAAGTTCCCTTGCGACTTCGTCGAAGGAAGCCGGGATGGTGATGATCACCTCCTGCTGCTCCAGCAGATCCGCAGGGTGTTCAGCATTCCATGTCTCGCGAAGATGTCGCAGATACATGGCGGTTGCTGCGACGGGAGACATGCGGGGCACGTCAGGGGAACCATGCCACGGTAAGAGCTGCGCTCGTCGATCAACCCCGGCATGACACAGCCAGCTCTTGGCCGACTCGATGAGTCGGCCTGCCGATAATCGTCCCTGTTCCCTGGCATAAACGCCGACGGCTTCCGTGGGGTTCCGGGTCTGCCATGGAAGCCGCAGCAACCCGGACGAAATCTCCTCGTCCTTACCGAACCAGCAGAATGATGGAAGCGTCTCCAGGCGTTCTGTCTGGCCGGGGGCACAGAGCTGAGGAATCCTGAAGACCTCGACTGACTGCGGCGCATTGCAGGAATCAATCCAGCACAGAGCACAGTTGGTTGTTCCAAGATCGATTCCCACCACGAAGCGTGGCGGTGCAGCGACAGTTTCGCTCCCGGATCCGGAGGTTGAAGTGGATTGATTCATGATGACTTTTTTGAGTTTTTTTGCGGAGTGGAATTCGTCTATTTCATCGCAGCTTCTGTGAGCCGGCCGTCCTGCATCGTGAGTACTCGATCGGCAATATCCAGAATCCGCGGATCATGGGTGACCAGCAGAATCGGTCGCCCCTCTTCGCGGGCGAGGAATTGCAGGTAACTCACGACCTCCCGCCCTGTAACGCTGTCCAGTGCCGATGTGGGTTCATCCGCCAGCACCAGACTGGGGCCGCTGACCAGCGACCGTGCGATGGCAACTCGCTGCCGCTGTCCCCCTGATAATTTTGAAATCGGATACTCCACACGATCCCCCAGACCAACCCGAGTCAGAATTTCCACCGTCCGTCGTCGGGCCTCCGTCGGAGTGACTTCAGGATGCAGATCAAACATGATCTGAACATTCTGTCTGGCGGTCAGAAATGGCAGCAGATTATGAGCCTGAAAGATGAATCCGATTTTTCGCCGCAGCCGCAGCAGATCTTCCCGCGTTGCATGATGGAGCGCATGTCCCAGTACAGTCAAACGGCCCTGCTGCATACCGCGAAGACCGGCAATCAATGTCAGCAGGGTCGTTTTGCCGGAACCCGAGGGGCCGGTCAGCAGCACAATCTCCCCCGACTGTATCTGCAGGCTCACCTCAAACAGAATCTGTTTGCGCAGTTCGCCCTCTCCGAACGCGAAATTGATTGCCTCCCCGGAAATAACAGCCATTGCCGACATTTCAGAATATCCGCCAGAAAACAGTCGCCGTTGATTGGAGACAGTGTAAGCTGCAGGATCGCCAACGCCAGCCAGCAGCTGTTTCCCGCTCATGCACAGCAACAGCCCGCCTGTTCAGGCTGGATTTGCAGGCCGATTCTCTGCAAAATGCCTCTGTGCTGTTCCAAATGTTCTCACAGGCCGCCTTTTTGGCTGCAACAAGGATTCGGACATGTTCTGTCGCACCCATCATCGTTACCTCGCTGCAGTCTCTGTTGAGCGACTCTGCATCCTGCTGCTGGCCTGTCTTGCCCTTACCAGCCCGGTTTTCGGCCAGACAAAAACGCGGGACAGCAAGAAAGGCAAGGATTCCTCCGCCTCTCCCCAGCAGCTGGAAGCCAGAATCTCAAAAGCCGAAGAACAGTTGCTCGATGAATATCTCTCCGTCGCCAACGAGTACTACAAACAGGGCGAACGCGAACAATCAATCGTCGTCCTCGAACGCGTGGCTCAGATCAACCCGAAACTGGAAGGAATCCGCCAGCGGATACAGGGAATCCGCGAAGAACTCATCCAGGAAAATGGATTGAAGCTTGAATTCGATACATCCAAACAGTGGCTTGCTCTGGCGGAGGTTGAAGAGGGCAAACCTTTTCGACTGATTGCTGCCGGCGAATACAAACTGGACCTGACCTCCAGCGTTTCATTGACCGGGCTGTCCACCAGTGACCCGGCAAAGGATCACCTCAGCAACGCACCGTTTGGTGCCCTGGTCGGCCTTGTCTTCACAGAGAACAAACCTGGAGATCCGTTCCTGATCAACGGTTCCGTGGAACACAATCCAAAGAAGAGCGGCACGCTGTACCTGCGAATCAACGTGCCGGCTGCTGCGAAATGTCGTGGAGATATCAAGGTGCAGTTGAGTGGGGGCGTCAAACCCCTGGCAAAGGGTACGAAGGACTGATTCGTGCGGCAGGAACCACCGTCGAAATTGCTCAGCTTTCGTACTCAGCCAGAAATCCCATGAACTCCCGGCGATGCTCCTCTTCGTCGCCCAGCGCGGTGATGCACAGATCCTGGGTGACATAGTCAAACCCGTCGCAAAGCCTGATCAGTTTGTTGTATTGAGCGATCGCTGCGTCTTCCGCTTCAATCACTCCCTTGATCACGCTGACGACGTCTGTGAGCTTTTTCGGGGGCTGCAGCGAGCTCTGTCGCGCCTGAAACGAACAACTGCCCGGAACAATTCCACCAAGTGTTTTGATGCGTCTTGCCAGGCTCTGTGCGTGCAGCAGCTCTGCCTGAACATCCGCCTGCAGCGAAGCCTTGATCTCCTCTGCACGAACCCCGTCAAGGTTGATGGAGTTGGAAATAAAGTTCATCACCGTTTCCAGTTCCATCCAGTACGAGACGCACAGTTCTTCAATAATTGCCTGTCGCTTTGCCTGATCTGACATCACTCACCTTTCCTGAACGGATTGAAAGAAACTGAACCTGAAAACCTGACTTGCAGCAGAAAATTTCAGTTTTCTTTGAGCGGCGGCTGCAGGGCCAGCAGCAGAGCGGCTCTGGACAGTATCCGCAGGCCATCCCCAATCGACCGTTCTTCAATGTCGAAACAGGGAGAATGCAGCAGCGGCCAATCGGAGTTGCCATCGGCACACCCGAGCCGAAACTGTGCCCCCGGCACCTTTTCCACATACACCGCAAAGTCCTCGCCGCCCATACTGGGCTTGTCGATCAGCACCACATTCTCTGTCCCCACAACCTGACGCGCTGAATGCTCGAATGCTGACGCCGGCAGACTGTGGTTCACGACAGAACCAAGCGGACAGAGAAACCGCAGCGTGATGTCGTTGCCCGTCGCTTCTGCGAGGCCACCGCAGATTCTCTGCATCGATTCCATCACCCGTGTACGCACCACTGAATTTGTGGTCCTCAGCGTGCCGTCCAGTCGCACTTCGTCAGGAATCACATTCGACGCCGATCCCCCATGGATACTGCCGATTGTGAATACAGTGGGGTGCAGAGCGTCTGCATGCCTGGGCACTGCCTGATAGAGAGTTGTTACTAATTGAGCAGCCGTGAGGAGCGGATCCGTTGAATGCTGAGGCCTCGCTGCATGACCACCTCGCCCCGATACCACCAGAGACACTTCATCCACACATGCCGTCAGCACCCCATAGCGAATTCCCACGCGGCCCCGCGGAAGTGTGGGATCGACGTGAAGCCCCAGAATGTTGTCAACGCCCTCCAGTGCCCCCGCTGCCACCATCCACGCTGCACCCTCCGCCGTCTCTTCCGCCGGCTGAAAAATCAAACGCAGCCGCAGTGACGGCACATTTCCCTCCGTCAGCCGCGTGGCCAGCTTTGTTAACAATTCACAGACACCCAGCACGATTGTTGTGTGAACATCGTGCCCGCACGCATGCGTCACTGAGGGAATCATGGATGCGTAAGACGCGGTTTTTCTGTCCTGCAGCGGCAGAGCATCAATGTCGGCCCGGAGCGCGATGAGCGGCGCTGCTTCTGAGGGCTGGCCCAGGACCAGATCCGTGAAACAACCAACCTGCTGCTCCGTCGTGCGTACAACCAGTCCCAGACCTTCAAGACGGCCGCGAATCCACGCGGTCGTGTTGACTTCCTTACCACTCAGCTCAGGCCGTGCATGCAGAAATCTGCGGTCCTCAATCCAGCCCGATAAACCTTCATCCACCAGACGGTCCAGCAGTACCTCGTATGGTACGATCCGTTCGCAGTCAGCTGCGGCAAGGCGGCGTGATTGGCAATCCATTTGCGGCAGACCCATTGAAAACCAGAAGGCAGGAAACATCGCCGTGTTTTGTAGCAGGCACGGCATCCTTAATAAATCGATCGCTGCAGCAAAAAGTCCAGTGATTTCTGCTGCGGTTTGCTCCTTCCGCAAGACCGCGGAACATCATGCAAAAGCCAGAGAATTCCGCCGTATCAGCGTGCGATTCCTGCGAGTGGGAATTGGTCGCGAGGGTGGGAATTCCCGCGGATTTCCCGCGACACAGATTCACCCCAGCTTCCTGCGACGCTCAGCCGAGACCGACCAAAGGACGCTCAACAGTTCCGCGTCGCCGTGCTCCAGCGCCAGGCGAAAGCGCCCGAGCAGCTGTTCGGCCTGAACGATGGCCTCCACGCACGCTCCCGCGTTTGCCATCAGGATCGAAGTCCAGACTTCCGCTGATCCCGCGGCAATTCGCGTCGTATCCCGAAAACCAGTCCCGGTGAATTCCAGCTGCTCATCCGTCACGACGCCCGCAGCCACTGCAGCCAGAACATGCGGCAAATGACTCGTCAGCGCGAGGATCTGATCGTGCTCGTCGGCCGACAATCGCCTCAGAGTTAACCCCAGCGCCCGCCAGAATTGCTCCACCCGAAAAACAACATCCGAATCGGCCGCCCCGGGACAGACGACGCACACACGTCCCCTGAACAACGCCTCATCTGCATGTTCAAATCCAGCCTGTTCACTGCCCGCGATCGGATGTGCACCCACAAATAACGTTTCACCCGCCAGTTGTCGGCAGATCGCAGCTTTGGTACTGCCGACGTCCGTCACGGCTCCGCAGCCTGCCCGCAAGAGCGCCAGCGCTGTTTCAGCTACGCGATTCACGGGCAGGCAAACCACACCCAAACTTCCGCGAGGGATCGTCGCTGCAGAAATCTCACTGGTCCAGCCCGTGATCAGCCCAGCGTCCTGAGCAGCTTGCAGACGCTCAGCACTTCGACCGACTCCAATCACTGAACATTCCGGTGAATCGGTGCGAACGGCAGCAGCGATCGAACCTCCGATGAGGCCCACGCCGGCCACGACCACGCACTTCTCGCGTCCCTCACGCATCAGTGCTTCCGACCGCACTGATCGCAGGTTGGCGACTTCAGCTTCGCGCGACACTGCTCACAACAGTTCGGACATCGCGGATCTCCCAGACGGTTCACGTACGCCGGACCATAGGTCGATGGCAACTCACCCAGACTGTAAGGCTCGTAGTCCATGCGAAAGGAATCCATCGGCTCGGCAAACAAATGCCCCAACCCACGCGGACGGTAGCTGTCTTTCGCACAACGCTCCTCCCGAGTCAGCGTCGCAGCTCGAGGTCGATACCAGCTCGTGTAACGGTCCATTGGTTGTGAATAGTGGCTGTGACCAAACCCACCAGTTCCTGGCAGCCCAGTTCCCGGAGGCTGTCGCAGGCCAGCGAAGCCGTTGAAGCTTCCCGGCGGAACACGCGAATCGCCCGTACGCTTCGGGGCGAACTTCGCCAGTGAATTAGGGCTCGGCACAAACCCCGCCGGGGCATCTCCGGTCGGTCGCAGTTCATCTCCACCCCGGGACGACTGCTGCACAGCCAGCACAGCCAACATGTACACCAACAGCGACATTGCTCGCTTCATGAAAGTCTTCCTGACTAACTGCACCGCATGTTTCGCGCAATCCGTTTCGCAGACGGAACTGGCTATCGTCGCTGAATCGGCAGGAACCGCATTCGTTCCAGCTTCTCGCCCGCATTTCACGCGAACCACGGTCCGCTTTCACTCATAACGCGGACTGCGTAATTCGGAATGGATGGGGGGAATGCGGCGACTTTGCGGCGCCAATTCCAAAACGGTGGACATTGCGAGAATTGACTGGGCGGAGTGGCGAATCAGCAGGCACTTCCCCCGCGACCCATTCACTCAAATCGCTGCCCGTAAAAAATCATCAGTCGGCCCGTTCACGCAGCAGCCGGCATCAACTCGCCTGAGATCGCCTCAATGTCTGCCTCTGACAACTGCGATTTCTGCTCAGCAAAACCCACCAGAAGTGCCATGTCGCAGAGCCGATTCAGTCGCCGGGGTATGCCCCCTGAGACCTCATGGAGTCGCTGCACAGCGGAGCGACTGAAAATCGCCTCGGTGGCCCCGACGTGCTCGAGGCACTGTCGCACATATCCAGCGGTCTCGTCTGAAGTGAAACCGCTGAGCGTCGAGGTGACTGCGATTCGCTCGCTGAGCTGGCCGAAGCGTCGCACCCGAGCAGCAAACGCAGGCTGTGCTGCCAGCAAAACCATCAGCTTCAGGTTGGCGTCTGCTTCTGCCAGATGCAGCAGTGGCAGAACAACCTGCTGCAGACAGTCGTCAGGCAGCAGATGGGCATCGTCGAAGAACAAAAAGGGGCACCGACCGCAGGCTGTGTGGCGACGTAACTGTGCTCGCAGTTCCCTGAAGATCACGTCCAGCGGCCCCGAAGTTCCCAACCCACGCTGATCTTCGCTGAGTTCACACAGGAGCATCCGCAACTGCTCTTCAACGCCCAGCGACGGAATCACTGCATGGACAAACGGACGCAGTGAGGTGTTCTCAGATGCAAACCACCGCACCAGACTGGTTTTCCCACAACCAGACTGCCCCAGCAGCAGTGCAGGACCGCTGAGATTTTCGACCGCAAATCGAAATCTCAGCAGCGCAGCGGCACCAGACTGACTGCGGAAAAACAGCGGTGGATCGGTAGCCTGCGGAAATGGCCTCGCCCTCAACTTCCAGTATGACTCATACATCGGCGGGGTCCTGATGCAACCTGAAAAAACAAGTCAACTCGTGAAATCCAACGGGCGGCTAGTTCAAAGGCTCGATTCGACCAGTGAATCGCACCACTCCGGAACCACTGTCCGAGGTGGCAGAAACAGCCTCGATGTCGCTTTCAGAACTTCCATAGTCGGCAGTGACGCTTGATTCGGTCTCCGGCAGCAGTTCTGCCGGGCGACTCTCTTTTCGCTGCGGCCGCGTTGACGGCTCCGCTGTTTCAAATTCATGCAGCAATTCATCCAGATCAACGTCCACGCTGGCATTCGCCGCAGGACCTGCGATCCCAGCAGACGAATCCTGCTTCCGCAGATCATCGACAATTGTGAACAGAACTGCCAGACCAATCCCCGCCGCCACCCAGCCACGCAGTTCCCGTATTTTCACAATCCAGTTTCGAGCGGCTGCTGGGGCTGGAGGCGGTGCAGTGGCCCGAACAGGTGCCGCAGGTGGGGATACGGGTGGAGTTTCCGCTTCTGGCAGGCTCAATCCAGTCATCGCTGCTGGAACAGGTGACCGTTCCGCATTTTCTGCCGATGAGGACCGCTGTGTCGCCTCAACCGTCGATGCAGCACCGCTGCCCTGCACAGGCTTTGCGGCCGACAGCTTCATCAGTGCCTCGCTCAACGCGTCGGTCATCGGTGCGCCTTGTGATTGCAACGTGGGGAGAAAACAACACCCGTGCTCCCATCGGACGCCGGCACTTCCGAACTTGAGGAATATTCCGAATCTCCGGATTGGGAAGACTGCCAAAAATGGGCTGCCAATTCCGCAGAGAGGTCCGCTCAGGGTGCACCAGAGGTGCCATGCACCTCTGCTAGGTTATTCCAGAGGTGCCATGCACCTTTGCTAGGTTATTCCAGTGTTTTTGCTGTTGAGGTGCGTAGTTGTGTGCGCCTGAAGATGCACGAAAAGGCCGGTGCGGCACTGGTTTGCTTCTGGGTAACTTTGCGATACTCTACTCTCCCTCCTGCTCCTGCCAGCGTTCTCAGGAGAGGCCATACCCTGCGAGTACGAGCCGTTCGATGGGACTTACGCGTCGTTTTCTGGGCACCCTTCAGCCAGCCCTGGTTTCCGCAACGGATTACATGGTGCAGCGGTATGTATCCGATGGCGAGCTGGATCTTTCCGGTGTTGTTGTTGTGGTCCCGGGTGCGCGGGCCGCGCGTCGGATGCTGGAGCTGCTGGTGCAGCGGGCCGGCGATCGTTTTCCCGGGCTGCGTCCGCCGCGAATTCTGACGTTCTCCAGCTTTCCTGAACTGCTGTATCCCCCCCAAAAACCATTTGCGGATGACTTCACACAACTGCTTGTGTGGCGACAGGCCCTGTTCTCAACTCCTCACTCAAAAATCTCCGCGGCACTCCCCCACGCTCCTGATCCGGATGCCATCGGCGCATGGACAGCACTCTGCACCACATTTCGCAGCCAGCATCGGGAGCTGGCAGCTGAAGACCTCAACTTCGACTCTGTGGCAGGTCGTCTGAAGGCAGACGGCCCGGCCAGTGAATCTGCGCGCTGGCAGGCACTTGCCTGCCTTCAGGAGTCCTATCACCGCGAGATGGACAAGCTCGAACTCTGGGACCAGCAGACAGCTCGTCGGGAAGCTGTGAAGCGCCGCGAATGCTCTACTGAGCATGACATTCTGCTCGTTGCCACAGTCGATATCAGCGGTGTGGTCTGCCACATGCTGGATCAGGTCTCCGATCGCGTCACGGCGCTGATTCATGCGGACGAACGACACAGCGAGGGATTTAACGAGTACGGTGGGCTGCGAGCGGAATACTGGGAACAGCAGCTCCTGAATCTTCCATCGGCTGCCTGTCGCATCGCCCTCAACCCGCTCGAACAGGCTCGACTGGCAATCACTGAAATTGCATCGCGTAATGAAACATTTCGAGCAGATCAGATTGCCCTCGGGGCTGCCGACGAATCGCTCGTTCCCGTCCTTCTGCAGCAGCTTGCCGACGCGGGTGTTTCCGGTCGCTGGCCGATTGGACGACAGCTGCGACAAACATCCCCGTGGCGACTGCTCAACGCTGTCGCCGCCCATCTCGCAACCGCTCGTGAAGATCTGCCCCCCGACTTCGATTCGCTCTGCGAACTTGCTCGTCACCCGGACTGCGGCGCGTGGATTTATCGACACCTTCAGTCGATTACCGGAAGCGACACTGTTCGCAGTCGAATCTGCTTGTGGCTGGCTGAACTGGATGAGTACTGCAGCGAGCACCTGCAGCTGACACCTGGAACGTTTCACGGCCCGAATCCGCGCCGCGAGATCGTTGCCGCGGTCTGCCGCGCCGTCGAACTCCTGCTCATGAAAATCCTGCCTGCCGCCAACTCAGCAAAAGTCACGTCGCCCCCGGCCATCCGTAGCAGCATCCAGCGCCAGCTCAATTTCGATGCGTCTGCCGAGTCCGCTCATGGCACTGGACTTTCACTGCTGAAATCGCGTCGCAGTCTCGCTGAGTGGGCTGCCGGCATCCTGAATCTGTTC
>Ga0169931_10004037_pt1 | contig 23027 bp, 20 predicted proteins | sample Kivu_15m_20L_FD_129675 | JGI IMG/M metagenome (GOLD analysis project Ga0169931, IMG submission 129675) | Freshwater microbial communities from Lake Kivu, Western Province, Rwanda to study Microbial Dark Matter (Phase II) - Kivu_15m_20L... | ecosystem: Environmental > Aquatic > Freshwater > Lake...
ACTCCGCAATTAGCATTAAATCTATTACCATAAACTATAAATCAAAGGCTTTGATTATTTAAGTCAGAGCCTTTGGTTGTTTTTTGTTATAAGTTTTTTAAATTGTAATAATTATAAGGGAGACGAGAGACCTGTTGATGATGAGTGGTATAGGGTCTCTCTTTATTAAATCGCAGTTGCGTTGGTGTTAAACTAATGCAACTGCTTATTTTATTATTATTTTCTGTTCGGCAATAATAGCTTGATTAAATGTTTTTCTAACTTCTAATTTGTGGATTGCTTTAATAAAATCACTTGCGTACACAAGTTCTAGACTACCTTGCAAGGGAAGTCCATCAATTCCATAATCTGCACTTCTATTATTACTAGGATAAAACTCTTTCCCCATGCTATCTACAAGAACAAAATTATCATAGAATAATTGCTCATTTGAATTGTTCGTGTAGTCAAGAGAAATTTTTAAAGCTTTATCTTCAAATTGATCTTTTGTTTTTGTGATTTTATTGATTTTTATTTGAAAATCCTCACTTCGTTTTGGTTCTGATGTGCCAGGATTAATTTCTTTTACGGATATTTCACTTAGCTTCCAAGGCTCTTTTAGGTCTAATTTTATTTCAGTACCAGGCTCTAAGGTATATTGCGAACCTTTTTTGGTGATTCCATAAATTAGCCCTGCCGCTCCACCAACAGCTGAAGAACCAGCAAGGAAGTAGGGGTTTGATACAGCTCCAAAGCTAAGCAAATTTGATCCTGTGATTGAAAGGGTTATCAATGGCGCTATAAGTGCTCCTCCTAAAGAATAAGCACCTATAGTAGAAACAGAGCTTAAACTTTTTTTTACTATACTGGAGTGATCTTGAGAGTCATATGAAATAACATCTAGATCAATCTGGGATCCTCCAAGCTCTTTGGGCATTTGGACTTGAAAAAAAACTAGTTTGATTTTTCCTTGCCTATGAAAGCTCTTGGCATTTGTTGCTGAATTTAAGTAAGCCCAAAATTTAGTACCAGCCGGTAGATACGCAGGAAGATTATCAGAATCATATATTCTAGTGTTTTCGATTGTCTCAAAAACAATTACACTGCCTTTTTTGGGCAATTGTGTTTTTCCATCGAGGTCCTTATTTATCCAGTTGAATTCTTGAGGTATTTCAGTCACACGAAGCCTAAGATTTTTATTTTTTTTGGAGATACAGTAAGTAGTAGAGAGTTTATAAGTGGAATTAGAGCTCAAGCAAGCTTGAAAGCTATTGATAGTAAGTAACGAAGCTAAGCAAAAGATAATTATTAATGGGTTTGCGCGCATCTAATAACATTCTAAAGGATAAAAACAATTATGTCTTGGATGTTTTAGTTTATTCCCAATAAATTGTAGCTATCTAAAAGTTTTGCCTTGTTTAAATGCTTTTGCGCTAGCTCTTCATTACCTAAAATTCTGAAAAATTTTGAAATTAGGAGATTAGAGTTTGCAGAATAACCATCTAATTGCAATAGTTCATTTAATGCGATTTTTGTAAGATCACTCCCTTGCGGACAACTGATTTTATTTAGGACTTTTACTAAATCGAGATATTTTTCATAATTATTATTAGTTTTAAATTCTTGATCCATAATATTTCCAAGATCAAAGTTCTTAATGCATTTGTTCAATAAAACATAGTGACTCAGATTAGGTCCTTTGAAATCCCATAATTTATAATTTTCAAAATTTTCATCAATTTTGAAACCCGCTTCATTAGACTCACAGCCTATTACGAGTTTAACTTTGTTTTCTAGATTTAGTTGTCTTAGAATATCTTTTAGATTGTTTTGGCATGAAGAATTTAAAAAATTATTCAAAATCAAAACTTCTGCATCAGATGAAAAAATAAAATCAAGATTAGAATTTTTTATGAAATCACACTTTACATCAAGTGAATCCAAAGAGTTTTTTGTTTTTAGCTCTAATAATGCACTTGGATCACAATCATGAACAAAATATTTTATATTACGAACAATTTTTTTATCTATCACGGATAACAAAAAATTTTTTGTGAATATTCCAGGATAAGAATTGATTTGTAGGACATTGAGGAGTCCTTCTTGAGGGGTGTCTATGAACTGATGAATAAGATTTGCTATTGAATTAGCATAAGGAAAAGAATCCATTAAAAAGTTAAACCTCTTAGAATTATGATTTTTCACAGCTAAGCTCCAATAACTTTTTGAGATTGCCACCTTGTACATCTAGATTCCCCAAGTGATCAAGCTGCTCTGCTAATTCATAAGCGGATTTTGCTTTTGATAATTCATTATTTAAGAAGAAGTATCTTGCCCTCAATAAGTGAGATTCATAGGAATATTTATCAATTTCAAAAAGTCTATCAAGTAGTACTTTCATGATTGAACAAGAGTATCTAGAAGAAAACTGACTTAGCATTGCTCTTAGTTCAATTAATAAATTAGAATCGTTTTTTTCAAGATATTCTTGAGTAAAACGCTTGATAAATAATTCGGCTTTATTCGGGCTATTAAAAATTACTATTCTAACCAAGGGATAATGACGATCAATAGAGCGTATCATTTCAATTTTTTTTGAGCTTACATAATTGGCGATAAGCCCGTCATTGATTGGCTGAGCGATTGTGTTTGCGTAAATTTTGTAGGGACTAGCGGCATTCACGCGATTAGGCATTTCTGCTATATAAATAAATGCATTCTTGTTTGAAATTGATAGAAGGATATCTAAAACTTCAAGTGATTTATAACAGTAGGCAATATACTCCTGATCATCATTAGATTTATTGTGCTCATCAAGAATATCTATAAATTTTTTTTCTAGATCTGTTTGAGATTCAGTTTTATAGACTCTCCACTCATGTTCAACTAATAAGCTCTCTAAGTAATCCAAATCAAATTTAGTGTTAGCTTGTTCCTTAAATCTTATATAAAGTTCTTGCAAACCCCTTTCAGTAGAGCTTCTTACAAATGTTTGACCCAGTACACAAAGAATATAATTAAGAATTGATGCAGAAATATTTTCTAGTGCGTAAGGATTTCCGTCTAGATCGGTTGCATCTTTAGGATTTAAGATGTCGAGGTGAATAAATCTATAGTTTTTATTTTCGATGAATTCTTTTAGTATGTTGTTTGATTGAATTTGCTTGAGTCCTACCAGAGAGTAATCAGTAACTAAATATTCAATCCGATCTAAAATATTTAATTCACGCGCGCATATTAAAAAATGTTTTGCAAAGACACCAGATCCAGAACCAATTTCTAGAATTTTAAATTTTTCATCCTTGGGATAGAACTCAAGATTATCCTTAACAAAATTTGCGATAGATCTAGCGTGAGCGATAGAGTTGGTCATTTCATTTGGTACAACGTGTTTTTTATTTTTGCCTTCGTTACTAAAGGCTTCTTGACCAGAGTTTTTAAAATATTCATCAGACCACCTAAAGAGTAAACTTTCTTTATAAGGCATCCAGTCTTGAACTATCCTCATAAATAATAATTTGCCCTATAATAACCCTGAGAAAGCCTTTTCTTTTGCAGTTATTGAGCCATTTTTTGTGAATAACTCATCTAAAAAACCTATTTTTGTTATAAAAAATTTTTTTTGGGCATAATAGTAGTTTATGATTTTATAAAAGAGGTTAATCCCTATTAATCACGAATTTTACATTAATCAAGTTTTGGATTTGGCTGAAAACCAGTCTAAGAATGGTTCTGGCGAAGTTCCGGTAGCATCATTGGTGGTATGGAATAATGAGATTATAGGGCTAGGAACCAATTCCCGAGAGCAAGACAAGAGTATTCTCGGTCATGCCGAAATAAATGCTTTGCAAGCGGCTGTGAAATTTAAGGGCTCTTGGAATCTGAGTGATTGTACTATTTATGTGAGTTTGGAGCCCTGCGCTATGTGTGCTGGAGCGATTTTGCAGGCTCATATCAAAACCATTGTATTTTCAGCTTACGACATAAAATCAGGGGCTTTGGGCTCGCGCTATAATCTCACCACCAGCGAAACCCAGGTCATTGGTGGTATTTGCGAAGATAGGGCAGTAGGTATATTGAGGCAATTTTTCCTAAATAAAAGGCAATAAATCTGCTCTTAGGCTAAAATTATCAATATAAATGCAAGTAACAAGCCAAAATCTAAGCGAAATCTTATTGCCCGTCCAGGCAGAAATTAATACTCTCGATTCTAGATTAATAAATGAAATTTCGCCTAGTTCCAGAGCTCTGTGTGCCATACTGCAAGAGATCTTTAAGGCTGGTGGGAAGCGACTTAGACCGTCTCTAACGTTTTTATTTGCAAAAGCTCTTGACTCGTCTAAGCCAATTACTGAGCCAATTTATCTTATTTCAGAGATTAGTGAATTAATTCATACAGCTAGCCTGGTGCATGATGATATTATCGACAATTCTTTTTTAAGACGCGGTAAGCCTACTGCTAATAGCAAGTGGGATAATGCCATCACAGTTATTAGCGGAGATTTTATGTTCGCAAGAGCCGCGGTGAATCTTGGCAAACTTGGCGTAAATGAGATCACCAGCCTGTTTGCGCAGGTGCTGGAAGATTTGTGTGATGGTGAAATTCGGCAAGTAGAAAAAAAATTCTCGACTGATTTAGATTGGGATTATTACTATTCTAAATCACACAAAAAAACAGGATCTTTGATACAAGCGGCTTGTGTGGCTCCGGCAATTTTTTATCAATGTGATCCTGCTGTGATCCAGTCATGCACGGTGTTTGGTAAGAATCTGGGACTGGCGTTTCAGATTATTGATGATATTCTTGATTTTAATTCTACTACTGAAGCCATGGGCAAGCCTGCGCTTTCTGATTTGCGTGAGGGTAATATTACTCTTCCTTTGCTCTTCGCTCTTGAAGATTCTCGTTACTCATTTAAGCTCAAACAAAAAATCGAAATCCTCTCAAACTCATTAGATATGAGTGTTTTAGAGGAGGTCTCCTCGATACTAAAAGAGTCCTCAGCTATCGATAAAAGTTTTCAAAAGGCTCAAGAGCTGATTAGGACAGCGATAGAGGCTCTTGATATATTGCCAGAATCTCTAGCCAAGTCATCTTTAGTAGCTTTAGCTGATTTTGTTATTAACAGAGATCAGTAATAATAAACTCACTTAGGATCGCATTAAAATCTTCACAAAAATAATTATATGAACTAGCAAAAGCAATACTGTCTTTGCCGCCATAAAAATCATGCATCATTTCATTAATTAACTCATCATCAAAATCATTGTAATTAGTGTCAAAGACTATATTTGCTGAAACAGGACCGATGTCTTTGATCTTCTCTAGGATTTCATCTCGGCGCGCGACTAGCTCTTCAATAGAGTCATTGACATAAGAGTTACTAAGCTCTTCGTATTGATTCCAATTATTAGAAGAAAAATGGTTTTCTTGTCCAGAACCCACAACCGCAAGGCAGATAGACTGATTCATGCGGCCACAAATGTAAAGATCTTTTATAACCAGGATTTCGGTTAAAAGCTCGTCTATTCTCGGTGGTTTTGATTGGGTCATTTTTAGCTCCTAGATTAGTGGGGACTATATTTTCTTCATGGGCAAAAATGCTAGGAAATCAACTCCAGTAAAGGTATTAGAAAGCCTGAAAAATATAGTCCAAATGGTGTATTTTAGGGGTGTTTTACCTAAAAAAATGGCTTTAAGTGTTAAAATTCACTTCTATGAGCAAAAAATCTTATTTATTTACATCCGAATCTGTTAGTGAAGGTCATCCAGACAAAATCTGTGATCAGATCTCTGATGCTGTACTTGACGCTATCCTTACTGAAGATCCTGAAGCCAGGGTCGCTTGTGAAAGCTTTTGTACAACGGGTTTGGTAATAGTGGGCGGTGAAATTACCACTACTAGCTATGCTCCAATTAGTGAAATTATAAGACGCAAAATTCACGAAATCGGTTATCACAAGAAGTCTGGTGGCGGGTTTGATGCTGAAAACTGTGCTGTGATGGTTACTATAGATCAGCAATCTCCCGATATTTCAGCGGGTGTAAGTAAGGCAAAAGAAGTTCGCGAAGGAAGTTCTTCGGATCCTGCTGACCTCTATGGCGCTGGGGATCAGGGTTTGATGTTTGGGTTTGCTTGTAATGAGACAGCTGATTATATGCCCTTAGCCATCAGCATCGCTCATGATCTAATGAAAAAACTTGCTGAAGTTCGCAAGAACGATCCTGATATTCATTACCTTAGACCCGATTCCAAAGCGCAAGTAACCCTTGAATACGAGGATGATAAGCCAGTTAGAGTGGATACGATTTTGATTTCTACTCAACACGACCCGGTGATAAACGGTGAAACTGATAACGACAAAATCCAAGAAATTATCGCAAAAGATCTTCGCAAGAAGGTTGTAGATGAAGTGTTTAAGAATTATGATCTAAAACCAGATTCTAAGACCAAGTATTTCTTCAATCCCTCAGGGCGTTTCGTTACGGGTGGCCCGCAAGGCGATGCTGGGCTTACTGGTCGTAAAATTATCGTAGATACTTACGGGGGCTATGCTAGACACGGTGGAGGAGCCTTCTCTGGCAAGGACCCTACCAAAGTCGATCGCAGTGCCGCCTACGCGGCTCGCCACGCCGCCAAAAACATAGTGGCCTCTGGACTTGCTGATCGGTGCGAAATTCAGATCTCCTACGCGATCGGAGTGGCACACCCTACGAGCATTAATGTAAATACCTTCGGGACCGGCAAAATCGACGACGTGCGCATTACTGAAATCGTAAAAGAAGTTTTTGATTTTAGACCATATTCGATTATCAAGAATTTTAGATTGCGCGAAATGCCTAAACTTAATAACGGGCGCTTCTACCAAAACACTGCCGCTTACGGACATTTTGGTAGATCTGACTTGAATCTACCTTGGGAAGAGCTAGATAAGGTATCAGAACTAAAACAAAAAGCAAACCAAGTAAAAGTCGCATCCTGAGCTGAATTGATAAGTTAGGCTGTTAGAGCCTTGACTTGTAACCATTCTGGATGAGCGAGATACCAGTCTATTGTTTTTTGGAGATTGCCTTCAAAACTAGTTTCTAGCTTAAATCCAAGAGCTTCAAGTTTAGTGCCGTTCATTGAGTATCGTAGATCGTGACCTTTTCTATCTTCGATAAATTTAATTAGTGAATCAGGCTTGCCAAGAAGCTTTAAAATAATTTTGATTAGTTGAATATTCGAGATTTCTTTGTGACCAGGGATATTATAAATCTCACCGATTTGTCCTTTGGTGCGCACGAGGTCTACTGCGCGGCAGTTTTCTGCTACGAAGATCCAATCGCGCATATTGAGACCGTTTCCGTAAACTGGAATAGGCTGGTTGTTCAGAGCGTTACTAATAACCACAGGGATTAATTTTTCGGGATATTGGTAAGGACCGAAGTTGTTACTAGAGCGTGTGATTAAGCAAGGCATCTGGTAGGTTCTATGATAAGAGCGTACAAGGCAGTCAGCGCCAGCTTTTGAAGCGGAGTACGGATTGTTGGGTAGCAAGTTTGAGTTCTCGGTAGTAGATTCAGAATCGAAATCTAAGGACCCATAAACCTCATCAGTACTGATATGCAGGAATTTTTCGACTTCGTTTTTGAGTGCGATATCTAATAAAACCTGCGTGCCAAGAGTGTTATGGACGACAAAAGCTTCAGGCTCTTTTATGGAATTATCCACATGAGACTTGGCCGCGAAATTAACTAACTCTTGAAATCTATGCTGTTTAAAAAGATTTGATACAAGATCTTTATCCAAAATCGAGCCGTGAATAAAGTGGTATCGCTCAGGATCCAGGTGTTTATGATTGTTTCGTGAGATTTCAAAATCAAGAGCGTCTAAATTAAAAACTTCTAGATCTGGATATTTTTTTAGGACATGGTGTATAAAATTAGTACCAATAAATCCATTTGCACCTGTTACTAAGATTTTTTTTTGCATGATTAGACTTTTATTTTTGTAGGAGAAATAAATAGATTTTTTTGCAAACCCACATTCTTAGAGGATTTAAAAGCATATTCAAGTGCTTCTGTTAAATAAAAATGCCCTTTCTCAGCAAGCATTCCTATTACATTTATATTTTTATATTCCTGGGATCTAAAAGTATTTCTCATCTTATCAAGCTCCTGAATAAAATCTTTTGTCAAATTAGGAAAAGCATGGTTGTTCAATTCTGCTTTTATAAAATTCACTTTGTGATCTGAAATGATATTCATATCCTTAAGCTCTTGAATAACTTGGCTTTCAATATCTTGTGTATTTTCATTAATCCAAGTAGATGCGCAGATTGGATAACCCTTTTCAGTAACAGATCCGGGGCAATAATTGAAATAATTTACTACCCTGAAAATATTTGTATCTGGTTTAAAATTATATACATAGAACATTTCACCCACGTCAGCAGGCTTATCAAGCATAATATTTACAAAAGCCGCTTTTGAAAATTGTGGTTTGAAGCTTGAATTATTTATCCCTAAATATTTTAGCAGTAATGGATATCCAGCGTTCCAAAACAAATGCTCAATATTATTAATCTTCATGGACGTTCCATCATGACTAAATTCTAGAGAATCACATAGATCGTTTTTTATAATTAGATTTTCAATATCAGCGGTCGTATAAAATTCAACTCCATATTTTTCTAAGATATTTTTTAATTTTTCTATGACTCGATACATACCAAATTTCTTAGGATAAATTAAACGTCCAGGGCGTAAATAACAATCAGGTAAGCTAAATTGATCGGGAAAAGCAATCCTGGAGCGTAATGCATCAGCTTTCATTAAGCCATTCACTTCTTGCTCATCAAATAGTACTACTCTACCTACGGGTATAATATGCGTTGCCATTGGATCTAAAAGCACTGGATCCATCTTGTAATGTTTATAAACAATTGGTTTGAAAATTTCTTCATAGAGAGATTCACCAAATTTAGCGGTTAAAAAATCTTTTGTATTATCGTATGACAGAGGGCTTGTATCTTTTTTTAACTGCATACAAAGATCGCCGATATATTGAGATTTCTTTTCTTTTGGTAAGTCTCTCAAGTCAACAAAAGGGGTATTTAATTGTAATTTATTATTAAAATATGTCCCTGAAATATCCCTTCTCAAGCCGCTCATATATTCCCATTGATCATCACCAAGAATTTCAATAAATAGATTGTCTATTTCGGGGATATTTGTCTCCGTATAAATATGAACGCCATAATCAAAAACTAGATCATTTGGATAGTGCACGCTTTTGTATAACCCTCCAAGCTCTGAGCTTTTTTCCAGTATCAGTATTTTTGATTTTACTTTTTTGTTTTTTTTGAGATCTAAAGCTAGTAGCATAGATATTATGCTTGCGCCAACGAAAACTATACTACTATTATTTTTCTTACTCATAACTTTAATTACAAACTAATTCGTAAACGTCCTTTACTATTGCCCTTGCTCCAAAAAGCTCTTTTTGTTGCATTAAAGATTCATTGAAGCCGATTTCTGTTTTAGCTGTAGAAGTTCCAAAATCAAAAAATTCTCTATCAGAATAAATATTATTCAGAAGCTCATCTATGATGATATCTACTGCCCCAAGAGCCCTACCTTCTTCCGTGCTCGATATATACTGGGTTTTAACGATTCGCTTATCAATAAAAACTAAAACTCCAGCTAGCATTTTTTGATTTAATTCTGCTATGTATAGTTTTATATTATTAGGGAATCTTGAATTTAGAAGATTGATTTCTTGAGCGTTATGTACTGGCTTGGTTTGGTATTTCTCATTTAAAAGTTTTTCAATCATCCCAAAATATGCCTCATAATCTGTAGATTCTTTTACTTCAATTCCCGCTTCTTTAGCTTTTTTGATACATGATCTTCGCCCTTTGGCAATTTTAATTGGGCTTTGAATATTTATAACGCTAGTAATGTCTCTGCAAACTAGTTGAGCTCCTGCTTTATACAATGCAAATAAATCCTCATCCCCAGGCTTTTTAAAATAAATATTGGGCATGGCTTTGTAAATAAGCTTATCTAGGTTTTCATTTTTTATATAAGTTTTTAACGCCTCAATTACTTGATACATCCCCGTAACTTTTAGGTCATCAGAAACTATAAATCCCCCAAAAGTCAATCCTCGATGTGAATTCAAGGAATTGTCACTAATATGAGAGGGTAATAAAGCTATAAGAGAATTGCCTTTGTAGATTAAAAGTGAATGGTCTTGAAATCTATCAGAGTGGTACTCCATAAAGCCACGTTTGAAAAAGAAATAAGAATTCTTTGCTTGGTCGACAAACTCATCCCAGAGCCTGGATTTTGATGGGTCATATTTAATAATATTTATCGGATCCATTTTTTATTCTTTTTAGTTTTTTACTATTAAAACATCCTCTCTGCGATTTGACATTGGTAAATTTTCTGGCTGAGGTAGTAAGTAAGTCTCAAAACCCAGCCCTCTGTATCTCATTAGAATTCCAAATACCATGCCATCATCTATGGTTTCATGGGTGTTTGGAAATCCCACTACTGGTAGGGGCTTTGGGGTATTACCACAATAATTTTTATGAGTTTCAATTCCTTTTTCTGAAGTGAAAAATCTATTACGCTTAGTATTATTAGGCAAATCTCCCAGCAAAAGCATACCTCCAGGCTTAAGTAATTCAAGTGCTTTATCAATAAAGCTAAAAGGGTTAGAGTCTAATATAATGTGTTGCATAACACTATAGACAATAATTACATCAAGTGTCTCTGATATTTGTTTTACTTCCTCGTAACAGTCAGGAAATTTTACATTAATTTTTTTTATGTAATTCTTGTTTGGAAGTAAATCCAGCATTTCTTGTGAGTCAATCATTATCAGGGTTTGATTGCAAGACTCACCGTTTTTTATAAGCAAATCAGCTAAGTCGCTACAACCACAGCCAATATCAGCAATTGTAATTTTTTCTCTTTGAAGATTAAGCTTGTGATTCAAGTCTCGAAAAATATCTATCTCAGAATTTTTTCTATAATCATCAGGAAAACCAATCTTTTCGTATTTGGATAAAAACGGATTTGAAGCCCTTTTCTTAAACTCATTAAATGTTATTCGAGCGTATGGATTTTTTGAATTCATAAAATATTGGTTTTTAGATTGAGGGATGGCATAAATCCAGGTATTTTTTTAAGAACAAGCTCATTAAAGACCATTGGATTTTTGTTCATTACTGTGTCCTTGAATACAACTGTTCCAATTGTTCGGGAATCTAATATCTCAGAATTATGCATGATTATTGATGATTGTACTTCTGAGTTTTCAATTACACAGTTATCTCCAATGCTGGTATAAGGTCCAATAGTTGAATTGATAATTTTCACATTTTTCCCTATAAATATAGGTCCCATAAGATTAGATTTACTTATGCTGGATTTTTCTCCGCAAGAAATATGCCCAAACATATAAGATGAATCGATGCTGGTATCTTTACTCTCAACAATTTTTTTAGAGAGTAACATCCGGCAATTAGCATCCAATAGACCCTCTCGCGTTCCGGTATCATACCAATAGGAATCCAGGATATTAGTTTGTACTTTTTGTCCTGTTGAAACCTGCATGGCTATTGCATCTGTGATTTCCAGCTCACCTCTTAATGAGGGTTTAATTGTGTCAATTGATTCATAGATTTTTTTATTAAAAATGTAAACTCCGACTATTGCATAGTTTGATACAAAATGTTTTGGTTTTTCGACAAGCTCTACAGCCTTGCCATATTCATCAAATTTAACTACGCCAAAATTATAAGGATGAGTCACGTCTTTTAGCAATATTAGTGTATCGGCTTTGTGGGAATAAAAGTCTTGTATTAATGATGACAATCTCTTATCAAACAAATTATCTCCTAGTAATACAATAAAATCTTCTTCTTTGGTAAAGTCTCTTGCCAAGCCCACAGCATGAGCTAATCCGCGAGGCTCGTCTTGATAAATAAATTGAATGTTTAAATTGAGTTTGTGTGTTTTAAGTTCATTTTCTATTTGATATCCCCGCTCATCACTAACGATGATGGCAATTTCATTTATTCCTGCGTTCTGTAGGTATTCAATACAATGCACTAAAACCGGTTGTCCAGCAATTGGAATAAGTTGTTTGGGATAATTATCTGTTAAGGGAGAGAGCCTTGAGCCTTTGCCGCCTGCTAAAATTACACCTTTCATTATTTAATTATTCCTTTAGACAGTTGTCATGCCATATAGTTTTTAGGGTATTTGAGAAGTTTTTTGCAAAAGAATCTAGGTCATTTAGAGGAGAACTTAGGTATTTATCTCGCAAGATTTCCCTATAAGTTTTTATTGATTCATAATCAGAAGCAAGCTTTATGGCTTTATTGATATATTCCTCTTTTGAATAGGTTATTAATTCTGGGCATCCTATGTGATGCAAAATCGAAGCAGATGAACGATTAGATAATCTTTTCCCATAAAGAGTTATCAACGGTATGCCCATTAAAATCAGATCATGAGTCGTAGTCCCGCCACCAAAAGGAAAAGGATCTAGTGCAATATCTATTTTTGAATAGGTTTTTAAATATTGTTCTCGATTGAGATCAAATGGTTCTAATAGCAATCTCTCTTTAGAAATACCAAATTGCAAGAAATAATTTTCTAAATTAATAATCGTATTTGGATCTGCAAATAAATGACTTTTTAAAATGAGCCTGGAATCCTTTATTTGACTCAGAATTTCAATCCATGTTTTAGTTACTTCTTTATTGATTTTGATAAAATTATTCAAACATCCAAAAGTTATATAACCATTTTTTGTACAAGGAGCTATATTTATTGGGACTTTGGCTTCATTTGCATATGGTGCATAAATATTTGGTAATCTTAGGATTTTTTCGTTATAAAAAATCTCTTCACCAGGCTCAACCATATAATTATCACTAATCATGTAATCAATGCCAGGAATACCCAAAGGTCCAGACTGACCTAGCCAAGTAATTTGAATTGGAGCTGGCTTCAGGTTAAAAATCCCAAGTCTATTATGCTCGGTATGACCGGATAAATCAATTAATATATCAATTTCATCAGTCTGTATTTGTTGATATGCATCAGCATCAGTTTTCCCTAATATGCTTCTCCAGATGCTAGCTTCTTGTTTCCATGATTGTGTAATTTCATCTTCAAGGTTATTGCAATAACAAAAGACTTCGCAATTATTTTTTTTTAGTTCAGCAAAGAAGCCTTTTAGCCAGAAAAATAATGCATGATTTCTAAAATCGCCCGATACAAATCCGATTTTTAGTTTTTTATGCGGGTCTTTATTGTTTGAGACATTTTTATTAATAGGATTTTTATTATTAAAGCATTTTTGATAAAAATCATTTGCAGCTTCTAGTATTTGATCATTATTCGTGTTGGGAGCATAGGGTAGAAAAAATAGTAAATTACTATGAGACTCGTAGCTTGTAGGATTTAATTTAATTTGATGTTTTGTAAATTCAATTGCTTTTTCAATTTCCCCCAGTTTGCCATAATAATTTCCCAGGAATTTGTAAGCATCATTGGAATTGGGATTAAGGTTTATTTCTTCTTCTAATAATTTTATTGCCAGAGGATATTTGAGCTCATATCTTCCATAGTATTCAGACATTAAGACTCTTAAATTAAGGAGTTTCGGGTTAATTTCCAGGGCTTTTATAGCATGCTTGCAACCTTCTGGATGATTTTTTTCTTTGAAATATGACATCGCAAGTAAATAAAGAGCAAGATCATTTTTGGGTTGATTTTTTAGGATCTCATTTGTAGTTGTTCTTGCATTATCATAATCTTCTTTTTTGATAAGAGTACCTATTAAAAAAAACTTTATCTGTAAATTTTTGGAGTCAAGTTTAGAAGCTTTTTCACCCAGTGCCAAAGCCTCCGATAAATTATTATCGTCTGCTTCTAATTGAGCGAGCTCTATTAATGATGATAGGTGATTTGGGTTCAACTGCAATATTTTTTTAAAAGTTTCTTTGGATAGTAATGTTTGAGAGCTTTCCAATAAAGCAATTGCTTTCAAATAAAGAGCATCGATGTCTCGATAGTTTTTTTTGAGAGCCTGTTCTGCTAAATTTATTGCTTTGCTAAAATCTTGTCCTTGTAAAGCAAGCATTATGTCTTGTAATTTATTACTGGTGGTGGGTTTTGGTTTATTCATTTTTTAGATTAGAGCTGATATCTTCCCAAATGTCACGAAAGGCTTTATTTAATTGACTTGCAAAAAGTTGTTTGTTGCAACAAGGAGATTTTAAATATTTCTCTCTAAGATTATTTTTGTAAAATTGAATTTGATTGATATCACCAGCAAGTCTGATAGCTTTATCAATATATTCTTGATTGGAATAAGCAATTAACTCAGGGGTTTTAATATTGTGTAGAATGCCTGCAGATATTCTTGCTGACATCCTCGCCCCATACAGGGCGATAAGCGGGACGCTCATCCAAAGTAGGTCGTGAGTGGTCGTCCCCCCTCCTAATGGGAAAGGATCTAGAGCTATATCTATGCTGTTATAGGCTTCCAAATAATCATACTTGTTAGAATCATGCAGATTAAGAATTATTCGCTCTTCCTCGATCCCGCCTATAGAAAATTTATTTAATAGATCTTGTTTGAATAATTCATCCTTAAAAACTTTTGCTTTCAACATTAATTTTGACTTTGGTACTTTTTGTAATATTTCAATCCAAGTTTTGATTACATCGGCATTGATTTTCATAAAATTATTAAAGCAACCGAAAGTTACAAAATCATTGATTAAGCAGGGCGCGGGCTTGATCTCGATATTTTTTTCGGGAGGTTGAAAAATAGCAAAATAATTTGGCATTCGATACACTTTTTGCATATAATATTTATCTTCATTTTGTGGAATTAAAAAATCATCAGAGATTGTATAATCGATGTTTCTAATTCCAATTGGACTTGATTGTCCGAGCCATGTGATCTGTGCTGGAGCTGGTTTGCGGGCAAAAACACCAAGCCGATTTAGGGCGGTGTGTCCTGATAAGTCAACCAAAATATCCAAGCAATCTTTTTTTATTAATTCAAAACACTCGTCATCATTTAAGTCCTTGATGTCTCTCCAATTGGGAACCTCAGATTTCCAAATTTCAGTGGCGACATCATGTTTATTATTGCAATAGCAATAAATCTCAAGATTATGGTTAGTGAGCATGCTCAATAATCCTTGTAACCAAGAAAAAATTGCATGTTTACGAAAATCCCCAGAAACAAAACCAATCTTCAATTTTGTTTTTTTTGTGTTCCAATCAATATTTGGGTAATTTTTTTTTGATATATTTAATCCCTGTAATTCTGGGTAAATTGCGTTCTGATAATCATTTGCCCAATCTATAATCTCTTGATTCGTAATTTTAGAATTGTAGTGAATATGCATTAAGAAATTATCAAACACGTTTGCGGTCTTATTTACCTTCAATTGTTTTTTTTCATACTCGTATGCAGTTTCAGATTCTCCTAATGAAGCATAAGTTAGTCCCAGGACACCATTTGCACATGGTGATTCGGGGTCTACGCTTAATTCTTCGTGAAACCAAGATAATGATTGAGTAATTTTTCCTTCGACTTCACTAAGATAGTATCCGTACATTAAATTAACAAATTTCAAGAATGTTCCAGAAGCTAAAATATAGTCTATGAAAGGTTTTGCATCTTTTATTCTATTAAGTTTATATAAATTATAGGCAATACCCCAGTTACCAAAAATATTTTTAGCATTTTGCTGATAAATTTTTTCAAATATTTCTAAAGACTCCATATATTTTTTTTGATTTAGAAAAACATTAGCTAAAACCTTCAAGCCATCTTCGTGATTAGGTTTTATTGCGCAAGCTTTCTGGCTTGCTGACATCGCTTTTTCTAATTCTCCTTGATCTATATATATCTCAGCAAGATTTACCCACGCTTCATAGGAATTAGGATCTAAGCCAAGAGAAGTCAAAACGAAACTTTCAGCATTCTCAATTTTTCCGATTTTTTTGCAAGCTATCGACATCAATCGCCAAGCTTTTGGATTTTTTTGATTTTTAAAAATAGCTTTTTGTAGATTATTTAATGCACCAATATAATCCTGCTCCTCTATTGCTTTTGACGCAATAGAAAGTAGTTTCTCTGATTCTCTAGATGATGAGCTTTTAGACATTATTTATTAAAAAATTTCTTTATTACAGAAATTACTGCGACGATTTCATCTGGTCTATGAAATGGAGAAAGAGGTAAACTCAAGATCTCTTTACTGGTGGATTCTGCTATAGGATAATCACCAAGACTATAATCCAAGTCCTTGTAACAATTTTGCAAATGCGGTGGCAAAGGGTAATGTATATTAAAACCAATCGAATTAGCTTTTAGATGTTCTATTAATTGTTCTCTTTTATCGTTAAGAACTCTTACGCAAAATACATGCCATGTATGTGTATTGTGATGGTCTATCGTAGGCAAAACAAGATCTTCAATCCCTTGAAGCTCCCTCAAATAGTGCTGTGCCAGCTCTGATCGTTTTGAGTTCCAAGAGTCTAAGTGTTTTAGTTTGACTGATAAAAAAGCTGCTTGAACTTCATCTAATCTACTGTTATAGCCGACATAATCATAGTAGTATTTTGTTTTTGATCCATTGTTTCTAAGATTTAAAAGTATTTCATAAAGATTTTGGTCATTGGTGGTGATCGCTCCGCCATCTCCGTAACACCCTAAATTTTTTGTCGGATAAAAACTAAAAGCCACAGCATCGCCGTGTCCACCACATATTTTTTTGTTTTGTGATGCGCCATGTGCTTGTGCGGCATCTTCAAGTACTTTGAGTTTGTATTTTTTTGCAAGCTCTAGAATAGGCTCCATATCTGCCATTTGGCCGTAAAGATGTGTAGGCATAATGACTCTGGTTTTTTCTGTGATCGCAGCTTCAATTTTTTTTATATCGATATTTAAACTATTTGGATCGATATCTACAAACACAGGTGTAGCTCCGTTATGAGTCGCCGCAAAAGCTGTCGCTATATAGGTATTAGCTGGGACTATCGCTTCATCCCCAGGACCTATTCCCCAAGCATCTAGCACAAGAGTAAGAGCATCTATCCCACTAGCTACGCCAACGGCATATTTGCTGCCACAGTAATTAGCGAACTCTTTTTCAAATTTAGAAACTTCTGGGCCCAGTATATACCAACCCCTGTTCATGACTTGTTTATACGCCTTGTCTATTTCTTCCTCTATGCTTTTATATTCACGAGTGAAATCAATATATGGAATTTCTTGTTGAAATGTTTTCTTGGTAAATTTTTTAGCTAAAAAATCTAAGTATCTCATTAGATTTTTAGACCCTTTAATACACTTAAATTCAATCAGCTAGTTTTATGAAACAGTCTGTAAGTCTAGAATAGATGGTTTAGATAGTATGGTGGGCAGGGCTGGGTTCGAACCAGCGTACACTTGCGTGAGCAGATTTACAGTCTGCCTCCTTTAACCTCTCGGACACCTACCCGTACTTTTGATAATTATACAGGTCTCTTATGCGATTTTTTTAGATTTAACTAAAGTTTTTAAATTACCAAAGTATTAACATATTACTCGATAAACATATCTTCTTCAGAATTTCCAAGAATAATAATCTCACCAGCCTGTTCAAGCGATCTGACCACACCGACGATTTTGGTTTGGATTTCTGAAACATCCTTCATCAGAACAGGGCCCATCATCTCGATATCGTCTTTTAGTAACTTGGCGGCTTTTTCAGACATATTCTTGAAGAAAATAGATCTAATATCGTCATTAGCACCTTTAAGAGCAAGACCGAGGTCTTTTGTATCAACATCACGAAGCAATCTTTGGATAGATTTATCATCCAATCTGACAATATCTTCAAATACAAACATCAAATTACGAATATCAGTTGCAAGAGTTTGATCAATAGCCTCAAGATCTTCAAGTATGCGTTTTTCAGTGTTGCGATCCACGCGGTTAAGAATTTCAGCCAATGATTCAACACCGCCCACCATATTCTGAACTTCGTTCTGTGACATAATCCCAGCGAATCTTCTTTCTAAAATTCTTTCTACTACAGACAAGACTTCTGGATTAGTTCTATCCATCTTGGCGAGCCTGATTGCGATATTTGATCTAATGCTTTCGGGTAAATTTTGCAAGACTAGAGCAGCTTTTTCGATTTTTAAATGTGAAAGAAGCAGAGTTATAACTTGTGGGTGTTCGTGCTGGATGGTTGTGGCGATCTGCTCAGGATCGATACTTCGCAAAAATTCAAAAGGAACTCTTTGGATGGTGTTCGTCATTTTATCAATGATGTCATTAGCTCCATCGGCTCCGTAAGCCTGAACAAGCATGCTTTCAGCTAAGTCTAAGCTACCGCTTGCTACCCCTTTTTGGATTTGGAGAATATCATACATTTCATTTAATAAAATCTCTTGATCTGTTTCACTAACAGTGCTAACCATAGAAATTTCTTTTGCAAGAGCAATTACTTCGTGATCGTCATCAAAATTTCTTAGTACGCTTGCTGCGGCCTCTTGATCCATCAAAACTAAAGTCGCTGCAACTTTCATTCGCTTGCTCCAACTTTTTACAGAACTTTGACCTTTTGGCATACTTAGTACATTAAACCCAGAATAACGCCAAAATAACTAGATAATTATCACCAAAAAGGGGTATTTTATTATTCTTAGTACACCATTTAATGTATTTTTTGGTAATTAGGGATCCACTTCTAAATATTAAAAAGATAAGAAATACTTAGCTATAATAAAAATACCTAGTTCAAAAAGAGGATAAGATTTTGCGCAAGTTATTATTTTTAAGTTTTTTAGTTTTTTTCTGTTTGGGAATCAATTCCGTTCATGCTGAAAATGGATCCACCCATAGTTTACAAAAAGTAGCCAAGGTTATTGATGTCCAGGAAAAAACTACTGGTGAATTTCGCGAACAACTAGTAAAACTAGAATTTGATAATGATGGTAAAAAAGAGCAGATATTTCTTACTAATATTGTGCCTGATTATCAGCCTTACAGCATCATAGCTAAGCCGAATCATTTTTACTTATTAGGGATTGATGATTCGAGTGATGAAGTTTATATCGCTGATTACTATCGCGAGCCTGTAGTTTATACTCTGATGTTTGTGTTTTTCTCGCTAATTATTTTATTTGGAAGAATGCACGGTATAAAAGCCTTACTGTCATTGGCTTTAACGGGTGTCGCCATAATTTATTTTATGATACCGGGTATAAAAAATGGATATAATCCAATTTTACTAGCGGTGCTTGTATCGGCTTTTGCAACAGGAGTGACGGTATTTTTGATTGCCGGTTATACGCGAAAAGCTCTTGCAGCCACTATCGGAACGACGATGGGAGTTTCTATCGCTGGAATAATAGCGATTATTGCAATTAAGCTTGCTCCTTTAAGCGGGCTTGCAAACGCTGATGCTCAGATACTTCTAGCTAATATAGGTGAGCAAAAATTAGATTTCCAAGGCTTGCTTGCGGCTGGTGTTATTATCGCGAGTTTGGGTGCGGCGATGGATGTTACGGTGTCGATCGCGAGTGCTACTCAAGAAGTTTATGAAGCCAATCCCGCTCAGAGCAAAAGAGAATTATTTGCTCACGCTGTTACTATTGGAAGAGATATCATGGGGACTATGACTGATACTCTCTTGCTTGCTTATACTGGAGCTTCTTTGCCATTGTTTTTGTTGCTTTATAATCAAAGTGGACTGAGATTATTGAATATGGAAATTATTGCCACAGAACTAAGCTCGGCGTTAATTGGAAGTATCGGATTAGTGCTAGCAATTCCAATTACAGCGATGGCTTCGGTGTTTTTGTTAAAAGGTCTAGATCAACTAAAAGGTGCTATTGCAGAGAAGGAATAACCATGGTCGATTTATTAGATTCAAATGAAAAAATTAAAACCGTTTATCTCGTGCGTCACGGTGATACAGTCGCGACCATGAAGGGGCGAATTTGCGGTCATAGTGATATAACCCTCAATGACAATGGTGTTTATCAAGCTGAGGTGCTTGCAGCTTGGTTTAGTGATATGGGTATAGAGTCTATCTTCTCAAGCCCTTTAGCTAGGACTGTTCAGACATCTGATGTTATAGCAAAATCAGTAGGTCTTCATTCTTATTACAAACATAGCGGGCTTCTTGAAAAAAAAGAAGGTGAATGGGAAGGTAAAAGTTATTGGGAATTAAGAGACGAATCTCCCAAGCTCTGGGAAAAATGGTCAAAAGATCCTATTAACTTCGCTCCGCCAGGCGGCGAGAGTGTTAGAGACTTTGTTGCGAGGATTGGCCGAGCGTTTAAAGATATAATTCTTAATTACGAAACGGGCAATAAAGTGGTTTTGGTGACTCATGCAGGTGTGATTAGAAGCATGATTATGAATGCTCTTGATATTCCGGCTGAAAATTATTTTAGAATTGATATACCGACAGCGTCTGTGAGCCGTTTAGATTGGTCTGAGAGTTATACGGCTCTTAAATATACGGGCTTAACCTTGGATACTTATAGCTATACTGTTGCTTGATTTAGATCAAAGCTTAGTTCGACTCGGTTAGAGTTTATAGTATCGTTTTTAAGATACGCTACAATCCTATCAACAATTCCTGATTTATTGATGCCAATTAGATCATTGATATTTTTTATTCTTTCAGAAGCTTGGTAATCATCTTCATTAATTACCACTCGTTCGATAAAGTTTTTAATTTCTTCGTTAGAACTTGCTGTGTATAGATTTCTCCTTATTTCTTCACCCAGGCTATTGAATTTAGGGCCATTAATATTAATTGTATTCAATAAAGGTTTGTTAGTCAGAGCATACTCTGCTATAAAAGAGACTCCGTCTGTTATCATCGCATCTGAGCTTGCAAATAAATCAAAGTAATTATTACTACGATCTATACGCATGTTAGGCTGAGAATCAATAAAATTTAAAAACTGTTTTAGGCTTTGTTCTTCAAAAATTTTATTTCTAACTAGAGCATCTTCAAGGAATGGATGCATTCTTAAAACACATTCCAAGTTTTTATTATTTCTGAAAGTCTCACAAATATAATCAAGATTATTTAGGATAGTAGAGAATCCAGGATGTACACCTCTCCAAATTAAACTCCAGTGAGGTGACCAGATTATCCTTTTAGTATTTTTTTGCTTCCATAGATAATCATATTTTCGTGGGTTCTTGTGAAATTCAACTATATGTTTATTTAGTTCTTCTAATTTTGGCAGTCCGCTTATAAAAGTTTTTTCTTTTGCTATTTTTGCTATTTCTGGATCAAGCATTTGATCCATTACGACTAACGATTTAGGAGATTCAAAGAATAAAGTGTGTGTATTATTTAAAAAGTCAAGACTAAAATCACTGAATGGATGGTCAGTTATATAGAAACCATAGGGCATGTAACAAACTTTTGCAAATTTACTTACATCTTTTGGAAGGCAGGTAGGATGTTGAATATTATATATAGCTTGATAAAAAACATATTTAGGATTGAGTCTTTCAAGATCAGTAACAGAAAAAATAAAATCAATATTTTGATATCCAAACTTTTCTCTAGCCTTATCAATTAATTTAACACTAAACTCTCCTGCTAATTCTCTTTGAGCATTGGGTACTAAAATAAATTGCGGCTTAAAAATATCATCCTCAAGAAGTTTTTCATAGAGTGGGCCAAATTGTAATAGTCCATGATCAGATGCGATTAAAAATGTAATTGTTTCTTTCATAGTATTTCTTACCTTCTTTGTCTTAGGACCAAACTAAGCTAGGCTAACTAGTTCAATTATATTAGAATGTAAAATTAATTAATCATTTAAATAAACAACAAAATTTTAAGGGTTATAACCTAGATTTGTTTGAAATTAACACTTCTAATGATTATAAATATGCTCAGAACAAATTAAAAGCCTTTAAGATTGGTTAAGATCTCCATTATTTAATTCTCATAGCTCATAAGCTCTTAACCTCCTCTTAAAAAACAACTGTTAAATTTTCTTTAATCCAAATATAGAGAGGATAATACTTGAGACTTGAAAATAACAATAATTATTCATTAATTGAAAGTCGCTATAAGACTACAATACTGGAAAATATTCTATCTGGAACTTCTGAGAATGGTGATGTTCCAATAATAGACTTCGTTAAAAACTTTGAAACTAAAAGAGAGCCAATTGCTCAGTTTGAGTTTAAGAATTCTATGCTTAATTTCTTTGATGATGATAACAATGACCCTCTTGATACTCATAAAAAATTAGATTTGCTTGTGCGCAAGAGTATTTCTTAGTTGTTTTTTAAGCAGCTTTTGTTTTATCAGACCAAATGTTTAAAAAAGCATTTTCTAGATCTGCGGTATATGAAACTGCGTCGCAGACTGGAGAATTAAGAAATTTAAGTGGCAAATTGGACCGATAGAAGTTTAATCTATCTGGAGAGCTACTGAGTTCTAGGGCTTTTTGAATATATTCTTCTTCGGTTTGTGCAATTAATTCTGGTTGCCCAATTAGTCTGTAATAGAGTGGACCTCCGCCGCGTGATACCCAGCGCGAGCCTTCAAGGCAAATACAAGGAACCCCCATTAGCATCGCGTGCATAGTTGTAGTGCCTCCTCCATAAGGAAAAGTATCAAGCCCAATATCTATGCGGTTATAAGCATTAAAATATTGGTCAAATTTTTCTTCGCCTTCAAAAATTAATCTATCATCATTGATATTTCTATCAGCAAAAAATTTCTTTAGGTAATTAGTAAAATCTTCATCATCTAGAACTTTTTGTTTTAATAATAATTTTGAGTCAGGCACTGCATTTAGGACTTTAGACCAAAGATCGAGTAACTCGCTATTTATTTTATTAAAGCGACTAAAACACCCAAAAGTTATATAACCATTTTTTTTAAAAGGAGCTTCTAAAATGGAGCATGAAATTTGAGGAGGTCTAAAATAGCAATAAGAATTAGGCAAGTGATAAACTTTTTCGACG
>Ga0169931_10004038_pt1 | contig 23023 bp, 16 predicted proteins | sample Kivu_15m_20L_FD_129675 | JGI IMG/M metagenome (GOLD analysis project Ga0169931, IMG submission 129675) | Freshwater microbial communities from Lake Kivu, Western Province, Rwanda to study Microbial Dark Matter (Phase II) - Kivu_15m_20L... | ecosystem: Environmental > Aquatic > Freshwater > Lake...
AGGAAAAGCCCCGCAGGAAAAGCCCCGCAGGAAAGCCCAGTTGGGGCTGTAGCCTCGATCGCCGGGGGATAAAGCGGAAGGCCCCCCAGGCTGCGGTCCTGATTGCTTTTCTTGCTCGTCTCGGAACTGACGTTCTGGGAATGGGTACTTCAGAGTACCGATGCAACCCTCTCAAATCGCTTTCTGAGCACTACAATATAACGCTCGGGGGAATTTTCTCCGAGGCCCAAACTTGCCGCTCAACCCCCACTTTCCTCCATGTCTCTCCAAACGCTGCTCGAACAGATATTTCCCACCGGGGCCCAAAGCCCGTTCGAACCATCTCCGGCCTCTTGGAATCAACAGACGTCCCAACTGACAACCGGCGAAATCCGCGAGTTTCTCGTCGCCGTCCGCCGTAATTCTGAGCGACTGGGCAGTCGTGCCTCACAAATTCCTGTTCAAGCCCTGGCCGAAGCCATCGCCCGGCGAGCCGATTTTGCGACCCTGTTCGACGCCTCTTTTTTGCCGGACCTGATTGCCGCCTACCAATCGACCCCCGCCGACGCGCAGCTCCGGGGAGTCTGGCTGCAATGGCTTGCTCAAAGCAACTCGCCGGAAGCTTGGCTCACTTGGGCCGAACTGACCGCCGAATCACCACCGCTGAATGAACAAGCGATCCCGCCTGCGGTCACTCCACTGCTGAAGAACGCTCACCTGCCTCACCACTTTTATTCGCGTCTGCTCTCAGGCGCGTTGGCTCATCCAACACTCGCGCCAGTCTGCCTCGACTTGATGAACTATCAGACCCGGACTCGGGTCGTCGCGAAGCACCCGGCAACTCCGCAGGCCGGAATGCTCAATCAACTTCTCGGAGCAACGGTTTACCAGCTGAAGAAAATTGAGCTGGGCGAAGTAACCTCTGAGCAATCTCCGGAGCGCATTCGCAAGGCTGTTGCAGATGCCGTCTCGCTGGTTGTATCGCTTTGTGACGCGATGGCTTTCTGCGAATACGATGCTGCAGCCGAGAACTTGCGCGAAGCCGCTTCGCTTCGACACCGACAAGTTCAAACTGAAGCCGCAGCCGCTCTCGCTCGCTTGGGTTTTGAAGAAGGAGTCGACCAACTCGTCCGACTTGCCTCCGAGCCAGTCGCCAGACCGCGCGTGCTGACCTACGCCGAAGAGCTGGAACTACTTGGACGAATTCCCGAACAGCACCGCAGCGACCTCGCCTTAGCGGAAAGCAAACTCGCGCTGTGGCTTGCCGACCCGCGAAACTTTGGAGTCGCGCCGAGCAAGATCGAACTCTTTGACGCCCGCGAGATGTATTGGCCGAGCTATGAGCATCCGGTTCTCTGCTACCTCCTGAAATTCAAGTATGGCCTGGGCAGCCAAGCCTATGAGAACATCGGAATTGTTGGCCCAACTGTTTTCGCTTTTCGTGAAGACCTCCGCTGGCTGGAACTGGATGATGTCTACGCCGCCTTCGCTGGTTGGCAAGCCGAACACGCAGAACTCTATGAACTTCCTCCCGAAGCTGCTTTGCAATCCCACCAGCCGCTGGTCCAGCGCTCTCTCCAGCTGCTCGAGGCGCATGACTTTTCTGAGCCTGAAGTCGAACTGCTCGGGCACTTTTTCGGCGAATGGCTGTTAGTGCTTTCTGCCCGCAGCCCGCACGGTGACGGCTTTGCCATTACCGACGGCAAGGTTGTCAATTGGTTTGGCAACTCGGACGACCAACCCGTGTCGGCTCAATTCGCTTATCTGGTTTATCGAGGGCGGCGACTCCTCCGAGCCTTTAACGAGACCAACTGAATCGCGTCAAAAAGCGAATTCCCCGGAACGGCCCGTCGCTTGACCCCTCAGGCAAATCCGTGATAGAGTCACTTTCGCATTAAATTCCCCGTAATGGACGTTTGCTGGCATGACTGAACTCTCTGACCCACGCCCCAACCGAATTCTGATCGTTGACGACAATCAGGCCAACCGGGAATTGCTCGAAGCGTATCTCTCAACGCTCGACTGCGAACTCGATATCGCCGTCGATGGCCGTGAGGCTCTCGATAAAGCGCGGACCTTCCGCCCAGACCTGATTCTGCTCGACGTCATGATGCCCAAACTCAGCGGCTTTGAAGTCTGCCAGAAAATCAAACAGGATACGGAACTAAAAGGGACCATGATCCTGATGGTCACCGCTCTGAATGAGCTGGGAGACATCGAGCGCGCGGTCGATGCCGGAACGAACGACTTTCTCTCCAAGCCGGTCCAAAAACTGGAACTGCTCAAGCGAGTCGAAAATTTGCTCGCCCTCAAAGGTGTGACTGACGAAAACGAACGCCTCCGCCAGTACATCCAACGAATGGAAGACCAAGCCCGCACACGCGGGTAGAGCAGTTGCCATCATCTTTGTGCTCAACCGCTCAAAAACTCGATCGGACTCTCCGAACCGAGCTTTCCGCGAGCGAGCCCAATCGTTCTACACTTTCAATTGGCTTTCAATACTTTCCAGCAAAATTCACCTCCACAGTCTCAAGGCAAACTGACGCGGGTAACTCTCGATTCAGCTCGCCTGAGACGAAGTCGACGATCTCGCTTGCGATCGCTGCTGGCGCGATGACCTCGACTCGCACTTGTTCAACGGGGTCTTTACCTTCAAGCATTCGGCTGCGACCCGCGCCATGACAGGGCATACTCGTGTATCCGGAAGCGCCTGCCTGAGCGATTCGCTCGACCAACTTCGCTTCCAAGCTTCGATCGGTAACGATCGTTACTCGCTTAAGCGGCGTGAAGGCTCGCTTCCTCGCTGCGAGTGGATGCCCTGAGAACTGGCGGTGCCCCTCGAGTCCGCGTACCTCCAACTTCCTTCCTGCGCGATGAAATTCATCCTCAAGCTCGTGCATCTTTTCCATCACGCTGTGGTCAACCAAGGAAGCCTGCGAAAAATCGACGACTACATCGTTATTCCCTTCCAATCCCAATTGCTCAATCTGCCGACGGAACGGAATGAAGTTTGAGAACACCGCCGAACCTCGCGCGTTGATCACCACGCTGTTGGGCCCCTGCTCGGTCACTTCGAGATACGGCTTGAAAATCGATCTCAGCGGAAGCCCATTCATTAAGTGAATCGTCAACTTGAGAAAAATGCCGATCCCGATCCCAATCAGCAGGTCTGTCGCCAAGACGGCAACCAATGTGACAACAAAGATCAGCAACTGTTCACGGCCAATTTTATAGACGTTAAAAAACTCGGTCGGCGAAGCAAGGCGAAAACCGGTGTAAACCAGCATGGCAGCGAGCGCCGAAAGCGGAACGCGATGAATCAGCCCTGGCAGGAAGGCCACAAAAGCCAGCAGGAAAATTCCATGCCAGAAATTGGCAAACCGCGTTCGCGCCCCGTTGTCGATATTCGCTTTACTCCGAACGATCTCGGAAATCATCGGCAAACCGCCGATCGCCGCCACCGCTGTGTTGGCCAAACCGACTCCAACCAAATCGCGATTGAGATTCGTCTTCCGCTTCCAAGGATCGATCATGTCAATCGCCTTCGCGCTCAACATTGACTCCAGTGAGCCGATCAAGGCAAACATGATCACCCACTTGATCGCACCCCAGCGGTATTCGGGATTTGTGAATGCTGCGCAGTCAGGATTGGCGATCGCCTTGAGAAGATTGGCCGGAACAGTCACCAGAAACTGCTCGCCCACCTTGTACTCATGCCCGGCGAATGTATACGTGTGCTCGTGGCTGAGGTCGAAAAACATACCCATCGGAATCGCCACCAGCAGCACCAGCAACTGCGCCGGAATCCCCCGGACTAACTTGCTGCTGGTCCGCGTCTTCCAATATCCAAAACCAAACAAGATGACCAGGCTCACCAGTCCAATGAAGGCAATCTCTGGGTTCGCATGCCAGAGCTTTTCCGGTAATTCTCTGAGGATCTCCAGCGGCTCGCCTTTAGCCGATTGGCCGACCGCCACCGGCAATTGCTTGACCATGATGATCACGCCAATCGCTGCCAGCATTCCGTGTACGACCGAGGTCGGAAAAAAGTCACCCAACACGCCGGCTCGTACCAGCCCAAAGATAATTTGCACGAGCCCAGCCACAACGCCACCGGCTAACGTCATTCGATAGGCCTGATAATCAGCAGCAAGATCATTCCCGCCGGTGTAGCCGAAATGCGTAACGGCCCCGACGACAATCACGATCATTCCCGCGGCTGGCCCCTTGATCATCAATTCTGAGTTGCTGATGAAGATCGTCAGAATCGCGCCTACAACCGCAGTGAACACACCGGAGATCGCTGGAAAGCCAGAAGCGATAGAAATTCCGAGGCACAGCGGCAACGCAATCAAGAAAACCAATAACCCAGAAACCAAATCAAATTTCAGAAATCGCACAAAGCCAGCCGCATTGCCAACTGGCAGCGACTCATTGGCCGCTCCATCTTTCAATTCTTTTGTAGACATCGCCTGCAACCTTTCAGCTTGAAAATCAACGACCTTCACTCAATAACTGCCCGCTTTTCGTGGGTCAGGTTAGTGGTCATCGACCGCATCCCGATTTCGCGGAGGGCGCTTGGCTAGTTGCTTGCTACCAGGCTCATCTCGTCTCACTCCAACAAGCGATTGCAAACGCGACTGGCCCGGTTCATTTGCTCTGGCTGCCGTCGTCTCCGACTCGCGTTCCAGTTCAGTCCGCTCGTCCTCCGCCTCTCGCTCCTTCGACTCTTCACCCGAGTGCATCGGCTGCGGATGTGTATTTGCCCGCTCCCCGAGCAGATGCTCTGCTGCCCGATACCGCGAGGACAAAAACGGCTGCGGATAAATCCCACCGCCAATCATCACGGCAACGAGAACAAGCACCGCCAGTCTTTCGGCGGGACGGGAACGCAAATCAATCGAGGTAGAATGTCGCGGACCGGTAAACAGCTTGAAGTAAACCCGCATCACAGCTACCCCGTTCAATGCTGCTGCCAAGACAATGACGGCGCCAGACCAGGGATAACGGTGAATCACACCGTCAACGAGCAACTCAGTTGAAATAAAGCCAATCGTTCCCGGAAAACCGACTGAGGCCTAACCTGTAAGCAGAAACAGAACCGCCAAGTTCGGCATATGCTCGTACAGTCCGTGATAGTCAGTCAGCGAAAGCCGCCCAAATCGCGACTCAATGCTCCGCAGCGTCAGTCCAAAACCCGCCAGCGACAGACTGGTCGCAAACCAGACACTCAACGCTCCCGCCCAAGCTTCTGTTGTCGCCGTCTCTACCAGTTCCTCCCGATACTCTTCTTCTAAGAGGTAGGGATGACAGCCAAACGTGTTGGTCGCCTCAGCTACCGCCTCGTGAAATCCCTGCTCTTCAAAAGCATGCAAGGTGTTGTGATGCACAAAGACGTTAATCGGTCCTTGCGCAGGCAGTAGGTGCGCTGCGTGCGAAATGGCTGCTTCTAATCGACTTTCAAGACCCGGCGTAGCCACCGGGCAAGATTCAGTTTCTGATTGCATCGGAGAAATCTTTATCCGCCTGTCTTCAAGCGGTCGCGTTCATTTCAGTCCGATTCGTTAAAAAGCGTAGCCGTTCCTACCCCTTTTTTAGAGGCAATCTGATTGCGCGTGGTCTCACAATTCTCGCTGCTGCTCACACGGGGCAGGCTCGCCCCAGACTTAACTGTCAAAGGGCAGGAATCGGAGTCATAAAGGCAATGCCTTGCGCAATCGGCAACGAGCTACGGCAGAGCAGTCGGCGAATTCGCCCAATCGATTGGGGCGACTCCTGAGGAGCAAGAGCGATTGTGAGCAAGAAAAAAGGTGTACTGCGTGTCCGCCGTTTCCCAGTTCAACTCGCACTCGTCTCGGGATGCGAACCAATCTGGTTTTATCCGCTTCCGCGGAGAAGCCGCGCGGACACGGCAGTACATATTTAGCGGTAACCCAGCTGCCAATGTTGTCTTTCGCAGACAACTCAACTGACGATGACACTGAGAAACGTGAAAGCGATTAATCGCTTTTCAACTCACAAGCTCTTTTTCGACAGGACCGAATTGCTCGGTTTAACGAATCATCGACACATGTAACGGCAGCGGACTGTTACGCCGCAAGAAACGGCTGAAGCCGGCTGCCACACCCCGATTGAATCATCCCTTCGGGGGACCGCGCGATCCAAGACAAAGCAGTCGCTCAAACTGAAAACCTGAATGGCCCTGAACTAAGGGCAGTCGTTCATCAAAGCTGGGCAAAGAAAAATAGTCAGACACGACGCCCATGTCGCTTTGACTTTTGCCTTCGTCTTTGAGTTTTACTTCCTCGGCGTCGATCTGCTTGACGACCAAGATGTCAGGCGTCTGCTGCCCGACCCCTTGATTGACCACCAATTGGCCGATCAAAAATGCCCCCAAAGAGGCTAAAACCACGACCAATCGCAGCAACGAGTCAGTGACATCCCTACCGACCATCATGCGCGGTTGGGTTCGTCTTTTTGACTTTTCAGATGGCGTGGAGATCGTCATTTATCGGGGTAGCTATGCTATCCACAATTTGGAAAGGAGTAATCTGCTGAATCCTAGTTCTCAAATCGAGCCGATTCAATGGCAGCCTTCAGCGTTAAGTGCGAAATGACACAATTCTCGGGCAAGTTACCCAGCAGCCCCCCCTAAACATAGGGATTAACTCGTAACGCTACTGGCCATTATTCAATCCACAGAGAGTGGGAGTAAACCGCTTTTCTCCTCGAAAGTTCCTCGGCAATCTCAAACTGTGCGCGGCCCAGACTCGAAAAATACTGACTCAACAAACTCTAATGTGACGTCAAATAATCGCTCAGCAATCATCCCCACATCATCACGTTCGCCAACAATATGCAGAGTCCGATGCATGTGGTTGTAACTTTCCCCCCCTAGCAAACACAACGCGGGTGAAAGCGTTTCCAACTCGTAAAACGGCCCAAGGCATCCACCCGTTTCATTCGGGCCATCGTTGTAGACATTCACCACATCTCCTCGAAATGGCTCCGCCTGAATCTGCCAGAGATTGTTGCAATAACCGTTTTCGACGCGCTCTGGCAAATTGAACTGGACGATGGTCAACCTTCGCTCCTCTGGCGTCCAACTTCCAAGCATTCCCTTGGCTCGCCCAAAGCCCACTCCGAGCTTGCTCCGGTATCGGCCGTCTCCCTTAAAAAAAGCGATTCCCCGCTCCCGGTCCACGCGCAAGCGACTCGCATCGACCGGACCAAAGTAATCGCTGGTGACCTCAGGCAAACCGGGAGTTAACGGCTCACGCTGAAACGGAAGCAACATCACCGTGCGAGGCGTCGGGCGAAACATTCCCAAGTTCCAAATACAGGGGAGCCCACTCGTTACCTGCCAATCCACACTTCCAGCATTCGTCAGGCAATTTCGGCTCTCATGACCAACCGCCGATACCCCTGGGGGTAACTCACAGTCGACTAATCGCTCAACGGACGCTCGCTCAAGCAATTCAACTTCGCGCTCGAGCCGTAATTGGAACTCTGTCCCAAGATGATTGCGAACCCGGCCCTCGCTCCTCAGCCTGATCATCGTCGCCGTCGCACTAGTGACCTCAAAAGGTTGGCGATCAATCAGAGCGGGACAGCGCCAAGCCGCAAACTCGAACGGCTGGCCAGGTTCAAAGTAAAACGCGAATTGACCTCCCTCGGGCCCGATCCAAAACCGGTCCTCGCCGCCATGCAAATTGGCCTGCTGGTCCACGCGACCACTTGAAATAAACGCTTCATTAATCCAGCCAAATCCAAGACTCCCCGGTCCGCCGACCGTTGAAGTCATCGTCTTGCCTTGCCACTGCGGGGCAACCGCAACTCGCTCGCCCCCACTCCCCTCCAGCAAAACAATTTCCGTATGCCGTCGCAGAAACTCCAGATCGCGATCAAATCCAATGCTATCCACCACCGAATCCCTTTTTTACCTGCGATGATTTTCCTTCAAGCATGCTTCGCCGTTAGCCCCCATAGCCAGAGACGAGGTGCAATTGGGGCGATTCTTCCTGCGCCACTCTCAAGTAGCATTTCATTCAATTGGGTTGGACTGCGTCCTGCTCCGCCTCGCGTTTATTCCAAGATACCTTTCGACCAAAACGATAAAACAGAGCTGGCGTTACCAATTGGTCGAGAATTGTCGAAGCCAACATGCCACCAAAGACGACGACGGCCAACGGATGCAAAATTTCCTTGCCCGGCTCACCCGCGCCAAACAGCAGCGGCAGCAAACCGACAAAGCTGGTCAACGCCGTCATCAGCACTGGTGCCAATCGCTCCAGACTGCCGCGAATGATCATCTCGGGACCAAACTCTTCCCCCTCTTCCTCCATCAAGTGGATGTAATGGGAAATCATCATAATCCCATTGCGACTGACAATGCCAATCAAGGTAATGAATCCAACCCAGTGAGCCACCGAAAGCGTCACCCCTCCAATCCAAAGTCGAGGCCACTCCCAAATCGGCAACCCACGCAGTTCATTCCAATCGGGCGGATTTACCAGCAGCAGAGCAATCACCGAACCAAATGCTGCAAGCGGGATGTTTGCCAGTACCTGCAGTGCCGCGACCCAAGAACGCAAGGCGCGAGTCAAAAGCAAAAAGATGCCAACCACCGATAAGGCTCCCAAGATCGCAAGCCGGTAATTCGCGGCTTGCTGAGCCTCAAATTGCCCGCCCAATTCTATCCGGTAACTGCCGGGCAACTGCAGCAACTGCTCCTCAATCGGCTGCAGTCGCTGTCGAATCTCACCGACCACTCCAGAGAGATCGCGTCCCTCTACGTTACAGGCAACGACAATTCGTCGCTGAACGTTCTCGCGATTAATCGTATTGGGACCACTTGTATCGAGGACCTCGGCGACCGATCCCAGCGCAACGCGCCGACCCGATGGCGTTTCGAGAATTGTCTGATTGATTTGCCCGGGGTCATTCCGAGCCGATTCCTCAAACCAGACGACCAAATCGAAGTAACGTTCCTCTTCCAGAATTTGCGAAACGACTCGGCCGCGATAGGCTGTCTCAAGCAACGAAGCGATGTCTCCTGCCGCCAATCCATACCGCGCCGCCTCCGCCTGCTTGACCCGCAAACGCAGCTGAGAGATTTCAATCTGCGGCTCGATCTGCAGGTCAACCACCCCTGCAACTCCGGCCATCTGGGTCGCGACATCCTGAGCCCGAGCGCGAAGTTCTGTCAGGTCTTCGCCAAAAATTTTGACTGCGATTTGAGCTCGCACGCCGCTCATCACATGGTCCAGTCGATGCGAGATCGGCTGCCCAATGTTGACCTTAGTCCCCGGAATCCTCGTGACCCGGTCGCGTATTTCACTCCAAACGACTTCTCGCGGTCGCCCCACTTCCTCATAACCCCAAACATGGGCAACCGGAATCGCTCGCAAAACTGCCGCTAACCAACCCGGCTTCGGCTGCCGAATCGGCAACAACCGGACTTCAATTTCCGAAGAGTTGACTCCCTCTGCATGCTCATCCAATTCAGCCCGACCAGTGCGCCTCGAGACAGCAATCACCTCGGGCACTTCGAGGAGCAATTGCTCGGCTCGGCCAGCCAATCGCCTGCTCTCCTCCAAACTTGTTCCGGGTTCGGCCTGCAGGTTGACCGTCAATGTCCCTTCATTAAATGGCGGAAGAAATTCGCCACCCATCCAACCAATCGACAGGATCGAAAGCGCACACAACGCGGCGACCAGCAATAAAACTAAACTGGAGCAGCGCAAACTCCAGCCGAGAATCGGACGCACAATTCCTTTCAGCAAGCGGAGCAACCAAGCATCCCCCTTCCGCTCTAGCAACTGCGTCTTTCCCAGCAGCCAATACCCGAGAACTGGAGTAACCGTCAGCGACACCACCAGCGAACAAAGCAGAGAAACGATGTAAGCCAATCCGAGCGGAGCAAACATTCGCCCTTCGAGACCTTCCAAGGCAAAAAGCGGCAACACGACCAGCGTCACAATCAGCGTCGCATAGACGATCGAGTTTCGCACTTCTCGCGAGGCGTCAAAGACGACGTCCAGCGCGGGCCGGGGATGAGCCAACTGCCGGTTTTCCTTCAACCGGCGAAAAATATTCTCAATGTCGACTATCGAGTCGTCGACCAAGTCGCCAATCGCAACGGCTACCCCGCCCATCGTCATCGTGTTGACGGAAACACCCATCCAGCGAAACGTGATCACCGTCAACAGGATTGATAAGGGCATCGCGATCAGCGAGCTGAAACTAGTGCGGAAATTCCACATAAACAGAAATAGGATGACGATTACCCAAATCGCACCATCCCGAATCGCCTCGGCTACATTGTCTACAGCCGACTGAATAAACTCTGCTTGGCGAAAAACGCGCCGCTCCAACTCCACTCCGGCCGGCAATTCGGCCTGTAATGCATCGAGGACCTGGTCGAGTTCTCGATCGAGCTTCAACGTGTCGGCACCGGGCTGCTTCTGGATCGCCAAAATAACCGCGTCGCCACCCTTGATCCCCTCCGCCGACTTGACCCAAACACCTCCATCACCGCGCCTTACGGGACCTCCCAAGCGAATTTCCGCCACATCCTTCAGCAGCACGGGCCGAGGGTCGCGCCAAACGACGACCGTACTGCCAATCTCCTCCAGCGTCTGGCTCTGACCGCTGATTCGAATCAGCGACTCGCGCTCCCCGCGTTCCATGATCCCGCCGCCAGCAATCACATTCGCCTTTTCAGCCGCAGCTACCAGCTCCTGTAAAGTGACTCGTTGGGCAGCCAGTTTCTCCGGCGATGTCATCACCTGATATTGCTTGAGCACGCCACCCATCACCGTGACCTGCGAGATACCCTCGACCGCCAACAGACGGTTGCGAACCGTGAATTCGCCCAGCGTTCGAAGTTCCATCTGCTCCGCCAATCGCGCTGCGGGATCTTCCGCAGGTTTGGTTGCCCGCAGGCCTACGATCATGATCTCACCCATGATCGACGAAATCGGTGCCATCACCGGAGTTACGCCCTCAGGTAAACGCTCCGCAGCTAACTGGAGCTTTTCCGATACGATCTGGCGGTCGCGAAAGATATCAGTTCCCCAATCGAACTCGACCCAGATAATCGAAAGGCCAATCCCCGATGCCGAACGGACTCGCTTCACGCCGGTCGTGCCGTTGAGCAAGTACTCCATCGGGCGAGTTACCAGCACTTCCACTTCCTCGGGCGCCAATCCAGACGCTTCGGTCATGACCGTGACCGTCGGTCGATTCAGGTCGGGAAAAACATCGAGCGGCACCTCGCGCAGCTGCATCACCCCGTAGATGCACGCCAAAATGGCGACCACCAAAATCAAGCCGCGATTTCGGAGTGAAAATCCAATCAGCCAGTCCAGCATCGTCTACCTCACTCCTGCATAAGTGGTCGCTAACTCGCTGACACCCTGGATCGCGACGATCTCGCCCGCCTGCAATCCACCCCGAACTTCCACCCACCGATCATCCGCTCGGCCCACGACGACCATCCGCCGCTCCAGCAAGCCATCCGGCTTTTGCACAAACACGTAATTCCGAATTCCGTCACGCGCCAAAGCACTCCGCGGCACCGCCAAGGTGCTTTCTGAACTGGAAAGCGTCGCCGTCAGTTCTGCGAGCAGGTTACGCTGCAACACAAATCCCTCCGGCTGCTCGAACTCGACCCAGACAGAAAGCGTGCGGTCTTGCTCGCCAATTTGCTGAGCCGAACGCACGATCTGTCCCAGTGCTTGGAACTCGGGGCGACTGACTAACTTCACCCGCGCCGGCAATCCCGTGCCAATTCGCCCCGCTTCCTGCTCCAGCAGAAACCCTTGAGCCCAAACTCGACGGTAATCGCAAACCTCCAGCAGCGATTCGTCCGCCCCGACCCCCTCGCCCAACGTCTTATTGACCCGCACCACACGTCCGGCAATCGGTGATCGAATCGGAATCGAATCGCGAGGCTCACCTCGCCGCAGGACATCCGCCAGCTCCTCGCGACTCATCCCCAACGTGAGTAGTAATCGCTCGGCTGCCGCTCGTTTGTTGCGAGCCGCATTCAAACGCGATTCCCACTCCCAAAGCAGCTTCGCAGCAACCACTTGCGTTTGCCCTCCAGCCTGTAATCGCTGCAGCGTTGCCTCCAACCAGGCAACTTCGCGCTCGGTCTGCAGCAGATCGAGCTGCGGATCAACCGCTTCCATTCCCGCTACCTCGGCCACAATCTGTCCCGCTGCTACCTCCTGCTCACGATCGACAAGCAAGCGATACAGGGTTCCTTTTACCTGAGACGAAACGGTTGCCATTCCACCGGGAGGCAAATCAATCACTCCGTTAAACGTCAGGATCTCCTCGACCGTTTGCCTGCCCGCTGGAGCAGTCTGCAAACCGACATTCCGCATTCCCTCCGGGCTCAAGCGTAGAGAACCAAGGACAAAAAAGGACGACAGCACATGCCCGCCACGGCTGACGACCCTGTCGCCAGGCACCAGCGAGCCAACTTGCACTTGGGCCTGCAGCGCGTCCTCCGCCACAACCACGACATTCTGCCGCCGGTACTCAAATCCCCGTTTGGTTGAAGCCAACTCCACCAGTACGTACCGTTCCGCACCACTTCCCAGCAACGCCCCCGCGGGCAACGTTAATAGCTCCCGGTCGGGCGATACGACAATCCGCGCAGCTCCATGCATCCCCGGGAGAAATTTCCTGCCGACTTCGCCCGCGGGCATTTCAGCCCATACTCTCGCCACATGAGTTCGGGGGTCGATTTCACTGCCAACCACTTCGACGCGCGAACTCAGCTTCAAGCCCGGGTAAGCCGTCAGTTCCAATTCAACCGCCTGCCCAAGCTGTATTTTCGGCAAGTCGTTCTCCAAGACCTCAATCTCGATCCAAAGTTTGGAGAGGTCGTTTACTTCAAAAAGGTGTTCATCGGCAACAACGACCTTTCCCACCGCCAGATCGGAGTGGCTGACCGTCCCAGCCAGCGGCGCGCGAATCGGCAACCTCAATTCACGACTGCTACCTGCAGGCATTGTCAGCAATTCATCAACCCGCGCTGCTACGATGCCCAAGCTTCGCAACTTCAACACGACCGTTTCCAGCGCCAGTCGTTGCTGCTCCAGCTTCGCTGCGATTTCGATAAATTCTCGGCCGTTGACGATTTGCTCCCGCTCCAGTCCCACAAGCAAATCGTACTGCCGCTTGGTCAGCCCCAAATCGTTCGCCGCCGATTGCAGTTGTAAGACAAGCCCTTCGAGATCGGGACTGGCGATTTCCGCGAGCAACTGGCCCGCCTCAACTTGCTCGCCACTCCTTACAAGCAGTTGCGAAATTCGCCCCGGTAAACGCGAGCTAACAAAATGCCGCTGCTGCCAAGGCGTAACGACTCGCGCATAGGCCAGCGTGGTCTGCCGCAACTTGCCCGGCTCGGCTCGAGCCAACTGCAAGGCAAGTGCGGCCTGCGCCTCAGGGCTGAGCGTCACCAAACCTCGCTCCGCATCAACTTCGACTCCCTTGGTCGGCAACGGCGCATGGCCTTCATGCCCCGAGATTACCCGAAGCAAGCCAAAAACCATCAGCAACCAGACCACAAAAAAACAGTGCAGTCGTCTCATAGCCGACACTCCAGCCTCACGCTACCCGCAACTCACAACTCGCAACTCACTCACCCTTCACGTACTCGCCGGGAGCCTTCAGCTTTTCCGGCTCGTTCTTCGCCAACTTGACGAACTCGTCGATGCAAGGCGGACAACAGAACTCATAAACTTTTCCATCAATCACCCAGCTACATTTGGGATTGGCTTTCGTCAATGTGATCGGACAAATCTTGTCGCCCGACTTTGGATTCAAATCATGGGCTGCCTTGAATCCGGCAAACTTCTGCGAGGCTGTCACTTTGCCGTTGGCCTCGATATCGGCCTCTGTGTATTTTCCACCCGGCTTAAGATAGAGTTCCCGCTCGGCTTCGTCCGCGACCTTCACCGGCATCGCAGCAGCATGCTCTTCTTGGAGCGTGGTGAAACCCAAGCGGAAACGCTCACCCCCAATCGCAATGTTCGGAATCGTCACATTGACTGCTTGCCCCACCAAAGGTTGAGGCAGTTGGCCGACAAACAGCGATGTCTTTCCCGACGAATCGCCCGGCTGTGGACTTGCCTTGACAGGCATCGAGACCGAGTCGCCACTCCCCTCGGCTGGCCGCACATAAGCTGTCAACTCTTGGACATCGGTGTAGTGCACTCGCGTCTCATCACTACCGAGCATGTAAAGCCGAAGTTCACCCTCTGCCGTCACGATCGCCTCGACGTGGTAACTATCCCGCCCCAGCGAGACGATTATCCCGCCATGAGCCCCAGGTTTATGCTCATGATCTTCTCCTTTCTCTTCCGCTTTAGTTGCTGGAACACTCGCCGTTTTTTCCGGCTCCTGCTTCACCGGGGAAGGCGGATTCGCGGGCTGCCCACAGCCCGAGAAAAGACAGAACAGACAAACAAGCCCCATCCCTGTTCGATTAATTCGATGCATTGAAAATTCTCCTGACTGAATCATCGCCAATAAAACACTCACCCGAAATTCGTTTCGCGGATTCGTCACAGTGCAATTTGCGTACGAACAGCCCACGAAAAGCTCAGACAGATCAACTCCTGAGCCGCTAAACACAGACCTTCGATTGCCTGAAAAGAAAAACGCTTGCAGACGAGGCCTAAAGAAAATTAGGAGCAAGCCTCTCGGCAGCTGAACGCTGCAGCTACGACTCCACCTTGTCGCTCGAATAGCGGCGAGTCTAGCAGTTGAGAGTTTGATAAGCGCGCAGCAGGGCGCGGCCAAAGAGAGCTCCAACACTCGGATGCTGATCCCAAGAGTTAGAGCGAGAAGAAAAAGTCGGAATCGAATCGCATCCCCAGTTCAGCTCGTCGCTGGGCATATTGAGGGGAGCTTGATCCCCGTTGAATGCGTCCACGAAGCCAGGCAGTCCAGCTCCGACTAGCCAGAACTCGGCTTCACCCCGCTGCTGACAAGGACACTCCGAGTCGGGCGCTCGCCGCTTGGAAGAATCCGAACAGCAGCGGCTCGTTTCCGCTAACTCGCACTGCTTTTGCTCTGCCGCTGCGCGACACCGCGGACAGCTTCCCGCCGTTTCCGCTGACCGAGTCGAATCGATGGCTTCAGTCGCCGACACTCTCTGGGTGCAGTACTCCACCAGCGAGCGAACTCGGCAACAGCAAAACGCTGGTCCCCAAGCCGCACCCAAGGCGAAATAACTCAGTATTAGCACCCGAAAAAACATTGAATACCCGGCAACTAGTTGTGGCTCATTCGCCTGTTTAAGTCGTTACCTCGATCCTAATTCACCGCTCCGGCAAACGCCAACCCCAGTCTGAGCACCAAACCGAAGGAAGACTGCCGGCGTGTGAGTAAGAGCAGGCATTCAGAGACAAAGCCCGAAATGAAAATGCCGCTCACCGGGTCGAGGAATCGAGGGTTCCCTAAAGCCCGTTTTCCTGTTCGGGCTGGGCGACGATCGAAACTTCACCCCGACTGTCGTACTCAATCGTGATCAAATTCGCTCGGCAACAAACCGGACAATCCTCGACGTACTGCTGACAGCTCCCCTCACACGGGTCTAGAGGGATCACAATCTCCTCGCCACAGGCATCGCAGAGATAGGAAGCTTCGTTGCACGCTGGCAGCGATCGCAATCGCCCCTCTTCCTGCATCGCCTCAAGCGCTGCCTCGTCCAACCAGGGCGGAGTTTGGCCCGATCCCAATAACTCAGCTGCCCAAGTCATCACCGCCAGCGAAGACTCGTCCGCCAAGCGATGGTCGCTGCCAACTTCCAGCAGCGCGTCCTCAGGCAATCCGCTCGCGACCAGCAATTCGCTCGAATCCGCAAACGGAATCACCTCATCCGCTCGCGAATGCAGAATCACCGCGTTCGGCTTGAGCGTCTTCGCCGTTCCCCAGTTCTTCCAAGCCGGACAAAGCAACACCAGCGGCGTGTGCCCCGACTTCAGGTTCAAGGCTATCGCTCCGCCACGAGAAGAGCCCACGATCACGTCGGGACGATTGCGATCGTAATTGGCCTGGGCTACCGCTAATGCTTGCTCGAAATGGTCGTCGTCGAGGGCCGGATTGATCACCGTATGCCCCCGCTGAATCAAATGCGTTGGCTTCACACCGCCCGGCACCGAATGCCACCCATGCAGGAACAGAATTTTCAGTGGCATAGGCGATTAACGTTCCAGTTAGTTTTCACAGCTAGCAAGACTCCTCAGCAATCTGCAAGCATTTTTAAAGTTTTAGGTAAAACGAACAAGCTGGGAGCGCTGGGACAGGGAAGTGGCCGAGAGAGACAGGGAATCAACTGCAAAGTAGGAAGATGACGAAAAACAAGCAATGCACGGCTGCAGCCAACACCTCGTGCCTCAGGCACCCCCTAAATGACTCCGCATCGCGCTCCTCTGCACAACCTATTACCGGCCTTTGGCGGATGGTATCAAGCCTTCCTCATCGGTTCGCTGACTGTTTGCGCCCTACCCCTGGCAGCCCAAGACCTGACCACCTCTGCACCGAGAACTCGGCTGGCCAAACAACTTGAATTTCGGCAGCAATCGGAAGTCCTCCCAGAGAAAATTCCCTCGGCTACCGTCGTCGACTCCAGTTCCTCGTTCGCGCGGGTGATCCTTAGCCCTGCCCAAGCCCCGCAGCCAGAAGCCCCTCCTCAAGCCACCACTGACTCGCCCTCCGTCGCCCCGGCAACTCCCCCTCAACCCGCACTCGCCGCCCCGCTTGAGCCACTCCCCAGCGAGCCGTTCAGCTCAACCGCGTTGACTCTGGCTCAACTGGAATCGCTTGCCTTCGCCAACAATCCATCGATCGGTCGCGCCGCCGCTCGCATCGAGGCAGCCCGCGGCAACCACCTCCAAGTCGGGCTTCGTCCCAACCCCATCGTTGGTTACGAAGGCCAACAACTTGGCAGCGGCGGACTGGCCGAGCAACAAGGAATCGGTGTCGGCCAAGAGATTGTTCGCGGCGGCAAGCTTCAGCTCAACCGCGCCGTCGCCTCGCAAGAAGTCCTGCGAGCCGAACAGGAACTGTCGATCGAACAATTGAAGGTACAAACCGACGTGCGAATCGCTTTTTACAATGTCCTGCTCGCACACGAACGCCTTGCGCTGGCTAACAAACTGGTCGAACTGAGTCGACAAGGCTCCACTGCGGTCGAAACGTTGCTGCGGATCAAGGAGGCGAATCGCGCCGACGTTCTCCAAGCGCAACTCGAAGTCGAGAACGCAGGGATCGTTTTGCAGGCAGCGGAAAATCGCCTGCAAGCCGCTTGGAACGAACTCTGCGCAGTCGTTGGCGATCGAAATCTAAGCCAATCCGACTTGGAAGGCGATGCGTTTGCCCCGCCTCAGGAATTCGTCTGGGAACAGATCCTCGATACCCTTCGCGGAGCCAGCCCCGAGGTCGCCGCCGCCCTCGCCGAAGTCTGCCGCGCGCGATTTGCCGTCGAGCGCGCACTTGTCGAACCGATCCCGAACGTCACGATTCAGGGATTAGTCAACGTGATCGACAACGGGATCGGCGGCCAGCCTGACGGTGGACTCGCGGTTTCTATCCCACTACCGGTCAACAACCGCAACCAAGGCGCCATCCGACAAACGCGGAATGAGCTGATCGCCGCCGAGCGAGCTGTCGAACGCTTGGAGCTCGATCTGAAAAACAGACTGGCAACCGTTTACGAGCGATACTCAAACGCCAAGTTCCAAGTTGAACGCTACCGCGCGACGATTCTTCCAGCAGCCAACGAATCGCTCGAAGTCTCCCGCAAACTTTATCAAGCTGGTGAGTCGAATTACCTCGCACTGCTGACCGCGCAGCGATCTTATTTCCAGGTCAACCTCAGCTACCTCGAATCGGTACTGGCCCTGCGAACCTCCGAAAGCGAAATCGACGGCTACCTTCTCAGCGGCAGCCTCTCCGGGAATTAGCCACCGCACCCTCATTACAAAACTCTCCGCCAACAAAAAACTTCGTTCTCCCCCTCGCCCCCTTGGGGGAGAGGGGGCCGGGGGGTGAGGGGGTCAGAAGCTAATTACCCCACAACGCACAACGGCCGCTCTCCCCTCTTCCGCGTTTCACTCTACCGGCAACGCCACCGCAACTCGTGCCGAAAAAACCAACCGCAGATCTCCCCTCCGCGCCAGGGTCTCACCCTGCACGATCGCCGTCCGCGAAACCTTGCCTGAGAAAACTTGCTTGCCGCCCCAATAAACCTCGACAGGTTGGTCCAGGTCGATGAACTCATCGCGCAGCAACAGCCGCACCTCGCGCACCCCCTCGCTCTCCAAATCGATCCTTTGCCTATTGCGCGATGCGCGAATCAACGCTCCACCATCGATCTTCGCGGGGTCGACTTCCAGCCAATAGAACTGGTTCCGCACCACATCATCCTGTTTCCAAACAATTTTTTCCGGCCAAGGATTGCGGCGGAATTTCGCCATCCAAGGCAGGGCCTCGGCATCCTCCAAGTCCATCCAGTGCCCTTTCCCCTCGCGAATGCGCACAAAATTCTCGTAACCATCCGGATCGGACTCTCGCAGCCCCTTCAGCTTTTCGCCCCACTCGCGCCCGATCTCATTCCGGCGGTAAGCCGCATCCTCGGCGCCAACCTGCAAGGCAAACGGCACGTTCCGCAAACCGAGCGGCACCGTTTCATTCGGATGTCCCGCCATCATCGCGGCCGCCGCCCAGCGATCCGCCAGCCGCGGCGCGAGCTGATAGACACCGTCGCCACCTGCCGAGTAACCGAGAATGTAAATCTTGTTGGGATCGACCTGCTCAAAGACGATCAGATTTTCAATCAGCCGATCATAAAACGGATCGATCGTCGCTTGATGCCAGAGGTCCCAAGTGTCAGTCGGTGCACGAGGCGCCAGATAGATGCCTTCTTCAACCTTGTAGAGTCGCTTTTGATTCTCCCACTGCTGATCGTTGACACGCGGCGGAGCGCCGCCTCCACCGTGCATCGAAATGTAGAGACTCCGCCCCGCATCTGGCTTTTCGCCAAACACCTTATAGGCAAACGGCATCTTCTGATCGCCGATCTGCAACACCTTGGCTTTCATTTCCTCAGCGCGCTCCACCCGAATCCGCTGGATATGATCCGCCCAAAGCGCCTCGCGAAGGCGAGCCGCCTCGTCGCGGCTGAGCGGCTCGCGAGCCCAAGCCTGCTCGGACAGCGGCGGCCGCTCGCTGGCCGGCTTGGCAAGCCACTCGCTCCAAGGTCCAGCGCCCAAAACCGCTTTTGCCTCGCTATCCGTTTTCGCTGGCTTGGCTGCCTTCGCTCGCCTCCAAACCCAAGGCGAATTCCCCTCAGCCGCCTCAATTTCGACACTCGCCGGCTCAGCCCCATCGAGAAACTCAACCCGATAACGCTCGCCTGACTTTAGCGGAGCCGAAAGATAATCGTTGGTATCGTAGGCCTCGTCTTTGGTCAGCCCTTCGACCAGCACCTTGCCGCTCGCATCGAGCACGCGAAGCGATGCAGCGATCCGTTCGCCTGTGCTCTCCGAGCGAACCGAGAAACGGCCAGTCAGGTAGCCCTCGGGCAAAGGCGCAGCCAATTTCAAGTACCGCGCGGTCACGTTGATCGCCGGGATCTCTTTGTTGCGGCGATCCCAGACAAGCGGAAAGTGGATCGGTGTCCGCTGAAAGCAAGCCGCATAAATCGCATACCGCGGGTCATCGGCTTTCGCAGTCGATGCCCGATCGACAAACCAGCCTTGATTCAGTGCATCGCCGGTCGGCTCCGCTGCCCCGGTAAACTTCCAGTCGCCATCCCAAATCTCGACCCAGGAGTGATTGCCGCTATCGTCCGACCAAAGCGGCGTGCCAACGAAGCGAGCGGGAATCCCCTGCGAGCGACAAGCGTCGATAAGCAGCACGGACAGCCCGGTGCAAGATGCCAACCCAGAGCCGATCGACTCCAGCGGACTCTGGTCAGCTCGCTTTCGCTGGGTTGAATACTTGACCTTCACTTGCGGGAAGACTTGTTGGTTCAACTTCACCGCCGCAGCGGAAATCGACTCCGCCCCCTGGACGATCGGCCGGAACTGCTCGCTGAATTTTCCGCGCCAGTCATCACGGCGTTCATTGATATTGGCGTAAGGCAGCACGTAGTTCAGAAAGACTTCTTGAGGGATCTGGTCGCGCCAGCGACTTCGCTCATGTCCCAGATGGGCCAGCCGGACGTTTTCCAAAAGGTACTCCGCAGAGAGCGTCTCCAAATCGCGGTCGGGCATGTTAACCAGCAGAAACTCGAGCGATTCGCGCTGGGCCGGAGCGACTTGCCGCAGCGCGGCTTCCCAGCGCCCCCGGGCCTGACCCGCCCGCGTCAAAGCCTCTCCCAGCTTGGCTGCCGTCGATAGTTCCTCGACCTTTCCGTCGCCGGCAACTAGCCAGCGTTTCCCTGCGATCTCACCCGCGGGCATTTCCAGCGTCGCATGGCTCCCGCCTTTGGCAACCCAAAACCAAATCCGTTCGTGCAGCTGCGGGTCCTCGGGCTTCCAGCCAAGCTCGGTCCAATCAAACGCCCAGCGCCCTCGCTTGGCTGCAAAAGCTAGTTGCTGTTGCTGGACCTCTTTCAGTACCGCCGCGACCTCACCACTCAACCCATCGCTCGCCGCACCCAGTCCAGCGCCATCCGATTGAGCATTCACTAGCGAAGCAAATCCGTTGCCCCAACAACTGACGACGAGCAAGAATAAGACCGCTTGCCGAACGAAAGCTACGAAACCAGCCATCCAACCAACCCCTTTAAAGAAACACCGTTGCAAATTTGACATCAGTGTAACGGTTTTCAAGACAGGCGGCCGCCGCGCCGCGGGCGTAGCCGGCAATCACCTGCTGTCCGGCGAGCTGGTCGCGGGACAGGACGGGGAAGTCTGCATTCGACTTCGCCCCGCTCTTGAACCCGGAGGGTTCACAGAAATTAGCCGGGGGTTGAGGAGCGACAGCGACGATACCCCCGGATCCAGAACGAAAGAAAATGCTTTGCATCCCGGAGGGATGCCAGACGAGCGAGCGTCGGTCTCAGAAAAGCGTCCACACAAAATCTGCGAGCACGCTTGCGGAACGTGCCCGATGGAATCGTTGATGCATCCATATCCCAAGCCACCTCATCTGTCATCCCTTCGGGATGAAGAGTCTTCAACGCCGAGATGAGTCGCGAGGGCATTTATGACGCCGAACCTGCCTCCATTTGCTGTCCCATTTCGCTCCACGCCACGCGCCGTCCCAGGGCGTCGTACTCGAACGTAACTTCCTGCGTGGCCGGGCTGCCATTGGTATCGGCCCCCCGCAGGCGATTGTCAAAATCCCAGACCAGCCCCAGCGCCGCCGGGCGGCTGAGCAGGTTCCCCTTGGAGTCGTAACTCAGCGGGCTGGTTGTGCCGCCCGTGGTTAGCCCGGTCAGCTCATGCGCCGCGGCGTGGGTCCGGGTCTGGCTCACTCCGGCATCGCTGTGCGCGGTCCAGTCGCCAGCCCTCTTCAGGGCAGCCCTCTTGATCCTTGCTTTTTGACTCGCCCATCTCAACTGCTTGAATGCTGTCAGAACTTGATCCAAATTGTCTTTGGCGATGGACTTCCCCAAGAGCCAAAAAAAAGAGGTTCAATATGGGTGCAAATAATATGCTTAGCCCAAAAAACCTTTCAAAAAAAGGCGAGTTCTTAGGATTTATAAAATACGAATATACTGCGAATGTGACCACCGCGATGGAATAGATTGCGAAATACTCTCTCGACAAATTGATGGCTTTTTCTACTTTGCGATTACATCCCCACCACATCATGGCGTACATGCCTGCGGCGACAAGAAGGGCAATGAAAATTACTGGCATGCCCCGTCCCTCGCGTCAAGAACTGATGCTGTAAAAATCGTGCCACGAGCCTTTTCCACGCAACAGATCATGGCTAGCCTTCCAAACACGCAACCGACGTTCTTGTTGTATATTGTACCAGTAGGTCCACTCTTGAAAGTGCAGCAAGCACTGCCCGTAAAGTTTATCGGCATGTCGATGTCTCCGTCAGAGCCGACGTCTCCGTCAGAGCACAGGCCACCATACACCCCAAGATTAAACCCGACCAATGCCTGTACAAGCCAATTCAGGTTGTCAGTCTCAACCTTCACACCACCGAGACCTGATGTAAGGCATGCTCCTAGCGCCTGAACGAAGTCGCAGAGTCCAAGTTTGTCACCGCAGCCAAGGCTCCACCTGGCACCGTCTCCAACGAATTTGCCAACTACTCCAGCCAAACATCCAACAGCAAACCCCCACCTATTAGGCAATTTGGTCGCGAGTGCCAAGGTTACCCCGCCAACAATACAGCCTTCCGCCGCTGAACCTGCGGTACGACAACACATCCCGTCATATTTTTCTTGAACGATATCAACAAAAATCGATGCACCAAAGCTTGTCATTCCGCCGATGGCACAACCCCCTCCAATTTCGGCCAAGATCGTTTGGCCAGTAAGGTCAACATTCTTCAATGACAAATACGCTCCATACAGCCCCATGCCATCGACATACCCGAGTGGGCCGACACTGTAATTCTGTCCGGCGATAGTCAGCCCTTCGCTGGCCAGGCGTCCGGCGTGGTCGTAGGCCAGCGTGACCGTATTGGCGTAGCGCCCGCTGAGGGCCGTCAGCATCCGCCCGGCCCGGTCGTAAGTGAACGTGTCGCTGTCGGCCACCGTGCCGCTGGGCGAGTTGGCCCGCGTGCGGTAGGCCCGGCTCAGCAGCTGTCCGGCCAGATTGTAGGTAAACGTGCAGGTATCCCCCTGCTGGTCGGTCTTCATCCGGATTCTCCCGGCCGGGTCGTGACTGAACTGGACGATCCCGTAGCCTGCCGTCCCCACCGCCGCGCCGCTGACGTGGTCCGGATAGGTCTCTTCCCATGAATCTTCCGGAGCGAGCGCGGAAGTAGTAGAGGCGGAGGGTAAGGTTCCATTCTCGTCCGGTGTATGTATAGTGGTTTTGGAAGC
>Ga0169931_10004039_pt1 | contig 23020 bp, 27 predicted proteins | sample Kivu_15m_20L_FD_129675 | JGI IMG/M metagenome (GOLD analysis project Ga0169931, IMG submission 129675) | Freshwater microbial communities from Lake Kivu, Western Province, Rwanda to study Microbial Dark Matter (Phase II) - Kivu_15m_20L... | ecosystem: Environmental > Aquatic > Freshwater > Lake...
CGAAAGCGGGGATCTCGGGACATGGCGGCGGCTTCAGCCATGGCTGCGGGGCGAAGCCATGGTGCCAGTTGCGGCGGCCCCAGGCGCGGGATCGTCCCCAAGGGCACTCAGCTGGCCCACGCCTGCCAGCTGGGGTAGGGGCTGGCCGCTGAGCAGGGAGTCGCTGAGCGCCTGCAGTTCTTCGGCGCTGCGGGCGCCGATGGCCCGGCCCACAGCTACTCCGGTGGCATCAAACAGCTCGAGCTGGGGGATCCCATTGACCTCGTAGCGCTCCAGCTCGGCTTGCCAGCGGGGGTTATCCACATTGAGCAGCACAACGTCGAGTTGGTCGCGGTGCCGGGCTTCGACGGTTTCCATGGCCGGAGCCATGCTGCGACAGGCTTCGCACCAGTCGGCATAGAACTCCACCAGGGTTGGGCGACCATTTTGGAGAGCCACCTGCAGGTCGAGGGACCGGCGGGCCAGGCGCTCAAGGGGGGCTTCCGGGTGGAGGCCACCACGGAACCACAGCAGCCCGGCGGCGAGGAGGGCCGCCAGCAGGACGAGCAGCAGCCTTTCGCCCTGGCCCAGCCCTGGGGTGGAGGGGGGAGTCACCATCTCTTTACTATGCCCGTGCTTGCTAGTGTTTGGAAAAGGCAGTGATGCCTCCAGGTGAAGCGGCGTCTCATCCTTCATTTCCCCCGAGAGGCGGTGCACCAGCCGATCACTTACCGGCTTGCGGTCGATTTCGACATCGCAGCGAAGATTTTGAAGGCCCAGATCGCACCCAACCAGAGCGGCACCATGGTTGTTGAGCTGTCGGGAGATATCGACGAACTGGCCGCGGCCGAGACCTGGCTGGAAAGCCAGGGTGTGAGCCTCAACCGGGCCCCGGCTCAGATCAGTGTCGATTCGCACCGCTGCGTCGACTGCGGCCTGTGCTCGAGTGTCTGCCCCAGCGGGGCCTTGGCTTTGCACCAGCCCACATGGCAGTTGCGGTTCGATGCACAACGCTGCCTGATCTGTGAGCAGTGCATTCCGAGTTGCCCCTTAGACGCAATCTCCCTGGTGCTGGCGCCCCCGTGAAGGCAATGTGGCGCCTGCTGCTGTTGCCCCTGCGGGCACCGATGCTGCCCGTGCTGGCGGTGGTTGCAGTGTACGAAGGGCTCCATTGGAGCCAGCCGCTCGAGGGCGCTGCCCCTGCCGGTATGGGCCAGTTGTCCAGCCTGTTCTGGTCGATCGATTGCCTCCACGCCCTGCTGGTGGTGCTCGTCTGCACCGTGCCGGACCTGCTGCTGCAGCAGATCTCCAGTGTGATGGCGGCAAGTCGGGTGATGAGCCTGGTGATCACCTTGCTGATTGTGACGGTGGGGGGGCTCTACCTGCTGCACCTTCAGGTGCTCTCAAATGTGCTCATCCTGGGAACGACTGTTCTGCTCGCACGGCTGGACCTGGCCAGGGTGCGTGTGTCGCCTCCGCCCCTGCTTCTGGCGCTTGCCCTGGGTGTGCTGGTGCTGGCCGGAGCTTTCCTGGGCCGCTGGCTTGCAAGCGTTTACTGACAGGCTGGCAGGGGCCGCCGCTGGAAGCTCCAGAGATTGCCCAGCACCTTCTTTACGTACAGCCTGGTTTCAGGGTAGGGAATGGCTTCGATCCACAATTCAGGCAGTTGTTGGAGCTGGGGATTCACCCAGCCGGAGACCGCTCCAGGCCCCGCGTTGTAGCTGGCGACCACCAGCACAGGATTGTCCTGCCACTGGCGGCGCAAATTTCTGAGGTAGAGGGCTCCGAGCTCGGCGTTGCGTCCGGGATCGCTGAGGACCTCGGGATGCAAGGCAGCTCCGGCGAGCTCGGCCGCGGTTTCCGGCATCAGTTGCATGAGCCCCACGGCGCCGGCACTGGAGCGCACCCCTGGGCTGAAGCGCGACTCCTGTTTTGCCACTGCCGCCAGCAGGGTTGCCGGTAGGCCGGCCGCGGCCGCAGCCTGCTCCAGCTCCGCAACGAAGCTGGCTGTCTGCAGGTTAGTGGCCAGTAATCGGGACAGGCTGCAGGACTGGTTGGCCGGTAGCCGCAGGCTGGCCTGTTCCAATTGCCCCAGGCCGATCCAGTGGTCGCCCACTGCTCGACGCAGCCGGCCTTCCAAAATCAGCTCACGGGGGGTCCTGGGGGGGGCTGGCCGCTTGGTGCGCCAGTGCTCCCAGGCCTCCAGGGATTGGTCCAGTCGCCAGAGCCGCTCGAGTTCGCGATCGCCGCTGCCGAGTGGCTGCCAGACGGGAGACACCAGGGTTTCGCGTGGGTCCGGATCCAGGCTGAGATCCCCCCGGCCGAGCCGCAGCGCGGCCCGCCAGCCGTAGTAACCCTGGGGATGGTGCTTGAGCAGGTTGCTCCAGGTGGCTCGGGCCTGGCTGAGTTGGCCCTGCTGCCACTGGCTCAAACCCAGCCAGAAAAGCTGGCGGCCCGCAAGTCCCACCGGCAGATGGTGCTTGATCGGGGCACTCAGGAAAACCTGGGCCCCGCTCCACTGACGGGCCATCAGGGCCTGGCGGGCCCTTTGCCATTGCAGTTCCCAGCTGGCCGGATGGTTGGGCCAGCGTTGCAACACGGCCAGCGCGGCGCCGCTATCGGGGCTGTTGAGGGCGAGGCGGGCCTGAACCGGAGCCGTGTTCTGCAAGCTGGCTGGCAGCCTGGTGAGGGCCTGCAGGCTGGAGGCCCCTGGCTGCTCGCTGAGCAGGCTGACGGCCTCCCCGGCCAGGGGTGATTGGGGTCTGGAGCGGGCCAATTCGAGCAGCTGTCCCTGGCCAAGGATCTGCTGGGCGGTGTTGCCGGTGAGGAGACCCTTGGCCAGGGCAAGCCTGGTTTCCGGGCCTGCCGGCTGGCCCTGGAGGCAGGCCACGGCAGCCTCCCCGTCGCCGAGCTGGGCCAGGGCCAGGGCCAACTGGTCGCGTTGCTTGGGGTTGGGTGCGGCCGTTTTGCTCTGGCAGGCCTGGCGGAACTTCGGGCCGGCTCCCGGCCAGCGCAAGCCATAGCGGGCCAGGTGCAGGGCCCCATCGCGCCGGGAGGGGGCCGAGGGGCCTGCCTCCAGGGCCGCTGCCAGGGCGGCCGGGTGGGCGGGGAAGTGCTGCAGCAGCTGCTTGCGCAGTCCGGGCTGGTCGCGCCCCAGGGCATAGAGCCCATCGGCGGTGGCAGGCGTCCGGGGGAAGCGGCGCAGAAGTTGTCGCCACAGCTGCTGTGCCGCCGGTGCGTCGCCTAGGGCTGTGGCTGCCAGGGCATCGCCTTTGAGCGCCAACGCTGCCAGGGGATCCCTACCCCAGCCCTGGCCCAGCAGCAGCCGGCGAGCTCGGGCGGGGTTGGGCTCCTGGCGGGCCAGCAGCAGCAGGCTGGCCTCGCGCCGTCGTTGCGGATCCAGGCTGAGTGCGCGCACCAGCACCAGGCTGCCGGTGGGAGTGGTTGGATCAGCAGCAGGGACCTGACTGAGCAGTGCCCTGGCCCCAACCAGAAGGGTGCCGCTGCCCAGGCAGGTGATGGCCAATAACAGTGGGAGGCGAGCCAGGATCATCAGCAACAGGGATCGGCCATTCTGGGGAGGTCTGTATCCGGTTTGGCCGGTGCGATTCCATCCCCTGCCTCCCTACCTTTCCAGCCTGCCGGGTGCGTCCCAGCGGCTGCGGGCGCTGCGGGTGCTGGCTGGGGCGGGTCTGGTGGTGCTGCTGCGCCCCTGGTGGCCATTGAACTGGCTTCCCGGCTGGCTGGTGGGGCTACTGCTGCTCTGGGCCCTGGGGGAGCTGGTGCGCTGGATCTGGTGGCCCCGTCGCTGGCGCTGATCCACGTAACCTGAGCCCCTCTGCGGCACCTGTCCATGGCCGAGCTGGTTCCCAATCCCGTTGGTCATCCCCTGCGGAATGGCGTTGCCGGTTTCGGCACCGATGGCATCAGGGGCCAGGTCGGTGCCCAGCTGAGCCCAGCCCTGGCCATGCAGGTGGGCTTCTGGTGTGGTCAGGTGCTGCCGCCATCGGGCCCGGTGTTGATCGGGATGGATTCCCGCAGCAGCGGGCCGATGCTCGTGGCAGCACTCACGGCGGGCCTGACATCGGCCGGCCGTGAGGTGTGGACCCTGGGTCTTTGCCCCACGCCTGCAATCCCGGGAGCGATCCGTCGCCTGGGTGCGGCCGGGGGAGTCATGGTTTCGGCCAGCCACAACCCCCCCCACGACAACGGCATCAAGGTGTTTGGTGCCTCCGGTGCCAAGTTGAGTCGCGGCCAGCAACAGGCAATTGAGGCCGGCCTGCAGGGAGTGGGGCCTGCCGGTGGCTTCCGGGGTAACGGGGTCGTGCACGATCGCCAGCAGCTGCTGGCCGATTACCAGCGGGCTCTGGTGGCCAGCGTGCTGGGGCGGCGTCTGGACGGGTGCTCGATCGTGCTCGACCTCTGCTGGGGCGCGGCGACGGCCTGTGGCGAGGCTGTCTTTCGGGCCCTGGGAGCCGAGCTCACGGTGCTCCATGGTGAGCCCGATGGTGAGCGCATCAATGTGGGTTGTGGCAGCACCAACCTGGAGCCCCTGAGGCGGGCCGTGCTCGAGCAGGGCGCCTCGATGGGTTTTGCCTTTGATGGGGATGCCGACAGGATGCTGGCGGTCGATGGTCGGGGCCGGGTGGTTGACGGCGATCAGATTCTCTACCTGTGGGGAACCTCCCTGCTGGCCGAGGGTCAACTGCCGGCGAACCGCATCGTTGCCACCGTAATGTCGAATCTGGGCTTTGAGCGGGCCTGGCAGGCCAAGGGAGGAGTGCTTGAGCGCACCGCTGTAGGTGATCAGTACGTGCACCAGGCGATGGAGCAGATGGGAGCAGGGCTTGGCGGCGAACAGTCAGGCCATATCCTCTCGGCCCGCCACGGCATGAGTGGCGACGGGCTGCTCACAGCCCTGCAGGTGGCCACCCTGCTGCACCGTGCCGGCTTGAGCCTGGCTGGCTGGATGGACAGCAGCTTCAAGCCCTATCCCCAGATCCTGGTGAATGTGACCGTGCCTGATCGGCAGCGGCGCCAGCAGTGGCAGCAGTGTGAACCCCTTCGCCTGGCTGTGGATGCGGCTGAGGCTGCCATGGCTGGTTGCGGCCGGGTGCTGGTGCGCGCCAGCGGCACCGAGCCCCTTTTGCGGGTCATGGTGGAAGCGGAGGATCAGAAGCTGGTGGATCACTGGGCCGTCCAACTGGCCAGGGAGGCCGAGCACCACCTCAACGCTGCCTAGTGGATTCAAATCCCGCTAAGGGTCAAGGCATTGCCGGGCCAGGGCCAGGGCGCCGCTGCAGCTGTCCCCCTCAGCCTGCTCCAGCCTTGCCCCAGGACAGTGGATCCCTACGGCCGCTGCAAACCTTTGGCGCAGCGGCTCCAGGTGCTCCAGCGCCCCGCCCATGGGCCATACGGGTGGGGCCTCCAGCCCCAGCCGCGCTCCGATGGTTGCAACCATGCGTGCCAGGGCTTGGGCGGAGCGCTCCACCACGGCTGCAGCAGCAGGATCGCCCTCGGAGGCGGCAGCCACCACCAGGGGGGCCAGGCGGGCAAAGCCAGCGGGGCCGAAGTCTGGAGCCACCACTCGGGCCTTGATCGTCTGGGGGGCTGTCGGGTCCCGGGGATCCAGGTTCAGTCCTGCCCAGATCCGCGATCTCAGGGGCGAATCACCCTGGCGACCATCAGCCATCTCCAGGGTGAGAGCAAGCCCATCGCGGCCGATGTCCATGGCGGAGCCGGCCCCATCCAGCAGCCAGCCCCAGCCCCCGCAGCGGTGCTCTTCACCGGAGTCGTTGCGGCCGACGGCGATCATGCCGGTGCCGCTGATAACCACGATGCCGGCCTGACGGCTGCCCAGCGCTCCCCGCAGGGCAGTGCGCTCATCTCCAGTCACTAAAACGCCTTTCCGAGGCAGCTCCAGGGCTTCGGCCGCCAGCTGCCGGGCCCGATCCTGAACGGGGGTACCCACTTCAATGCCGCTGGCGCCAATCCCGGCAGCGACCAGGCGGGAGGAACTGATTTGGCAGAGGGCATGCCGCAGGCTCGAGCGCAGGGCGCGGCCAAAGCGCGCGGGGCCGTCCGGCACCTCCAGATGGCATACACCGGGCCCCTTGCCTTCGGCCAGTACGGCGCCGCTGCGGGCATCAGCGAGACGGCAGCGGGTGTGGGTCTGGCCGGCATCAAAGCCGGCGATCAGGGCCTGATCAGGCACGGGCGTGGGCGGCCCCACCCGCCAGCGTGGCCACGCAGAACCAACCGCTCAGCTGCACTTCCGGCCGAAAGAAGATGGTATCGGTGAGGCCCTGTACAGCCAGGCCCGCGATCACGGCGATCACGGCCAGGGCCGGCAGGCTGAAGAAGCCATCTGAATCCCAGAGTCTGGTGGCGGTGCGCAGGCTTGCGCCCACCAGGCCGATGCCGGCGATCAGGCCGGGGATTCCCGCTTCCACCGCCAGCTCCAGCGGGATGGAATAGGCACTGAGGGCATTGAACTTGGGTTGCTGAAAGAGGGGATAGATCTGATTGAAGGCGTCATTTCCCGGGCCTATCCCAAGCCAGGGTCTGGCCTGGATCATGTCCAGGGCGGCCAGCCAGACGTTGATGCGGAAGTTGTTGGAGCTGTCCTGGCGGCCGGCCAGCAGACTCATCACCCGCACTCGCAGGGGCTCCACCTGGGTCACCAGTACCACCAGCAGGGCGGCCCCGCCGAGCAGCAGCACCAGGGGGGCCAGCTTGCGCCACAGCGGAGGCCAGGTGCGGGTGCCGCGGATGGCCAGCAGGAGGATGACCACCCCGGCCTGGGTCACCAGGCCCATCCATGCCCCCCGGCTGTAGGTGAGCACCAGGGCTGCCAGGCCCAGCACCAGTGCCGTCAGAGCAAACAGCCTGCGGGCCAGCCCAGGCCAGCGCAGCAGGCCCACCAGGGCCAGCGGCAGCACGGGCAGGAGATATCCCGCCAGCAGGTTGGGGTTTTCCAGGGTGCTGTAGATGCGCACCGTGCCATCGGCCACAGAATTGGGGTCGGCCCAGCGGGCGAGCTCACCGGTGTCTGCATAGAGCTGGCGGATGCCGATCACGCTGGTGACCAGTTCCCCGGCCAGCAGGGCCGCCACGATCCGGTCCCACCAGATGGGCGCGGTGCTCAGCAGCTGGCGCATCAGGGCATAGACCCCCAGGTAGCTGACCAGTTTCACCAGCCCCTTGGCGGCAGCCAGGGGCACAGGCGAGAACCCCGTGGCGAGCAGGGCCAGGGCCAGGATTCCCAGGATCCAGCGGTCGATCTCTCCCAGGGGGCCCGGGGGTGTGCGCAGGGCAATCAGCAGCCATAGCAGGCCACTGGCAAGAACCAGCAAGCTCAGGCCGCTACGGGTAACCAGGGGCAGACCGGCCATCAGGGCACAGAGGATGAGTCCGGCCACCAGGGTCAGCTGCCGGCCGAGGGGACCGCTGGGTGCATGCTGGAGCGAGCCCTGCCAGCGCAGCAGGAAGGGAATGGTGGGAGCGCTCAAGGGGCGAATGCCGGCATCAGGCCGGATTATCAACCCCTTTGGACAGATCCTCCAGTTGTTCGAGGGGCACAGGGTGACTGTTGTTGCGCCGGTAGAGCACCCGGTACACCGGCAGGCCCCGGGCCATGACATAGGCCTCCCGCTCACTGGGTAAGGGCAGGGGGTTGGTGGCTCGCCACGGCCGCCGATCCTCGCCTGGTCGCTCGAAGCAGCCACAGGCTTCGATCAGCTGCACCATTGGTGTGATCACGTCCAGCACATCACTCTGGATGAAAAGCTCCTTGCCGGGGGCTAGGGCCCCGGCAAGGGCCTGCAGCAGGGCTGGCTGAAGCACCCGCCGCTTGTGGTGCTTCTGCTTGAACCAGGGGTCGGGAAACTGGATCGAAACCCGTTCCAGCAGTCCTGCCGGCAAGCAGCCGAGCCAGTCCTGCAGGCTGATGTTGGCGTTGCAGAAGAGAAAGTGCAGGTTGTCCAGTCCCAGGGCCAGGCGCTCTGTCTCTGCGGCCTCCACCAGCGTCAGTCGGATCTCGACTCCGAGGTGATTGGAGCTTGGTTCCTGCTTGGCCAGGGCCAGCAGGAAGCGCCCCCGGGCACAGCCGATGTCGAGATGGAGGGGCTGCTCGGGCCTGGGGAACAGCTCGGCCGGGGTTGGCAAGGGCCTGGGCTGCTGGAAGAAGCGGCTGAGGGGATTGACGTGCTGGCGCACCTTCAGCCTTCTTGCCGGGGCACGAGAAAAGCGAGGCTGGCGGTGTAGCCGTGCAGATGGGTGCTGCCGGCAACCGGTCCGATCTCGCCATTGCAGAACACCCCGGCAATCGGCACTTGCCGGAAGGCCTCACGGCAGAGATTCACATCGCCATCTGCCGCTCCGTAGAGGCTTTCGCCACGACCAAGGCAGGCAAACAGCAGGGTGGCAAGGGGGTCGGGCGACCGGGTTTGCTGCTGGGCCAGCAGCTGCCTCAGCTCCTGGCGGGAGGCCGCCGCATCACGCAGCTGGAACTGCACCTGTTGGCCCACCCGCATCCGCTCCGCCACGGCCACGGCTCCGTTGCGCGGGTCCACGCCGATCAGGTTGCGCACCAGGAAGGCGCCTGGCTTGGAGGGCGCCGCGCTGTCCAGGTTGAAGTTGCTGCGCCCCACCCCAAGAAACAGGGAGTGCTTCACCAGCTCCCGCTCCTGGGGGCTGAGATCTGTAAGGATCGCCTGCAGGGCTGCCACCGGGCTGCTGCGCTCCTGGCCCTGGCTCACTTCCAGCACCACATTGCGCTGGGCCTGTTCGATGTCAAAGACCGGTCCGATGGGCCGGCAGCCCTGGGCCACGACCGGGTCCAGCTGCCAGCTGCCGCCGATCATGCAGCCGACCGCCCCCCGGGCGACCTGGTTGCCGAACAGCAAGGAGCCGTGGGCAGCGCTGTGCTGCCCGGCTATGCCGCCCAGCTTCACCGCCTCGGGGCAGGCGTAATCGAGGCCGCTGATCAGGTCGTTGATGCGGGTGCAGCTCGGATCCACCAGCAGCAGCATCGAGGGGCTGGGTGAGCCGCTGGTCGTCTCTGGGGCGTTGAGCAGCTCACGCCAGGGCTCGGCCGGGCCATCGAGGTCGGGCAGGGTCGCGGTGTCGATGGCAAAGGGCTGGAGTTGGGCGCCGGGCAGGCGCAGCAGGGTGACGCTCAGGGCGGGCTTGTTTTCCAGCTCATGGGCGGCACCGCTGGCATCGGTGCCCACAACGCCACCGCCCAGGCAGCCGATCCAGTGGCTGGCCCGCAGTTTTTCCTGCAGCAGCGGCAGCAGCCTGGGCAGGTCACTGGCGTAGCTGGCGGCGGCAAAGACCAGGGCCAGGTCTGCCGGACCGGCACCGTGCAGCTGGCGGAAAATCGTCTCCACCGAGGCCTGGAGGGAGGTTTCTGAGGCCAGGGAGGTACGGCACCAGGCCCGGCCCCGGTTGGATCCGATGCGCTGGGAGAGCCAGCTGGGAAGGGAAAAGGCGGCCATAGGACGGACCTTATCGTCTGCCGGGGGACGCGGATAATGGCGTCTTACCGAACTAACAGTGTGTTCGCAGCCCTGCCAGAACCGCTTTATCGCTCGTTGGTTTGGCTCGACGTCCGAGTGGCCGTGATGTTCAGCATCGGTCTGCCCCTGGTGCTGCTGATCTGGGCAGCTCTGCGGCGGGAGGGGGCCCTGGTGCGGCTGCTGGGCCTCTACTGGAAGGTTGCCAGTCTGTTGCTGCTCGTCACCCTTCTGCTCACAGACCGCCGTCCCCTTGGTTTTCCGCTGGCGGTGCTGGCTCAGTTGCTGGTGGTGGCAAGTGTCTGGTTCTGGGTGGATCTGAACGAGGAACTGGCAGACATGCCTCCCTGGCGAGCCCTGCCTCTCACCTTGCGCATCTGGCGCTGGAGCCTGACGGTATGGGGCTTGCTGGGGGCAGCTCTCAGCTCAACTGCCCTGGGCTGTATGGCCAGCGCCAGCCTGGATCGACCTGCCTGTTCAGTCTGGATCCAGCCGCCACTTGGGCTCCATCAGCTGCTGGTGGGGGTCTTCTCCTTTGTGTTCGGAGCCGCCTGGACCCCAGGTGTGGCAGCTTTCATCGGGTATGTGGGATTGGTGGCCTATGGCGTCGGCCTGCTGCAGTGGCTGCTGGTGCGGCTGCCCAAGCAGGGCCGGCTGGCGGGGGAGTTCTGATGGCTCAGGAAGCCCAGGCTCTGATTGCCGCGCTGGAGCAGATCAGCCGCGAGCGGCCTGATCGGGTGCTGCGCCTGCACGGTGCCTGCGATTCTGGGGACTCTTCTGCCGAGCCTTACGAGCTGCTGATCTTTCGCGGTTTCTCCAGCAGCACCACCCATCCGACAGGTTTCGATCCCGATCAGCCATCGCTGCCCGAGGGGGTGGTGCTGCACACGGCCGAGTTGCTCTCTGGCCCGCTCGACCCAGCGGCCGAGCAGGTTTTGGCGGCTGGTAACAACCCCCAGGCCTATCTGCAGCCCTCAGCCTGGCTCTGATCCCACCTGTGAGCATCCCTTGAATCCGGCCAGAAAGCGGCGCCAGTGTGGGCAGATCGCTTCGATGGCCTGTCCCCCGCCGGGTAGCTGGGTCTCGCAGGCCACTTCGAAATCGGCGAAGTCGAAGCCCGGTGCCACGGTGCAACTGAGCAGGGACCAGGCGCTGCCGGGCGCCGGGGTGGCGGCAAACCAGCTGCCGGCCGGCACAACGTGTTGGGGCCTCTCGCCCGCCGTCAGATCCAGCCCAAGCCGCCATTGCTGTGCATTGCCATCGGGATTGATCGCATAGAGCAGCAAGGAGCCGCCGTCGTGGTGATGCCAGGCCTCATCGGAGCGGAGCCGGTGCCAGCACGACCATTCCCCTGCCCGCAGCAGGTAGTGAATGGCGGTGCTGGCTGAGCGCGGACCCCAGGGGGTCTGCAGCATGAGGCTGGACCGGTAGGTCTCGCGGAAATGGCCGCCTTCGGGGTGGGGCAGCAGCTGCAGCTGCTGGATCAGTTCAGCGGCGCTGACGGGGTGGGCCATGGGCGGAAGGAAGGCGACGGCTCTGCGCTGCGGGCTGGGGTTGATCAGGCCTCCATTACGGCCACGCAGCGGCCGCAGAGGGTGGGGTGGCTGGGGTGTCGACCGACGTCGGTTTCGTGATGCCAGCAACGCTCGCATTTCTGGCCGGGGGCCCGGGCCACCCGTACCGTCACCCCGTCGGCTTTCGCCTCCACCAGCACGGTCTCTGGGGCCTGGCCGCCGATTTGCAGAGCCGACACCAGCAGCCAGTCGGTGAGTCTGTCAACACTTGGGTGAGCGGAGCCTGCCAGCCAGGCCAGGGCCTCTGCAAGCACCTTCGTGCTGGTCTCTTCCGCCAGGGAGATGTGTACCTGGGCCTCAAGCGAGGCGCCGATGCCCTGCACCCGGCCTTCGCTGCTGCCCCTGTCTCCCTGCTTGCGGCAGCTCTCGAGCTGGCGATTGACCAGGGCCCTCAGCTCGAGAATGGCCGTCATCGGTTGCTCCAGCTCCGGCCGGCGCCAGTCGCAGGGAGCGGTGGGCCAGCCCCGCTCGAACACCGAGGCTTCTGCCACCGGGTAGGGGAGGTTCTGCCAGATGTCCTCGGCCATGTGGCAGAGCACCGGTGCGATCAGACCGGCCAGCCGCTCCACCACCAGGGCCAGCACGGTCTGGCAGCTGCGGCGGCGGAAGTCGTCCGCCCCGCTCACGTAGAGGCGATCCTTGGCGATGTCGAGGTAGACGTTGGAGAGATCCACCACGCAGAAGTTCTGCAGGGCCTGGAAGAAGCGGTAGAACTCGAAGCGCTCGAACGCTCCGGTCACGCTGTCGATCAGGGCCGCGGTGCGCTGCAGTATCCACCGATCCAGCAGGGGCAGTTCGGCGTAGGCCACGGCATCGCCACCTTCGCTGCCCGGCCGCGGGTCGAAGTCGTGCAGGTTGCCAAGCAGGTAGCGGGCCGTGTTGCGCACCTTGCGATACACATCCGCCAGCTGTTTGACGATCCCTGGGCCCAGGGGCACATCGGCGGTGTAATCCACCGAGCTCACCCACAGGCGCAGCACATCGGCGCCATAGGCGGGGTCCTGCTTCTCGTTCTTGCCGCCCTCCACCAGAACGGCTGGATCCACCACGTTGCCAAGGGATTTACTCATCTTGCGGCCCTTCTCGTCGAGGGTGAAGCCATGGGTGAGCACCCGCCTGTAGGGAGCGTGACCGTTGACGGCCACCGAGGTGAGCAGGCTGCTCTGGAACCAGCCCCGGTGCTGGTCGCTGCCCTCCAGATACAGATCGGCCGGGTAGCCCAGGCCCCTCTGCTGCAGCACTCCGGCCCAGGAGGAGCCGGAGTCGAACCACACATCCATGGTGTCGGTGCCCTTGCGCCATTGCGCCGCCTCGGCGGCAAACTCCGCTGGCAGCAGGCCCGCCTCCTCGCGCTCCCACCACACGTCGGCGCCGTGCTCGGCGATCAGGCCCTGAATGTGGCTGAGGGTCGCCTCGTTGAGCAGCACCTCGCCGGTTTCGCGGTGGTAGAAGACGGGAATCGGCACGCCCCAGCTGCGTTGGCGGCTGATGCACCAGTCGCCCCGCTCGCCCACCATCGCCTCGATGCGGTTGCGGCCGCTAGCCGGCAGCCACTCCACCGCCGCGATCGCCGCCAGGGCAGCGGCGCGGAAGCCCTCCACCGAGGCAAACCACTGCTCGGTGGCGCGGAAGATCGTGGGCTTCTTGGTGCGCCAGTCGTAGGGGTAGCGGTGCTCATAAGGCTCCTGCAGCAGCAGGGCGCCGGCCTCCTTCAAGGCTTCGATTACCGCCTTATTGGCATCTTTGAGCACGTTGGTGCCGGCAAACGGGCCGGCTTCAGCGGTGAGAGTGCCGGCCTCATCCACCGGGCAGAGCACCGGCAGCCCATATTTTCTGCCGGTGTTGAAGTCGTCCACGCCATGGCCGGGGGCGGTGTGCACCAGGCCCGTGCCGGCTTCGGTGGTGATGTAGTCGCCCCCCATCACCACCGCACTGGTGCGATCCAGCAGGGGATGGCGGTAAAGGATGCCTTCGAGCTCGGCGCCCTCAAGACGGCATACCGGAGTCAGCTCAAGGCCCAGCTTGACCGCTAAGGATTCACTCAGTTCGCTGGCCACCAGCAGGTGGCGATCACCGCTGCGGCAGATGGCGTATTCGAGGTGGGGGTTCACCGCCACCGCCAGGTTGGCTGGCAGGGTCCAGGGGGTGGTGGTCCAGATCGCCACCGCCAGGTTGGCGGGTGCCCCGCCCAGCTTGCTGGAGAGGGACTCGCCCAGCTCCACCACCGGGAAGGCCACATACACGCTGGGCGAGGTGTGGCCATCGGGGTATTCGAGCTCCGCTTCGGCCAGGGCGGTGCGGGAGCTGGGGCTCCAGTGCACGGGCTTGAGGCCCCGGTAGATGTGGCCGGCCAGCACCATGGCGCCGAACACGCCGATCTGGGCGGCCTCGTAGTCCTTCTGCAGGGTGAGATAGGGGGCCTCCCAGTCGGCCCAGATGCCCCAGCGGCGGAAGCCGGCCTCCTGGCCCTCCACCTGCTCGAGCGCATAGGTGTGGGCCTTGCTGCGCAGGCTGAGGGGGGTGAGTTCGGAGCGCTCGCTGCTGCCCAGCCCCTGCAGCACCTTCAGCTCGATCGGCAGGCCGTGGCAGTCCCAGCCGGGCACAAACCGCGCCTTTCTGCCCTGCAGCAGGGCTGTTTTGTTGATGATGTCCTTGAGGATCTTGTTGAGGGCGTGGCCCACATGCAGGGCCCCGTTGGCGTATGGGGGGCCGTCGTGCAGGGTGAAGGGCTCGCCTGGGTTCTGCTGGCTGAGCCGTTCGTAGAGGCGCTGCCCGGCCCAGAATGCCTGAATCTCGGGTTCGCGCTGGCGGGCGTTCGCCCGCATCGCGAAGGGCGTCTGCAGCAGGTTGAGGGTGTCTTTGTAGCTGGTGGCGGGCGCAGGGCTGGCGGTCACGGCGCCTGGAGCAGCAAGGGCTGATTATCCCGCCTGGCTGCTGGGGGCCTGGGATTCGCTGGGGCTGGCCGGGTTTTCTGGGGTTTCGGCTTCGATCAGGGCATCGATCTCGGCAAAGGAGTGCACCACCGCGGGGTTGTCTGTTGCGCCGATGCCGCCAGCAGGGTCCTGGCGCACCTCGTCCTGGCGCACCCAGAGCTTGCCCCTGGATTTTGGTTGGCGCCGCTGCGCCAGCCACTGGCCCAGGCTCCCGCCCACTGTTGTCATCAGGGCAAGCAGCTGGGCAAGGGCAGCTGCCGCCTGCTCGAGGCTGGTCTGCCAGCGTTCGGCAGACCAGAGCCGTTGCTGTTCCTCCGGGCTGAGTTGCCGCCAGCGCCCCTGGGAAACCTCCCCCGCCAGCCGGCCGATCAATAGGCCGCCGCAGAGCACGCCCAGCATGGGCGCTCCGGTGAGCCGCTCCGCACAGGTCACCAGCACCAAACCCAACAGCAGTACGACGGCGCCCCAGGCTGAATCCCCGGGCCGGCTGAGTTCGCTGGCCAGTAGGGGTAGCAGCAGGATGGCGAGGCCCAGCAGCAGCGCCAGGAGTCCGCCCAGGGTGGCGAGCATGGCCAGGGGGAATGGGGTGCCTCCATTGTGGATGGATGGGCTGGGCTTTCCCTACAGTCGGTGGGCGCCCACCTGGCGGAATTGGTAGACGCGCTGGTTTTAGGTACCAGTGGCCTTGGTCGTGGGGGTTCAAGTCCCCCGGTGGGCATGGTTGGTTGCTTAGGTTGCCCTGAACAGATGATTAGGGCACGCTTCAGCTGCGATGACACAGGTTTTGGCTGCTGCCCCCATCACCGTTGCCGCTGCAGGTGCCAGAGCTGGTGCCACCCAAGCGCCATCAACCCTGGTGCCCAGAGAATTCCTCGATCCTCCGGCGCCGTGGAATCCCACGCTGGGGTTGTTTCTGGCGGGCTACGCCCTGGCGGGTTTGACGATCTGGGGTTGGTTCGGTGGGGGCTGGCCCCTGCCGCTGCTTCTGGCGACTGGTTTTCTTGCTCTCCACCTCGAGGGCACGGTGATCCATGACGCCTGCCACAACGCCGCCCACCCCAGTCGCTTCTGGAATGCGGTGATGGGTCACGGAGCTGCCCTGCTGCTGGGCTTCAGCTTCCCGGTTTTCACCAGGGTGCACCTGCAGCACCACGCCCACGTCAACGATCCCAAGAATGATCCAGACCACATCGTCAGCACCTTTGGACCCCTGTGGCTGATCGCGCCACGCTTTTTTTACCACGAGCTGTTTTTCTTCCGCCGACGTCTATGGCGACGCTACGAATTGCTGGAGTGGGGAATAGCCAGAGGAATATTTGCCGGGATTGTAATTGCAGCAGCCAAGTTTGGCTTTCTGCCTTTCATATTCAACTGTTGGTTCGCACCAGCCCTGATGGTGGGTGTCACTTTGGGGCTCTTCTTTGACTACCTTCCCCATCGTCCCTTTCAGTCGCGAAACCGCTGGCACAACGCCAGAGTTTATCATGGTCGGTTGATGAACTGGCTGATCATGGGCCAGAACTATCACCTGATCCATCATCTCTGGCCATCCATCCCCTGGTTTGAATATCAGAGTGCCTATCTGGCAACCAAGCCGATTCTTGATGCCAAAGGATCGCCTCAGCGGCTCGGATTATTTGAAACACGAAGCGATAGTCTCAATTTCCTCTATGACATATTCCTGGGTGTGCGCAGTCACAGAAAGAAGCGCAGCAAGTTGCGGCCGCTGGCGGCCCTGATGCCCACCAGGCATGCCCGTCGCAGGGTGCTTGAACTCCTGCATCGCACGGCAGTGTCTCCGGTGCGCTGACGCCGCTCAATCCACCAGGATTTTGGGCACCCGGAAGAAGTCTCCCTCCCGCTGGGGAGCCTGATCGAGCAACTCCTCCCGCACCCTTGTCTGGGTCACCACATCTGGTCGGGCCACGTTCACCACCTCCACGGCCCTGGTGGTGGGAGGAATTCCCTCCGTATCCACCGCTTCCAGCTGGGTCATGTATTCCAGAATTCGCTCGAGCTGGTCGGTGTAGGTGGCTATCTTCTCCTCCGGCAGGGCGAGGCGGGCCAACTCAGCCACCTTGGCCACATCCTCGGCGGTGATCCTGCTCATCAGTTCATGCAAGCGGATCCGACGCTAGCGCTCAGGCCAGGAACCTCTCCAGGTCCGCCGTCAGGGCCGTGGCCGCCAGATCGAGAAAACGCTCACCGTGGCTGGCCTCGGCCAGGAAGGGATCGGAGCCCATGCGGCCATCCGGATGGCGGCTGCGGAAATCCTCAGGGCCGTGGATCGGTCCGGCTGGAGCCGATTCCGGCAGGGGGCGCTGTTTGGCCTGAAGACTTGGCTCCAGATGCAGGGTAAGGGCGATCTCGCTCGGGGTGGCGTGCTGGCCTTCACGCTCACCGTAGAGACTGCGGGCCTCCTGCAGCACTGGCCCGGCCATGAACCAGTTGGCCAGCTTGCAGCGCAGCTGGGGGGCATTAGGCAGGCCCCGGTCGGCGGCGGTGGCGTAGGCCTGGGCAAAGGCTGCCTTGCTGGTGGCGATATTGCCGCCGTGGCCATTGATGACGAAGATGCGCTCAAAGCCGTGGCGCGCCAGAGACAGCACCACGTCGTGCAGCACGGCCAGCAGGGTGGAGGGCTGCAGGCTGATCGTGCCGGCGAAACCCAGGTGGTGCTCGGCCATGCCGAAGGCCTGGGCGGGCGTCACCAGCACGCCGCTGCGCCGGCCCACCTCGAGGGCCACGGCTTCGGCGGTGAGCGCATCGGTACCGATCGCGCCGGTGGGGCCATGCTGTTCGGTGGAGCCCAGGGGCACGATCACCCCCTTATTCTGGGCCAGATAGGCCTCCACTTCAGGCCAGCTGCGTAGCTGCAGGCGGATGGCATCGGTGGAGCGGGGTGGCTGGTGGTTGGAATGGGTCATGGTGAACAGCGATGGGCCCGCTTTGCCTGCCTAGGATGCTGCAGCAGGGTTCTGGCCCCATGCTGCGTCCCATGCTGCACCGCAAGCTCTATCAGTTCTGCAGCGAACAGCGGCCCGTCTGGGTTTTTCTGCGCGACCAGCAGCGCTGGATCGAGGAAGCCACCGTGGTGGAGATCGAGGGGGACCTCGTAACCCTGCGATACCACGCTGAGGACGACGATGAAACCCACAGCTGGGAGGAGAGTGTGAGGCTCGATTCGATCGGGGCCGTAAGCACCCGGCTGGCCTACGTCTGCCGCAGCGGCAGCTCCGACGATGTGATCACCTCTGAAGACTGCCCCGAGGCCGAGCGGCTCAGCAACCCCTAGTGGGCTGTGCCGTTTCCGTCGTACTGGTCGGTGTCGTAGTAACCGCCCCTGGTGCCAAAGAAGAGGGTTGCCAGTATGAACAGGCCGCTGCCGAAGATCAGCACGGTGGCGAGGGTGAAGCCTGAGGAGTTCATGGCAGGTTGGGAGCTTGAGGCGTCACAGCCAAGTCTGCTGGCTGACGCCGCCGCTGACGAGCTGGAGACTGCCCATGTGGGGAATCCGATGCCAAAACCCGTTTCCCGGCTCTGCGGTGCTGCACTTTGAGATCCCCCCGGAAATACAGGAAACTGAGCGGTTGTGGTTGGTTGCGGTGAGCATCGAGCGGGTCAGGGGCCAAAGGATCACCGCAACGCTTTGATGAATGGCCACTCCCATAGCCACCACGACCACCCAGCCCCTCCCCCACTCCTTCTTCTGCCGCCCCGCCGAGGTCGTCGCCCCCGAGCTGGTCGGCTGCCTGCTGGTGAAACGCCAAGCCAATGGCGAGCTGCTGTGGGGTGTGATTGTGGAAACGGAGGCGTATTCCCAGGAGGAGCCCGCCTGCCACGGTTACCGCCGCCGCTCCCCCAGCAACGAAACCCTGTTTGGGGAGCCTGGGCGTTTTTATGTGTATGTGAGCTATGGCATGCACCACTGCGTGAATGTGGTGACGGATCGGGCCGACTGGGCCAATGGGGTGCTGCTGCGGGCGGTGGCTCTTCCCGGTGAGCCGGAACGTCTGGCGGCCGGGCCGGCGCTGCTGGCCCGGTGCTTCGGCATCGATCGCAGCCACAACGGCCAGCCGGTGCATCCCGATCAGGGGCTGTGGATCGCGTCACGGCCTCCGGGGTGGGCCGCTCTGGGGCCGACCGATCTGGTTCAGACCGGTCGTATCGGCATCAACCAGGGCCAGGATCTCCCCTGGCGCTGGTATTTGCGGGCCAGCCGCAGCGTCAGCAAGCGGGCCAAGGGGGATCGGCCGCCCCCTACGGTGGCTGGGTGAGCCGCCGCACCCCTTGAGCAGCTGGAGCCACCGTCACGTTCTCGATCTGGCGGCCTTCTCCCTTGAGGACTACGCCACCGTGCTCACCCTGGCCCAGCGCTTTCGCGCCCTGCCGGTGGCCGGTGCCCGCAAGTTGCCCGCCCTGCAGGGGCGGCTGATGACGAGCCTGTTCTTTGAGCCCAGCACCCGCACTCGCAGCAGCTTTGAGCTGGCGGCCCGGCGACTCTCGGCCGATGTACAGAGCTTCTCGCCCTCCACCAGCTCGCTGAGCAAGGGCGAGGGCCTGCTGGATACGGCTCGCACCTATGTGGCCATGGGAGCCAACGTGCTGGTGGTGCGGCATCGCTGTGCCGGGGTGCCCCAGAGCCTGGCGGTCGATCTGGATCGGGCCGGAGAGCGGGTAGCGGTGCTCAATGCCGGGGATGGTCTGCACAGTCACCCCAGCCAAGGGTTGCTGGATCTGTTCACCCTGGCGCGCCACTTCGCCCCTGAAGCCCCCACGCCGCAAGCTCTGCGGGGCAGACGCATTGTGATCGTGGGCGATGTGCTCCACTCCCGCGTGGCCCGCTCCAACCTCTGGGCCCTCACCGCCTGTGGTGCCGAGGTGGTGCTCTGCGGTCCGCCCACCCTGCTGCCGGATGCCTTTGCCGATTTTGTCGCCGCGCCCCCGCCTGGCCAGGCGGCCGATCCGGTGGTGGCGCGGGGCCCGGTGCGGATTGAGCGCAGCCTGGATGGGGCCCTCCCCGGTGCAGACGCCGTGATGACCCTGCGACTGCAGCAGGAGCGCATGCACCAGCATCTGCTCTCGAGCCTTGACAGCTATCACCGGCACTACGGCATCACAGCTGAGCGCCTTGGCCTCTGCGGCCGGCCCGTCCCCGTTCTCCATCCAGGGCCGGTGAACCGGGGCGTGGAACTGGCCGGCGAGGTGCTCGATGATCCCCAGGTGGCCCTGGTGGAGGAGCAGGTGCGCAACGGCATCCCGATTCGCATGGCCCTGCTCTATCTGCTTGCGGCGGCGGAGCCTTTGGTTTCCAGCCAACCCGATCAGAGCAGCTTGAAGCCGTCCAGCAGCAGGCCGTAGAGCAGCCCGATGCGGGCCATATCGATCAGCTGCAGGGCCAGGTCGTCGCCCCTGCGTCGGATCAGGGCCCCTCTGGCCCGGATGGCCAGCTCCATGGCGGCCACGCAGATCAGGGCCCCCAGGGGATCCAACTGGGAAAGGGCACCTGTGATCGATCCCACCACGCCCCCGATGCTGAAGCTCACCAGCAGCACGATCATCAGCAGCGAAATCCGCCGCCAGGGATTGGCCGCCCAGCGTTCCAGGCCATTGCTGGCCTGGGCCACCCGTTCCTGGAAGCGGGTTTGCTGGTAGGGCCGCTGGGGGGGTCTGGCGATCACGGCTGAACCTGTATCAGCTCAACTTGCATCAGCTGAGCATGCACCAGAGGAGAGCTCAGGCAAATAGGGTGGCAGGGAAGCGAACGGCGGTGATCCCCATCACCCGGCCCGAACCCTGCCACACCATATCTACACCATCTCTGGCGCTTGGAGAGTCGTTTGGCACTACCTATAGGGGAATCCAATAAAAAAGCCCGTGGCCAAGGCCCGGGCCGGGTGATGGGGACTAGGGAACCAAAGCGGTTGGATCGGGGCTGTTCAATCAGCTGCAGACGTTTGTCGGAGCGTCCTCCGGGGGCCTTGACGAGCGAAGGCTCAGTTGTCGCCGTCTTTTTTGCGGGAGGATTTGCCTTCGAGCAGCTCCAGCAGGGCTTCCATCTGGGCCATGACGCCCCGCACCTCGCCAGCTTCCGGCAGCAGGCCGTCATCCATCACTCCCTGGTGCATCTCGCGGAGTTCCTGGCGGATGTACCGCAGGTGGCTGACAACCTGTTCGCGCTTCGACTGCGACATCGATGGCCGTTGACTAATGCACCCTTTTAACCCATCGCCTGCTCAGATCTGTCCAAACTGAGCCTTGGCCTGCTCAAAGCGGTGCTTGTTGATAGAAGTGGAGAATAGGGGACTCGAACCCCTGACCTCTGCGGTGCGATCGCAGCGCTCTACCAACTGAGCTAATTCCCCCGATTCCGGCTCGCCGGAGCCTCCCGCAACCATTATCTCCGCCATCGCCCTTCATGAACGCGTCGATCACCCCGGAACGGCTCGCTGCCTTTGATGAAGCCTCAGTGGCGGAGCTGGCCCGGAGACTGGAGGAAGATGACTATCCCAACGCTTTCGACGGCTTGGATGACTGGCACCTGATGCGTGCACTGGCCATTCACAACCCCGAACTGGCTCGTCCCTACGTGCATCTGGTGGACCAGGAACCCTTTGATGACGACTGAGCCAGCCCCGTCAGATCCCCTGGCTGGCCGCCGCATCCTCGTAGGTATCAGCGGCAGCATCGCCGCGGTCAAGATGCCCCTTGTGGTGAGTGCCCTGGTCCAGCGCGGCGCCCAGGTGCGTTGCCTGCTCACCCCGTCGGCGGCCCAGCTGGTGAGCCCGCTGGCCCTGGCCAGCCTCAGCCGTCAACCTGCCCATCTCGATGCTGATCAGTGGAGTCACCGCGCCTGCCGTCCCCTCCATGTGGAGCTGGCCGAGTGGGCCGAGCTGGTACTGGTGGCGCCCTTGAGCGCCACCAGTCTGGGCCGCTGGGTGCATGGCCTCGCCGACACCCTGCTGGCCAGCACCCTTCTGGCCACCGAAGCGCCGGTGCTGGCGGCGGCAGCCATGAATACGGCGATGTGGGCGGCTCCGGCCGTGCGCCGCAACTGGGAGCTGCTGGGCAGTTTTGAACGGGTGTTGCCCCTGGGTCCAGCGGCGGGGTTGTTGGCCTGTGACCGCCGGGGGGATGGCCGCATGGCCGAACCGCTGCAGTTGCTGCTGGCCCTGGAATGCCTGCAGCTCTGGGGTTGGCAGCGCGATTGGTCTGGCCGGCGGCTGCTGGTGACGGCGGGCCCTACCCGCGAACCCCTCGACCCGGCCCGCTGCATCACCAACCCCAGCAGTGGGCGCATGGGGGTGCTGCTGGCCCAGGCGGCGCGGCTGCGGGGGGCCGAGGTGACCCTGGTGCATGGGCCCCTGGCCCTGGATCCCCAGCTTCTCGATGGCCTGGTTTGCGAGTCCGTGCAGACGGCGGCCCAGATGGAGCAGGCCCTGCTGCGGCTCCAACCCGGCTTCGATGCAATCGCCATGGCGGCGGCCGTGGCCGATCACCGCCGCCAGCAGCCGCTTGCCCACAAACTCGGCAAGGACGACCTGGCGGCCCAGCTCACCACCGGTTGGCAGGCCGTGCCGGATCTGCTGGCGGGGCTGGTGGCTAGAAGGACTGCTGGCCAGAGGATCCTGGGCTTTGCGGCCCAGTCGGGTGAATTGCTGCCTGCCGCCAGGGCCAAATGGGCCCGCAAGGGCTGTGACCTGCTCTTTGTCAATCCGATCGATCAAGGGGCAGCCGGTTTCGGCGTGGATACCAACCAGGGCTGGCTGCTCGGTGGAGCAGGTGGGGAGCGCCAGCTCCTGAGCGCATCCAAGCTGGCGATTGCCCAGCAGTTGCTCACTGCCCTGCGTCCTCAGCTACCAGGGGGGGCAGGGGGGGCCAGCTGATCCAGAAAGCTGCGCAGCTGGGGGCGGGGGATGTAGGGCCAGCCGCCGCTGCGCTCCATGTTCTCCAGCAGCCTGAAGAGCTGGCTGCGCTCGCTGGGCAGGCAGCTGCGGAAGGCCCCGTCCTGAACCGATCGGTGCAGCTGCTCCAGTTGGCGCAGCAGCTCAAGCAGGGCTTCGGGTTGACCCTCCAGTTCCCCGGCCAACTGATCGAGCTGGCCGAGCTGGCTGGCGAGCCGCTCCCGCTGGCTGGTAGTCAGGCCCATGGCTTGTGGCAATCCACGCTGGTGACGGCTGCTCGCATACAGACCGCTCGCATACAGACTGCTCGCATACAGGTTGTTGAGAGCCGCGACATCGTACGGGGAATCAGGTTTTTGCACCGGTAGGATCCGCCCCAGCCCAGTCCCCAACCGCCGTGTCTGCGGCGTTCTCCCATGCGTTTTCGTCCTCTGCTGGCTCTCGTGCTGGCGCTGTGCCTGACCCTGGTGACCGCCTGCAGCGGTGGGGCCAAGGCCGTGGATCGCGCCAACCTCACCTATGACGACATCCACAACACCGGCCTGGCCAATGACTGCCCGACCCTGCCGGATTCGGCCCGCGGTTCCATTGCCCTTGACCCCTCGACCAGATACCAGCTCCGCGAGATCTGCATGCACCCGGCAGAGGTTTATGTCAAGGGTGAACCCGCCAACAAGCGCCAGGAAGCCCAGTTCGTGGCCGGCAAGATCCTCACCCGGTTCACCTCGAGCCTGGATCAGGTTTACGGGGACCTGAGCGTGGGCGCCGAGGGCCTCACCTTCAAGGAGCTTGGCGGCATCGATTTCCAGCCGATCACCGTGCTCCTGCCCGGTGGCGAGGAGGTGCCCTTCACCTTCTCCAGCAAGGAGCTGGTAGCCAGCGCCGCCGGCACCTCCCTCACCACCAGCACGGATTTCGCAGGCCCCTATCGCGCTCCCAGCTACCGCACCAGCAATTTTCTAGATCCCAAGGGGCGCGGCCTGACAACCGGCTACAGCAGTGCGGTCGGCCTGGTTCCCGCCGGGGATGAGTTCACCGGCGAAACCGTCAAGCGCTACGTGGATGGATCCGGCAGCATGAACCTGTCAATCACCAAGGTGGATCCCAGCAGCGGC
>Ga0169931_10004040_pt1 | contig 23018 bp, 17 predicted proteins | sample Kivu_15m_20L_FD_129675 | JGI IMG/M metagenome (GOLD analysis project Ga0169931, IMG submission 129675) | Freshwater microbial communities from Lake Kivu, Western Province, Rwanda to study Microbial Dark Matter (Phase II) - Kivu_15m_20L... | ecosystem: Environmental > Aquatic > Freshwater > Lake...
ATTCTTTCACTAAACAATTTTTCCCAACCGTATTCTGTATCTGGTTGAGCCGGATATGCAGTATGCTCTTCACATATGGGATTATCGGGATCCTTTTGATTAAATTCTGGATAAACACATGCACTACTTGTATAAAGTATTTTTTTAATACCTTTTTTAGATGCTTCATGAATAACATTAAGATTTATCATCGCAGAATTGTGCATAATATCCGAATCATGTTCATCAATTCCGATGTATCCGGTACCTCCCATATCGGCTGCTAATTGATAGATTTCATCGAGATTTTCAGTAATTAAATTTTCGACATTTCTTGTATCTCTCAAATCTCTGATATAAAATTCATCGGCTTCAGTTTCTTTAAATTGATTGTACTTTAAATCTGCACCAATTACATAATGACCCTCTTTTTTAAGAGCCGAAACTAGGTGTCCGCCTATAAACCCTCCGGCACCGCATACCAGTATTCTTTTCATTATATTACTCCTACGTTCCATACTTATTTAAAAGATATTCGATCTCCGGATCTTTCATTGTTAACAAATGATTTCTATTATATTCTAAAATTTCTTTAACTGCATAAGTTAGATCGATCATTTGTTTATCTGACCAACACGATAAATCTTTAATTAAATTCATTATTGCTATAAATCTATCTTCGTGATCTAAAATAGAATCATACTCCTCGTTCCAGAACTCTTCAAAAGTTTTAAAACCTAAATCTTTTAAATGTTGTAACGTTCCCGGAGCAGCAAAAATTATAAAAGGCTGCATAAATGCAATTGGCTTGTAGGTCTTTTCTGTAATGTGTCTAATATTACTAAAAAAATAAGTTTCTGTAACAATGTTTATGTAGCTATTTTTATAAAAATCCTCTACTTGAGAAATCGACGATTCCATAGGATATTTAGAAAAATCTGGAGTATCAAGCGTCAAAGGTAAAAGAGACGAAGAGTCATAAACATCCGCTATATTAAAGTCAAATTTCTTATGGATACTAATAAAATGAATCGCATTTTCAATGAACGATTTATCTGATTCTGGTTGAGTTTCGGACATGCTCATAAATGTATCTTTTAGCAGTCCTTTTTTAAAAAAATCAAGATACACTAATAATCGATGTTCGTTATATCTTCGATTAAAACATAAGAATTTTTTTACTCTTTTACCCGGTTCGTAAGGTTTTTTTGATTCAATTATGTTGCTGATATCACATTTATCAAACCTAAAGGTAGGAAAATATTCTATTTTTAATTCAGAAGAAATATTATTTCTTCTGCAAAAATCATCATGAACTTCTTGCCCATTCTGACAATTACTCATATACACGACCTGAGAAAGGGGAACATTTTTATGATTCAAATAATCGATCATAGACTTCAAAAAATGATCGTACATATAACCCTCGTGTAACAATGTTATAAGCACATATCCTTCTTTGTTTAATATTTTTTGAACAACTGTGTCACTAATTTTATTGCGATCTAAAAATCCATTAGATCGATGAAAAGATCCTAACATATCTCTATAATGAAACAGGTTAAAATTAAATTCATAAAAAAAACTACCGTCTGGTATGTTAGATGGTGAGCATAATCTTATATTATTTTTAAATCTCGTATAAAAATGAGGTTTCTGTACAAATTCATAATTATATCCATTTTTTGAATAATCAATAGCCAATGCTGCTGTTGAAAAATCTATCAGATTAGGAATATTATTATTTGTTAGGGGGCCATAAGGTCCTAACCATTCATAAACAAAATTTATTTTTTTAGAACTTTCCACATTCATTATAAAATTCTTTCAATGAGGGGAACATTTCTAAAAAATCTGTTCCTCTTCTTCTATCATATTCTGTAAACCAATTGTAAAAATCTTTACGACCCTCTCTAACTCTTTCTTCAGAATAATGTGTGCCTTGCATATAATGAACAACACGTTTGAATTTTTCAAATTCTAATTCTGAAAACTTAGTTCTGTCATTATCATCTAAATTATTAATGATGAAATTTAAATGATCGTGCATGTATGGCATGAACTTTTCTTTAGGCAATATGTTCATATCATATTGCAATGGCTCTTTTAGGAATGGGGTGTCAAACCTAACTCGTTGCCATTTGTTCTGATCGTATCCGTTATATTTTTTGCGCCATTCTAAAATCTTTTCTAACAAAGATCGAAAATTTGTTACTGTTAAGATATTAAAAGTAATCATAAACGTAACAGGCAAGATTGTCTTAGTTAGGTATGTGTTAAGATTGTGTTCCCATACTGTGAGATCTAACCCTGTGCGGATATATTCTGCCGGCGGACCCCAAGTATCAATGCTGGTAAAAATTTTAAAGTCTTTGATTTTGCCGGCATTAACTAAATTGTTAACCCTTTCAACTAGTCTATCGATTAATACGGGCTTTACACCAAAGTTACTGTTAATGTTTAATTCTAAATTTGGGAGAGGATTCTTTTCTAAATCCTCTAGCAACTTCCATGTGCTTTGTTGTAACAAAGGTTCTCCACCTGTGATACGTAAAATAGTCAAAGTCTCACGTATTTCAGGCCACCATTCCCACCAAGCAGCAACATAAGGGTTGGTTTCCTCTTCATTGATAGTAAACCAGTCTATATCATTGCGATGATTTTTGACCATCGTATAAGGACCGTAATCCTTAATTTCTTTATAATAGCTGCTGCTGTGTTTAGGATGGCAATAACCACACTTAAAATTACATTCGTTGCCAAAACTAATTTCTATGTACTGTGGATTGACCGGCTTTAATGGATTTTCTTTAATACTATTAAATCTTTCATCAGTGTATATACTAGCATTACGTTCTTTTCTATCACTGATATAATCGTCGCCTAACGCTTCTATGCTCCAACAATAATTACAACCAAAAGGCTTTTTACCCTCGATCATTTCTAGACGTTCTGCTGTTTTCTGTCGGGTATTATGTAGAGCATTCGGATTAAGTGCAATCTCTTCTAAAGGAATTTTATGAGGTCTGGGATGATAACAACTATGCGTTTCTCCTGTTTGGAGATATATTGTAGTATGATGCCATTTTGCAAGACAGAATGTAGGAGAGATCTCATTCATTATAGGAATAAATTTTTGTATCCTATTTCTGTCTTGCATCAAATTTCTCCTTTAACCAGTTAAAATCATTTATCATTTTAATTGCATCATTATTTTCTTTGTTTTCTTCTCCGTACTTTCTTCCCATCATGGCACCTAAGTATCCATAATATCCATATTCAACGTCATCATTTAAGGAGCACCATGCATCTAATCTTTCGAGACTTTCTGTTGTATTTTGTTTTTTAATAACTTGACTTGATAATTTAACACATTCTCTAAATGCACTTTTCCAGGTATTAAATGGATCTGTGTTAAATGCAGTAATATTACTAACTTCTTCCATTGCTTTAAATTTTTTGCTAATACTGGTAGTCATATCGGCACTATTAATATCAACTTCGAGAGTCAATTTGGTAGGCAATAATTTAACACCACCATATCCATACTCTAGATTGTTAATAGGATTACGGCTGCGCCAAACATGAACAACGTCTCTATCATGTTTAGGAATATAATATTCCAATTTAAAATGATTGACTAGTACTGCATCAGCATCAACTACCCAAAACATAGGTGTTGTAACAAGTTTTGCAGCTTCTATGTGCGCTTGATGTATGCCTTTGACACCATGCACACGCTTGGCTGCAGGATATTGCTGTAGAAGCTTTGCATAGTTTTCATCTGCTAAGGATTCATTATAACTAATGAATACAATATCGGAAGGAATAGAGTATGTTGCATTAATATCAAGATCCTTTGTCTTGCCGGTAAAGAACTGATATTGCCATTCTCTATTTGTAACTTGAGTTTCTTTAGGAATTAAATAAATACCGAGTTGTTTTTTATTATCTTGTAAAAATCTATGTATGTATTCTTTATCCCATTCTGGAACGATGTAACTAAAATCATAATCAATAATACAATCGTCGTCGACTATCCAGGCAAATTTGGTAAAAGTATTTTTTAGTGCTTCTTGAATTGTTGATCTTTTCTGCGCATGTGGAAATTTATTTTTTAATTCTTGCCATCTTTGATCAGAGGTAGGTGTTCCTTGATCTATAAAAAATAAATCATACATTTTTATTGGGGAAAAAATAAGTAGCGCAGAGATCGAAAGTTTCGTTATACAAATCTACTGTAAATTTACTCTGTTTTTCATCTAACCATAAAGGCCAGTCTAATCCCAACTGAAGGCGTATTTTAACCGCAAAATCTTGAGCATCGTTTTCTACAGATGAATGATTAACATTCTGTTCATAGATGTCTTTTAAAATATCAAAATCACGGACTTGAACATAATCCCAATCAGTACAATTGGTCATATAAGTTCCCATTCTTGCACCAAGTATAGCATATTTTCCATTATCGACATGAGAACCCACTGTTGACCAAACTTTCAATCGGTGTAAATTATGCCACCACACCGATGTTTTGATTTCGTTTTTATTAATTTTTAACCCATCAATCAGTGTCATTTTGACACCTTCACGAAATCCTGCTCTCCAAGCCTGAAAAGGACTGGCATTAATTATACTTTGACTGAAAGAAATTGGATGATTTTTATAACCATCCTCCCAACAAAAATCAACCTGCGCTCTGTCTGACTCGCTGGCTTCGTGTGTTTTCATTGATTTAATAAAATCTCGATGCCAGATCTTTACGCCGCCATTTCCATAACGTAGACCATTTATAGAATTTATGCCACACCAACCATATACACGAATCTTTTCATTTGACATGTCCAAATCCATATCAAAAAAGTTTGTGTCTACTATGTTATCGGCATCAACTGTAACTAACCATTCAGTTTCGGCTAATTCCGCTGCAGCCTTGTGTGCAGCATCCGAACCTTTAACACCATGTACTCTTTTTGCCCACGGTACCTTTGTTAATAAATCTGCATAATTCTTTTCGGCATTAGGCTCATCATAACTAATGAATACCGTATCAAATTCAATAATTTTCATCGCACTTCAAAATTTACTCTGTTAAAAATCTTAATATAATAAATGCTGATATCTTGAGGCAATGTAGATCCGTCAAATTCAAATTCTGCATTTCCCGATTCATCAAAGTCTATAAGAGGTATTACAATTGGTGCTATTAATTTATTTGGATCATTATAACTAGTAATATATAACCTTAATTTATAATCTGGATTACCTGTAAGAAGTTTTTTTACTTCGTCTTTTGCCGAATTAGATAGTAATCGACCAAGTATCTTCTTAGACTCTAACAGTATCGATATTCCAAAATCTAAATTTTCTAGATCTAATTCTTGTATCCATTCTATTCTAACAAAATTTCCATAATCATTACTTTGTGCTTCATTATAAGAAATTTCTCTTTCTTTTATTTTAAGAGTTTCTTTATCAATTTCATATTGAAAAAGACCTTTAGCCTGAATTTCCTCAATTAAATGATGTTGATCTTCATCTAGTTTTTTAACTAATAGATTAGGAACAGGTATTCTATTTTTGTTATGATCTGGATTACTGGGGTGCAAACCTTTTAATCTGTAAGTAAATTGATCGTAAGATATATGCCAATCGGGTGTAGAATTTTTTATAAATTCTTCTAATTTTTCTTTAAATCCCATCTTTTATCCTCTTTTTAATTAATCTATTATAGGTATTAATTTCGTCGATGCCTACTAAACTTTTCTGAACATAATGAACTATATCTGTTTGTTCATAATTTCCTATTCGAAGATCGGCATTCCTATCAAAATAAAAAGGTAAAACTTCTTGCCATTTTTCGGGTAATCCTAAACAATCTTGCACATTTGATTTCATATGTATAAATCTCGGAAATGGCAAATCAAAACTTATTTGATCTACAATCCCTAACATATCGGCAGCCAAACCAAATATTTCATCTGTTCCTAGTTTGCATCCATTATCTTTTTCTACAAAAGAATTTCTGAATTCTTCTGGGTATTTAGTTATTAATTTTACCATCTCAAAAAAATCTTCTACTAAAAGATCATCTTTTTTAAAGAAAGTATAAGCAGAATAAAAATTAGGTAATTTATTTAAAGTTTGAAATTTTCTATAATAATCGTTAGTAACATTATCTCCTCTAAACGTTAGAGCATTTTTAGCCACATATAGGCAAGTTGAAGAAATTAATTTTTCGATCCAATGGCTGTAATCGTTCAAAAAAATCATATCGGCATCTAAACATACCGTAATATCCCAAGGAGTGATATCCCTCATATAAGATCTACCATCCCAATGTTTTTCCTTATTCCAAAAAATTACTCTATCAAACGCCCAGATATGATGTAAAATTGGCAACCAGGCTTCTGAATCTGTTGCTATTGCTACATTGTCATAACCAATCTTTTGAGTTTTTTTAATAGAAAGAGCCAAAAGGTGAGCCATGCGATGATAATTAGTAAAGGCAGATTCAGAAACTACAATTAGATATCCAAATTTCATAAAAATTCTTCCATGTTCTTCATGAGATCAGATTTGTTTAAAAAGTGGATATCGGTATTTCTGATTTCTAAAATTAAATTTTCCGGCTCAGTTAGTAAAAACTTAAGATAAGAATCTTTTTTCAGTTTTAAAATCTTTGCGGTGCTACGTAGAGTTTTAACACAGGGTAATCTATAGATATTAATATTCATGTGGCCATTCATTATATGTTCGGCAATACTAAATGCTACATCATTACGATACATCCTGGAATCAAAAGAATATAAGTTAGAATAAAAAATATAATTTTCTTTGACAAATTCAACTAGGTTAAAAAATAATTTTGATTCTTGATTTCTTTTAAACATGATAGTTGTAGCCCATCTTAACGGTATGCTTATATCTGATACCATTACATCCCCTCGACCAAGAAAACTATCAGAAAAATAATCTACTCCGGCCGATATCATAAGACTCTGGTCCATGTCCCAGTATTGATTTAGCTTATCAGTAAAGATAAAATAGTCAGCATCAATTATTAACGTATGATCATATGGGGTGAGATCCCATGACGTAAATCTATTAAAATTTAAAAACGATACTATCGAATTATCTAAAATTCTTTTATTTGTAGATTTAGGAATGTCGGATATTACAATATTATCAAAAGATTTTTTAAGTTCGTTAATATCATATCTCGATATAGATTTTTCGTCAGATATTAAACTAACAGGCAATTTTAAATTTTTCGATGCTAATTTTGCCGATACTATTGAAAGTTTAACATAATCAATATTTTCATTATTATGGGCAAAAATAATTATTCCTCTATTCATAATCTTTTAAAAAATCTTTGATGTTTCTTTTTGATTTCAGTTTATTGCATTCTAACAGATATTCGTTTGATGTATAAAAATAAGTTTCAACGATATGGTCTTGAAATTTTTTAAGATCAGAAATTAGAATAGGATTTTGATTTATATCAAGAATAGGTATATTTTCTGTTCGACCTCTATCGACTAAAAATTGAACGAAAACTATTAAAGAATGATCAATCACAAAAAGACCACCCTCATATCCGATGGTCAATCCTGACATTAATTTATCTTTTAAAATTTTTTTTTGAATTTCTAAATTTTTTCTATAATTAGAAAATTCAAGAAATTGCTCAAGAGATGGTTCCATATTACCTCAGTTATAGTTGAGATATTTATAATGAGATAAGAAATCTTAAAAATTATCCGGCACTAAAAGAACCGTAAGAAGTGGTCGTAGGTATTGAAGAAACAACAATTCCATTGCTTCTAGAAATATCAACACTCGGTTCTACTGAAATTTTAACAAAGTCGCCATATCCGACTGCGCCAGCTCCACTACCACTGGGTTGACCTCCACTGTATCCAGAAGTAAGAACTATCCTAGCAGATACTCGGCTTGCAGATCCTAATTGTGCATTATTAGTGAAAACAAAAAACTTTACATTATTTACATTGGCATAATTGCCATCTGTACTATTAACAGTAAAAACCGGAGGAGTAGTGGTGGTTACCGTAGTTCTGTGATTAGCGTAGAAAACCGATGCATTGACTCGTAAATCAAAATTGGTGCTGGCAAAATTAATCATATCTCTCATATTTCGACTTTGTCTGCCCTGGGGACCTGCTAGATCTAAAGATTGGCTTTCAAAAAGAAACTTAAAAGAACCGCCGGCATTGAAAAACTGACAACATGTTGCCGCATTCGCAAAAGTGGCAGAATAGGTCCAAGTAGCAGAAGTAGAAAAATTAAGATTAAAAGTTTGAGACTCGTCCGGCGAAACAACATCCAATTCGCTAGGATCTGCCAAAAATCTATCAGTTTCTAAATTATCTATGATACCTTTATAATAATTGTATACTTGTAATTTTATTTTGTCCGGTGCATATCTAGGATCATCTATAGAATTAACATCAAAGATATTATTAACGGTTGTCGTATCATCTTGTAACGTTAGATTATCAGTTACCCAGAGAGCCCCCTTTTGATGAGATCTAGTTTTTATAATATCTAATCGAATATTATCCCATTCTGGATCATCTACTTTTGATGCTGCCGTTACTGCCTGGGTTTGTAATAAAGATGTTCCATACCCATATTCATATCTATTTGGTCTTTCTGCAGATGTATAAAAATCAAAGCCGCTTTGTAGTACTGCACCTAGTCTTTTTCTTAGATCAGAGTTAAAAGAATCCTGAGTTATTTTTGACATTTACTTCCTCATAATTAATATGTAATTGGCGCAACAGTGACTGACCAATTTAACGGATACAAATAATTAGTGGGTAGGGGGGATACCACGGATAAGGCGCTTTGACGTTGTAAAATACTTATTCCCGCTAAAACTGATACCTGATCACCATATCCAGCTGCACCAGCACCAGAACCCGACGGGGCCCCACCTTGATATATAGAATCTAATCTAACTTCAAGTATTAATTGATTAGCCAAAGATATATTTGACGAATTAATTGCCGATCTAAATCTAACCCTATTACCGGAATATATCGCATCTGCAGAACTTATCGGCGGAGTAAAATCTACATAATTAGAAGTAGAGGTCTTCCAGTTATCAAAACCAAAAAATTTTGTTCCCATCACAGATGCAAGAGTTACGAAATCTCTGGTCTGAGCTCCCTGAGGACCTGTTAATAAAGGGATCAAATTTAAACTTAAAAGAAACCCGCCACCTGCATTAAAAAATTGATTGGCTTCTTGAGGCGTAGCCCAAGTAATAGTTGTCCTATGAAAGGCTTCGCCGCTAAAAGAAACATTTATATCTGGATTTACCAAAGTAGGAGGAATAACATCCTCATATTGGCCGATTGCCACCAGTGAGCTTTCTAATAAAGCTCTATCAGCTAATTGAACATATTTTTCTAAAATAGTAGCCGAAACAACGTCCGATTCACTGACATCTGGTAATTGTGATAATGTTGGTTGGATTCCGATTTGATGAACTCTGGCCTTGATAATGTCTATTCGAAGATTATCCCATTGTGTGTCATCGATCAATGGATAAAGATTAGTAACAGGATCGAGCTCAATCGGAGAACTGGTGAGAGTATCGCCGTATTGATCCTCAATAACTTGCTTAATTTTATTTCTAATATTGTTATTAAAAGAACTGGCCGTTATGTCTGTCACAACTTTTACCTTTTTATAAAATTAAGCATTCAACGATTTTAATTCCGATGTCATCGTCAGTTTCTAGTGCGATCGCAAATACATCATTAGCATTTGGGACTGCCGCAACTGCTGTTCCGTCATTGCCTGCTATTAACTTCTGACCTTTCTTTACTGATCCTGTAACTTTACAAGGCACACGACCCTTTAATGCTATATATGTCCCGCCCTCCAATTCACTGTTCATCATGAAAGCAGGGTTGGCAGAAACTACACCGATCGCACGTTGACCCCACTGGCATGCTTCGACTTCATAATCTCCGTGTTCACAAATTGTAACTACAGTTCCAGTTTCATACTCCTCGTCTGCAAGATATTTCTCTGCTAAGTCAGCATAACGTGCCGCAGTAGCGGTACCATTCATAATATTAACATTAATATCTCCATTACTGTCTCTAGATACTATAGATGTTTTATCACCACTAGCAGGAACCGTAATTGATGCAGCTACATAAGTTATTCCGACTTTAGTAGTATCGGTTTTTTCAGAGATTCCTTTAAAAACCCTGGCAGTAATATCTCCATTGGCATCTCTTGCCGCGATTGTATTATTCAATGATCCACCAACAGGTGCAACTGTTCTGGCCAATCTTTTCTCACCATCATCAACAATCAATGACCCTGCTGATCCCGACACATCACCAGATAAACTTCCTACTACAGTAACTGGGGTTTGACTTGAACCTACAGAACCGGCAAAGAATCCAGTGAATGTCTTGGTTTGTGCATCATATGCTGTGGTTCCATCGTTAGCAACAATAGATCCAAAAAATTGATTAGTAGCCGCATTTAATAGTGTTTTAGTTCCCAGACTATTAATAACATTACCTTGTAAATTAGAAAATACCGTGGTAGAATAGATATTTCTATATTTGCTATCGCTCTTACCTATATCAAACACCGGAATCGTAGTACCGGTTGGAATGTTCGGAAAGAATCCATCTTTGTAGATAATAATCGGATCTCTATCAATAGTAACATCTTTAATCCTGAGCGTAATAGTTCCAGTGTCTTGAGTTAAACCTTGAGAGTTCTGGATAATTGGAAATTGTCCGCCTTCGACATAAATTCTTAGAGGTTTAATGCCCGGAAATCCAACTTCAAAACCGTCATATGAAAATGTTACCGGAGTTGTAAAACTGGCCTGATTAGATTTAATGTATTCAGATGCTGCAACTCCCCCCAACCTATCTGCGTCTGCGGCTGTTCCCCAAAATCTCCAATTAAGAGCAGTAACCCCTGTTATTGAATTGGCCTCTGGTAAAGTGATCCCTTTCTTAATTTCATTGAAGCCAGCAATCGGATTCGTAGTCGAATCTAATTTAAATGCTGCTTTGCTTATTACTGCTACTGTTTCGTCTGCAACTAATACTTTTACAATCGCATAGTTTGTACCACCTTCAGCGGTAACTACAACCGCACTAAAAGTTGACGCCCCAAACCCCGGTGCCGTTTGTGGGCCAACTAATATAAATTCTGTTCCTGTCCAACAATTTAGTTGATTAGTGCTAGTATTGAACCAAAACTCGCCTTGCTGTAGACCAGTTGGTGCAGTTGCACCAATTTCGGCACCTCCTGCAGCCTTAAAAATACTTCCATCAAAATATCTAAGACGTTTTTTACCGCTATCGTACCAAATTTGCCCTGTTATTCTTTTTGGCGGCGGTGTTGTATTGGCAAAATTTTCTAAAAGATGCAAGAAATTTTCGTTTTGCACCTCGCCGTATCCGGCATAATTTTTACCAACAAATCTTAGATCTGTTGTACTGTCAATCGTACCGTCTGGTACATTGGTTAAAAAAGTTCCATTAAATCTGTCTACTTGATATGGCATAATTTGGGCTCCGATATTATATTTATTTTAGATTTACAATAGATTTACGCCGCGTTTTGCCCGCTTAATTGCTTCTTCCTCGTCTTCGCTGATCCAATGGAAAGCTTCAGAATTTTGAAAACTAGATACTTTTTGTTGATATATTGCTCGTTGAGTATCTAGAAAATTTATCATTTCGTTAAAAGCATCGGTTTTTATTACAGTTTCGTTGGCTCTCAAAACATCTATAATTATATTCAATTGCTTATGAATAGGGTATTGATCTAAAATCTTTACATTAGCACCGTATTTCACCACACTTTCAGTGATCACTGGCTTTATGTTGTAGTTACGAATTTCCCACTGACTGTAATCACCGTGAAAGTATTCCCCGGATTCCTCATCGATTTCAATATCGAGAATATTAAACTGAGTAAGGTCCATAAAATTAGTCGGAGTTTTATTGGTTATTTCCCCGATGAGTACTCCTGTAGATTTTAAAAATAATAATCTTCTGTTTTCTTTAGCCATTTATAATCCCCAATAAAGAACTAAACTGTATTTAGGTCTTTCATTATCATCTATTTTTGTAACTTCATGTTCTATGTGCAAGGGCATATCTAACATCATTCCGGGTTTTTCCTCAATTAAATTTTCAACATTATTTTCGTCATACCATACAAAATGATTTTTGTCAGATCTTAAAAAAATTAATTGAAACTTCCAATACAATCCCTGACTGTCTCTATGTCTTAAAAGATAATCTCCCGGATCATATCTATTAATTACAAATTCACCTCTCTCATTCTTAGAGTAAGGTAATGTTCTCCAAACTGCTTCTTGCAACTTTTCACTAGCATTATAATAAAATAAACTTTTTAAACTACTACTTCCATATTTTGTTTCAAAATTGTCTAGTCTTCCCTGTTGTCTTATTGAAAATTTGTCGCTTTCATTTTCTGCTAATTCAATAATCTCATTGTAATTAGACAAATAATTATCGATTGTTTTTATATTATCCTTGTACATATTGCCAACTGGATCTGGTGCTGTTAACCTGATAAATTAAATCATTATTTCTTGACGGATTATCGACAGTGGTTGTTACCTCAGTTCCCGTTAAAAAGGATCTTCCAATGAATCTTCCAGTAGTCGATGCAGCCACCGATGATACGTTCTGTATAGTAGATGCAATTCTACATAATGTTCCTGCAGCAAATTGACTAGGGGGTGCCAACGTGTTTAATAATTCTACGACCGAACCCGGGCCTCCCTGTGCAGTTTCATTTAATCCCTTTGTATCCAGACTAAAAAAAATCGGAGGAATTAAATCTTCCACCGATTTAGTTTTGTAATCAACATATTCTTTAGTAGCTGCATGGAACGGCTGAGTCGGTCTAGCATGTAAGGTTAAAAAACCTGATAACTGACCTCCTGTTACTGGAAACTTTGAATCATCAAATACCGTAATATTGACGGTTCCGTTAAAAGGTATACCATTTATATTCCTAGAAGTCTGTAATCTCGTTGCGGTGGCTGCGTTACCATTTAAATTTGCAGTGATCTCACTGGCTACAAAATTTCCTTGTGCGTCTCTTGCTACTAAATGCAATGGTTGATTCGTTGAATCAGCTTTGATATTCCAAGTTTCGGCAAACGCCCCAACATATGGATCGCCCGGCTGACCGCCACTTTTAATTGGTACTATATAGTTTCCCGCAAATAAACCTGCATTCGAATTTGCACTAATAACTATATTTTGTGTTCCATCAAATGATACACCATTAATAGTTCTCGAAACTAAAAGTTTTGAGGCAGTCTGTGCGTTTCCACTTATGTTACCTGTGACATCTCCAATAAATGTTGCATTATTACCGGTATTGCCGCTGTCTAATACCTTAACTCCATTAGAAGAAAATATGTCGCCTGTGAGATTTCCTGTAAGATCACCATTGAAGGTGGCTGTAATTTCACCTGCAGAAAATCCACCTGTGCTATCCCTAGCTACTAGCTTACCGGTAATATTGCTAGAACTAGCATCTACACTCCATAGAACATCCTGTGTTCCATTAAATGATAGACTATTTCCTACTAAATGAGTACCTCGTGAAATTGAAAAGTTTAAAGAGGCCGGAACTGTGATATCTGCTGTTCCATCAAAGTTAACTCCATTAATTTTTCTAGGAACAAATAATTTTAATGCAGAAGCTGCAGTGCCATCTAATGCTCCGGTAATATCTGCTGTAGTAGCTAGAGTAATTCCTTTAGTAAGTTCGGAAAAATTAGGAATTGCATCGGCGGGCCCTATTGTAAAAATATCATTGGATATAATCGCTATAACAACACCATCAATAATCAATTGAGATATAGCATGAAAGTTTCCATTGAGATCTCTAATTTTTCTCGAGACTAGTCGAGTTGTACCAAACGGCGGATCAACTGCCTCTGGACCGATTATTTTCCAACCAGCCTGAGAATACGGACTAGTTCCGTCATAAACGAACAATTGATTTGTGGTACTTTTAAACCAAAAATCTCCAATAGACGGAGTAGAGGGAGAAATTTCGCTAACTGATGCCGAAGATATCGGACCCCAATCAACGCCGTCATAGACATTTAAAATATTTTTTGAAGAATCAAACCAAATTTGACCCTTTATCGGAGTCGGTGGAGGACCCCCTGAAGAAAAATTTTCTAAAAGATGTATAAAATTTTCATTCTGAATTTCTCCATATCCGGCATAATTTCTTCCTACTAGTTTAAGACTTGTAGTAGTATCTATCCTTCCGTCTTCTAGAACTACTAATGCCGTTCCGTCCCATTTGTTAATTTGGTATGCCATTTCCTATTCCTTTACGGTTGTATCTGCCACGATCCCGATTCTAGGATGAAAGTTTTTACAACTCTTGTTATAATAATATCCGAATTTGGTATTGTAATCGGTGAGAATGAAATTTGACCGATTGCGCTGCCGAACGAAGTGGGACTAACATTTGTTACTACTGTTGTATATGAGGAAGTAAAATTAACTCCTTCTGTTATAGTAAGAGATTCATTTGTGTTAGTATAATAACTACACAACAATCTTAACACAGTTCCAGGTTGATGTTCAATTGGAAGAAACAATTGATTCAATATAGTCGATATTGCAGCATTGGTTAATTGAGATCCCGGAGATGATGGGTCAGAAATATCCATACTAAATGCTAATGGGGCATTCTGAATCGCATAATCGACATATGCCTTCGGTACAGCGTCATTAGGCTGATTCGGACTTTCTACCTGTCGAGTTATTGCATTATAAACAAATTTTAAATCCTTAATTTCTCTACTACTAACTCTGATATTTCCCGAACCCGAAGGATTGAACACTAGGTCGGTATTAGTAAATCTTGTAGAAATTTCATTGTCATTAATAAAAATATCATCGACCGTGAAGTCAGTAAATGTGCCAAAAGATGTTAATCCCGGAGCACTAGTTATCTGAGAACCTAGCGATGTGCCATCAATAACTTTTATTCCATTAATTTTAAATGAGGGTGTTGGCTCACTTGCAGACGATTCGAGATTGATACTTTCGGAGCTATTCCATGCTCTTGATGCATTGGTCCATATAAATGTGTGATCCTCTGTTCCCTTAAGGATTATTCCTCCACCGTCGGCATTAGAATTATTCTGAACGGGTCCTTTGGCTAATTCTATATTTTTGTCTTCAACATTTAAAACTGTAGTATTTAAAGTAACTGTATCTCCCAGTATTGTTAAATCTCCATTAACAAGTAAACTACCGCCTATTCGAGTTAAACTAGTAGGTACATTCTCAAATATATCAATAGTATCAGTATCACTTCTTGCATTAATAACAGTTCTTAACTCAATGTCATTTTTATTTAAAACAAATAAAAGACCTTTAGCTCTGTCATAATTTCCAATAGTTAGATCACCAACCTGATTAATTTTTATACTTGCTTGATTTGAAACTCCAAATGTATATCCATCGTTAGAGCTACTTGTTATAGAACCAATCATCGAAACTGCTGGAATATCTGTTCTCACAAATGATGTAATTGGTTGATTAAATAGTTTTTCAGAGTTACTAACAGTTACATCAAATTTCACATCATAGGTAGGATCGGTCTCAAACCCCGGAAATTTTCCTGTGTTAAAACCAATATTAACATCTAGATCTCTCGGATATCCCACTATTTCATTCAATGGGCGGAATTTAGTATTACTAAAAATTCCTAAGAGCGATCCCCCAACATACAAAAGAGCGATTGTTTGATCTCTACCTTGACTATCCTTTACTGTCTCAATTATAAATCCGCTCTTTCTTTGAAGTTTACTGTAAGCAGGGCTTAACAGAACAGTCGATGTTCCAGTGTAGAAAAATAATTGATCTTTGCTTGTATCATACCATAGATCACCGGATCCCAACCCTAATGGCTGCACAGGGGTAATAGCTGCAGAACCAACTGCTTTGAATTCGTTTCCAGTATAAACCTTTATTCTTAATTCTGATGTATCAAACCATAGTTGCCCAGCGATAGGTCTGGCTGGTCGAACACTATTGGCAAAATTTTCTAAAAGTTTAACAAAATTTTCGTTTAAGGATTCTCCAAAACCGCTGTAATTTTTACCTATAAGTGTGATCGACGAACTTAATTGATCTATCTGTCCGTCCGGAACTGTTGCTAGAATATTTCCGTTTGTTTTATTAACAATATATGCCATTTTGTTATACCTTATGCTCTAAACGATGCATCAAAAAAATCATTACCAAATCTAATGATATAATTTACAGTCTGATAAGGATTCATAATGGAGAATGGTTGACTAAGTGTTGCTGAAGATTGATCAGAAATATTTCCAGAACTGGGCAAACTTGCCAACTGACCAGCAACAGGAATACCACCCGATCGAGAAGTTGCGCCGACATCAATTGGAGTCGCAGTTGTAGAATTTACCGCATAATATTGTTCACCCGGAGATCCGTCTGGCCTCGTTCCACGTAAATTATGCTGGTGTTGAGGAAGATTGCCTACATTCAACGTGTAACTGGCATCGCCAGAACTTCCTCCCACTGTCGACGCTGCACTACCTAATACTCGATTAGCTGATCCTCCGCCGGCTGATGCACTGGTCGAGGCAATCGTCGCTCCATTACTCATATTGTCGGCGCCTAGAGGAAATCTACCTCTGAAATCTGGAAGTTTAAAATAAAGATTAAGTTCACTTCCGGCTCGCCATTGATAATTGGGAGGAACGAATTTGTCTGTAACAACTTCATATAAATCAGCATATCTATTTCGAAGAACCTCTGCACCATCACATAGCAAATATCCCGGCGGAGCTACCGCACCTGCAAACGGCAATATAGTACCAATAGGAACAGCCAACGGCCCTACAAAATCATCTCTAGTCATCCTTCCCAGTCTTTGTGCTGCTGTAGATCTAGGAATGTAAACCAATACAGAAGTATCAAAAGCAGATCGGACTATCGACGGCTGATCTGCGATAAGGGCATTACCGTTTAATTCTGTATCAAATACTTTAATCGGTGTGTTTGACGATCCGTCAAACACGACGTCGTCTGTCAAGGTTATTGCACCAGTAAATCTAAAAGTGGTCGAAGTTCTTAATGAATTTGCAGTGTCTGCGTTACCGGATATGTTACCAGTAAATGCTCCGTCAAACTCCTGAGCAACTATCTTTTTAGCATAAATTTCATTAAATCGATTATTTGTTGCACTACCAATATTAAAACTGTCAGTAATAGAAGGTAAAATATTTTTAGCAACAATATTTCCTTGAGCCTCTAATCCTCCCCCAACTATAAGTTTCTTTTTAATAGCGGCACCACCTGTAACTTGTAAAGCACCACTGTTTAAATTGACTGACTCTAAATCACTAGTTAAAAATAATGAACCAGAAATCTTAGCATTACCTGTAACTTCTAATGATTCTGTAGGAGCTAAAGTGTTGACTCCCACACGATCATTTATAACTCTAAGAACAGTCGAGGGTAAACTTAATTTCGATGTCTGGATGTCAATACTAGCTCCGGGCAAAGAATTATAAATTCTAGCACCAGATGTACCGTTAGCGATGTTTAATGTACTATCGGCGCCGACTGTTATACCTAAATCTGTTCTTACATTAAATTGAAAATCTGTTGTATTAATTGTATCAGATCTTAAAAATCTAGAAGCAGCCACATCTGCATTATTAATTCTTAATGCTTCAGATGATGATGAAACTCCTATAAGCCTCGTTGGAAATCCAGTCACAAAAGTCGACGTTGTTATGTTGATACCGGGTCTTATTCCTTGTTCAACAAATCCTTGTATATTTGACTTAGGATAAAATTGATCCTTACTAATAATAATAATCGGTTCATCATCGACATAAAAAGTTACGACTGTACGATCTTCGTTATTTTGATCTACTAAGGTTTCAACTATCGGACCGGTCCTTTTTCCGTCGACAGTACTTACATAAGGTCCAACTAGGACCCATGACGATCCAGAATAAATCGATAGCTGTTGTTTGCTGGTATCTACCCAAAGATCTCCCTTTCTACTTGAACCTAATTCAGGTCTTTCTACACCGGTTTGAATATTGGAAGCAGCCTTCCAATCGATACTGTCCCATATTTTTAATTGCTCAGTAGTTGTGTCATACCATAATTGCCCCTCAACAGGATTTACCGGTCTGTTCGGACCAGAAAAATTTTCCAGAAGATGTAAAAAATTTTCAGCAATTATTTTTCCATATCCTGTAACATTTCTTCCGGGAAATCTCAAACTGGTATCATCATTCGGAACATTATCATAGACTGTAATCGGTACCTTACGATCTTTTTCTGTAAAATTTACGGTATATGGCATTTTTATACCTCACTGAAGCCAGTTAGGCTTTGTACGCGAATTGTATAATCAATTTGCATTAATCTGTTCAACGATTTTTGAACCGGATGAAAAATTACATGAGTTAACAATTTGCCATTCCCCGAAGGATCATAACTTTTTAATCCTAATTCATCAAAAATAAAATTTCCATCCATTGTTTGGCTGTTATCAAATGCTTCTTGACCTGCAGGTTCTCCATAATCCAAAAAACAAGTAATAACAATATCTGAATAGGTTGCACCGCTGATATGTCTAACCTCCATTTTGTTCCTTACTGGATCTAAATTTTCTTTAGAATTTTGATCCACTATTTTTTGGTAGGTTTGATTATAAAGGCTACTATTTGTTCCTACAGTATTGGGAGTCAGATATGTTATCAAACCTGTAGGATCTACAGTTGTTCCGCCGGTTCCAAAGACCATTTGATAAACTGTCCCTCTACCCTGGGATGACAAACTCTGAGCCAATGCGATGCTCATGTTTTCGTAATGGATCGCATTTCTTCTATTTTGAAATATCTCTCCAGATTCCGGGTCCCAAATCTTAATATGTCCTTCGACGTGAAACCCCATTGTTTCGTTTGGTTTTTTCATAGGCTCTTGATCGCTTTGCATAATTTTTCTCTATGTTATATTTATTCTGGTAATTTTGTGCGCTTATTTCTTAAAAAGTTAGAAATAACGGAATTATCATCTATTAATGATTTTCCCGACGATGCTGTTACTATGCCCGGTGAATAGAAGATTCTTCCAGATTTACCGATAACAACAATTTTAGATCCCGCAGGAACTGGTCTAGTTATTCGAATATATGGCGTAGTGCCGTTAACAGAAAATTCAGCTTCAACATCTTCGTCAGCTGCAGGACTAGATACAGCCAAATCCTCATTGTAAACTTTAATAGGATCTTTTCTTAATCGAATTCCATTAATAAAAACTTCATACTCATCACATGGTCCGTATATTTCGGGTATTGTAGACTTAAACCAGTTAGATCTAACAGATTTTTTAGGAATTTTGTTTATCGGCCCAATCAATAAAGTACTTCCATCGCTGATAAATTCCTGCTTTTCTTGATATTCTCTGTATGGCAAAGATTCGGTATTACTAGAATTAATAACATCACTGCCTAATTTGTGCAAAGTAGCTATCGCTGTACCAAATATTCCTCTAGTTATTTGTCCCAATACATTACCATTTTTAGAATAATATTCTATTTTTTCATTATTAATAATAAGTTGTCCGGGAACTCTATTAATAATATCTGGCTCAATAAGTGAAGATGCATTGTTAACAACTACTTCAGTATCATAATAATTTAAATCTTTTGCTAATTTAATTTCCCCTAGAGAATATCTCTTATATTGAACCGAATTTAACATATCTTTAAAAATTTCATAAGCAATTGGTTCTTGATATGAATCTCTACCAAATAAAATTAATGTAATAGTATCATTAGGATTTGTAGAATCTGTTAATGTTAAAAAATCAAAATTTCTATTAATATCATAATCGACTCCCGGAGTTAATCTATTACCATTTTTATAAACCCAGACTGAAGAAAAATCTTCTACCTGCCTCCTTAAAGGAAATACTCCTCTATTTCCCGGAAATCTGTCTTTGATCAATGACAATATAGGATATTCGCTGAACCATGTAATTATTATCTTATCATTAGGATTTAAAATTAATGCATTAACAAATCTTATATTATTTTCTTCAATTACATATGCTACATCTTTTTCGAGTTCGACTCTTATTTGATCTCCAAATTTTAAATAAGTTGGGTCGATAGTTAATTCGTTATTAACTCCGTTAAATGTCCATTGGCCAATAAAATCTAACAGTTGTTCATTTACCCAAACTTTCACAAAATTTACATCGATGTTACCAGGGTTGTACGGTGGATCTTGACCGATTATAATGTTGTTATTTGATCCGTTATATTCTACAAAAAGAGTATCAGCAGAATCTAAAAGTTTGCCATTGAGCTCTACTATCATATTGCCGACAGCCGAGCTTCTTTCAAGATTTACAAATCCATCTAAATTATAAGTTCTGGTACTACCGTCATAAATTATTTCCTGCTGATTAACTCTAACAGCACTTTCGCTCGTGCTATCTGATTCTATAGAATCACCAAGAACAAGAATTTTAATAGCGTCCTTAAATCTCGGAGGAACTCCAAACTCTATTAGAGTATTATCTTTATCATTTAATAAACCTTTGGAAGAAACAAACACTCCGGGAACTTCTATTCCATTGTTTGTTACAATTACGGATTTTGTATCTGCGAATCTTGCTCTAGTTAAAAATAATCTTGTTGTTCCATCGCCAACAAATTCTTCATAGTCGAGAATTTGATAACCGCCGGGACCAATAGTTACTATTTCTAAAGTTTGCTCGGCGATAGGAACAGAACGAAATTCTATTCTCTCATCTGCAAGATTTAACCAATAATTACCGTCAGTACCGTATTGATCTAAACTCTGAATTTGTTTTGTTTTATCTAGATAAACAATAACAGACTTAGCTTCCAGTACATTCCTTCCGATCGGATAATATCTCCTTATACCATCTGTTCTGTAGATTTTGCTTCTTACTTGAGATGGACCGGTTGTTACTCTCTGAAAAACCTTAATAGAGACAGAATCTAATATTTGACCAGGTACATTTTCTTCCGGAGCAGGTACCTGAACAGGACTCATAAATTTATCCCCCATGATCACTATTTCATCTGCTGTTTTTCCAGAAGCTGTAGAATATATACTATTAATATTTGAAAGATTTCCGCCAGATATATTAGTATCTTGTACGTTTAGATCAGAAATCGATAAAGATCCGTCGCTGTCAGATGGTCGAAATATTAATATATCGCCTGCCTGAGTATGCAAAATCGTAGGCAGATCGATTTCTTTAGTTATGCCATTACCTATAAATGTGTTCATTACTGCAGCCGGTTCTGGAATCGATCTTCCATTCGGCTGGATTGTTGAACCGTCATAACTGTCATAATAGGGATCATCAATCCTTGTAAATTTACCTGTTCTATCAGGTAAAGTAGAATAATCCCCTCTCTTGATGTAAACATTTATGGCCTGGCCGATTACTGGTGTAAAAGGAAGGGTTACGCTTGTTGTACTACCATCAGCAATAACATAGTAATCGGAATTTGGAGAGATACTATCCCAACTATCACTAAACCACGGAAGAGCATCCCACCCCCCTGTTGAATTAAAAGAACTACCCTGTATCAGCACTCCCCCAAAATCTAAACCCGTCATTAACTGTCTAGGATCTTTTCCAATCATACCGGTATCTGCATGATAAAATTTATTAATCCTATCAATAGCGTCTAAGATAGTTTCATTCTTATCATATGCAAGTTGAATAACAGATTTTTCTTTTGGTAGATTTTTAAATAAAATTCGTCCCTTTAATTCAGTAAAATCTGATATTTTTTCATTATAGAGTTCTATTTCATATTCGCTCGACAAAATTAAATCATTATTGATTTTAATCTCAATTTTAGATTTGTCCTTGGTAGAAGGATATTTTAAATTATAAATTGAAGTCAGTCCATTTGCAATTATAGTCTCTGAATGAACAAATTTCTTATAGGTGCCTTCTTTACTAATTCTATCAAATTTCATAGAAACATTAAAAGATCTAACAGGATTGTTTCCTATAAATGCAACTGCTTTAGCTTCTTTTCCAGAGTCAATATAACCGCCAACTATTAAGACTGATGGTGCAGACGTATACCCTGTTCCTTGATCAGTTAGAACAATTCCAGAAATTTCTCCGTTTGAAATATAGGCTTGAGCTTTGGCACCTTTTCCGCCACCGCCCGTGATAACTACTGAAGGTAAATTAACGTATCCTTCGCCGGAATCATATACTTGTATTTCTAAAACTTTGAAAGTATTATTGTCATTCCAATATTTCCAAGGATATGATTTTAAAATTTCATTATTTTTAAGAACAGGTAATAATTTACCTTCTGTCGAATCATAATAAGGCGGAATATCAAAATCTGTAATTGTTGTTTGGGTATTTTCTAATGAATCATAAGAGCTGGTAAATTTACGAATTTTTGTTCTATAGGGTTTTACCTCTTTTAGATACTCTTCGTAACTCTCAAGATTATCATTTCTATAATATGTTCTTTGATCAAGATTTCCAACTTTATGTATTGCATTTAAAAAACTAGTTTTAAATGCCCAATCTATATACAATTGTTCTGAAAAAATATAATGGATACTATTAAAAAATATCTTATTCCAATAAAATTTTAAATCATTAATTAAAATATCCTCTTTTACAGATTTGATAATATTTCTAGTTTCACTAACTGGTTGACTATCATAAGAAATAAAATCGTATGTTCCTGTTGTATCATAACCTATTTTATTTTTTTCATCATCATATATTAAATCTAATATTTCAATCGTACCATTTTGACGACCAACCAATTCATATTTTTCTTGTAAACTTTCTGCGGTTTCGTTGATTAATCTTAAAACTGCCCAGCCGCCAGATGCATACTCCTGTACTTTAATCAAATCA
>Ga0169931_10004041_pt1 | contig 23017 bp, 22 predicted proteins | sample Kivu_15m_20L_FD_129675 | JGI IMG/M metagenome (GOLD analysis project Ga0169931, IMG submission 129675) | Freshwater microbial communities from Lake Kivu, Western Province, Rwanda to study Microbial Dark Matter (Phase II) - Kivu_15m_20L... | ecosystem: Environmental > Aquatic > Freshwater > Lake...
CCCTGCAATCGCTGCTGGCGGCGGAGTTCGGTCAGACGGTCGTTGGAACAGAAACACCGGTATGCGTGACCGTCGCGCAGCAGCTGATAGGCATGCTCGCGATATATGGCAGTCCGTTCAGACTGCCGGTAGGGCCCGACAGGCCCCCCTTTGTCTGGACCCTCATCCCAGTCGAGACCAATCCACGAGAGGGTGTCCATGATCATCTGCTCGCTGGACGAGCGGGCCCGGACCTGGTCAGTGTCCTCAATCCGCAGTATGAACTGGCCGCCGTGCTTGCGCGCACACACGTAATTGAACAGCGCGATATAGGCCGTGCCCACGTGCGGGTCGCCAGTCGGAGATGGTGCAATCCGCACACGGACCGGTCGATTGGTTGGACTTTGATCGGACATCCAGAATACTCCCGCAAGACCAAGGTATTGCCGGAGAAGCCAGGCCACGAACGGCTTGCTGGATCCTGTGCCGGCAGCTATACACAGCTACCCCAAAATGGTCGCTGCGAGCAAAGGTAATGAACTTCGCTCGAAAAGGGCGCGACGTTTGGTTCAACGGACGTCCCGAAGACGCCATAGCAACAGGTTCACGAACAGCATGCAATCAACCCTCGATTCCGACACCAAAAGCGCCACTCCCGACGTCGCGGAGCCGACAGTGCGCGACACGTTGATTCCTGGACCATCCGCAGCAGTTGGCGACGATGAAAGCACGCTGTTCATCCGCGATGTGACCCGCGTCGATTGCGCTCTGTTCGATGCGTCTCTCGGCATCGTTGGTCAGTCGTGGCACGTCGACCTTTCGGTCAGCGGCGCACTCGATGACAACGGTTTTGTGTACGACTTCAGCCCGCTTAAGTCCCTCGTGTCGCAAGTGCTGAAGTCGACCGTGGATCATGCCCTGCTCATCCCTGTTGGCTCCCAGATGGTCCAGTATTCCGAGACGGCCAATGGCGAACAGTGGCGTTTCCATGCAAAGGCGCGGATGTCCAAGACGGACTGTACGTGGGACTACCAATGCCCGAAGGGCGCCGTGTTTCCGATCCGGGCCATCGCCCTCCGGACGGCGATCGTCGAGCAGGAGATTTCCCGGCTGCTGCGGCACCGCCTCCCGGAATCGATTCGTCAGATTTCGATCAAACTCAGGGAAGAAAAGACCAAGCCAACCGAGGCGACCTACCGGTACACGCACGGCATCAAAGGACACTCCGGACTGTGCCAGCGCTTGTTTCACGGTCACAAAAGTCGCATCGAAGTGCATATTGGCGACGAACGACGTCCGGACCTTGAGCACTTTGTCGCGCGTGAGGTTTTCGGAGCGAACGTGCACATCGCAACCCCTGACCAGGTCAAATCGGGTCGTGGCGAAATCGGTGTCCGCTCGAAGTCCGATGAGCCGATCACGCTTGCGTTCGCGGGCTCACTTGGCAGCTACGAAGCAACTCTTCCAGCAAACCGCATCTTCTTTGTGGAACGAGAAACCAGTGTTGAGTGCATCGCCCGCCAGGTAGCACTGCTGATCAAGCGCGAGGAAGCACCAAAGGAACGCGTGCGCATCGTCTGCTTTGAAGGGATCAACAAAGGCGCGGTGGCTGAAGTCTAGACGGCTGTTCCGACCGAGGCTTCTGATGAACCGACGTCCCGCCTTCCCACCACGCGGCGGCGGCAGCAATCCAGTTGTCACGAATGGGCGCTGTTCCGGCCGACATGAACGACTCGGGGTGGAATTGGACACCCGCTGTCAGCGGTCCCACTTTGCGCTCGATTGCCATGATCTCCTGGTCGCCATTGTGCGCAGTGACCATCCACTCTGAATCAAACTGACAAGCATCGCTGCCAACTTCGGCAGGACGTCCGATTGCATGCGGAGTTTCCCCGCCCACGACAACGAGTGAGTTGTAGGATGCGGCAAAGAACCGCGAAGGAAGACCGCGCAGCAGCTGTGATTGCCCATCGCATCTGAGAATCTCAGTCGCGGAGCCGTGAACGGGTTCCCGCATCCGCTCCATCTTGAGCCCGGCAACGCGACCCAGAAGCTGGTGGCCGAGGCAAACCCCCAGAATCGGTACAACTCCGAGCATTTCTTGCACCAATCCCAAACTGTTGGGCAGCTCGTCCGGGGATCCTGGTCCGGGCGACAGGATGATTGGCATTGGTGAGTTGCGCAATGCCCGCATGGCGCCGACGTCGTCGGCGAAGACTCGCACGACATCCACAGGCGTCCGCGAAGAAACCACCCAATCTATGAGGTTATTGCTGAAGCTGTCATAATGATCGACAAAGCAAACAAGCATTTTCTGGACCTGCGGGAAGTATGTCACACACAAGTCCATATTGCGTTTCGCGGTCCGGATCAACGCTGACGTCGGTGACGTACGCGATGATCCGCGGACTTGGAGCCCTGGCTTTCGGACTCCTCGCCATTTTGGGGATCTCGTCGACTGGACAAGCCACGAGCGACGTCGACGAAATGTTCGACACGCTGGCGCAGGCCAACAGATTTGTGAGCGTCGAGCCGGCTGGTTCCAGGGGGGCGATTGGCACCACTCTCGGCGTCGGCATCGTGCAGACGCCAATCGATCAAAACCCCGAAATCATGGATGCCCAGCTCAATGGTGACTTTGGCCGGCGCGACGGGGCCGGAACCGTCGAGTCCCAGAGAATCTGGGTCACCAAAGGCATTTTGACGCCAATCGACATCGGTCTGACCGCTGGGACTCTGGGTCGGGGCAACGCAAGGCAGTTGGGCGGCAGCGTGCAGGTTACTCTCGTCGAAGGATTCCGCATGCCGGCGCTTGCCATACGGGCTGCTCATCTGCGGATTGACGGCATGGATGAAACTGCGTTCACAACGACCGGCGCAGAAATCCTCGCTGCATGGGGAATCCTTGGATGGGTCACCCCCTGGATCGGTCTTGGTGCCAATCAGCATGACGGAAGAATAGAAACCGGACTCAGCGGCGACGGCGGGTATCTGTTGACTCAGAACGAGACCACTAAAGATTTCACGAGGAAATGGACGACGGCAGAGAACACTGTCGGCGTTATCGTTGCTCTTGGATCACCCTTTGCGCAATTGGCGTTGGAGTCCCGCGGCAACAGCCTGTCGGGCGGTTCATCGGAGCAACGCAGCGTGGCCGTCAGACTGAGTCTCGGCATCTGACAGCACAACCAGCGGTTCAAATCGACAGCGTTCTTCAACGACCGCGGCCAACCTGCTCCAACTCCTCACAAATCACAGTCACGGATCCAGATCCGACGAATTTTTCCTGAGCCGTCCGAATTTGCGTGCTTTCAGCCGCCGTCAAAGAGATCTCACGGATGAGACGCTCTCCTGACAGTTCGGTTTCGCGCACCACTCTTGCCCATCCCGATTTGACAAAGGACTCGGCGTTGATCAATTGATCTCCGCGAGCGCCAATCTGCAGAGGGATGAGCAGCATCGGCTTACGAATGGCGAGAAGTTCGAAGATTGCGTTGGCTCCGGCACGGGATACGACAAGATCGGCTGTCGCCAGAACATCGGCGAGTTCTGGACCGAGGAACTCAAACGCACGGTAGTTTTCGTGGGTGAATGATTGCGTCTTTCCGCGACCGGTAAGGTGAACGACGCGCCATGACTCAAGAAGAGTCGGCAGTGCTTCAACCAGAAAATCATTCACTCTTTGCGCGCCATGGCTGCCCCCCATCACGAGAAGAACGGGCAGCTCAGCCTTTGTTGCGGCAAATCCACAGAACGCCAGACCACGCACACGATCGCCAACAATAAGTTCCGGACGAATCGGCGTGCCAACCAGTCGCGAGCGTCCCGGCGGGACAAACGAAGCCGTCTCCGGAAACGAAAAGAGAATCCGGCGCGCAAAGCGCTCGATGATGCGATTGGCAAGACCCGGTGTCACATCCGATTCATGCGTAATCACCGGAATTCGCAGGAGCCAGCCAGCGATGGCGACGGGAACGCTGACGTAACCACCCTTCGAGTACACGACAACCGGACGAAGACGAATGAGAATCAGAAGCGCCTGAAGGATGCCAATCGGCACTCGAAGAAAATCGAGAAGGTTCTGAAAAGAAAGATATCTGCGCAGTTTTCCCGCGATGATCGTGTGAAACGGAATCCCCGCAGCGTTCACAAGTCCGTGTTCGATGCCCGAGGTACCGACATAGTGAATCGTCCAACCGCGCCGACGCAGCTCGGGAGCAATTGCCAGATGTGGGTTGACGTGTCCGGCACTTCCGCCACCGGTCAGGACGACGACCTTTCGCCTCGTCGTTCCAGTCCCGTCAGACATTGTGACAGGAGACAAGATGGGGCTTCAGTGTTGTGCCCAGATTACGAAGCTGCGGTGCGTCGGTCTTGCAACGATCGGTTGCCAGCGGACACCGTGGATGAAAATGACAACCGCTCGGCGGATTGATCGGACTCGGGACATCGCCGGAGAGAACCTGCTTTTGATCCTTCTTGCCAATCCGATCAAGATCCGGCTGCGGAATCGCCGCGATCAGCGCCCGGGTGTACGGGTGCGTTGGGCGCGCGTAGATATCGTCACCGCTGGCATACTCGACGATCCGGCCCAAATACATGACGGCGACGCTGTCGCTTATGTGCTCGATCACGGCAAGATCGTGAGCGATGAAGAGATACGTGAGATTGAAGCGCTGACGAAGATCGACGAGCAGATTGAGAATCTGCGACTGAATCGAAACGTCCAGTGCACTGACTGGCTCATCTGCAACGATCAGCTTTGGATTGAGGGCAATCGCGCGCGCAATACCGATCCGCTGTCGCTGCCCACCAGAAAACTCATGCGGATAGCGCTCTGACGCCTCAGCGCCAAGACCGACGACTTCGAGTAGATCCTTGACGAGTTTTTCCAGCTCACGGCCTTTCGCAATACCGTGAATCAAAAACGGTTCAGCGATAATCGCGCCGACCGTCATGCGTGGATTGAGAGATGAAAAGGGATCCTGAAAGATGATCTGCATGTCGCGGCGTTTACGACGCAAATCGCCCTTGGACAGACTTGTGACGTCCACACCGTCGAATTCAACCTTGCCCGAAGTTGGCTCGTAGAGGCGGAGAATCGTACGACCCAGAGTCGACTTGCCGCAGCCGGACTCACCCACCAGACCGACGGTCTCGCCGCTGCGCATGGCAAAGCTGACACCGTCGACAGCATGAACCTTGGCAACCTGCCGGCCGAGGATTCCGCCACGAATCGGGAAGTGCTTGGTAAGATCGGTCACGCGCAGAAGTATCTGTGCGTCGCTTGATGTCGTCGTAGATCCCAAAAATCACTCCGAACTAGAATTCATCTTCAAAATCTGGCGGTCGAGTTTCCGGAACGAGCCCTAATTTCCGTGCAGCCAGCAAGCAACTTTGTGAGCTCCTGCCACCGAGCCCGCTCCAACTTGACGAAGCGGTGGTTCATCCTGGCGACACTTGTCCATCACACTGGGACAACGGTCCTGAAAGCGACATCCGCGAGGCAAATGCGCCAGATTCGGCACGCTTCCCTCGATCGTCGGCAACACCTTGACCTTCTGCCCCAGCTTCGGAATCGATCGCAGCAGACCTGCCGTGTAGGGATGCTTCGCTTCCCGAAAAATTTCTCTGACCGGCGCTTCTTCAACGATACGTCCGGCGTACATGACGATCACCTGGCTACAAACTTCTGCGACAACACCGAGATCGTGCGTGATCAGGAGAATCGCCATATCGAGCTCAGACTGAAGCTTTGCCATCAGGTCGAGAATCTGCGCCTGGATCGTTACATCGAGTGCAGTCGTCGGTTCGTCCGCGATCAACAGGTGTGGACGACAGGCAAGAGCCATGGCGATCATCACGCGTTGCCGCATGCCGCCAGAAAGCTGATGGGGATATTCGTCGATTCGTCGCTCCGGTGCGGGTATCCGCACCAGCTTCAACATCTCGATCGACTTTTCTCGCGCACTCGCCCGAGTATCGCCTCGATGGATGCGAAAGACCTCACTGATCTGGTCACCAATTGTGAAGACCGGATTGAGGCTCGTCATCGGTTCCTGGAAAATCATGCTGATGCGATTTCCTCGCACCTTGCGCATCTCTGATTCGTTCAGATCGAGCAGGTTGCGCCCCTCGAATGTGATCGAGCCGCTGTCGATCTTGCCGGGTGGTGATTGGACCAGTCGCAGGATGGAAAGCGATGTAACGCTCTTGCCGCAGCCGGACTCGCCGACCAGACCAACTGTCTGGCCTTTGCCAATACTGAAGGAGATCGAATCCACGGCGCGAATCACGCCGCGTTCAGTCGTAAAGCTTGTGACCAGATCCTTGACGTCGAGTAATGGCTCAACCACGCAATATGCTCACTGATTTTGCCGTGAGGCGGAACTGGAGCCGGACGGAGCGTCACACTCCCAAATGCTCGGCAGGCGACCCGACAGCGGATAGAATTCGTCAATCGTGCCAACAATATCGGTTCGATCAGCCACTGCCAAGGTTAATTCCTCACCAATAATGTCACGCACCGCGGCCACACGAGCGGGGTCCGTCGGATCGGCCATGACAACGCCGAAACGACCATTTGAGGAGTTTGGCCCAACGGGCAGCACCTCGAGGCGACGCGCTTCGGCATAGGGAATCCGCTCAAGATTCACTCTGGAAACCTTGATCTGTCGCAGCTGTACAAGACGCGGCATCGCGTAGCAATCGGCGATGGCCTCCGCCAGGGAAGCTTCGTCGAGAACACAAGTCTCGAGAACTGCCACATGTGCTGGCACATGCCAACGCTGCACGAACGCCTGAATCGTACGCACATTTGTCGCAGTCAAGTGCCCGCGTTTTTGCAGGGTCTCGAGGAGACCCGCTTGCGCCTGCGTCATTTCAGTTGGAGACATTGAATCCGCCTCGAGTTGCCACGCCACTCATCCTTGGTCATAGATGTTCCATCGCAATCGGTAGCTGCCAAATCCAGAGATTTCGCCGCCCTTCGTCTTTCCGGAAACAATACACCATTTGAGTTCACGGCGGGGGATCACCCACCACCTGGCATCAGCCATGACAACGCAGCTGCCGCCCAGCTCACCGGACGGCGCAATCGTGAGATCCATTCGTATCCGCCGCTGCTCGCGGACGGCGATGACCAAAAAACTGTTCGTGCCTGTCTCTGCCCCGGAGTTTTCGTTACGAACTCGCTCGAAAAAGACAACGGCATCTCGCCAAACACGCGGAATTCGACCGGACAGAACGCACGACACTTCGTCCACGCCAAGTCCGATCGAGTACCCGTTCAATTCGAGAATCCCTGTCTCTCTTGCGACAGTCAATTCTGGAAGTGCGTCTGACAAGCGTCCGGACAGTCGCACCGTCGCCGGGCCGTGCGGACGTTCGGCCGCGATCAAAGTCTGCCCAATGGGATCGCGGACAAACAGATTCCATCGATCCACTACCGGAGATTCCCAATCGAACTCAGCCGAACCGAGAAAATCGGAACCCTCATAGAGTTGAATCCCCCCGAACCCGTCTCCGGGAGAACAGTCTCGAAAGGACGACACAACTGGACCGGGGAGATTTGAAACGGAGATCGGCGATGAGGTTGTCACGCACCCCGCTGCGGCAAGACCAAGCAAAAAAGCCGTCGATTGCAATGCAACAGGGTACACGCGACGTCTCACGGCGGTGTTCCCGGTGGGTTGGCGGCCGGTGTGTTTGGTGGCGCCTCCCTTCCCAGTTTCTTGCGGAGACGTTCGAGTTTCGGGGTGAGACGCTTTCGATCACGCTCCTCGAGCTTTGACGAGGCGGCTTTCTCGAAGAAATCCAACGCCGCATTCTCGTCCCCAAGCTTGAGCTTTACGTCGCCCTTGTGCTCGAAAATGACCCCTTCTTCGGGTTCAACTTTGGCGGCCCGCTCGAGAAACTCCCATGCTTTCTCGTAGTCCCCGCGCTGGTAGAAGACCCAGGCAAGTGAATCCAGATAGTAGCCATCATTCGGCTTAACCTCGAGAGCTCGCCCGATCAACGACTCCGCTTCTTCCAGGTTCTCGCCGCGTTCTGCGAAGATGTAGCCCAGAAAGTTCAACGCACTGCTGTTGCGCGGTTCCTTTCTGATAACTTCCCGCATCGAGCGGATGCACGCGGTGATGTCGCCGGTTTTCTCCTCATACACGCCGCGCAGAAACAGCAATCGATTGTTTCCGGGCAGTCTTTCAACCGCTCCAGCGATGATTGTCAGCGACTCTTTCGGCTTACCATCATCAGACAGAATCCCTGCGAGAAGAACAAACGCATCAGCGGACGGTTCATCGCCCTCAGTCAGTGGACGGATGACGGCAGCCGCTTCCGAAAACTTCTTTTGTTCCTGCAGAATCACCGCCCGACGGATGTCCGCATTCGGGCGAAGAGGCGATTCCTTTGGAACGCGAGCATAGAGCGCAAGTGCATCATCAAAATTACTGGATCGTTCCCGACCACGGCCGTTCATATAGATGACCCGATCGCTGTCCGGGTTCTGTTCGAGGAGGTCCTGAAGAATTTTGTCGGCCTCGGGGTAGCGCCTGAGTTCCCACAAAACAATCGCGCGCTGCATGGACAAGCCGGGAGTTGGCTTTCCGGCCGCTCTCGCCGCATCGTCAAGCAGTTCGAGCGCGTCGCCGAGATCACCCAACTCCCGATAGATCTGCACCATGCGCGCGGTCAGTTCCTCGTTGGTTGGGTTGGTGCGATAGAGCTGCTCGTAGAGCTGCATTGCATCCTTCGAGCGACTATTGACCTCAAGGGCAATCGCGTACACAAGCGCAACTTCCGGAGTTTGAGCATCGATCTCCCACGCACGGCGCGCCGGTGCAATTGCCTCGGACTTGCGCCCAGTGGCGAGGAGAAGTTTGGCAAGCTGCGTCAGTCCGGCTACCGACGCCGGATTCCTGACTGTGAGATCCCGCAAGACACGAATCGATCGTTCACGATCATTCCGTATGTGGAACAGCAACGCTGACAACAGAAGATATGGGCCGTCGTTTTCGGTACCGAGTTTGATGACAGTCTCGAGTTGCTCGATCGCCTCGTCTGGACGGCGCGCCCCGGCGAGCATTTCTGCATATAGGAAACGCATCCGATGGTTGCGCGGGTAGAGCAGCACCATGCGATGCGCTTCCGCCAACGCCTCTTCCTTGTCGCCGACACTGGCCTTCGCAGCAATCATCTTCCCCCCAACATGGGCGTTGGGATCGAGATTGTAGGAAGCCTCGTACACCGGCAGCGCCTTTTCCAATTGGCCGCGCAGGGACATCATCTCTGCGGCCAGAAAGTAGAATCCGGCCGTCGACTCGCGTTGCGCAGGAGACCACATGGACACGGGAACCGAGCGTGTGTCCTGAGTCGGATCGAGAGCGTCACCAAGTTCAGCGCCGTCAAGCGTCGCCGAATCCTTCGTCTGAGTGAGGCGACAACCAGCGGCGATCGTCAGCGCAACGGCCAGACTGGCGACGCAAAGAGAACGGGCATACATCATCGAATCCCCCGGCGAGAACAGAACGCGGTCCATTCTATAGTTCCAGGAGCCGGACAGCCAATTCGAATCGAGAAATCAATCGGTCGGGATGGTAACTCCCTGCGTAAATCCGGCCGCTTCGTCGGCAAGAATTCGCGAGAGCTTTGGGGGTTTGTCGTAGAAAATGCGCACCAGCGTCAGACCCTGGCCGGGAGCCGTCTTTCCGGCAACGCGGCGATCGCGAGCCGATAGAAGGCGAGGAATGCTGTCCACCGGCAACCGCCCGAGTCCGATGGCGACGAGTGTACCAACCATGTTGCGAACCATCTGCTTCAGAAATCCTTCGCCGCTTACCCAAATCTCAATGAGCGGGCGTCGGTCAATGATCTCAATCTCCCAAACCTCGCGGGTTCTTGTCTTGGCCGAGGAATCGCTGGCACAGAAAGATGAGAAGTCGTGCCTGCCAACGAAATCACGAGCGGCACGTCGCATGAGCTTCACATCAATGTCGCGGTGGACCTGCCAAAGCAGCGGAGCGAAAAATGGATTCACAAAGGAAGCATTCCAGATTCGATAGCGATAGGCCTTGCCCGTCGATGACAAAATCGGATGAAAATCCGGAGCGGCCTCAGCGACACTTGTCACGCGGACCCTTGGGGGCAGAAGCCCATTAATGCCAAGCGGCCAGCGACGCGCATCAAAGGGTGCGTTGGTGCGGAAAACGGCGACCTGATGCTGGGCATGGACTCCGGTATCGGTTCGTGCCGCAGCCCGCACCCGCACCGGGTGCCGGAGAAACGTGGTCAGAGCCTGTTCCACCGCATCCTGAATTCCAGCTTTGGACTTCTGGCTTTGCCAGCCGTGAAAGCCCTCGCCCATGTAACAGAGGTCGGCGCGATACAGGGGCGCCGATTCAGCGCCCGCGGTCTCATCTGCGGCTTCGATTTCTTTGCTGTCTGTCTGGGTTGAGCGCTTGCGGCGTGACCCTGATTTGGGGCCAACGGAGGTCACTGGGCGCTTTCAAACGTGAACGCGACGCCGGCGCTGCTTCGACCAAACGAAACACCGGAATCCTCGAGCGTGCGAACGATTTCCATGAAGGGCGACACGTACACATATCGAAGTCCCATCGCTGACTCCATCGAGCGTGCGGACTGATCGTCAAGCCAGTTCAGGAGAATGTTCACGCTGGCACCGACCACAGAAGCCGAGCGAAAACCCCGATTGGTAAGCGTCTTTTCCGATGAGTCCCCAGCGGCAGACGCGAGTGCAGTTTTTTTCTTGGTCGTGTCCTCTTTCGGAACCCGACTCTCGCGAAAGTAAGTTCGCTCAAGACCAGCCCAACCATCGAGCACGATCCATTTTCGAGAGAACGGCGTGAACTGCGCGGTGGCCAACAATTGGAGGGGAACCAAAGTCAGCGTGGTCTTCTGATTGTCGTCGATCGTCAACTGATCAGCGGTGACGCTCGAGCGGTCAATTCCGGTTGCCCGCGCCGCGTTTCCCCGATCGTAGTAGTAGTTCAGGCGAAAACTGAGGCCGAACGTGACGTACCAGTCCCAGGCGAACCAATCACCAGCCAGCATCGGCATGAGCGAAGACTTGCCATACAGCGTGTCGTAGAACTTCAGTCCGTCATCGAACTTGACTCGAGATGCACCCAGTCGAACCCGGTAGCGACCAAACATTGCCTGGCGATACCGCTCACCGGACGTCTGACCAAAGGCTGACGTGGTGCCATCGGGAGACGCTTCGGCGGATGTTGTCGAGCTCGATGCCGATGGGGCAGGAGCCGGCGTGGAACTGGTCCCAGCAGGTGCATCTGGCCCATCCAGCGTCGCTTCCTCTGCATACGAGTCACCAGAGGTGCTTTCATCGGCTGACTCGGGCGTCAACGAAGATGAATCTGTCGTCTCATCAGCCTCGGAGCTGGATTCTTCGGAACCCGTCTGGGCAAACGAAGGAGTTGCGAACATCGACAAACAGATTCCTGCGACCACGAATCGACAAGCCGACGGCCGGAGACACCGAAAAATCACGCTGCTCAAAAAACTGGGAAACACTTCGAACATAAATGCCCTCACGCCGTGCCAGCGAGCGCCTCGAGAATCTGAACTGCGTTCGTCGCAGCACCCTTCTTGAGGTTATCAGCAACGATCCAGAATTGCAGCCAATGGGACGTCGACTGGCCAAGAGGCAGGCGCACGCGCGAGACCCAGACGTTTCGGTCGCCAGTGACAGACCTCGGGGTCGGAAACGCGGCGTGATCATTTTCTTCGACCAGACGAATTCCTCGCGCCCGACGAAGCACCTCAAGGGCCTGGTCGCGGGTCACTGACTTTTTCAGTCGGACGCTGACGGCCTCACAGTGGCAATTGAATGTTGGGACTCGGGCTGTCGTTGCCATCACCTCCAGATCCGGACGATTCATGATCTTGCGCGTCTCGCGCACCATTTTTTCTTCTTCAAAACAATGGCCCGAGGCATCGAGCACGTCGATCGCGGGCAACACATTGAAGACGATAGGCTGCGCGTAGACCAATGGTTCTAGCGCCTGAAACTTCAACTGCGCATCGACTTGAGTCGCCAGTTCCTTGATTCCCTTTTGACCTGTCCCCGAAACCGACTGGTAGGTGGACACGTTCACGGACTCGACACCAAACTTGTCCTCAAGCGGTTTGAGCGCAACGACCATCTGAATCGTCGAACAGTTCGGATTTGCGATGATGGCAGCGCGCTGACCAGGTTTCAGCATGCCTCCGTTTACTTCCGGGACAACAAGCGAAACGCCGTCCTGCATGCGCCACGCGCTGCTGTTGTCGATGACAGTCGTGCCCTGCTCAACAATCGCCGGCGAATACTGCCGTGAGAATTTGCCCCCGGCACTCATCAAGGCGAAATCAAATCCTTTGATGGCTTCGAGCGAAAAAGGCTTCACCTCAATCGTCTGACCGAGGCACTGCATGCGTTCGCCCGCCGAACGCGGCGAGGCAAACAGTCCGAGTCGAAGAGACTTGCCGCGAGCCGCGAAGGTCGAATGGTCAAGGTCAGCGAGCATTTCCCGGCCAACGGCACCGGTCGCTCCAATCACTGCAACTCCAAACGCTTTCAAAAGCTATCTCCAGTCAAACGAACGGCGCGGCTCTGCGCGCGAGATTCAATTGTTTCCGCGTTCCTCGCCCCGACGAATCATCGAAAGTTTTGGCGCGCTGCCACCGGTCTCGCCGGAGGCATCAGTGCTGCCTGCATCGTGCCCAGATCCAGCGTTGACCGACGAGCCCGGCCTCGTATCAGCTGGCTCCATCACCGAGTCATCTTCGCTATGCGGTTCGAAGATGTCGTCATCATCCACCGCCTTCTTCCACCCGATCAACCACTCAAAGGGTCCGCTCAGCGCGTAGCCAAAGGCCAGGGCGAACCCAACGATCTCCGGCTGGAAGGCGAGGATCCCGATGAAGAGCACGATCAGGACGAGGAGCTTGAACGGCTTGATGCCCCGGACTTTGATCACCTTGTGCGAGCGATAAACCACATTGCTGACCATGGCGACCGCGAGCAGAAACCCGGCGACCACCAGAAATCCAGCCCGGTACTGGTGGGACGCGAATGCATCGAGCAAAAAGTCTGGGATCCACGTGTAGATCGCTCGATTTGTTTCAAGCTCGACGGCGAGCGCGACAAAGGTTGCGATCACCATGGCCGACATCGGAATCGGAAGCCCCGTGAAATCCCCGGAAGCCTTGCCAATCGAGCTCTGGACGTTGAAGCGCGCAAGACGCAGGGCCCCGCAGGCCATGAACAGGAAACACGCGATCCAGCCGAGTCGACCGAGGTCGTGCAGACCGAACTTGTACATGAGAAAAGCCGGTGCAACGCCGAACGAAACAACATCGCACAACGAATCGTATTGAACACCGAACTCGCTCGTTCCACGCGTCAACCGGGCGACGCGTCCATCCAACATGTCGAACAGCGACGCGAGCAGAATCGCGGAGGCTGCCCAAGCAAACTGACCGTCCAGCGCCTTGACGATGGAGAAAAAACCGAAAAACAGATTCCCGGTCGTCAGAAGGTTCGGGAGGATGTAGACCGCACCACCGAGGAGCGGTTTGCGAAACGCGTTAGGCATCTCTGGTTCCATTCACGAAAAAGAAACGTCAGCGCCGAAGGGCTTCCTCAACGGTAGAACGTCTGAGATAGACCGGCTCCGGCAGCCTCGAAACCGAACCGGCACCGGCGGACGCCAACTGACTTTGCTGAGCAAGTTCGGACACATGCTCAGCCATACCATACATGGCAAAGCGCGACACCTCGGAAACGGCCAGGGAGCCAACCCTGCCTCCGCGCCGCGTCACGATCTCCTCCATGGCGTCCCATTTGCCCGCAAGCTCCACGGTTTGTCCCTGCGCAGCCTCAAGCTCTGCGAGATCGACCTGTCTCGATCGCTCCGCGGATACGCCGGGACCATATTCTGCGATGAAGCCGATTGTTCGAGTCGATGACAGGACAAGGCGAACCGTCGCATCTCGGGAGCTCGCCAGCCACTTCGCAGCGCAGTACAAGGCATCGACCCCGGTGATCTTCAGTCGCGAATGCCCGTCCGTTCCGGCAAGACCGGCCTCGAGACCGGCCACGAACGCAAGTCCCACACGGGTTCCGGTAAACGAACCCGGACCGACACCGACCAGGATCGCTGAGATGTCGCGAATCGTGATCCCGCTGCTTGAAAGCGCCGAATGGACGAGTGCCGACACGGAAACCGCAGAACCGGTCGGGGACGAATCCTGAAAAATCTCGACAGACTTCGGAGCGATGCGAACCGCATCGCCGATATTCACAACCGCACAGGCGACGCCAGAAATAGTCGTATCGAGCAGGAGAACATGACTCATAACGGAATCCTGGCTACTGGAACTTGCCTACCACGCTCTCAAGCATGGATTTCCAGAATCTCGAAAGATCGTTGTAGGTAGCGAGCACGACGAGCGCCAGGATCATGGCAAAACCCACTTTGTGGAAGTTCTCGATCGCCGCGTCAGCGAGTGGCCGTCGCCGCACACCCTCGATCGACAACATCACGAGCTGGCCACCGTCCAGAACGGGAATCGGAAACAAGTTAACCAACCCGAGGTTGATGCTGATCAGCGCCATTGAAGCGAGGAATACTTCCCACCCCATACGCGCTGAATCTCCAGCCACCTTCGCGATCATGATTGGTCCGCCGAGCGCCTTCATTGGAACTTCGCCAGTGAACAACGCCCCGATGGTCGCAAACAGCATGCCGGTCTGCTTCGCCGTCTCGCGGAGTCCATATCCGATCGCAGCAAAAAGGCCGTCGTAGATCTCAACCACCGGTGCCGGATCCTTGGGTTGCCCAAGAAAACTCGTCACCAAAGCAAACATCGTTACCTTGCCCTCGGGAAGCTGGGCATCGAACGCGTGCAGCGGAACCGCGATTTCGATCTCCTCAAAACCACGTTGCACCTTCAGATCAACCGTTGCCGCGCGTTGCTCCATCATGAGTTCACGCATCCGGAAGACATTTGGAAGCGTCGTGCCATTCCACGCAAGAATTCGATCGAGTGGTGCCAAGGATTTGCCTGCGTCGTAGGCGATCTCGCCGACAAGAAGTTGAGTGTCGACAATTCCGAGACCTGCGCCAAACGCACGTGGCGTGAGCGTCGCATCGTTCGACCAGGAGCTCGTGACCATTGTCACTGTGCGAATCTCGGCCGAAGTCTCAGCCGCCGCGTCCACGCTCCCCGTTTCAAGCGTGCGCCGGGCAACCCCGGCGTCGAGTTCGAGCCGCGGAAGCTTTGCCGCACGAACGTCAATGCTGACTTCCGTTGCGCCTGCGACCTGGGCAGCCTGCAACGCAGTCAGGACTGACCAAAATCCGGTGATGCGGGGTTCCTTGTCACCGTAGCGGATCGCAACCACTTCATCGCCGGTCCGTAGGCCACTGACAGCGGCCGCAGAATTAGCTGCTGTGACTGCGATCACTGGCGGCAAATAGCCCAGCGCAACGCCTGCTCGGCCAACTTTGACCTTCCTCCCGAGAATGTTCATGGATTCAACCTCGGCGGGAGTGACGGTCAACTCGACTGCGCGGCCGGCACGGTCAACCGTGACACGAAGTGGTTTACCTGGCGACTTGGAGATCGATTTCTCGATGTCGCGCCAGGACTCGACCTTCTTGCCTTCGATATTTCGAACCATATCGCCGGGAACAAATCCTGCTGCCTCGGCAGCCGATCCGGCAATGACATCACCAATCTGTGCCGGAGGATGGGAGATTCCTGTCGCGCCGATGACGGCGTAGGCGACGACCGCGAGCAAGAAGTTTGCAGCAGGTCCCGCAGCCACCGTGAACGCGCGCCGCGTGACGGAGGCTCGGTAATACTCCTGACCTCGCGCCTCCGGTGGGACCTCCTCCTGCGGCGAGGCTCCGAAAAACTTCACGTAACCGCCGAGTGGGATCCAGCTGATGCGATACTCGGTGATGCCACGTCGGAAGGCCACGATGGACGGCCCGAATCCGATCTAAAACGTATCGACGGCGATTCCACACCAACGTCCAACCAGAAAGTGCCCCGCCTCATGAACGAGAACGAGAACACCGAGTAACACAACAACTGCTGGAATCGGATGCGAGAAAAACTCACCCACGATGCACTACCCCCAAACTTCGTCGAGAGGTGATTCTAGACCACACTGGGGATGAGAACCACCTGTGGTGCAGCGGAGAGGTGATTCTAGACCACACTGGGGATGAGAACCACCTGTGGTGCAGCGGAAAAATCACGATGTAAGGGCAGAATTCCCGAAAAACCGCAGAATGATCCAAATCACGGGTGCCGCAAACAACAGGCCATCGGTGCGATCAAGGAATCCACCGTGACCGGGGAAGATCGAACCAGAATCCTTGACCCTGGTGAAACGCTTGATCACGGACTCAACGAGATCGCCGAGCTGACCGGCCATCCCGCCAAACAGACCTACTGCCGTAAGGGTCCAGGGCGAAGCGAGCGGTGCACCGGCGGTGCCGAGAATGTTGGAAACGTAAAAGACACTCAACAAGTGGGCAGCGGCCACGCTCGCAAGGAGCCCTGCCGCAGCGCCCTCCCAGGTTTTCTTCGGCGATTTATGCGGAGCCATGCGGTTTTTGCCAAAAAAGCGCCCACCGAAATATCCGCCCGTGTCGCCAGCCCAAACGACCGCCAGCAACAGGAACACGTACCTTGAACCGTCACCGAGTTGATTCAGATCCCACACGGCAATCCAGGGTAGTCCAGCGTAGACGATCGACACCAGAAACCCGATCACGCGGGCCATCTCACCGTCGATTCCACGAGTGGCAAAGACACCCACCAAAATCGTCGTCATGAGGCCTATGATGAGCACGGCCCGACCGGCGGAATCATCCAGCATCGCTGACGCCAGAAAGATGACTGCAGCCACGAGAACGCAAAATGCCGTCAGCGCAAAATATTGCTGTCGTTTCTCAGTGTCGCTGCGAGCGAGACGTCGCGCCTTCCATGCCGCATCATCCGCATCGGCCGCCTCGAAATGGGCGAAGAGCTCGTCCAGACGAGGAAGAAGCATTCTCGCCGCCTCAGAGACCGCCAGGGAAACACACAACAGGTAGAAAAGAAGAAGCGTCCAGGCTGGTCCAGCGGCCAAGACCCAGATCAGGATCGGCAGGCCGATCACAGCTGTGACGACGCGCAACTTCAGCATGATGCGTTTGGTGCTTCGTGGGACTGAGTCCCAACAGGGTTCGCAGGAATCTGTTGTTCGGTTACCCGAGCAACCGCCGACGATTCGTCACCGGATTCGGTTTCAACCAATCCAAAACGACGACGGCGTGATCGAAACGCAGCGATGGCCTCGGCGAGATGCTCGCGACGGAAATCCGGCCAATGCACTGGGGTAAAGTAGAGCTCCGCGTATGCGAGCTGCCAGAGCAGAAAGTTTGAAACTCGCAACTCGCCGCTGGTGCGAATCACGAGATCTGGATCCGGAAGACCTGCAGTATCGAGACTGTCCGAGAACAGGTTGGCATCGATGTCGTCCGGAGCGATTTCGCCGCGTGCGACTCGGCCAGCAAGGCGCCTGGCTGCTGCGACGATTTCATCGCGACCGCCGTAGCTCAACGCGATGTTGAGCGTGAGCCCCGTATTGCCAGACAAGGCATCCCGCACTTCGCGAATGAGACGCTGCGTCTTCTCCGGCAGACGATCCGTCTGACCGATCGTGCGAAATCTGACGTTGTTTCGATTGAGCTCGTCGCGCTCCCGCAGGATGCTGCCGTTGAGAAGCTCCATAATCGTTGCGACTTCAAGAGCCGGACGGCCCCAGTTCTCCGCGCTGAACGCAAACAAAGTCAGCGCTTCAATGCCCCATTCACCACACGCGCTGACAACCTGACGCACGCTCTCGACGCCATTCTTGTGACCCCAGACTCGGGGTCTGCGACGCTCGGTTGCCCAGCGACCGTTGCCGTCCATGATGATCGCGATGTGGCGTGGAAGAGGCGGCTGCAATAGCGTATTACCTTTGGGACTTTGGCCGATGAGAGCGTCGAATAACATGAGAAAGGTTTGTCCGTCCACATGGATCAACCCCCCGAAAATGACTCCAGAAATCAGCAATTGACGATCCCGTCGGGTAGCTTTCCGAACGGCCGCCTGATCATGGCTGCAACGACGCTCGGCGATCCCGCCGATATCCCGCTGCGCAGCCTTGCGGCCTTACGCGACGCGGATTTGGTGATCTTCGAGGATGCCCGGGCCGGACGCCAGTTTCTGAAGGCGGCAGGCGTGCATAGAGAATTCGCGGTTTGGAGCGAGCATGCTGAACCAGCCACCCACGACCAGTTTACGGCGACCCTGAGGAATCGCGGGACGGTCGTGTATATGAGCGATCAGGGCTCGCCGACGCTGGCGGACCCGGGCCAGGCGCTCGTGGCCATGGCTACCCAGCTTCGCGCAAGTATCACCGTGATCCCGGGTCCCAGTTCGATCGCAGCAGCCCTTTCGGCCTGCCCTTTCCCAGTACCAAGATTCGTGTTCACCGGGCTGCTGCACCGGGATCCCGAAGAAAGAAGAATGGAACTCGCCCAATTTGCACTGACCCGGCTGCCGCTCATCGTCATCGATGCACCCTATCGACTCCGCGCGCTACTCGACGATGCGGCAAGCTGCCTCGGGGACGGCCACCGGGCGTTTCTCGCGCTCGACATCAGTGGTCCACGCGAAAGCTTCCTGAGTGGTCCCCTTGAAAAGCTCAAGGCCGCCATGGCCGCGGAAACGGAGAAGATCAACTTCGTCCTGATCACAGAGGGAGATCCCTCCCCGCGAGCCAGTCGCGACACCTCAGGAGACGCTCGCGGGTTCGCGCGGGGAAAGGGTCAGGAGCCTCGCCGTGACAGAAACCGCGCGAGACGCCGTTGACGGACTGCGCCAGGCTCTGATCCCAAATCGATCGTATACGCCCCCAGCTCCCGGTCGGTTTCTGGAACGGCGCCGGTGTAGGCCCCGGACGCAAACCAGAACGGCAGTCCTGATGCACCAATCGCCTTGATGATCGCCGCCACGGGAATCGCGATCAGAATTCCCCAAAAGCCAAAAATTTTGGCAAAGGCGAAGACAGTCAGAACGACCACCGCTGGATGCAGGCCGACATTTTCACCGATCACCCGCGGCGTGATGAACACCCCGTCGATCGCCTGAACGCTCAGCACGAGAACGCCAAGTCCAATCACCTGTCCCCATCCGTCGAAATTTGCCATGACGGAGATCAGACCGAGAAGCAGAACGGCCACCGCATCCAAATATGGGATGAACCTGCACAGGCCGCCGACCAGTCCGATGGCAAGAGCCGACTGCACGCCAAGAGCCGAGAGTCCGATGGTGTAGATCAAGCCATCGATCACGGCGACCATCACCGTTCCCTTGATCACACTGCGCAGAGTTGTGTTCACCGTTGCGACAACGTGTCGACCTGGTTGCCGCATGTCCAGAGGAACCAATCGGGTGAGTGCTGTGACAAGGCGATGCTCGTCGCGCAGCATGAAGAACATGAGGAACGGCACCAACATCGCGTTCACGACGCCACCGACAAGGCGGGACGTCGTGTCCCAGATTCCGCCAATCCCGGATTCAAATCGCTCGAAGATCTTTGCCACGAAGTTGAACTTGTTGACGGACTGATTGATGACCTGTTCTTCGCTCAGACCGAAACGCGTAAGGATCTCGGTAACCTGAGGCAACAGCGTCGAATACCAATTACGGAAAGCCTCGGGTCCACGTTGCAAGAGATCTGTGAACTGCGCGTACAAAAATGGGATGACCGCGACGAGTCCGAAAACGATGGCGATGGCAACGAGTCCGATGATGCCCAGAGTCGAGATGCTGCGCGAAACTCCACGCCGCTCCAGCGCGTCCACGAATGGCGAGCAAAGATAGGACAAGAATGCGCTGACGAGAATCGGCACCGCCAGAGAAAGATATACCGCCCCAACGGACAGAACGATGGCTACAACCGCACCGGCAAACCACCCGAACCGTTTGGCTCGACGCCAATCCAAGCCCCGGCCTGAAACCGGGGTTACAACCACAACGGAATGCTCTGTATTTATGCCTGCTCGATCATTCACCGCTGCGCCACCAACACCCGATCGCGTCGTTCGAGGTCCTTCTCGACGGCGATGTTTCGCCAGCCATGCTTACGCAGAACCTCGCCCGCGGCTGCAGCCTGGTCGAAGGCAATTTCGATCATCAGGCGCCCTTCTATAGACAGGCACTCGCGAGCACCCATGGCCAGCGCCTCGATGTGGTCGAGACCGTGATCGCCGCCAAACAGAGCCAACCCGGGTTCGAATTCGACCACTGAACGATCGAGTTGGGACGCCTTCGATGCTGCAAGGTACGGCGGATTGGAGACGATCAGATCCCACTTTGCGTCCGCTGCGTCGAGCTGCCAGGACTGCGAACTGAGCATATCGCGCTTGTGGAGTCGAAGATTCGCAACCTTGGCTGTTTCCGCGTTCGATTGCGCAACGGCCAGCGCCCCATCCGACACGTCCCAGGCTTCAACAAGCGCATCAGGCAAGGCACTGCCAAGCGATACCGCAATGCAGCCACTTCCTGTTCCCACGTCGAGGATCCGGTACCCGGAACGCATGCGGGCGGTTGCATGCGCAATTGCCAGTTCAACCAGCGTCTCGGTATCCGGACGCGGAATCAACACATCGCGCGTCACCCGGAACCGATGCCGCATGAAATCCTTCCAGCCAAGGATGTATGCGACAGGTTCGCCTGCCGCCTTGCGTCGCAAACGAACTTTGAATCGCTCGCGTTCCTGAGCGGTCAGCGGCTTGTCGAAATTCGTGTAGAGCTGGATTCGCGTCAAACCAAGCGTGTCGGATAGCAAAAGTTCAGCGTCGAGGCGCGAGCCCTCACCGCGTGACTCGAGCCAGGTCGTTGCCGACGTCAACACGTCGACAAGCGTCCACGCCCGTTCACCGTCGAATCCGCCCCCAGCGGTGGTGCGATCAGGAAAGGTATTCATACTGTCGCGGCCAATTCACGCTTCAGAAGTTCTGCCGTGTAATGGGAGCCAAGCTTGTCCAGCAGCTCGCTCAGATCGCCGTTCATGACGTCAGCAAGCTTGTAGACCGTGAAGTTGATGCGGTGATCGGTCAATCGACTCTGCGGGAAGTTGTACGTGCGAATACGTTCGCTGCGGTCGCCCGATCCAACTTGGCTGCGACGATCAGCGCTTATGGCCGCAGCCTGCTCGGCCTGCGCCTTTTCAAGAAGGCGTGCCTTGAGGACCTTCAGCGCGCGCTCCTTGTTCTTCAGCTGAGAACGCTCGTCCTGACACTCGACGACGATTCCCGAAGGCTTGTGCACGATACGCACAGCCGAGTCGGACGTGTTGACGCTCTGGCCGCCGGCACCGCTCGAGCGACAGACGGTGATGTCGAGATCCGAAGGATTGATGTCGACTTCGACTTCATCCGCCTCCGGAAGAATGGCGACTGTGCATGCGCTGGTATGTACCCGCCCCTGCGCCTCAGTATCCGGAACGCGTTGCACTCGATGCACGCCACTCTCGAATTTCAGGCGTGAAAAGACCTTATGGCCTTCGATCAGGACGATCACTTCACGCAGACCGCCCTTTTCTGATGGGTTCGAGTTCAGAATCTCGGTCTTCCAGCCGCTCTTGTCCGCATAGCGCGTGTACATGCGCATGAGGTCTGCCGCAAACAGGGCTGCCTCCTCGCCACCAGTTCCGGCCCGGATTTCGAGGATTACGTTTTTGGCGTCGTTGGGATCGGAGGGCAGCGTCAGCAACGTGAGGTTGCGTTCGGCGCTCTCGAGCTCTGGAGTGAGCTGACTCAGCTCTTCCTTGGCCAGTTCGCGAAGCTCCGGATCGCTTTCCGCAAGCATCTGTTTCGCGTCGGCGTGCCGCTGTTGAAGGATTCGAAAGGAGCGATAAGCCTCGACCAGGTCGACGATCGCGGCGCGCTCTTTGGACAAGCGCGTAAGCTCGCGACCGTCGAGACCCTCGCGAGCCAACGCGTGTTCGATTTCCACGAACCGGGCTTCGACGGTGGCAAGCTTGTCAAACACTTCTCAGCTCAAGCAGTTCGAGGAAAAATCAGGACGGCTTGGCGTACTTCTTCTTGAACTTCTCGATGCGGCCAGCGGTGTCGATCAGCTTCACTTTGCCCGTGAAGAACGGGTGGCAGTTACTGCAGATCTCAACGTGGATTTCCTTGCGAGTCGAGCGCGTGGGGATCTTGTTGCCACAAGCGCATGCGATCTCGATCGGATTGTATTCTGGGTGAATGCCTTCTTTCATGGTGTCACATCTTCCTTTCACGCAAATTCAAACGAAGCCGATCGACTATTCGAATACTCAGCCGTTCATTGAGGTAATGAACTCGGCGTTGGTCTTGGTCTTTTCCATCTTGCCGAGCAGGAACTCCATGGCGTCAACCGTGTTCAGCGGTTGCAGCAACTTACGCAGAATCCACATGCGATTCAAGACGTCCTTGGGCAGGAGGAGATCCTCTTTCCGGGTACCCGACTTGTTGATGTCGATAGCCGGGAAGACCCGTTTTTCCGTGAGCTTACGGTCGAGGTGGAGTTCCATGTTACCCGTACCCTTGAACTCCTCGAAGATCACCTCGTCCATTCGCGAGCCGGTATCGATGAGGGCCGTGGCGATAATTGTCAGGGAACCGCCCTCTTCGATGTTGCGCGCGGCACCGAAGAAACGCTTCGGCTTGTGCAGTGCGTTGGAGTCAACACCACCCGAGAGGATCTTGCCCGACGGCGGCACGACCGCGTTGTAGGCGCGAGCCAGACGGGTGATCGAGTCGAGAAGAATCACGACGTCATGCTTGTGTTCAACGAGACGCTTGGCCTTCTCGATAACCATCTCGGCGACTTGAACGTGGCGCTGGGCCGGTTCATCGAACGTCGAGCTGATGACCTCGCCGCGCACGGAGCGCTGCATGTCGGTGACTTCCTCAGGACG
>Ga0169931_10004042_pt1 | contig 23011 bp, 22 predicted proteins | sample Kivu_15m_20L_FD_129675 | JGI IMG/M metagenome (GOLD analysis project Ga0169931, IMG submission 129675) | Freshwater microbial communities from Lake Kivu, Western Province, Rwanda to study Microbial Dark Matter (Phase II) - Kivu_15m_20L... | ecosystem: Environmental > Aquatic > Freshwater > Lake...
ACCAAAATCTGATGGACGAACAGCTCGTTTTTATTCCGTCGTAGCACGAGACACAATGGATCAGGACTTTGCTCAGAACCGCCAAAGGTTCCTCGCTGAACAGGGTTACTCGTATCGAATCATTGATGCGGACGAAGTCTTGCCGCGCTAGTTACTAAGCTCCTTAGACCTATCCATAGCAGCCTTCATCGCCTTATAAACAATATCTTCCCAGCCATTTGATTCAAATGAGCTTAAAGCCGCGGAAGTTGTGCCATTCGGGCTTGTGACTTCTCTTCTTAAGGTAGCGGCATCCTTGCCCGATTCCTGAATCATCTTTGCAGCGCCAATAAGAGTTTGGTGAACAAGTAACTTTGAATCGTGCTCTGATAGGCCTAACTTATTTGCTGCCTTAATCATCGATTCAACAAAGCCATAGAAATATGCCGGACCAGAACCGCTAATTGCTGTAACGGCATCCATCAAATCCTCTTCAACCACCAAAGTCTTACCGGATTTTGAGAGCAAGTTATCTACCCAAGCTAAATCGCCTTCAGTTCCGCTTGATCCTTTTGAAATCACCGACATTCCCTCACCTAACAAAATCGGGGTGTTCGGCATAACTCGAATTACTCGCGCCTTTCCCCCAATTTTGTTCTCAATTCGAGAACTTTTCAAACCAGCAAGAAGGGAGACCAATAGAAATTCATGCTCAACTTCAGCTCTTAACTCTGCAATACAGCTCTCAAAATCCTGTGGTTTAACAGCAAGGATTACTGCGTCAGCTTCGTGGATATGGCCCGAAGTAACCCCGTACTTTTTTACCAACTCATCTACTCGTTCGGTGCGCTTATCTCTAATCACGATTGCGCCTGATTCGATGCCAGCTGTCAAAAGTGAATTAATCATTCCCTCACCCATGACGCCGGTACCTACAATCGCAACTTTTGAGATGGCCATGATTAAAGGCTACCCGCCTAAATTTTCTTTCGGAAATTCTTGGGAACTACTCGATCTAGAAGTTCTTCAAGAACTATGGTCAGATCGCCCTTCGTGCGCGATAGGTTTGCTTCAAAACCTTTAAGGAATTCATTGACTGCCGGTTGTGAAACTACGCCCAATAACGGACCATATTTATCTTTAAATAATGAGGTAGCGATTCTGCTAATCGCTTCAGACAATTCGGCTCTCGCTTCATCAAGGGTCGGCTCAGGTCTGAGGCCACTCGTTACTCCTAGCGATGGTTCGTCACGCATCGCACTTAGGTAACTTTGCCGAGAATTTCCTGTGCTCATATTGGCCCATCCTCTCAGAGCACTAGCATGAGTGCCATGTGGCAATTTGCTCGGCCCTCGCGAGTTCGTCTATTGGCCCTTGTTGCTACGCCGCTCATATTCCTATCGGTCCTAGTTCCAATTAAGACCTCGGCACTTACCTACAAATCTGCGCCGGCAAGATTTTGGGGGAATGTTATAGCAAGCGATATCGCCGCGAAGGAAAAAGTTTCGGGCAACAAGAGCGCAAATCTTGAGGGTGAGAAAAAGTCCGAGTGGCGAATCACTTTCTCTGGTTTTCCAAATGGCGCAAAAGAAGCAGTTCGATACGCGATTGATGTTTGGTCACGAAACTTTGAATCCAAAGTACCTATAAATGTCGAAGCTACCTGGGAAACGATTCCAAATAACAATGTCCTCGGCTCAGCTCGACCCGGTTACTACTTCAGCGCTTTCCTAGGGGCGCCAGATGATGACCTCTGGTACCCCTCCGCGCTTGCCAATGCATTGGCGGGAAGAGATCTTGACCCTAATCAGGAGGAGATTTTCCTCAAAGTTAACTCAACTCCTCTGTGGTACCTAGGGGTGGATGGGAATCCATCACCCAGAAGTTACGACTTGGCCTCCGTTGTCATGCATGAAATCGCTCATGGATTAGGTTTTCTTTCAAACGCTGAATACGACAGCCTTTTTGGTACCGGATATATCTTCCAACCCACGCCATATGACGCTTATGTCCAACTGCCCGATGGAAGGACATTGATTGACTTCTGCTCGCGCTCTGCTGAACTGGGCAAAGCCCTAACTAGCCCCCTCGTTTGGTCCGGGAGTAATGGAATAGCCGCAAATGGCGGCGTCAAGCCGAAGTTGTACACCCCGTCTTCCTATGAAGATGGCTCTTCTGTAACTCATCTAGATGAGGAGACTTTTTCCGAGTCGCAGGCAAACACCATGATGACCCCAAATCTTGGACCTGGAGAAGTCTTTAAATCACCCGGCCCGATAGTCATGGGAATGTTAAAGGATATGTTGAGTAAACCACCCGCTCGTGACGCAGTTGGCCTACCTTCAAAGCCAAAAAATATTAAAGCTCTGGTGGGCGATAAATACGCACTTATTACTTTTGACTCTGCTAATTGCAGTCGCGTTGATCAGGTAACAAGATATGTGGTTAGAACTCTACCCGGAGGTAGAGAGAAATCTTTCAATTCTCAGCCGATTCGAATAAGTGGGCTACAGAACGGCAAAATCTACCGATTCACTGTCTTTGCTGAAAACAATAAAGGTCGCTCTGAGGGAGTGGAGAGTAATTCTGTAAAGCCTCAAAGGACACAACCTTTAACAGTTATCGATAACTCATCTAAGGTCACGGGCCTAGCAGCTATTGGATATCAAGGAAAGCCAGTCGTCATCTATGGTGATGAAGTTACAAAAAGCCTAAAAATGGCTACCTTCATCGGAGGCAAATGGCGAATCTCCACCATTAAACGAAATCTATCGGTTGGCCCGATTTCTATATGTATAGATGGCATAGGCAATAATGCATCGCTTCACGTCTTCTATGGCGAAACTAAAGAAAGAGACCTCATGTATTCGATTAGAAGAGGTGAGAAGTGGAGTCATGAGATTGTAGATGGTGACGGACGTGTTGTTAAGGACTACAAAGAAAAAGATAGAACTCGAACAGCATCTGATGTCAGCGTTTCAAATGCTTGTGCAATTACCCAAAGTGGAATTCAAGTCTTCTACCGCGATGAAACTCAAGGAATTCTGCTTGGGGCAGTTAAAACTAAAAATGGCTGGACTTATGAGATCGTCGACGGCGATAAGACAACTGAGAACCGCACAACTGGCGATGTGGCATTCGCGCTCGACGCAACGTCTCTCGACCGAACTGTTTACCTCATTTATGACTCAGTTCTAAGTATTGATTCGACCAGAAACACTACTTCCGGAGCGGTGCGAGTTGCTTATCGGAAATCTATTTACCCGGAAGATTGGAAATACATCACTCTTGATGGTCCAGATAATGGCACTTCTATAGCGGGGTATGCAACAAAGACCTTGAATAGTAAGGGAAAAATATTCACATCTTGGTTAAGTTCAAATAAAGAATCATTCCTAGGACCATCAACTTTGCGTCTCTTCGAAATTGATTCAGACAAGGATCAGACCCTCTTTGATACTTCTGGCTATGGTATTCCTTCTTCTCCTTTACTACTAAGTGCTTCAAAGTTGTACTTTGGCTGTAACGCACGACTCTGCTCGGTAAACTCTAAAACGAAAAAAATTGAATTGGTTAGCGGAAAATTCAAATTCTCTAAAAATGGAGCAATCCTAAAAATAGGTTATTTAAATTACTTATTCGCCTCACAGAACGGAAGGTTGGTAGTTATCCAAGATTCTTAAGAGAGCCTTATATGCCTCTCTTTATCTAGTTTAACCCCATCAACTTAGCCTGCTTATCAAATTCAGGAATTTGTTGGCGGGCTTCGTTTATTGAATTAAAGCGCATAAGTTCTCCATCATTTATGTAGATCAAGGTATTGGCTTCTCTTATTGTTGAAAGGCGGTGAGCAATAACCACTTTAACTTTTACGCTTTCAAGTGTGCGGAGAGTCTCTCCAATTTCAAGCTCAGTCATGCCATCCAATGAGCTAGTTGCTTCGTCGAGAATCAGAATATGTGGTTTGGTTAAAAGGGCACGCGCAATTCCAATTCTCTGTCTCTGCCCCCCACTCAAATTCGAGCCGTCTTCTCCTATTTGTGAATCTAGCGTCATATTCCTTTGCTTCATAAATTCTTTCAAATGCACATCGTTCAATAACTCCTCAAGCAAAAGGTCTGAAAAATCTCGGGGGTCTAGGCCCAGAAGGAGATTCTCTTTTAATGTCCCAGCCATAACGAACACTTCCTGTGGAACATAGGCAATTGATCCTGGCCAGATTGAGTGCGCTGTCCTCGGATCTTTGCCTGATATCAGCACCTCTCCTTCTGTTGGCGCCATTACGCCCAGCAACAGCTTCACGAGCGTGGACTTTCCTGCCCCCGTCGGACCAACAATTGCACAGAAGTCGCCATCCACTAAGTCAAAGTTTGCCTTGGAAAAGAGTCTGGAATCAGCCTTTTCGTAGGAAAAAGACATTTCTTTAACTTCAAGTTTCGGTACAAAGGACAAACCTGATTGTATGTTTGGAAGTTTCTTTTCGCCTTCCTGCCCGAGATTCTCAATCAACTCAAGGGTTTTCAAACTAGCATTTGCGGAGTAATTAATAGTTATAGCCCCGTGTTGGAGGCGCAAGATAGCAGGGGCTAGCCTTGTGGCAGACACTATAAAGAACGCAAGAGTTCCAGATGCACTTGCCGCATCTTGGGAAACAAATTGCAGAAGACTTAGACCTAGAACTCCTATCACTATTGCAATTTCAATTACGTACTTTCCCACGAAGGGTAGGAATGCTGTTTCGGCAGAAGTCTTTGCTATGTCATTTCTCTGTGAAGTAATCTTTTCAAGAAAGTTTCTTTGCGTATTTCTAACAAGAATTTCTGGATAAGCCTTGAATAGAGTCAATATGCTCTGGTTATTTGCAATAGTTAAATGAGCTTGCGCGCGACCCAACTGGGAGGATCTCTTATGAAGAGAGAAGTAAAGGCTTGTGCCAATTGCTGCAAAAAATAAAAACGTAAAAGAGGCCGTAATCCAGTCAACTACAAAGAGTGTAATAGCAATGAGAGCCACCAATGAGACATCGGCTGCAAGTGCTATTGAGGTTCCTAATACACCAAGGGCAATATTAGAAACCCCAGTTGTTAAAGAATAAAGATTTTCCTGTGAATTTTGCTGCCCTTTGTCATTACCCTTTATTCCTATTGATTGCCCAATCAACTTTATAGAAATCTGGGCGCCCCTTCTCGAGAGAAACAACAAACTTCTCCTAGTTATTAACATGGAAAGAAGTGTCTTAAGGACTAGAGAGAAAGCCGCTAAGCCAGCCAGTAGAGCTACCTTTGCTTGGAAAGCTAAGTCTCCAAACCCAAAACTATCTAGTATCGGGTCTAGAAAAGTCGACGTTTCTCTGGATTGGACACCCCGCACCGCAATGGTTCCTAAAGCGCCAAAAATACCAACGGCGATTAAATCTAGAATACTAAGACTTAGTTGCGCACCTGTTACAAATACAACTTTTCGCTGATCAGAATGATTCAGTACTCGCAGACTTCTCAAAATTATGCGATAGAGACTCATTATCTCGAATTCTATACCTTATTCACCAGGCAATAGATATCCATGATGGATCAACAATTTCGGTCGGAGTATCTTTAGTCTTGAACCATGGATTGGGACTAACTACAAGAGCATCTCTCTTTGCCCTAAGGGTAGCGGCCCACCAACTGAAACTTGAGTTTGCAATTATGTAACCAGATCCTCCTCTCATTATCTCCAAGATTTCACTGCTACTTAAGTCGCTATCGTCAACAAAGATGATATTTGGGACCCTATTTAACGCCGAAATTTTACCTGCTAATTCTCTTTCATCCGAGAAAACCCATATTTCATCAAATCTCTTTCCTTTATGCGCATCCAGAGCTTTCGTATAATAGTCATCGCCCAACACTCCAAAGTTCTCATTCATGTAATCACCTCTCCTCACGTGAATAATCAGAACTTCTTTGCTCTTCAACTGATTGCTTAAATTCAAGGCTTTAGAAGAAAGTGACTTTGTAGAAACCTTTTGTATTTCATCTATAATTTCAGCTGCCCATTTGTATGTCTGGAAATATCCCAACAAAAGCAAGTTTCTGCGTCTTTGAATTACTGAATAACCTAAGCCACTCCCAATCTCTAACTTCAATATCTTGCCCAACCTTAATGAAATAGCAATAGACAATAAAAAAACACCAGACCTGTAAAGAGTTGAGCTGGTTCGTCCTTTTGCGCTCAGCCGTAAGAATAGATTAAGCAACCTTCTAGATATATTGTCAATCGACTTCTCTATGAAGACAGTCTCCGGGCCCAAATCTAAGTCACGCAATTCAATCTGGTTTGAAGGATTCCTCCGGGCAGAACCCCAATCACACAAAATATTTATCTTCCCACCTTTGGAAAGAGCTGACGCACATGCAAATTGAAACAATTGATTGCCGAGTCCACCGTACGGAATCAGATACACCTCCTTCATCATGTTAATCCTTTCTTTGCCAGCGCAATAATTATTGATTTACGGAAAATGCGTTTTGGGTCTCGACCTAATCTTCTATACAAGTTGAAAATATCTTTAAGATATTTGATCAGATATTTACCCTTATTATGAAGAATTAAAGCAACGGTTTGTCGGATGTAGATTCCATAAGGCACTGGGCTGATGGGTTGTTGCACTTGTAATGACTTTGAAAGTTCGTTTAAGAATCGCTTTAGTTCGATTGAAAGATCCATATTTTTTGTTGCCTGAGAACTTGATAAGCGATACTCGTAAACAATTTCTTCTGAGAAAAGTATCTGCTTCTCATAAGCTCCGCATTCGACTAAGAAGAGAATATCTTCCCCAAGACGAATATCTTGAAAACGAGTTTCCCCAATTAATTTACGGCGAAAAATGTGTCTCCAAATCCCTGGAGTTCTGACTAATTGCCTCAAGTCTAGCCTTCCAGATGAAAACTGATTCACATTCCCTTGTATTGACTCCGTAACTCTAAAATCACAAATTACTAGCTCGTTGGATCCAGCACCCTTAATCACTCCCAAAACTTCGTCAGTAAAACCATAGTCATCCGAATCCCAGAAAATAATCCACTCGCCACGTGCTCTAGCTAATCCTTCATTGCGAGCTTTAGCTGCGCTCTTATACTCTCCCGAAATGTACGTAACTTCTGCTGGTATGGATTTCAAGAAATCTATTTGAGCATCATTCAATCTCAATTTTGTATCGTGAACAAGAATTACTTCCACACAATCGGTAAATTCGATTAGACTCTTTAGCAGGTTTTCGTGAAGAACTACATAATCCTTAAAAGGTACAACGCAGGATAATAGGAAGTTTTTCACCCTCGTTCCTTATTTTCCAATATCGCAAGACTGCGATAAATGTCACCTTCTCTTGTTTCTGCAAAATAAATTATTTTTTTGTTGAATGTTTTGGCAATATCGTCCGAGTAAATACGCTCTTTGTCGCACACTACAACACTTGAAGCTTTTGTAAGGCGAGCTTTGCTCTCTTGGCCTTCTGGGTCAAAACCCCAGTAAACAAACCACTCATCAACGGACGAGTATTTGCCACTAGCAACGGAATGCACACCGTCATAACAAACAAAAACCGCTTTTCGGTTACTCAAGTAAGGAGTTAGAGGTTGATAGATATCTGCGGCTCGGGCCTTACTGGCAAAAGCGAAGGTTCCCTGGAGTGGTTTGTAGCTGTACCTCTCCCAATCTTTTGAAAAGTAGACCAAGTTTGCAAACAGAGAAGCGACCAGGAGGGTAGATACTGTTAAGCGTATTGATGAGAAGTTCAAGTTAGCAACCCTAAGGACAATCAGAGTAGGGGCAATAAACAGAGGTGTTATCCACCAGAGATGAGCGACATCTGACTGTGGGAAGATTTGAACTGTTACTGATGCTCCCGCCAAAATTGCATAACTTGGCCCAAATTCAAGCTCCTGTATTTTCCAATTACTTCTTAGATGTGCAACTAGGGCCAATATCGCTGCCAATACCGTTACAGCAAATGAGAAATAAAGTGGCCAAAGCAATATTCTATTTAGTTGATCGCCAACAAATAATCTTAAATACGTGTTCTGATCTGATTGTAGAAGCTTGCCAGTGACCCAAGAAATTGCAAAAACGGTAGAGCCGATAACTACAACAAACAGCCAGTCGCGACTAACAAAAATCCTCTTTCTCAAGAAAACTAATACTCTATAGAAAATGACCATTCCAATGGCAAGTGAGACATATAGACCAAACTGAAATCGATTGTAGTTATTACCGCTTCCCATACTTGGATAAGTGCGGCTCGGCCACACTATTGCTTGATACACAAAGTCATCGAGGGCTCCGTTTAAAGAGAGCCAAATAACAGTCGTTGTACACCCGAGAAGAAAGCCGACAAAGATAACTGAAATTTCCTTTCCAAATTTCCTTCGTAGTAAATAGAAAAATAAAATACCCGGAACTAGAAGCAGTGACTGAATTCGTGTAAATGCCGCTAGTGCGATGAAAGAGCCACTTAAAAGTAGAAAATGAAACCAGTATTTCGACTGACGACTACAGCAGGCTAGATATACGGAAATCATCAAAAACAGAGTTGAGATAACACTTGGCCATAGAAATAGTGAGCCGTCAAATGTCGTTGAAACTACATGATTCAGAATAATCCAAGAAATTGCAAAGAACTGAGCAGTAGATTCCTTAAACTCAAATCTCCTTAGTGTCTTTTCGATGAGGATATATGTAATAAATACAAGTATTGCTGCAAGGATTCTCAGCGTAAGAACCGATACTCCGAAAAGCTTCATAAAGAGACCGGCAACAAGAGGTGTCATGGGACCATATTGTGAAAAGGCTCCTGCATGGACTGAAAGGCCAGATGTCACACCTGAGGCAGCTCCAAGAATGTAGCCATCGTGGTGGGGATCTGTTTGAAACAGGCTCAGTAACAATAGATATGAAAAAACAACTAATCTAATAAGTGTGATAGTACTCAAGAACCTTACTTTCAGGTCACCCATTAGTATTCGCTCAATTCACGAATGGAAGGAGAATCTATCCCATGTCGGAGTATTTTGAATTCGAAAAACATGGGAAGAAGTATCTCATTAGCGCTAAGAATGACCATTACGGAATCTCCTTCTGGCGCAATTTTTCCAATATGAGTTACGAGCCAGATACTCAAGCTCTTCTGGAGGTTTTCTGTAATCCAAATACTGTTTTCATGGATATAGGTGCGGCAAATGGATCGATGACAATACTTGCCGCTTCCTTAGGAGCTAACGTGTGGGCTTACGAGCCTAATCCCCATGTCTTTCAATCACTCCACTCCAATATTTACTTGAATCCTAGTCTGGTGGACAGTGTCCAGTTAATCAATAAAGCAGTCTCGATTGAAAACAGCACTTTGAATACCAGCTCTACAAATCTATCCGAAGTACTTACACCCATCGTATTTACTAAGTGGTCCTCTCTAACGCCTATAGAAGTCATTTCAATTCTCGATGAAGTCGCTAGGTGTCGTGAATTGAATCCAGAATCTGAGATAGTCATAAAGATGGATATTGAAGGTGCTGAGTGGAAGATACTTTCTAGTGAATTAGTTTTGGAATCGCTGCAAAGGGAGAAAGTAGTTCTTATCCTTGCTCTTCACCCAGGACTTCACCGTCCTATTGGAAATGGAAAAACTCTGTCTTTAAGATTTAGATCCTTGATTTGGAATGCTAAGAACGCTGTAGATGCCCATCGGCTTTATTCGCGTCTCAATAGGTTTGCAACTATTCAGCGTACAAATCTAAACATTGTTCGCCGCCCAATACATTTCTGCCTCTTAATATTAGGTGGTAGCCATGAGTTTGTAATTAAATTTATTGGAAAACCTAGAGGATGAAGCTTCTTCGGGCTCTTAAGCACACTTATAGAAGTATTCTTGAGAGAATTCTTTGGCTAACTCGGTTTAGTAAAGAAGCGAACTTTGATCCCATTAGAGTCAATATGCTTGTTGTGAATAAGAGAATCTACTCTAAGCTGGCATATTTATGTGTTCTTTCTTTTCTTTTCTACCATCCAAATTCGAAGATTTTGATTCACTATGACCAAGCAACACGCAAATCACTAAGACTTCGTTTTCTTATTTTCTCAGCTCTAAAGCGGGACAGGATCCAATTCGTCAAATTGCGAACTTTGGATGAGTGGCAGATGCATAAGTTGGAAATAATTCTAAGAATGCTCGGTACAGGTGAATACTTCATGGATTGTGACTTAAGATGGAATGGGCCTTTGCCTGAGACAAAGTCCTCGGGTATCACCTATTTCGTTAAGGAAAAGCGCTTTATTGAATACAACGGATTGGACGCAATCCTAGTTAACATTCCCGTCCAGCCCTTAAGCGCAATTATGCGAAACACATCGGTTTTCTCTTGGGGTGGAACTACTCTTAGCGAATCACAAATTCAGGAGTTTCGTTCTTACGTTCATAGAATTCAAAACAATTGTAAGAGTTCTAGTTATGAATCATCGATGAGCTTAAGTCGAATTTATGAACAGATCTCCTTAAGTCTAATTCCGGAACTTTATGATAAATCTTTTAGATACTTAAAAGACTCAGATAGACAGTTTGACGGTTCGATTTGTGAGTCTAGTTATTACGGAGCTTCGGGAGGAAGATTCGCCTGGTGGGGAAATACCTCTCGAGGTTCACTATTAATTAAAAAGCGAAGTTAACACCATATAAAATTCTATTTCACATCCTGATTTAGAATTTGTAATCTCGCGCTTAAAGGAGTTTTCCTATTCTTGAAACGTAACTTGTCCAGAATTCGAGCAAAGTTGGAAAATAGATGGCGATAAGAAACTCTATATATCTCTTCTTCAAATTCATTATTTATCTTCTCAATTTCACTTGCTGATGCAATGTCGAATATTAATCCTGGACTTAATTTGGAAATTGACAAACCGAGAGGGAATTCGACTTTCTTGGTGTTAACCGCAAAGATATCGGCTCCTCTATTGCTAGTCAGATTTACCGGTGGTAATGCGCATAAGGAACCTTCTAGCCTCATCCCTGCGGCAATTGGGGTATCCCAAGTATCAACATATCCTTCGTTAACTCGACGCCAACCTGTCTTCCAGAATTCCCTTGTGGCACGAGGTAGCCCCACCCGATCTTCTGGTTCTTTAAAAATATATTCTCTCATTTTGAGCCACTTATCTTTAGTTGTTGCCCAACCCCAAATCTGTGGATAGTTAGTTAAAACCAAATTGACACTACTTTCTCTCCCGAATGGGTTACTTCCACCAAGTAAAAAGCATTCTTCTCTTGACTTCAAAAACTCTATGCCAAAGTTAAAAAATCGAACACAATCTCGCTCAAAAATCACATCGTCTTCAAAAATCATACCGGCTTCATTCCGTCCAAAAAACCAATCTAATCCGGTGATGATTCCTAAACCTAACCCCAGATTGAATTCACTCCTCCGCACCTCAAGTACATCGAAAAGGTTGTGAAATGAATTTATGATCTGAATGATAGTTTCTTGATTTTGAATTTCAGCGGCACTTCTTGGTCCATCTATAGAAATATATACTTTTTTAACTTTCGATTCGACTAGAGTTCTTAGTTGTGTCTCTAGGTATTGCGAACGATTATGCAGTAGAAGTAGCGCAGGCAAATAGGCACCGTCTCCAAGATTTACGTCAATTGACATAGTTATGGAATTCTTCTAAGTACATCTGGCACGATGGACTTTCCCGTCCGATTTCGCGATATCCAAATTGGCTGAACGATTCCCCTGATAATTGACGGAGTGGAATTTCCAGATGGAAGATTTAGCTTTGAGTGAAATAGATTCATAGATTTACAAACTAGAGATAGTATGGATTGATCTGAGCGGTGCTCTATAAAGTTTTCATTTTCTAATGTCTTGTCGCACTCCAGATTAGTGTTTTCAACCTTTTCTATCGTTTTTAAGAACCATGCCTCTGCAATCTTGATACCAATCTCACCTTGCAGATGAAAATAGTTCGCCTGAATTTGTGGCCTCGACAAGTCACTTACATTGATATTTGGATACTGTTCGATAACTTCGCGCTTTGTATACTCTAAATCTGAATTCTCTAAGGCTTGCAACCAGTATCCTGTCTCTGATGCTTTTTTTATTCGCTTCATAAAAGTCGGGCGTGTAAGAGAATTGCTATTAATTTCATTGCCTGCATCCACCCATACGACTTGGTCAAAATCTCCAAACTCTCCCTTGATAACACGGTAGACAAATTCAGGTTTCCAGGCCCAATACCCATAACCTCTTACTTCCTCGTTTAGTAGAGTGCCAAAACGACTCTTCACTTCGGGGCAATAGTTACCTAGGTTTTCTGCGTTAAGAACAAGAACTTCTTTAAATTCAAAGAGTGCTTTTGCCCCTGTTGATACTCTTCTTGCCGCCGCACTTAAGTCCCCCGGAGATAATCCAGCCGTAAGGAGCGCCACTCTGAGTTTCATTTTTGCCCTCGTTGGTGGATTCTTCTTCTTAAAACACCATAACTCGACTTGAACCACTCCTTAATGGACAATTCTGAAGCTTCCCCTTGGTCCATTTCCAAGATTCTCTTTCTCAATAATTGTTTCAAGCTTAAAATACCAAAAGCTCTTAAGTCTTTCGAGTGTACATGTAAAGAAAAGATTGGGTACCTTTTTCCTTGCTGATCTAGAAATAGAGAGTTTTGTACAATTTCCAGTTTGAATTGGGAGACTTTTAAGTAATGAGCCTCATCTTCTCTAAACAATATTCTTCTTCCCCTTGAGTTTCTAGGGTCAATTCCTAGAAGATATTGACCTATTGAAATTGAATCAAATATGCCGCCAAATGTATCTAAGTTCTCTGATATCACCTTTGGAGTTCCCGGGTAATCATCGGGTTTACATGAATTATTTGGCAGGGAAGGTAGAATCAATACTTGGTGAGGTTTTTCGATCCAATATCTATATAAGATTGTCATATCTGTTGACTTCGGATTTCTTTTAACTTCTTCAACGCAAAACCACAAAAAATTATTCAGCGTATCTTCTGAGCCAACAAAGAGAATCGCCGCGATGCCTTGACCTTCTCCCTGCAAACAATACGCCAACCTATCGTCCATCTGCGCGAACTTACTAAAGGGGAAGTTTGGCATTAAAACAACATCTGACTCAATATGTAGTAACTTATCAATCCCTTCGCTTGCCATAAAGATTGATAAAGCCTTGAATCTGGCAAGTGAGGTAAACCAGAATCCGTTTCTAAATGTTAGGTCATGATTTAAAGTTTTTTCAACAAAATTCCAATCTTCGCTTTCAATACTAACTTTGATAACCTTGACATTATCCAACGCAAAGTCTTCAACATTTCTCTCTTCATCTACCAAAAGTACTAAAGAGCTTTCTGGAAAAGATATCGCATGCGTCTTTATGCTTCTCTTTAGGTGCTTAGAAACTCTTGAAGGACCTAGATGAACCCAAACAAGAGGAAGATGAGTTTTCATGTTCTTAGAGTAGTGAAATTTAGGTAAGTAATCCTGAGTGAGTACCGTATTGAATTGGCATTATCGAAGATGTTCCTCGAAGTAACTAATGATTCCCTGTATGGTCGGGCGGAAATGAATGGTGCCGAGTAGATCGTTTCTCTCTCCAATAGGTCTCAAGATTTCTGAACGTGTGTCACTTAGGGTTCCCAAGCTAAGTAACTCTGGAACGTCAAAGTAATTAAGAGTTTGCTCGGCTATATCCTTAAGTTTTATTGATTCACCATGCGAAATTTCTTGGATGCCAAAGCGCTCACCTCGCATTAAAGTTTCCATCGCCGACAGATCGTCATCTATGTGATGGTATTCCCTAACTTGTTCACCTGATGTCATTCTGAATTTTGTATTCTCCTTTATTGAATAAAAGAGTTGTCCTAGAAACATATCGCGGTTGAACGAATTTCCTCCGTAGAGAGTGTGCAGTCTCAGATGTAAGTATTGCCTCGGATTCAAAGTTCTACTCAGAAACTCACTTAGATGAAACTTGGTGGCTATGTATGGATTCTCTCGAACTATGCGGAGATCCCTTTCCATGATTGAACCAAAAGTAAAAATCCGGCTCTCATCCCCTATCATCGATTGAGCTATTAGAGCGGGAATTTCAAAGTTCACCATTGAGAGCTCATCAGGATTTGCTTTACTTGAAGTAATTCCAACCGCCAAGAAGATATCATAATTAGAGGTACCTAAATCATCTTGCATCTTTCTTGGGTTTGTCCAACTCAAATACTCTGATCGTAGAACTATTCTGGCGTTTGGAAATTTTTCTTTAAGCTTTAATGCCAGATTACCTTTACTCCCTACTATTAAAGTTCTTCTTAGACCAGTCAACTAATTCCCTTTTCTAAGAATTGTCGCCATTGGCATTATTGTCCATATCTCATATCCCTTTGACTTAAGATATGAGACAGACTCGGTACTAATCACTTGTGCAATCGGAGGAGCACTCTCCACCATTATCCATTCTGGCCAGAGATTATGACTAAGTAAATCTAACTCTAAACTTTTAATTGCATCAAGATCGGCACCTTCGATATCTACATTCAATAAATCGACTGAACTACCCAAGGATTCAAAGATTGACCTCAGACTAACTCCTGAAACGGTTACGACCTCATCAAGTTCTAAACCCGCATCAGAGTACTTTTCTTTCCAAGATTCATTAACTGTAGAAATAGCTTTTTCCCTAAATTTGTAGAATTTATAGACAGAATTGGTCCCAACTGCCCCATGAATAAATTTATCTTTTGGCCTCCTTCTTCTAAACTCATCTTCAATGCTCTCGTCCGCATCAACATTAACTCCAGTCCAACCTAATTCATATAGGGCTCGCGTTACGGAAAATCTATCGGGGTGGTGTGCTCCAACATCCACATACGTTCCAAGTCTGCTCGTTGCCCCTAATAGGGACACTAATGCAAGGTCTTCTCCGCACTGACTCCAACTAACACTAAAATCATGGTCAAATCTAGTGCGTTCATATGCATGCAGCATTGGTCCCCATATTTGTAGAGAAAATAGAGATAAAAAGAAACGGGGCATTTGACGCAACTTCTTAATCTTTGAGGGCATTTTCGACAGCGTTCTATCAATCATTACGCTTCGGAAAACTAAACGTATGCAGAACTGTGTCGTTCTTAACCCACATAACTACGCTTTGCGCATTCTTGATCTGCATCACGGTCCCCTGTTTGTAAATTTTCCATACAAGCCATTTAGTCTAATGCTCGAATTCCTGCTTTGACATGCAGTCGCCACCAATTTTTCAAAGTAAACTTTATGCGACTAGTGCCAGGTTTAAGGTTCTTTACAAATTGATGCTCTTTGATAGATTCTTCACATAGAGAGGTTGAGTGGACAGAGTGTTGACGTTATATTTATCATTGTGCAAGTTCTAGTTACTGGCGCTAATGGTTTTATTGGGTCATGGATTTGTAGAGTTTTAACCAAAAAACATCAAGTCGTTGCTCTTGTTCGGACCGCCTCTGACATTTACCGACTCCGAGACCTTAAATCAATAAAAGTCATTCGAGGTGGAGAAAGTGCCTTTCATGATGCAGTAAAGTTTTATTCTCCCCAAGTAGTCGTTATGTCTGACTGGTGGGGAGTTGAAAATCAATTTAGAGATAGCGAACAACAGTTTTCAAATGTTGCTAGATTAAAAAGTAGACTTCCAGTGCTTAAGGAAGTTGATAAACTCATAGGAATTGGTAGTCAGGCTGAACTCGGCCCTAAATCTAATTGGATTACAGAAGAGGAAACTGATGCACCGACGACTCTGTATGGTGCCGCAAAAGTTGATGCTCGGAAAATTCTTCAAACAAATCTGAGTTCAAGAGTGCAGTTTATTTGGAGTAGGATTTTCTCCACTTATGGTCCATTGGATGCAGAAACGTGGTTAATACCAAGCACAATTCATAAAATTCTCAATGGGGAACGTGTGGCTCTTACTAGAGGTGAGCAAGATTGGAGTTTTCTTCATTCATGGGACCTAGGTTGTGCCTTTGAGACTATGGTTGAAGATAATAATATTGATGGAATCGTAAATGTTGGAAATGAGGAAACTGTAAAGATTGCCGAAGTTGTAAAGTTTATTGGTGATTATATGGGGAAGAGTGACCTGCTTGATTTTGGTTCACTACCTTATCGACCCGATCAAGTGATGCGCCTTGCTCCCGTTACTAGGAAACTGAGTAACGCAGGATGGCTTCCTCGTGTTGGTATCCGGGACGGGCTTGAAAATATGGTTCAGTGGATGTCGGGAAATTCCTCTTCCCCTTTAAAACTATCAAATGGAAAAGCACTAAAGCTTAATCTACCTTCTTACGGTCTGAGAAAATAACTATATATGTCAGAAACGTCTAACCCGTTTAGTTTGCGCAGGTAATTCTGGTCTCCAATGTTACTAAGATTCGATTGACTTGCTACGACAGGAATAACTTTAAGATCCAGGCCTCCAATAGCTGCCTGCTCCAAGATTGCACTCGTTAGTCCACCACGCAACGAGTGTTCTTCAACCACAAGAATCGGTTTTGAATGGTCAAGACTTATGAGTTCCATCATATCTATAGATGAAATAAATGGAACGGAGAATATGTTTAGTCTGATATCTTTAGTTTCTAGAAGTGCGGCTGCGTCCAATACGTTACTCCCTATAGATCCAGTAAATAGAATAGTTCCACTTTCTCCGCTAGAAATTTGGTTAAAACGCCCTTCTCGCAATGTAGGAACTGTGGAATTCAAGTTTCTCTCTCCACTTCTTCCTAGCCGCAGGTAAGCCGGTTTACTATCGTTAACCAGGAATCTCGTGAGAATTTCTGCTTCTATCGGATCAGCAGGTGAAACGACATTCATATTGGGTAAAGCACGCAATGCCGCAATATCCTCCAATGCATGGTGGGTATAACCTTGGCTCCCATAGGAGTAACCTGATCCAACAGCTACAATTACGACCGAGTTATTCATGTAACAGACATCATTTCGGATTTGTTCAAGTGCGCGAAGTGTTGGAAAGTTACCTATGCTGTAAACAAATACTCGCTTACCGGTTGACGCAATTCCCGCCGCAATTCCTACCATAGATTGCTCTGCAACTCCCGTATTAAGGAATTGGTTTGGCAGCTCTCTCTCAAAAGTCTCGAGCACACCAAATCCTAAGTCGCCCGTTATCAAGATTACATCCGGATTTCGTTTTGCTTCCTTTAGTAGTGTTTGTACAAAAGTATCTCTCATTCTTCTATGAGCACCTCATTTAAGGCTTTCTTTAACTCTTCTTCATCTGGGGCTCGATAGTGCCAAAGGACTAGATTCTCCATGAAGGAAACTCCTCGCCCCTTAACTGTGTTTGCAATGATAACTTTTGGTCCTGTAACTACTTTGAAGATGGCGGTCGTAATGTCCAAATAATTGTGCCCATCCAACTCAATCACTGACCAGCCAAATGCTTTCCATTTATCTGCTAACGGCTCCAGCCTTAGAGTCATTTCTGTACCTTTGAGAGACTGTATTCGGTTTCTATCAATTATTACCACTAAATTGTCTAATTTATGATGATTAGCCAGTAAAGCGGACTCCCATGTAGTGCCTTCATCGCACTCGCCGTCTGACATTACGACAAATACCGTTCCCTCTTTACCACCCAACTTCCTTGATATCGATATTCCAATGCCGTAGGGGAGTGCGTGGCCTAAAGAACCCGTTGAAAGTTCAATCCCCTTTAGACCTGACGCTGTGACATGGCCACCTAGAAGAGCTCCGTTGTTACAGTAACTTTCAAGATTGCTCATGGAAAAGAAACCTTTGATCGCGAGCACTGAATAGAGTGCTGAAGCTGCGTGTCCTTTAGAAAGCAGTACCACATCTCTCGTATCCGTATCTGCATTTTCTGGATAAATCTGCGCCGCTCCTGAATAAAGCACCGCAAGAATGTCAATTACTGAGAGCGCGGATCCAACATGGGAAGCTTTAGCTTTTGAGGTCATTTTCAGAATTTGAATACGGGCGTCTCTCGCCAACTTCTTGGCTCCGGTCAAAATCTCAGTCAATTCATGAGACAAAGTCCATCTCCTTATTTTCCATCTACATCAAAGTTATGAAACTACAATAATCGCAGATTAGCGCAGAGACAGTCCACTAATGTCCAAGTAGACTTAGAAGTCCGCGGATGGCATCCTTGAAAGGACTTAAGTGAAAGCAGTCATACTGGCTGGCGGTATGGGGACTCGCATTCGAGAAGAGACTGAATATCGCCCAAAACCTATGGTTGAAATAGGTGGAAGGCCAATTTTGTGGCACATTATGAAGAACTTGGCACACCAGGGCATTAAAGACTTCGTCATTTGCCTAGGGTACAAAGGCGATCAGATTCGCGACTACTTCTTGAATTATGAATCTAGAGTTAATGATGTAACTGTCGCACTTGGCAAAAATGGATCTTCAATTGTCCATGGTAGGTCTACTGAGGAAGACTGGCGAATCACTCTTGCGGATACTGGACTTATCACCATGACAGGAGGTCGTCTTCACGCTGTCCAAAAGCATATTGGGCAAGAGCGCTTTCTATGTACTTACGGTGATGGTCTAGCGGATATTAATCTAAAGAAACTCATCAACTTCCATTCATCACATGGGAAACTTGCAACTGTGACCGCCGTTCAACCAACAAACCGTTTTGGAGCGCTTGACATCGATTCTAACAATAATGTCCTGAGTTTCTCAGAAAAACCAAAATCAGCAACATGGATTAATGGTGGATTTTTTATTTTTGAGCCTCGAGTGTTTGATTATCTGTCAAATGATTCCACTTTGGAGCGCGAGCCGCTGGAGAAACTATCTAGAGACGGTGAACTCAACGCATTCAAGCATGAAGGATTTTGGCAACCTATGGATACTTATAGAGAAATGCAGGACTTAAATTCGATTTGGAACACCACTTCGGCGCCTTGGAAGAATTGGTAGTAGATGGATTTACAGTTGCTAAGTGGTGCGCGAATATTGTTAACCGGTCATACCGGCTTTAAGGGATATTGGTTGAGCAGAATTCTCCTAAGACTGGGTGCGCGTGTATCTGGAATTTCACTTCCACCCGAAGAGGGATCTTTGTTTCAGAGGTTCGGTGACAAATATTTTGATGTCAGTGAATTTCACGATGTTCGAAATATTGGAGAACTGAGAGATTCTTTTAGCCGAATTAAGCCTGACGCAGTTATTCATTTGGCTGCTCAGCCGCTAGTTCGTCGTTCTTACCGCGAACCCCTTCTAACCTTTCAAACAAATGTCCTTGGGACGGCGAATGTACTAGAGGTATCGCGAGACCTGGATTGCATAAGGGGCGTCGTCGTCGTGACCTCCGACAAGGTATACAAAAATCTTGAAACAGGACAGGCTTACGTGGAAGAAGACCCACTAGGAGGGAAAGATCCCTATAGTGCAAGTAAGTCTGCAACAGAAATGGTTGTAACTTCCTGGCAACAACTTGTGAAACTAGATTCAAAGCAAGAGATAGTTAGCGCTAGAGCCGGCAATATAATCGGGGGAGGCGATCATTCCGAAGACCGCCTACTTCCAGACTTAATAAAATCATTTAGATCAAATCAGGCTGCAGTATTGCGCAATCCAGATGCTGTTAGACCTTGGCAACACGTCATTGACCCGCTGTTTGGGTATATAACTTTGTTGAATGCCTTCTTCAAAAGTCAAAAAACATCTTCTTCTTATAACTTTGGACCAAAAGTCGACTCAAGTTACACGGTCCGTCAATTAGCCGATTTTGCATGCAAGGAGTGGGGATCGGGTGCAACATGGGTTCATCAAGAATCAAATACGGAGCTCCCTGAATCCAAGTTGCTACTACTTGATTCCAGTCGAGCCTTAAAAGAATTGGCATGGCAAGCAAAAATTGACACTCGCGAAGCGGTAAAGTTGACTGTTCAATGGGAAAAAGAGGTCTTAAGAAATGATTCAATTTCTCTAATGGACAAGCAGATTGATGGGTTCTTGGAGTTGCAAACGTGAGAAAAATATCGATTATCACGCCTTGTTACAACGAGGAATTAAATGTGGCTGAGTGTCACCAGAGACTTAAAGAAACTATGAAACTCCATTTACCCGAATACGACTATGAACATATATTTGCGGACAACTCATCTACAGACGGTACAGTAGAGAGGCTTAAGGGGATAGCGTCGCAGGACAAACGCGTGAAGTTGATTATCAACAGCAGAAATGTTGGACCATTTCGAAACATGTGGAATGCTATGAAGAGTGCTACGGGTGATGCAATAATTCCATTGCTCCCAGCTGATTTACAGGATCCACCAGAAGTTATTCCTGAGTTCGTTGGTCGTTGGGAGCAGGGAGACCTTATTGTTTATGGTGTTAGAAGGAATCGTCAAGAATTTATAGCCATGAGATTTTTTCGAAATGTTTACTACCGGATGATTTATAGATTTGCTGACGCCGTGATACCCCGCAATTCCGGCGAATTTCTGCTTGCTGACAAGCGTGTAATCGACTCTGTATTAAGTGTTGATGACACTTACCCTTACATACGTGGGTTGATAGCCCAAACTGCTGTTCGTTCAAGTTCTATTGATTACGATTGGAAAAGAAGAAAAAACGGCAAATCTCGTAATAGTCTTTTAGATTTACTAGACCAAGCTATAAATGGCTTTGTGTCCACAAGTAGGATTCCGGCCAGAATAGCCCTAGTCTTTGGTTTCGTTTTGTCGCTAGTAGGAATAGTGGGAGGATTGTTTAATCTTATCCTCACTCTATTAAGTCAGCAGAACGTTCCGCCGCTACTACCAACTCTGTTAGTAACAGTATTCTTATTCGGAGGTTTACAATTACTTTTTCTTGGGATTATTGGAGAATACGTTCTTAGTATCCATAGTCAAGTGCGCCGTGCCCCCGCTATGTTTGAACTGGAAAGAGTTAATTTTGAAACTTGAAATTCTAGTAATGATCTCTGTCGAATCGGAATAATATGCAGTATATAGACACTATTTGCGCCTTATGTGAAACAAAATATAACTCCCAGGAGGTTTTCGGGGCAAGATTGGACTCGTTAAGCGCCACCACCGAGATCTTCTCTGCAAGGAGATTGCCTGACCGGCGCTATTACCGTTGGGTAAGATGTAATTCCTGCGATTTGTACCGTTCTGATCCAATTTTGAACATCAATTTAGCAGAGTTGTACAAAAATAGTACCTTTGATTATGGAAGCGAAATACTAGGGTTAAAAGCAACTTATGCCAAACTCGTTGGAAGCGCATTGCTACCAGAGAGACCTAGTGGTCATTTGTTAGAAGTTGGGGGGGGTAATGGCTTCTTTCTAGAGCAAGCGTTGGAAATGGGATTCGACTCTGTTTCTGGAGTTGAGCCTAGCCAGCAAGCTGTTGATTCCGCATTGCCGCACATTCGTAAGGCCATGAAGGTGTCGATGTTCAACGATTCTTCCGCCGAAAACAACTCTACAAATATCATTACACTTTTTCATACTCTAGATCATCTAGAAGATCCCGTGGGAGTTCTAAAAACTGCATTTCAAAAACTTAAATCTAACGGGAAAGTTCTGGTTGCCGTTCATAACGTAGAGTCTTTTTCTTCTAAATTGCTCAGATCAAAATCTCCAATTTTTGACGTTGAACATACATATTTGTTCTCGAAGAAAACACTCCGTCTTGCCTTAGAAAAATCCGGTTTTCAGGATGTTACAGTTAGTGCTTATACAAATCTATATTCATTATCATACATTTTTCACCTGCTCCCGTTTCCTAGGCCTATAAAGTTGATGGTCTTGAACTCACGCTTCAATAATGTTCTAAAGAGAATTAAGGTTTGGATTCCTCTTGGAAATATTTATGCTCATGGAACTAAGGTAAATATGTAAGTATGGTTGCTTCCCACAATTTTTACGTTCAATATCAACTCGAGATATGAATTGATTCAGCTGTTATTCAAAGTGTTTAGAGAATCACTTTACTTTATGTCACTACAATGAATGTCCTTAACAAAAAAATTATTGTGGCCTACAGTTAAAAAGTGATTCATTTCTTTGATCGCAAATTCTTTTATTACCGTACTTGGTCCAGTGTGACCTTTAAAGATTCCTTATATTTCAAAATCAAGAAAGAGGCTTGAGTCGTCAAAGCATATAACTCCATTATTACTTAAGTTTGCAATTGCTAATCCATAATCTTGTAAGGTGATTTCCAAATCATGACTACCATCGATGTAAATTAGATCCCACTTTCTAGACTCAAATAATTCTCTAGCGGCTAAATCGGTAGAAAATGACTTCAAGATATTTGGTGCGTTCAAGTGAAACTTTTCAAAATTCTGCTTTATGTCGCTTTCGTAATCTATTTGTACGTAACGGGAAACAGAATCTCCGCTATTCTGTAGTGGTGAGATGCCGTGAACTTCAATGTCTAGATTATTTTTCTTTGCGATGAGTTGCCAAAGAGATACTATTTGACCTCTATACACTCCTATCTCTAATACAGTTTTTGGCTTGAAGTAAGTGAAGATTTCTTGCCACACAGAATGAAAAGCTTTCTCGCCAAATCCCCGTTGTTTTCTCGAAAAATAATTTCTATGCCTCTTAAGCCAAATTGGCGCAAGCCATCTAAACTTGAAATCATAGAATTTGTATAGGTCCCGGCCTGGGTGTATGCCATTGGATAGAGCATCCTGTACCGCTCGCCGATTTCTCAAGTAAAAGACCAGAAGAGAGGGTTTAAAACTGCTAGCCAATTCTCTTAACTGAATTAACACAACCTTCAATATTCTCGAATGAAGTGAGTGCACTTACTTAGATTACAAGGTTTTATGAACCATAAACATCTCCACTCTGACTCTCACCAATCTTTGAGATACTCAATCACATCTTTATACGAATGGCATTGTTTAACTGCTGAGCCGGAGCCGCCCGCGGGAATCGAACCCGCGACCTTCGCTTTACGAGTTCTCAGACCTCCTATCCACCATTGACTCACTG
>Ga0169931_10004043_pt1 | contig 22995 bp, 13 predicted proteins | sample Kivu_15m_20L_FD_129675 | JGI IMG/M metagenome (GOLD analysis project Ga0169931, IMG submission 129675) | Freshwater microbial communities from Lake Kivu, Western Province, Rwanda to study Microbial Dark Matter (Phase II) - Kivu_15m_20L... | ecosystem: Environmental > Aquatic > Freshwater > Lake...
GTCTGGTTGTGTTTTCAGGGGGAGAAGTGATATATGGGCAGTTTAGCAGGAATTAATTGAATGGGCTTGCGTTAACAGATGACTAACATTTTTTGAGAATAGGAGTATATAGCAGTAAATATATGCATATGCAGATGGAGTGATCATAGGGGCAGGATATTAGTACGGCTATTAGAAAAAAATATGGACTATGATAAAATACTAAAAAGGAAGGCCTAATCAAAAAATCAAGTAAGAGTAGCTGAGCATCGAGCAAGGAATACCGAGTATGATCAGTGCCCAGCATTCAGTTTACTAGTTCTACAATCGCTACAGAAACGGAATTTTCTTCATATAGGACAAAAAAAGACCCAACAAACAAAAAGATCAAAAAGACGAACCCAAGTAGATAGTAGATAAATATGCCTTTTTGAATGAATGCATGGTCAGTTAGGAAAAAGATATGATGTTGCTAGGCTTTAGAGGTTAAGAAGGGTTGTTTGGGCTAGGATGTCTATACAATCGACAACATAAAAAATTGATTTAGTCAGGGTTTTATAAAGGAGGTCAGTTGGAAGGATTCGGTTATGAGTATGTGGACGTAACTAAAAGACTCATAGGTCCCTATAAAGAAGGTAATTTGTATAAAATTTAGGTAAAAAATAAGGAATTTTCTTATAAGTAAATCCTCTCAACGCAAATGCCGCTAAATACTAATAAGATCAGTTCGTTTAGTCCTACATGATAACACCTTAACAATTCAGTATGTATGCGTATACTCAGAAAAAACTCAAAAAAGCTATAATTTTGAGCAAAAAGACTTTCTTTCAGCAAAAAATACATTTGACCTTAACGCCCTTCATGACTTGCTCCTACCTCCTTAGGCCAGACATTTCCAAAAAATGATGAACACATATCGACCAATGCCTCAGAACTAGCCCACACCCACATTCGGATAAAAAGCAGTCACATAAAACACTCCACCTTCCAGATCACCTTTAAAGAAAACTCAGATCCTCTAGAGACAAAAAATGTCACATACTTACATCGACAGGGCAGGTTAAGAACAATCTAGCGTGTCCAGAATAAGATAGAAAATTAAATAATACAATCTCTAACAAAACGACTAAGACGCTAGAATGACAAGTTCCAGAAAAAGAGCAGCTTTGGTCAGAAACAGTTTACCATAGTTCAGTGATAGTTAAGAATAGATCGGAATATAGGAAAATCTTTTTGATTTGGTCGCCAGAGGTAATAATGAAGAGATTTAGGGTTTAATTTGTTGAACTAGTCGCCTAATAGGCAGTTTCACAAGTGATTTGTTACGATTCTTATATGAATTTTAGTGTTTGAATAGCTTAGATAAAATATTATTAATGTACAACTCGAATCAAAATTACCAGCAACCATACCAGCAGCCATCTCCCCGAGGATCATACCCGAACCAGTGTACTTTAAACCACACTTAGACCAACCAGCCCCCATGGCATATCGTCCAACCTTCTAATAAGACAACGCATACGTATACAAACAAGGTTAGTAAACAGGTTTGACATCATCTGCTCGCTCAGGTTTCATCGCAAAAGTATACACTTTAGTCACGATTCAACTTCTCTTCACAGTTGGACTCGGATACTTTGGATACAACAGCTAGTGGTTCAGATAAACCTTTGCATCTCCTGCACTAGTTATCGTTATCTCAGTTCTATTGCTAGGATTGAGTATTGTTATTGGATGCTGCACTGATTTTTTCAGAAGATTCGCACTACCCATCTTCATAGTATTCACTCTCTTGATGGCACTTTTGGTAGCGATTGCTATAACTGCCTACAAATCAAAGGTGGTTTTGTTGTCAGTTGGAACAACTTTGCTAATAGTCATCGCTTTGACCCTCTATGCGTGTACAAATCAATATATCTAGGGTTCACTGATACAGATTTTAGTGGATGCAGACCATACCTGTGTGTCTTCGGAATCGTTATGCTCGCTTTCGGAATTGCTTGCATTTTTTGGAGAGATCCTATCGTACAACTCATCTATGCTTGTCTAGGAGCTCTGCTTTTCAGCATTTATATCATTTTCGACACTCAAATGATCCTTGGAAAAGGAGACCTTAAATACAGTCTAGACGATGCCTATCTAGCTGCCATTAAGCTATACTTGGACATCGTCAATCTTTTCCTGTCGATTTTGAGGATAGTCCGTTTTGCCAGCTGACTAAATGATCATCCCTTTAAAATACTAAATCTATGTATGACTATCATAAATTGATCATAGATAAGTTATTGGATCACTCCATAAGACTGGCTCTAAACTCGTTATAATCAATCAATCCATTTCCATCCTTATCACAGCTCTTGATAATTTCGTCAGCACTCTTACCATTTATTGAAGACATTCCTTTGCCTGTATAATCAATATTAGTACTATTTAGCAGCTATAATAATTAAGAACGATCTACAGTACCGTTCCCATCTTTATCGATACTTTTAAAAACGTTTTTGATATGTTCTTAGGTGAATAATTTTTTAGGATCCATGCATGATGCCAAAAATTAGTTGTAGTTTATGCTTCCGTTCTTATCAGTGTCAATAGATTACATGATAGTTGCTAGCTATTTGATCGATGGCATGTTTTTCTCATCTTTTAGAGCTATTTTCAATTAATCGATAGAAATCTCACCGTCGTGGTTGAGGTCCATCTGTGTGAACAATTTGCCCAAATCTTACACCTATTTTTAAGATAGTTGAGTCGCTATGAAAGTTGCTGCTAGTTTTTTAACCTTTTTTACTCTAGATATACTTTCGAATATTTTGCGAAAGAAGCCATTTTGTTAAAATTCAGCTTGAGAGGCTGTTTGTTGCCTTCCTTGAGCATCCAAGGATGATTGAATATATCCTGAGGATTTGCTCTCTTAGCGTCAGGCAACAGAATTCTAGTGATTAGATCTTTTGCGCTTTTGCTAACTTGTTGCATCTCGGGAACTACTTCAATCCACTCTTACTATTGATATCATAGATCAGATTGCGAACTGATTCGATGATCTACTTATCATTTTATCCATCAAAGGGTGGAGCTGCAGTCAGCAATACGAATAAGATGACTCCAGCTGACCAAATATCGCATCGTTGATCGTAAGACCCCGCTATAATCTCAGGAGCGATGTAGTAAGACTATATACATTCACAATTACAGTTCCGACTAGTTTTTTATCGCCTTTGACCTGCAACTATTGCCTCATACCCTAGTTCCATCTATACGCAAGCCCGAAATCTATCAGCTTGAGTTAAAGCGAATTTTTATTGAGGAAAAGGAAGTTCTAAGGCTTCAAGTCACGATGAGCTATCTTATGAGAGTGTAGATAATTAATTGCCTCGAGGATTTGTTTAAATATGATTCGAGCATCTTATTCTGAAAAATTGCCTTTTTCATCGAGACGGTCGAAAAGCTATCCTCCTTCAGCGAGACTACATATGGAGAAAGATACTCGGTGACCATAAACAAATTTTGTTCATCTTCGAAGGTCTAATACAACTTGATACACGAAGGATGGTCAACCGTTTTCAAGATCTCGATTTCATTAACGAGAACATTAGGCTATTTTATCTTTCTTTTTGCTATTTTTTTGACAGCCCGCCACTCGCCCTGACCACCCTTCTCTCTTGCCTTATAGACCACTCCATATGCACCTTTGCCGAGTTACTATGTGTTATGGTTCTTACTTTAGGTGAGAACTCGTAGAAGTCAAGAATGTTTTCTCTACGGGATTTTATGAATGAACCTTTCTGAATGATGAAATCGTCTTTCTACATGTCTAAAATATATCAACACGTGATTACTGATACAAAATATCACAAATATTCAGTTAAAGTACTTAACATATCAAATATTAAAATAGCAATCAAACAACCTATTTTTGATAATCAATACATTAACTCTTGACATATCACTTAATTTTCTTGGCCAGTCGCATACCTATGTAGATATCATTATGCATGGCCTGCAAAAAAGCATCGAAAGATTTGAATTTCCCTTAAAGACGCATCAGAATCTGAGGCAGAATGTGAACTTTCGCCCCGTAAAACTGATTTTAATCGAAATCGTTGAATACATATATCTATACGACTCGTCTTGTTTTCAAGTCCTAGTAATGCGGATTGGAACCCACACTGCATACCCCATAATATTGATCGCCTTTATCGAACATAAACTCAACTAAAAAAATGCCATTTGGAAGCTATTTTATTCCTTATTAAAATTATTTATTGACTTCGAGATTGGCAGTTGGAAATCCTAATTATTTTTTAGCTATTCCTTTGCCTTTTATCACTTAAGATGTCAGCAAAGGGCAATAAATAGGCATATGACTGGTCCAGGCTTAGAACTAACCGTTGTTTGGAGGATTTTAGAGAGGAATTTTGTATATTTCTGTGGGTTTTGGACCAAGCTAGTCTGTTTAAAAGAAGGTTTACTTTCGAACTATTTTTCCGTCAATGTGATGTATGTCTATTCAGACTAATTTTTTATCTATTTTTGTATTATTTTAAAGTTTTTAAGGGGCTCTACATGACCATTTTTATACTGTATACATCAAGAAGTGTCGCTAAATATTTCTACTATAAATCGCTACAAAAAGCATACTAATTCGTGTCTAAAGCAATAGCTGAATCAAATTTTGTGTACCTCGATGATAATTGTGAATAACCGGTTTAACTATTTTCAAATACTTTGCAAAAACTTCCTGTTATATTTAAGGCGACACTTCTCCAGACAAGGTCAGCCATTTTCTAAGACTACTTTCGTAGTTGGGCACATCGAGTACCCAGTTTATATCTATTAGTTTTACAGGCATATTTTATATCTATGCCAAAATTAAATATATAATATACTCTAATACATTGACGATAAGATTTGCATGATCAAACTGGCCATTTCTTTTCTATCATATCCGCACCCCTACCATCATTTCTTTCTCTCAATATCCCTGCAATAGCCTTCACTATCTGTCCTCGTTTCTCAGCATCATTCATCTTAGGCAAAATCTTATCAGATTAGCCTTTCAAATGCGGTAAAGGCATCTTTTGACCGAACGCCACGATTTTTTACAATTGCAAGTTAGAATCAAAAGCACTATTTGAAGATTGATCATAGGTGAGGACACTTGCTTTGAAGAACTAGTTATTGAGTTATTGCTGGATGGGTGGCATTTTAAATGAAAGGGAAATAACTCGAGGCAAAGTATGAATGTTGTTTTCGTTCAGATAGGGAATTAAACTTTCTTTTACATGTGAAAATAAGGTTTGACTATCTTTCTACTTGATTAAAATACCACTAACTGGCATAAGCTAGCGCACTGATACACCCAGACCCACTTTTTTCTGAAGCTGCTCAATTTTAGCATATGTCTAAACAGCCTAGAGGTTAATAGGACTGTTTTTAGAGTGTTGACGATGGATTTATCTCAACATCATCATCAAAGTCATGTATTCGATCTGAGAATCACTGTATAACTAATAAACTAGTTGAGTTATAGAGCTTTACAATTATCCGATTGGGATTTTATTGAGGATTTAATTACCGAATAAAACTCTGTCCTCTTCAACTCTATACGATCCTAGTATCTATGCCTTTAGTTGAGTTGATGCTGGTCTGACTTCTTCGATTTCTTATACTATCTGTATGACCGATATGGCCGATGCCTGCACTTTGGGTATGTTCGAGATCGCGATATTTCCCATAGGATGTTCTTACTCTACAACACCAGCAAGCACAGCATTACCTACCTCAGGATTATCTGCCTGCTTAACTCTAGGCGCTGGTCTGAAACTCAACCTCAATTTATCTTCCTCTTCCCTCATTATATTATCAATATCACTCTCATTCTTCTTCAATAAATAGTATTCGATATGCTAGTTGGTCCTCATGAGGAACCAATGCAGCCACTTGGGAGTCAAAAACCATCCTCCTTGAGCACCTTGAGTGTAAGTTGGCATTTTCAACACGTCTCTGCGTTCGATTGCGTTATCTGAGTCGTAGAAAGGATAGTCGGTGTTAGGGAAGTAATGAGACGAATCCTCGAGCCAGGAAAGGATTTTGTTATATTTTGATTAAGCTGATTTGTCAGCCTAACTCTTCTTTATTGCACTCGCATTCAATTTAGTCTTCAGTTTTGCCTTAGCTCTATCTAGACCTTTTAATAACTTAGATTCGTTCTAATTCGAAGCAACCAAAGGACCATACTCAGCTATTTCTGTTAAGGGAGTACTGAAGTGCTAATGAATAAGATCATTAAGCCTATAAACACCCTTCTCATGCTAATACAATACCTTGATGGCTCTCTTCATATATTCCATCAATTTAACCGCATCAAACAGTTCATACTTAGAAAGATAGCTCAAATACGCTCTAAATTATTTTAAATTAAATCCACGGTACCTATAAATATCGATGTATCTGATAATTAGGATAGGATTGTGCAATAAAAGCATGTTGATTAATATTACGTCCCGACTCTTGATGAAATCTTAGTTAGTTCGCATGAAATAAGCAAATTGTTTCTGTAATAATAAACCTACTCTTTATCTTTCTCCAGGATTTTATTTGAGGAAAGTTAGTAAAGTGTCACTGAAAAGCATGTTCTAAGGGTTGTATTGGTCGGCTGCAGTTGTACCTTACATCGCGTCGGTGATCATTCGTTTCTGACCATCGTTGCTCCATGAAGAGGAGAACATGTTGCTGAAAAATTGTGCCATTTGAATGGCTTTTCCATATGATCGTGATACCATACTGGTCATGATACCCTTATTTTATTCGGTAAGTTAGTTGCAGATACATCTGAAGATCAAAATCGGACAAAGAGCGTTATTGATGCTTTATGGCTCAAGGTTATACATCGTCTAGATGTATGAAACTGCATCAGGAACAGCTCCCAAACGAAGCATGTTAGTAAACGCCACCTAACTCAGATCATGCTCGCTAAAAGTATTGTTGCCAGATGCCAGTCTCTATAATAAAGAAGCTTTTGAATACAAATTAGCGAGGTCAAGTTTAAGTATCTAATCTTTATTTAAATGTTCGATCAGACCTATAATGATGTGTTTAGTAATGATACCACTCTACCCGCAAATAGGATATGAGATTTGATCACCGAAAATCTGAGCCAAAGCAATTTAGTTTGTGATGAAAATTCTCAAAGAGTTGTCTTCTGGTAGCATTGCTATGATACTTTAAAGGAATTGTTTTGATTAAGAATATTTGGGAACCTAGCTTACTTTGCGTTTGTAGCAGAAGAAAACCAAAGATTAAAGATGAACTGCCGTGAAAGGGATTTAGGGAGTGCTATTTTCTGAGATCAACATAGGTATTAAGGGAATAAGATGTTGATGTTTCATAAGTTATGTAAGGTAAAGGAATAGTAAGACTGTATCTTGAGAAGGTCCATAAATCTATTGTCTAATTGCAGCTGCCTAAGCCAGAATGACTTTAGTATTACTCGACACGAACTCAGGTGCAGGGTGTTCAACTATTCCTTTCTAGTTTATCGCATATGCCAGTGTACACAATAACACTGCATCTCTATTTTTGCTCATCTCAAAAATATTCATATTAAGCTTCATCGCCTGGAACAACGAACCGATTTTGTTAATCCTCTGAATAAGACTCAAATCTTGAGTAACTGGATTGCCACTTGTCAAAGGAATATTCTCAATATATATCAAAACTTCATCTATAGGAATATCTTTCTAGCTGCCCAATTTTAATTTTATTTGCATACCTTTCACTAAGACTTCATACATTTATTCGTTCTAGGCGTGGAACTCACGTTTTTAATTATTGATTCGATTGAGCAAATATTTTATATCAGACAATTAAGAGAGATTTGACGAAAAAAAATTGAGAAGCCCGTAATTAAATTTATCACTTTGACCAATATTCTAGAAAATAGGCTTGATCTATTTCAGCAAACTCCCTTTTTTAATCTTCTAATTATCAAATATTTTTTTGAAAATTTATTGATCCTGTTTGCTCAAAAAGACCTGGAAAGTTTAATTGATAAGTTTATTTTCCTTGAAGTAATCATAAAGTTATCTATAAAGAAAAACATTCCCTTTTAGATACTTAGGGAAAGATACGTATTTTTCTTGCAAGAAAGTGATGGTCTCCTTGATTCTATTGGAATCAGTGATGATGTTATAGATGTATTGAATGACACTTAAGAAAAGTTTATCTCCATTAAGCTAAGCTGAATCTTTGAGCTCTCTCTTGTTCTTGAACACACAGTCATGATAAGTCATCCAGTTGCGCTTAATCCAAATATTTCGAGAAAATTCATCAAGTAATTCACGATTGTATATGGTGGCTACGTTCTCCAAATATAGAGCCTTGTCGAATTATTCTTCAGTAAGAGGACTGAGAACACCTCGGTAAAGTGCTGGATCTTGCGCTTAGTTATCTAGGAACTAAGAAGGATACTCAAAGGGCAATAATTATGGGATAGCCTGCAACAGCTCTAACAGATTTTCCTTGGCATTATCAACAATTTCCTTCAAAAGATCGACATAAATCGACCTAAATGCGAATTTGAAGTGCTTAAGTAAGACCCTGATTTTCTTCGAATTGTCTTTTTTGAACTTACACATATTGTATATCAGCTCAAGCAGTTCTGCCTTCAGATCCTTTTGAACCATAGTAGTGTATTATTGGATATCAATCATAATAGGACTAGGTCCTTCCTTGGCTGGACTTTATGGTTAGTTGGGCTTCTTAGGGGCTAGTAATTTGAATTATTTGAAGAGATCTAGTTTTCGAATGAGCAGATGTGAGGTAAAATAATTCTTGAGATCGTCCATATTGTATCCGTTAGGTGCAAATATTTTCTAACTGAGCATACCCAGGCATCCTTGCTACATTTTCTGAACCACAGCTGACTGCATAGATCTTTTTTTTAGTTTCTTCAAGATTTCCTCACGAATCGTAGAGTAGTCTCTAGTATCAAGCAAAAACTTGAACTCTTCCAAATGTTATCTCTTAGAATTAGTCCATATCATCAAATATGCTTCTTTACGGGAGACTCCCATCTTGCTAACGGCCTCGCATCCTGCCTATATATCGAACATGAGTTGCTCGTACTGACCACCTTAGTACGGTCCGGCGTATTCCGATATTTTGGGTAGCAAACTACTCACCTTTTGCTAGAAATTGCATTTAGCAGTAATACAAAATTCATATCTAATCTCTCCAGATGAGTTCGGTAATGGTTTTTGGAAGAAGAAAGCCACCTTGTGATCTTCAAACTTGACCGCATCTAGATATTTATAGGCTTTATTTTAGATGATAGGAACTGAATCGAAAGACTATATTTTCATTCTTGGAGGATATTCCTGAAGCTATATCTTCAAATTATAAAAATCTATCTGGCTAGGTGCAACATGAATAATCTTTTTATCGCCAAAACTTTTCAATAAAGATTATCCTGTTTTGATATTGATGAAAACGTTATCGACTTTGTACCCGCGGATGAACAATAGCAGCTCCTGACCTAAATTCATGAAGAAACATTATTTATTGACGCTTTAAATTGTCAGTGATTCTTTGAAATTTGTATTGATTTCATATACTTTCTGTAATTGACCTTAGTTCAGCTTCTATCCTACTAGTTAAATAGGCAGACACCATAACTCGAAGAATGAGTCTCTTTAGTTCTAGCTCACTTTAGGCCTATCTCTTTAGAAAAAAAGATTCAAAACATTTTAGATGCAATTCGCAGATCGATAGAACTTAAGATCTCCATCAATTTTGTAAACTTTCTCAGAAACCTGCTTAGAATTTAATCCATCAATGGAAAACGCACTTAGTTTTTTCTCGTAAAAAACAGTCAAAAAAGAATCTTTTGCCATTTGCATGGACTTCACCTCGTCAATACTCCTAAAAGTTTTTTAAAGTTTAGGTGGATTGCTCGAACGACGAGGCTCATAGCTATAGATACGCATCTAACCTTGGACCACTATAACGATTGTTCGACCTATATATGACCATACTTACGTCTATCATCTACTAAAAGATTGAGGATGGTTTGTCCTGGTCTGAAGCTCCATAAGTATTGAGTTTCTATGTAATCTTCGAAAGTGTTGATGGAAAGTGCGTCGAGCTGGTTTCGATTGCCCACCATGTATGTATCAGGTTCCAATCGATGCAAGAAGCACAAAGATGTCGATTATGACTCCTTCTTAATAGATCCTTAAGCTTCCTCTCTAGAAACGTTAGGAGTGGGCCCTTTGGAGAAATACTTGCCAAGTGACTTGACTCGAGTCATCAAAGATCCACCTTTCTGGACTAAAGTCTAGGGTCTAAACTTCATGGCAGTTGTCTTGGTGAGTCTGTAGACTATCTTTTCTTCTTTAGCTTTGCTTTTTGTAGGAGATTTTGAGGACTATTTCATGCTGGATATTTTTGGATCAATAAAATATACAAACGATACTCTAAATATCTACTTTAGATATGTTACTGACTATTTTAAGGCATAAAAAATAATATTAGATAGAGAGATTAAAAAATGTCTACCTAAAATCAATTCATTTAATTTATATTCAATTCAAATTCAAAATATTTAGATAATCTTTGATTTTCATATAATGGACTTCTTTTTATAATAATCGCGCCATATAACCACACAATGAAATCATCTCTAAACCTCAAAGCATCCTCAAAACTAAACAAAGATTAAAACAAAAAACTACGCATAGTCCTTAACTGTCTCTTCTAAGCCAACGATTCCTTCGCTTTCCGCTAACCTGTCGACTGGAAAGGCATGGGTCTTACAGATTATCTCAATATAGTCAAACATCCAATGGATCTTTCAACCGTCACGAAAAAGATGAATGAATAAAGGTATGGATAGGCTGAGATAGGTATAATTATGTCGAAGAGGTCATCGATGATCTTCAACTTATTTGGGATAATTGTAAGGTCTACAACCCGCCTAATTCTTGGATATATGCAGTTACGGAGAAACTAGAAAGGTCATTCAGGAAAATGGTTAGGAATTATTTTCCAGATCTTTAAGTAGCACTACCTCCGAGTAATTTTGAAAAGAATTAGAGGCAGCGGATTAGGGTCAGATGGGTGGAAATATGCTCGATGATGAAGGAGAGGACATAACTTATGAACAAAAATTAAAATTAAGCGAAGAGCTGAGTTTTTTGAGCTCAGAACATCTCGCAAGAGCTATATAGTAAGTAGTAAATAAATGCCCTAGTGCATTTAGATAGACCGGCTAAGGTCGAGGTCAGATCCTAGTCGACAACATGGACCTAATTTTCTTCAATTAGCTCTCAGTGTACTAATTTTCCCATACAGAATGATCCGCAATATGCTAAACAACACCATGTAACTCTAATAGCCCAAAGTCAAAAGAGGCAGAGGTAGACCTCCAGTCAACTCAAAATGATCGTCTAATCATATAAGTAATAAACAATAGATCAAGGATCTAGTGAAGCTTTGAATATATATAATTTTATTAATGAAAACCCAACAAATCAGCTTACGCACTGTGAACATGGATGGAGATTTATTCACCCATGAACCTGTAAAAAATATACGAAATTACAAAGGAATTTAACAAAAAATTCAATAAAAATACTTGTAGATTGCCAAGGAAAAGATCAAAGGAAGATCCTCGCAAGAAAAAGGTAGAGCTAAAACTTTTTATATCAGTACCGATCACACAAAGAATAAAAGTTTGATAAGGTTCAGAGGCAATACTATCTGTGTAAAAGAGATCATAGGCGAAGGTAACCACAGCCAGTACTCTCCAGCATAGCAATACAGACAGCAAACTTAAGCTGATAAGAAAAGACAATACACGTATGAGCTTGGCATACGGTTTCAAACTCCAGAAAATAGTCATAGGCAATCTAACAGTAGAGGACAGGGATAATTTGCGATTACAGCGAGGCAACATAGAGCTAATTTATCACATCGGCAGGTCAAAAATACCATATGTGAGCAACCTTAACTAGACCCTTATAGGCATAAACAGTATATATACAAGAAGAATCAAAAAGAAGATGAGATGTTTTAGACACTCAAAAACAATAAAAATAGAATCATCAGCAGCATGTAAAAAATATGTAAAGTAGAACGAAATCATATAGAGTCACCAGTATCAACCTAGCTCCATCGCCAAATAAAAAATAATTTCTGTCGCTCAGCAGAACAATAGAAGTGGCTTAGAAAAAAGCTGAGCCTGAAACTGCCAATAGTCTTGTTTTACCTACTCACAGATAGCACATTTCGATTAGAAAAATTAGATAGCGTCCTTTTGTAAACAAACAAACTATTTCCGTCTCGATCTAGCGATAGAAAAAAGACGCATATGCCGATATGTAACCTCACAGCCCTTCACCTTGGGACACTAAAGTTTAAAACAGCAGTCACATCTTCAGCTGATCATATTTTTCATATATAAAAGCTAAAATAATATCATTTGTTGCGATAAAGACCAGCCTGCCTGTATATCTTATCCAAATCTAATCTTTTTCTTTTCTATTATTACTACAGCTAACGAACAAATTATCTAGTGTCCCTGACTCCTCTTGCGTTGCTTCTACTAGCCGAACGTTATCGACCTGTTTACTCGTTATTAAATCTACTTGCTCCTGTTTGTTGTGTTTGTCGGAAAGGACTAGTACCTGATCTCCCCACAGGTCTCTCTCTATCTCTTTATCTATCCCTCTATTGACCTCTCCTTCGATCTCTTTCTTCTTAATTATCCTACAAAGTAAAATATTTGTTATTTCTCTTATCTATAGGCTTATACTCACTCAGTTTATCTTTTATAGGCGAAGAATCTTCAATATAATCTTGATCAGGTTCGTATTTGTACAAATTATACCTTAGAGGTGCTCTTACGGGCTCATCATTGAATTTAGGAGATTATTTTCTAGGTCTACCTTATAAAGCCATAGATGACATGAGTGCGTTAAGATGCTGTGAAAATCCAAGCATGATTATATCGTTGTAAAAGTATATAGATCTCAAGTGAAATTATTTTCTGATCTAGCATATCTATCTAATAGGAAATCCAAATCCTTTTTAGAGAGTTGATTTGCCATCATGTTAACCGATTGTGTAACGATTACCTTGATGATAGTACTTCACGCCTATGCCTCTCAAGTAACCGTCTTTGAATATCCCGTCTTACATACAATCCTAAGCGTAATATCTGCCTATACCCTATAAAGCGACTCCTTGATGCTAACCTACACTTACCATTCGATTTTATCTCAAAACGAAACCAAATCTTCTACCTTTGTTGAAACACTACTCATATCCAAAGAAACGATCTTATCCGTTATTGATGACTACAGGTTGGTATCTAGGTAGCTATTAAGAATTCGTCTGAGTTGATTACTGGATTAAAGAGATTAAAAATTATTAAAGAGTGTACATATTTTTGGGAAAATGCTGGATCAAGGCATCATACAATTATCTATCTCTCAAAGGAGTCCTCGAAATCACCTATTTTAGCTCATTATTAGTAAAATGACCAACCAAAACTTCACGTTTCTATACGACTATGCCCTTCCCATACAATTTATCTTATCTGAACATACCATATATCGTTTTTTAAGACCTGTTTTCTTTCAAATCTTCCCTCACGTACAAGATGTTATATCCATCTAATTTGCCACCTAGCATCGTACCATATGCTCGCATCTTGTCAGTTATATAAGCATATCTGCCATGCACGCCATTTTTACGCCATTGAGCTATATCTTTTATACAATACCTAAGACAATATTCGAATTGTCCATGATTAGTAGTCCATGACCTTGACGCTGGTAGTTTTACAAACCTCCAAAATAGGTAGCATTGCGGTATTGAACATGTACTGGTGTTTTCGATGCCATTATCGTTCAGTCAACTGATTTTATGATTTATATATATAACTAATTTGTAGTGAAGCCGCCATGCAAAACGTAAAGAAAATATGATGATAGGCTTAACTTAGCAAAAGATAACAATAGAAGATTGATAAACGCATCAAGAGTATGTAGTAGAACTAAAAGAAATAATAAAAACATAAAAAGAGAAGAGCACATACCACCTCACATAATATTGCATGCCAAGCCAGAAAAGTAAGAGTAAGCTTTAAAGTTATCTAGAGATAGTACTTGGACTCTTAGGAATCAAATAGAGGAGAATAATCTTAGTAAGAGGAAGATCATGAGGACAAGAAGAAGGTTTTGCCCAATCATCTCAACGCTCAGTATGCTAAATTAGAAGGTAAAAATCTAAGAAAATAGACAAGGATTATCTAGCGAACTATCTTCAGGGATATTATCAGAATATCAATAGCAAAACATCGCAGAAAAATCAAAAAGATATGTAGAAAATACACGAATCTAATACATAGATATAGGTGAGTAAAAATGCTCTTTCTTTGCAATTTTGTAATAGAATAGATAAAAAATTCAAAGAAGCTAAGGATAAATTAAGAGACCCTTTGAGTCGAGCCCACCGATAATTTTACGCAAAAGTACTCAATAACATTTAATGATAAATAATTCATATCTATTATGAGTTTGAAATGAAAATTTTTAATCTTTTTCAGCGACATTTATGATTACACGTATCCTAATCATATTTAAACATTTTACTGCATCTTCTGTTATAATCAATCGATGGGTAAAGACAAGCACTAATAACATGGACACGGGCACGGACACGACGATCATGGTCACGGAGGTCATGGAGGCCACGACTAGCACGGACACTAATAACGCCCAATCTAACTGCACGGCAAATGGAAACCATATTCTTAGACTGTTCCCGCTCACCTTAAAATCGCCTTCATAGTCCTCCTGACAATCCTCATAACGATCTGCTATATGTTGATGCGAAACAAAAAACCACACCACCACTGATCCACAGATTTATTATCATAGTTTTAATATCATGTCCGCAATCAATACCAAAGAACTAAGAAACCTCCTGATCGCCTTCGCACTAGGATGGATCGGCAAAGCTGTCTTCGATAGCATATGGAACAGTCTTAAATCAAACAAAAAAGAACCAACTGGTTTGTATGTGGGGATCGAGCTTGGAGGAACCAACTACAATGTCGCTATAGGCGAGGCTGTGAGGAACAGAGAAGGAAAGATTACTAATTTTAATATTGTTAAGAGGAAGAGTGGGATCACCTATGAGGATCCTAACAAGTCAATCCAGGAAATAGTGGAATTTATCGCACAATCGCAGCCTGTAGTCAACTAAAAACCTCAAGACTATGCCTTCATCGGTATCGCTTCATTCGGTCCATTATGTCTCGACAAGACTAGTGATTTCTATGGCGCTATCACAACTACACCTAAGTAAGCCTGGAGAGGTATGAAAGTGCTCAAACGCATCAAATAACCTTTTGGATCATTAGCTGGAATTTAAACTGATGTCAACGCAGCCGCATACGCTTAATATAAAATCGGAGGACATAAGGTCAGATAATCTCTGGCTTATGTAACTGTTGGATCCGGTGTAGGAGTCGGTGTCGTAGCTAATGGCAAAACAGTTCATGGATTGACCCATCCTTAAGGCGGTCATATGATGTAAACATCTTCATATTTAGTGTCGAACGTTCCCAATAATAATTCTAGTAATTTTTGGGAGTATGTTCCTTCCACAGCAAACGACAAACTTGTCTCTAAGGCATGGTCTGCAACAAATCAATCGCTTAACGACTCAAAGTAGATTTCACAGCTCTCGCTTAAATCCCAGATGACTCCAAAGTATGGAAATTAGTGGCTTTTTATCTCGCATAATTGTGTCTCAACATAACTCTACTTCTTTCGCCTGAAGTGATCGTAATCGGTGGAGGAATCATGAACAGAAAATTACTCTATGGACTCATCCACGAAGAATTCAAAAAATTGCTTGGCGGGTATATCTAGCATGATTTATATGCAAAAGATATCGATCAGTATATCGTTGCACCTCGACTAGGAGCTGATGTAGGAGTCAAAGGCGCTATGCTCTTGTCATAGATATAGAATTGATAGAATGAAACAAATATAGAATCTTTTATTGATGCGATAAAAGCAAGATATAATTTTATTTGATGAGCTATCTGCCCTACTCCTACTACTATCCATACTCACTAAGGTATTCAAACATTTACTTAGACCTTACTCACTCTATTCACCTTACTACGGATATCCTCTTTTGAGACCTTCTTATCTATCGACATAAATAGCCGTTGAAAGTGCATTAAGACGATCAAGAGTATAAGCTGAACTAGCAGCCAGTCAAGTAGTCACTTAAAATGCTTTAAGAAGATCACGCATATAAGCTTAATTGGCTGCTGATAGTGCACTTAGAAGGTCAAGAGTCGAGGCCTAGATTGCTGCTGTTTAATCAGTTGACCGATCAGCAAGAAGATCAAGATTGGAAGCATAATTGGATGCATCTCGCAAAGAAACAGCTTTAAGACGCAGCAGAATCTAATAATAGATCGCTGAGTCAAATCTCCGTCGTTCTAGGCGACAGGCATAATTCGACGCATCTCGCAGATAAGCCTAAGACGATCTCCGTAGAAAGAGAGTCTAGGATGACGTCCAACGCATTTTGAGACAATACTGATCATCCCACATCATTTCTCTTAATCTGGATATTAATTTAAATATTGTATATATTGCATATATATTTAATGGTGGTGATTCCCAAAACCCGTAAGACCTACTGTCCTCGTTGCGGATTCCACACGATCCACAAAGTCACCCAGTACAAGAAAGGCAAGGAGAGCAAGGCAGCTCAGGGAAGACGCAGATACGATCGTAAGCAGTCAGGGTACGGAGGACAAACCAAACCCATTTTCAGAAAGAAAGCCAAAACTACCAAGAAGATCGCTTTGAGATTGTAGTGCACTGTTTGCAAGCGCAGAAGAGTTATTGTTGTGGGCAGAGCCAAGAGTGTCGTTCTCATGGAGATCAAAGAAATCAAGAAGAAGAATGCTGGTAAAGGAGACGCACTCTTCAAATGATCCAGACATATATTCAAACATCAAATCATACATAACAATGGTACATAGGCTCAAAAATTAAAATAATCACTATTGACCTATACTCATCATAGGATGATTATGTTTATATTAAGAGATTAATGCTGATATAGACGATTGATGCTTACCATAAGTTTAATAATGATGAACAATCCTTCATAATTCACCTGGGCACGTCGCTAGTTCGCACAACTTCTCAGACAGCAAGCCTTCCCTCCCAAGATGGAAACCAAACTTTTATTTCTTTAAGCCGCAGCCATCGGATAACCCACCTTACATATCGATCTAAAAGATCTGCCATAGTACTAACGAGATTCGTTTTAGAATTTAGACGCGTAAGGCAAAGCTGTTTTGTTTAGTAGCATCGTACAATGTTTTTCCAATTGCTAGTAACTGAAGTACTTTTCTTTGGTGCATGCGTATCTACGTAAAGAAAAAACTTTTTCTGGATGGAATGCATGCTTGCTGAGTTTTGATGGTCAGTATCTTACAGTGTACAAAGTCAAGTAAAATAATAATATCTGGCATTGTTTTTCAATCTAAAAGCTTTAAGTGTCTAAGACGTTTGTTTAGCATAAAAAGAAATTTCGGTTCGGAATCATCTATGAAAAAGTAAAATATGATGTCTAACTGGAAGAAAGAAAAGCTTGCTCTCGAGTTCATACCTCACTTATAAATAGACTGAAACATTTAAAGCAAGAGAGAGGACGTAAGAGTTCAGTAGCAATTTCTGATATCGATCTTTCGACTTTATAGTTCTAAAAAAATTAATAATTGGTTGACTAACCAAACTAATAGGCACGTATAGATGATTAAGAAAAGTAGTTTCTTGCTCAAATGCAACAAATTTTAATGCAAGATAATCTCTAAGACGATTCAAACTACAAACTGATCATGAATATTCCGAATGGAAGAATCAGCTAGAATCAGGGTACTTTCAAGACATGCGTGCTGATTTAAAGATGCAAAATTGATCAGTTACTTGCTTGCTATGTTGAGTTCAAAGGATGGAATAAACAAATTAACAGTATTCAGATTGTTTCGAGGATAAGAAATAATGTATTTTTGGCAAGAATTAAACTTTAAAAATACAATTTTGCCAGCTATCCCAGGGAAGCCTTTGTGTCTATCACATACTTTAAAGATCGTTCCAAAATTGATCCTTAAAGCAAAGATGCGCCTTCATCTAATCGACATTGTATAGTTATCAGAAGTCTTCCGTAATAGTCGGTCAGTCCTGGATACGTCGCTATGGATTTCAATCAGACTTTACTTATTTCCTAAGTCGATTAAGGATCTTAGACTGCTTTTTTGATCGTAACGACCAAAATAAATTACAACGGATACGCTTATCTTAGTAATAATAATGAGATAACACTTAATTTTGTAAAATAGATAGCTTCGCTACCCAAATACTACATATAAAGACAAATGAACGGAGACCTTGTATGTCCTTTTGATTATAATTATAGCATCGAAAACAGAAAATCTCGTAGATCTTCACTAAATAGTATCATTTAAGAAGAACGTTCTCAAATAGCTATGCCTTCAAGTTATATTAATAACAAAATTAAGGTACCTACTTCAGTGTAACAAATAGTTCAGGTTATATAAGCTTTTTTCAAAGGCTAGCACAACTAAGAACTAGTAGAGATGATCAAAAATAAAGTATTCTAAAAATATTACCTTAAACATCGTTTTTAGCAAACTTCAGCTATAAAAATTATTCCTAAATAAAGACAAGATTTTCTTTTGCAGGGAGGAAGATGGAAACTTTCAAACGGCTAGCTTGTTTTTAGCGATTAGCAGGCCCTTAAAGCTCAAAAAGGCGTTTTAAAACTTATTTTGAAACAAATCACATCGAACATCATGTCAGGACAATCGATTATGAATATGTCTTTACCTGTTTAGATATTCGATCGTTACTCAGTACTATAGTTGCTGGCTTATCATATGGGATTTCTGGCAGTTTTTGTCAAAAAAGCAGCCACTGCCACAAGCGTAGTATAACAAATCAAATACGTTGCTCTTTGCTGGATGTTCATTTCAGTCTGCAAACCCAATATCCAAAAACCTTTCAATCCTATTCTAGGCTAGACTCTACAAACTATGATAGGAGATATTCCTGTAGCTTTTGAACAAATCTCACATCATCCTCCCATCTCGACTTTCTACATTAAAACACCATAATTTTAAGCATATGGCAATTATGAAATATCTATCGAAATGGGCCTCAATGCAGCTTATTCTAAAATAAATTCACTAATGACCATGAAATTTAATAACTTGAAAACTTAGTATATATGCAAATTGCCAGAAATATAAATGGGAGGGCTGATGATGGGTAGTCGAACACTGCATACTCATAGCAAAGGTTTTGTTTATGAAAAAACTAATGATACTTACTTGTAATTTAGTGTAGGAAAAGACAAAAAGAAAGTATATGAGTACTCATACAAAATCAAGCAACATGACTTGGCTGGAGGAATTTTCAAAGTTACAAATAATTTTGGCAAAAAACTAGTAACAAAATCTTGGGGAAAAACTTTTGATGGAGTAAAAGCTGACGATGTTATTGAAAAATTCAGTCAAATATCAGGAAAATGGTACGGAGATGTGTATTTTAATTAAGTTGCATACAAAACTATTGCTAATGGTCCTTTTCCTGTATAACAGACCAGGCCAGCATATCTTCTTCCTTCAGATTGTTTGTTTAGACTTGATATTTTGTATAAAGTTTGGGGCATGAATGACCGATCTAATGCATAAAAATAGGTTTTGTAAAACTTGCAAAGAAAAGATAGAAAATTAAGGTAAGCTCATGGTAAGAAACACTGATGATCATCTTAGAGTGTCATAATGATAATATATACTCAAAATATTTTAAAATATTAAACACTTGAGTTATCATTCTATCTTCACACCATATAAATCTTCAAAAGATTAGAGTAGTAGTCCATTAAGAATCGAATCTGAAACCTGATACTTGACTAACATGAAAAACAGACTCATATTGGTCATATTTTTTTACTAATCTAACAAAGCTCGTTATAACATCATACTCAGTCGCTTTTGTCTTACTTTTTATATCTGCCACTCCTATATTTGCTATTATTATTAATCATCGTCATTGATGAATCCACATAAACAAGATGCCCAGTTGTTTATTATTGTACTGATACTGCTACCCAAAACATTTTATAAGTTGTCCTATCGCTATAATTATGTAACTTTTGAGCTGAATTTCTTTAAAATTTTGCCGCTGTAACACTCAGAAAAAGATCCTATCAAGTGATCTAGATTGGAGCCTTAGTTGCCTTCAGGTCTTTAATAATTTAGAGCTTGGTTCATGGCCTATACTATTGCAAGATCATGCAACTGTTTAAGCTCAAAATAAGCGAATCCTTGCTCCTAGAACTCTTGAGGTGATTTTTTATCCATTTAAGTATATTTTTAGTGGTAAAGTGCAGAATCAGGGCTAGTTAATTAGCTATAAAACTGATTTAGTACATGAATAGGTATGATAGACTTTTCAGGTAGAAGATGACGGAAGTAGGGGAATAAATATTAACCTGACTATGATTTAGCTTATGATCTGAAAAGTTTTAAAAATTAAAGTTTGTCATAGTTTTGTCCTCCTAAAAAGTTCTATAAAAACTAGCTTTTAAGAGCAGGAATTTACTTGAAAAACTAACAAAATTTAATCAAAAATACTCTCACATAATCGAGATTAGTTTAAAATCCCTTCTTTTCTTTAGGAATAGGTCTAGGTAATTCTTTTTTATCTTTTGACTGATTAGATTAATACTAAATAGGCATTTTTTATTACTCTTAAACATGTTATCGCAGCTACTTAAGAGGAGTTGAATCTGATTATTAGTCTTAGAGATAAATATCGCTTTTTCTTGGCTAACGACCCTATTACATAACCTTATGATACAATACGCTGAGATCTTACTGTTATTTCTGAACTTATTCATGATGATGCTGCAAAATTGGATAATATTTATCCTTAGATGACTATAACTAATCGACTTGAACCTATTTTCTGTCTTTTTATATTTTGAAAACTCGAGATGGAATGTTATTAAAATTTTAGTTTTAAAGATTACTGTGCTCTCCTTATATCTCAGCTACCAGCATTAGAGCTTTCTAAGCTTATCTATACTTACCTAAAGCTTATTATCTCTAACGATTTGCTTAAGAATCAAACTAGAAGCAACGGCGATTGAATGTTTTTGGTGATAGCATCTAGCTCAGTAAAGCTGCTTTGAAATCATTACTTTTTTTAGCAAATTTTCTCTTGACTCGTTACTATTTTTGTACGAAGATTTGTTGGATGGCATTTTTATTGAAATTGAAGCTAGTAGCTGTGCTATTGCGAGGAGAACACTCGTAAAATTACATTTTTTTCTTCATCTAAGAATATTCCTGAGCTTAAATTGATTCTTATGTTTTAATGATTGCGGGAATTTAGAAGCCTTTTTTCTTAGAACGCTATAATGGTTTACTAAAATCTATTTTTTAAAGACTTTATTCTTTTTCTGGACTGGATTAGCTTTCGATATGTATTGAGAGAACTTGTTGTTTGATTTAAAATTATTGAGAATTTGATTTAGATCTTGAATGATTTGGTTGATGACTTATTTTTGATAAATTTGCTTTTAATTCGCTGTTTTCTTAGGCTAATTTTTTAAACCTATTTTCTTGATCTTAAAGTTTTTGCCTTAGTTTTTAAAGCTCACTCATAAAAATTTAGTTAGTAGACTGTTTGGGAGCATAGATCTGAAATCCTCTTTGGTTTTCTTGTCTCTAGAGCTGAACTATTGAATGGCTAGATGAACTCTATAACTAATTATTAAGCCTCAGCGACTCCTTTAGGGAACTGATTTTTTCTCGCATGCTGATCAACTCTAAAGTTAGCTTTTTCCTGGCAGAATAGCCTCGCCAGGCACTTTGTATTTTTGTAGCCATTCTGTTGAGAAAATACTCATGATAAATTTTGTTTTACTTAGATTTTGAATTTTTAGATTTCCCTCTTAGTTTTTATAACTATACAACTTTGATGTCACTTTATGTTTTTTCTCTTTTTTTCTTAGGTTTCATCTTGCCGATAGAGTTATGAGAAGGTCTCTTTTATTTCTTAGCTTGTAGATGAGATTTTTGAAAAGCAGGATTCGCCAAATGAGCTCTACTTTGAGACTGAGTCTGACTTGTTTTTTTAGATAATAATGGATTTTTTGCTCTTCCTGTCTTACTCTACTTAGGTCTTTAAATTTAATTTGTTAAAGATGTAGTTTTGGCTTTTTGTATTTGAACACTATTAATCTTAGCGATGGCCAAAGGAGATTTAGATATAGATCTTGACTTAGATTTTTAATTTGACCTGTTTGTTTTTCTTTTGACATCTTTGCTTTTTTTGAAAGTTTATGGTGATTACACGAAGATTTTCTTTTTCTGAGACTTAGATTTTGATTTTGATTTCGACTTTGACTTAGATTTAGATTTTGACTTGGACATAGATTTTTATTTAGACTTATCTTTTCTGACATTCTAAGGCGTATGCTCATAGTACTTAACTTTCAAATTCTGCAAAGACTTAGATTTCATCCGTTTATTAGTCTTCATCTTATCCTTATTTCTTTGACTACTCTTATCATCAACAGCATCTTCATAAGTAATCGTCTTTTCCTATACAAACTACTGAACAGATCGTTTCTGATGCCGATTTTGCTACAAATACATTTTCTTTTTATTGAGGGTTTAAGTTGTTGCATTTGGTCTTATGGCATCTGAATGCTGGGATACTTATTTATGACTTGCTATGCGTTTTCCTTGGATTGGGTTGGGTTTTGATTAGAGTTTTAGGTTTATGTTGATGTTTATATTGCTGGCTTTGTGCTTGCGCTATTTTTCAAACATGACAGTTCAAATACTATTATATAAATTAACACGATACTCGA
>Ga0169931_10004044_pt1 | contig 22993 bp, 18 predicted proteins | sample Kivu_15m_20L_FD_129675 | JGI IMG/M metagenome (GOLD analysis project Ga0169931, IMG submission 129675) | Freshwater microbial communities from Lake Kivu, Western Province, Rwanda to study Microbial Dark Matter (Phase II) - Kivu_15m_20L... | ecosystem: Environmental > Aquatic > Freshwater > Lake...
CACTGCACGGCGGTATGCCGGCGGAAGAATTTGAATCAGCGATTGAGCGAGCGATCCGGCGCGTGGCACAGGCCACGAAGTAGTCCTGCGATGGCCTACCTTCCCCGCCGACCCGACCTGCCATGCGGCCCACCGTCGGCGCGGCCGTCGATGGGTCCGTAGAAGCCGAACAGCTGATTCGTGCCTGGCTCGCTCGCGAGCGGTCGTTTCCCCTTCGTGGCCTCGCGCATCAGGTTCACGAACCGCTCGGCGGCGGGCGAAAGGAACTTTCCCTTGCGAATCACTAGGCCGTAAGTTCGCTTGGGAAAGTAACGCGAGAGCGGAATCGCCACCAGGTTTTCCTCGCCGCTGAGGCAGATGCTCGTGACGATCGAGATCCCCAGCCCCAGCGAGACATACTTCTTGATGACTTCCCAGCCACCGGCTTCCATCTTCACTTCGTACTTCAGCTTGTGCTTGGCGAAGGCATAGTCCACGACGCCCCAGGTGGTCAGATGGCTTGGAGGTAAAATCAGCGGGTAAGGCGAGACGTCCTTCAGCGTGACCCGCTTACGTTTCGCCAGCGGATGGTCAAGCGGCACGATCAGCATCGGGTCGTATGTGAACATTGGCTGATACTCGATGTCCTCGCGCACTTCGAGCATCGAGCCCACGGCAAAGTCGGCTTCATCCGAACGGACCATCGCCAGGCCGTCTCGACCTGTGACGTTGTGCAGCTTGAGTTCGATGCCGGGATAGAGCTCGGCATACTGCTGGACAAACCGCGGCAGCAGGTAGAGCGTGGTCGACTCGCCGGCCGCGATGTCGAGCCGGCCGGTCTCGATGCCGCCGCGCTTGGCCGCGAACGTATCGGCCAGGGCGTCGATCTCCTCCACCAGCGGCGCCGCCAGCTCATAGAGCGTTTTGCCATCGGGCGTGAGGCTGATCTTCGGCCCCCGCCGCTCGAAAAGCGTGGTCTTCATCTCGCGCTCGAGGGCCTGAATCTGGAGCGAGACGCTGGGTTGGCTGAGGAACAGCTTTTCGGCCGCCTTCGAGATGCTGCCGGCCTGGGCGGCACAACAAAAGCCGCGGAGTTGCTGGAGCCGGTTCTGTTTGTAGTACTGCGAACTGGTCGCCGTGGTCATCGTCGGGGTCGCTCCGGAGCCGGGCGTTCGAAGTGAGTATAGCGCCCATTAATATATATCATTTCATTGATAGAATCAATGCTTGGTATTGAAAGGATTGTTGTATTCAATTCTTGAAGTGGCGATTAGAGTGCGTTTCAGCGATGCACACGATTCACGCGTGGTGGCACTGCAGGGCGGGTTTCTCAATCGGGCAAGGGCGGCTGCGGGCGGGTGTTCAGGCGGCGTTGATCGGAGGGACATCACTCCGGACGCCTACCTCCCGTCTCGACTCCATTCGCACCTTCGAGCGAACTCCTCTCCGCACCACGGACGAACTTCCGCCGCGCGGCTCGTGTCTGTCGCACCAGAGCGAACCATCCGCTCCACCGAACCAGCGACCAACCACCAGTAGGAACTTTCTGATGTGCGCCACAGCCACGAAGTCTGCCGCAAGCACGCATACCTTGCCGCAAGGCATTGAACTAACCGCTGCCATTCCCGCGGACGCTCAGGACATCCTCTCTCCTGAAGCTCTCGAGTTTGTCGCCAGCCTGGAACGTCTCACCCGGGCCACGCGAAAGCAGCTTCTGGCCGCAAGAGCGGCGCGGCAAGAACGGATTGATGGTGGCGAGCTCCCTGATTTCCTGCCGGAGACCGCACAAATTCGCCAGAGCGACTGGCAGATCGCGCCGATCCCCTCTGACCTGCAGGATCGCCGCGTCGAGATCACTGGTCCGGTCGACCGCAAAATGGTGATCAATGCCTTAAACTCGGGCGCCATGACGTTCATGGCCGATCTGGAAGATTCGCATTCGCCCACTTGGGAAGCCACGATCGCCGGCCAGGTGAATCTGCGCGACGCGGTGAACGGTACGATCGAATACACCGGTCCGCAGGGCAAGCATTACACGCTTGAAAAGCAAACCGCCGTGCTCATCGTCCGTCCGCGCGGCTGGCATCTGGTGGAAAAGCACGTGCTGGTGGACGGCGAGCCGATCTCGGCCGGCATCTTCGACTTCGGCCTGTACTTCTTCCACAATGCCCAGGCCTTGATCGATAAGGGCTCCGGTCCGTACTTCTACCTGCCGAAGATGGAAAGCCACCGCGAGGCGCGCCTTTGGAACGAAGTCTTCCGCACGGCTCAGATGGCCCTCGGTATTCCGCAAGGCACGATCAAGGCCACGGTGCTGATCGAAACGATTCTGGCCGCGTTCGAGATGGACGAAATTCTCTACGAACTGCGCAACCACAGCGCCGGCCTCAATTGCGGCCGCTGGGACTACATCTTTAGCTTTATCAAGAAACTGCGTAACCGCCCGGGCATGCTCCTGCCGGATCGGGCTCAAGTGACGATGACAACGCACTTCTTGCGATCGTACTCGTTGCTGCTGATCGAAACCTGCCACCGACGTGGTGCGCATGCGATGGGCGGGATGGCCGCCCAGATTCCGATCAAGGACGACCCGGCCGCCAACAGCCGCGCCTTGGCCAAGGTTCGCGCCGATAAAGAACGCGAAGCCACCGATGGTCACGATGGCACCTGGGTCGCGCATCCGGGCCTGGTGCACGTGGCAATGGAAGTCTTCGACCAGCACATGTTCGGCCCAAACCAGCTCTTCCGCCGACACCAGGATCTTAAGATCACCGCCGCCGACTTGCTGGCCGCGCCCGAGGGAGAGATCACTCGCGAAGGCCTGCACACGAACGTCGCCGTCGGGTTGCGATATCTCGAGGCCTGGCTTCGTGGTAACGGCTGCGTGCCGATCTTTAACCTGATGGAAGATGCCGCCACGGCCGAGATCTCCCGAGCTCAGATCTGGCAGTGGATCCGCGACGATCGCGGTCGCTTTGCCGACGACACCAAGATTACGGTCGAACTGGTGACCGAAGTGCTTCGCCAGGAACTCGCGAACATTCGCGAGGGGCTCGGAGAAGATCGCTATGCCAAGACCAAGTTCGATGCCGCTGGCCGGCTGTTTCTCCAGGTCAGCACGGCGCCGGAGTTCGTTGAGTTCCTGACGCTGCCGGCCTACGAGCAGCTCGACTAGTTTCACATGTTTGTATTTCGTGTCCTGATTGGTTACTCCCCAGCGTTTGCAAACTGTTCGGTTGGAAACAAACTCCCCCTTCTCGCTTCATTTCTAGTTGCACTTTTTCAAAGGGTTTGTCCGCCATGTCTGAGCCACGCACCGCCGCTGAACTGGATTCCGATTGGGCCGATCTGCCACGCTGGGAAGGCATTCGCCGCGATTACGCCGCGGCGGAAGTCGTTCGCCTGCGAGGCAGCCTGCACGTTGAACATTCGCTTGCTCGCCGTGGCGCGGAGCGACTGTGGCAGCTCGTCAACTTCGAGCCGTATGTCAACGCCCTTGGCGCGCTGACCGGCAACCAGGCCGTGCAGATGGCCGAAGCCGGCCTGAAGGCGATCTATCTGAGCGGCTGGCAGGTCGCGGCCGATGCGAACAATGCGGGTCAGATGTACCCTGACCAGAGTTTGTACCCGGCCGACAGCGTGCCGAATCTCGTCCGCCGGCTGAACAATGCCCTCCGCCGCGCCGATCAGATTCAGCACATGGAAGGCCGCAGTGACACCGACTATTTCCTGCCCATCGTCGCCGACGCCGAGGCCGGATTCGGTGGCCCGCTGAACGCCTTTGAACTCATGAAGGGCATGATCGAAGCCGGCGCCGCGGGCGTCCACTTCGAAGATCAGCTCGCCAGCGAAAAGAAATGCGGCCATATGGGCGGCAAGGTGCTGGTCCCCACGCAGCAGTTCATCCGCACGCTTTCGGCAGCTCGCCTCGCAGCTGACACGATGGATGTCCCGACCGTGCTCGTCGCCCGGACTGACGCCAACAGCGCGCAATTGCTGACGAGCGACATCGACGAACGCGATCGGCGGTTCATCACCGGTGAGCGCACGCCCGAAGGCTTTTTCCGCATCGAGGGCGGGCTCGACATCGCGATCGACCGCGGTCTGTCCTACGCTCCCTACGCCGATCTGATCTGGTGCGAAACCTCGACACCCGACCTGGAAGAGGCGCAGCGCTTCGCCGAGGCAATGCACGCCGAGTTCCCGGGTAAGCTGCTGGCTTACAACTGCTCTCCGAGCTTCAACTGGAAGAAGAAGCTGGACGACGCCACGATTGCCCGTTTCCAACGCGAGTTGGGCGCGATGGGATACAAGTACCAGTTCATTACGCTGGCCGGGTTCCACGCCCTGAACCTCTCGATGTTTGAGCTGGCCTCGGGCTACCGCGACAGCGGCATGACCGCCTACGCCGCGCTTCAGCAGCGTGAGTTCCAGCTCGAAGCCGACTCGGGCTACCGGGCTACGAAGCATCAGCGGTTCGTTGGCACTGCCTACTTCGACGAAGTCGCCCAGACAATCGCCGGCGGACGCTCTTCAACGACCGCTTTGTGCGGCTCAACCGAAGAGGAACAATTCGAAGCCCAACCGGCGGCTTAGGAGAAAAACATGTGCGAGCGGCGAGGGTTGCAATCCTAGCCACCCGCGAACGAATCCTATCAGGACAGGAATGGTAACAGGAGCTTCTGGGGAGTAGCTCCTCGGTGCCGCGCTGTGGTCTCTACGTCCACAGCGCGGCCCATTCCTTTTTATAGGGCTGCATTGGGCCGCTGGTCCTCGCGCCTCCCCCTCCTTCCGAGCGCGCTCTACCACTCACTCCATAAAATTTGTCCACTAAAGACGTTGCGATAAATTGCGCGTTTGCGCATACAATGCGCCCGCAGCCCGCGGAACGGGTCCGCGCGATCGGGAACACCAACTGCGCAGGTGCATTTTCGGCATCGCGCGGCTTACCAGGGGGAGATGTCCTAATGAAAACGCAACGGTTGAATCACGCATCGCTCGTTCGTACTTCGCTAGTCATCACATCCTTCGTCGCGCTGCTCTTGTCTGACCCTGACTTGGCCCTCGCCCGGCTGGGCACCTTCAGCGCCAACGACGGCTATCAGCACATCATCAGTCCACCTGGCACCTCGGGCTACAACTTCTCCGACGTCACCTACTACAACGCTGGTGCCTACGGTGCGAATGCTGGTGGCGGGTCGGGCCCGACGTTCATCGCGCCCGATAGCGGTCAGTGGCGACTGGTGAGCGGAGTTGGCGGCTTCTTCTCCAACGCCGCTGCTCGCACCGCCGCCCTCACCGGCTCGCCTCCGTACCCATTCGCCTATCCCGGAACCACACCCAGCTACATGGTCGGCGCGCACTTCCCGGGCCACAACAACGACGGTCACAACCTCGCTTTCCGCAACGACACGGCTCCCGGCACGGGACCATCGATCTACGAATACTCGCTCGATCAGTATGACATGGGGGTGGTGCCGTCGACCGTCACGTCCGGCACGGTTAGCACGCAGTTCTATTTCCTGCCGACCGTGGCCGTGCCAAACTACACAGGCGCGCCAAGCATCGACAAGTTTACCATGTCGTTCGTCGACAGCCTCGGCAACGTTGGGCTTCAATGGGGCTATGCTCGTGACAATCAAGTCGTCTGGCGCGACAGCTCCAGCAACAACTGGAACTACACGGGCATCTACGCGGCCGATCAGTCGAGCAACCAGTGGGACGCGGTGAAAGTGGAAATCGACCTTTCCGCCGACACGTTCAAGCTCGACTACTTCGATCTCTCGGCAGCAGCCTGGGTCAATCTCGCCGCTGCCGGCACCGCACTTGGTCAGTCTATGACGGATTTCACCGTCCTGCGCTGGCAGCTCGAAGACGACACGAGCACGCACTTTGCCGGCAAGAACTACTTCGACGACTTCTCGATCAGCGTGGTGCCCGAACCTTCCACGATCGTCCTTAGCATCTTCGGCGCCGCGGCGCTGGGCCTGGTGGCACTCCGCCGGCGAAAGAAGTAATCCGTGCGCGACCGGCGTTCACCCGAAGCGCCGCCAGCGCCATCCGTGCAGATCGACTCGGCCCACCGAGGGAGTCCCTCCCCCGGCGGGCTGTTGTCGTAGTGCGATGATCGCTGACTTAAACGATGTTTGGAGGATGTTTGCAATTCTCTGGCGGTAGGAGGAGAATTGCCCGCGAGATTTTTGCGAGCATCGAGTGCCGTAGCAGTCCTGATGGCCAGTTCTCGTCGCCTTCGTTCGAAAACTTTCGTCCCAGTTTTGATTGAGGAGCCGTCTCAATGATCGTACGTCCACGCAGTTTGGTCTGCCTTGCGGCGGGATTGATTGGCTGGATAACAACGCTCACCGGATCCTCAGCGCAAGCTCAACTCGCGCCTCAAACCCGAACCGACGCACCGCTGGTAGTCGATGGTGTGGTGCGCCAGATCTACAGCGGCGGCGAGGGGCGCGATCATCTCGTTGAAATCGAGGTTCAGCGCGCCGAAGCTCGTCGGTCGGCAACAGGGCAATCGCGATCGCGCTACCCGGCTCCGACCGAGACGGTCTATGTTCATATTTCCCAACAGCCTACTTCCGGCAGGATTTCGGGGGCGGCAGCTAACGCTCGACTTCCTGACGAAGGGCAGTCTGTCCGCGCCTATTTGCAACCACGGCCCAGCGGCGGTTGGCAGGATGCGTTCGCCGCCTGGTTTGAAGTCAAGAACGATGAAGCCGCTGGCTCTGCCACAAAGGGCTCGGTTCACGATGACGCTGCCCGCGAAAAAGGTTCGCAGACTGTCCTGGGTATGACCGTCGAATCGGTGCGAGTTGAGAATCAAACCGCACTGCGAATCCTGAGCGTCGCGCGCGGCAGTCCTGCCCAAAGCGCCGGGCTCGAAGTCGGTGATGTCCTCGTGGCGATCAACGGGGCCGAAGTCCGATCGGCCGATGAGCTGACCGCCCTCGCCGCGTTGGGCGAAGCCTTCTCGCTCGATGTCGTCGACGTCAACTCAGGTAGAATCGCGCGGATCAAGGTCGATCCCGCCTTGCGCGACAGCCACTCCCAGAAAGGTGAAGTGTCCGAGGGGAAACCGTCCACGCCCACGCCGCCATCCGTTTCGCTTGGCATGTCGGCCGAAACTGTCACTCTGGGAACACGTAGTGCACTTAAAGTGATCCGTGTCGAACCAAACGGACTCGCGGCGAAGGCGGGGCTGGAGCCGGGTGACATCGTGGTCGCGGCCAATGGGGTCCCGACCACCAGCGTCGAACAATTGTTGAGCGCCCTGCGGAAAAGCGACTCGACGCTGAACCTGACCGTGCGCGATACGCGTACCGGACGCGACACCGCGGTGGCCGTCGCGCTTGGCACGCAGGAACCGATGCCGCGCAACGCAGAACCTTCCTCGGCACCCGTCAGTAGTGATCTCGGCGCGGTCACCGAACTGGCGTTTCACGACAACGACTTCGCCGTGAAGATAACCGAAGTGGCACCCGGTGGAGCTGCGGCCCGCGCCGGCTTGCGCCCGGGCACGATTATCGTCGCTGCGGATGACAAGCCCGTGCTGCATCCCAACGATCTCGTTGATCTGGCTCGCAAAAGCCGGGGTGCCTTGAAGTTGACGGTCGTTAATCCGGCCAGCGGCAAAAAGAGCAACGTGGAGGTGAATCTACAGCGATAGTTCCCACGATAGTAAGTCACGGTTGTTATGCGCACCTTACTCAAGCAGGAGCGATTTCCATGGCCAACACGACAGATCTACTCGGCGCGCTGCTGAAACGCGGGATGTCGGCCTCGTCCACCAGTCGGATCGAACACTCGCTGAGCGAGAACGGAATCGGAGGCCCGGGCGGCATTCTTGAGCAACTTGGGCTGGCCCCGGCCAAGGAACCCGCCGCTGCCCAGGCGCGACGGGAGAGCAGTTCCGGCAGCCCGCTCGATGCACTGGGCGGTCTTGGTGAAATTGCCAAGAGCTTCCTCGGCGAAAATGCCGGAGGAAAGTCGTTGGCCGCCGGTGGTCTCGGCGCGTTGATTGGCGCCGTGCTGGGTGGCGGCGGTAAGTCCGCCAAAGGCGCGCTCGGCGGCGGAGCCTTGGCCATCTTGGGCTCGATCGCGCTGCAGGCGCTGCGGGGCTCACAAGCGAATTTGCAACCGCAGGAGGTCGGTGCGGCCGAGAAGCTCGCGGCGGGCCTGCGCGCACCGCAAGATCCGCAGGAGGAGCAGCAGGTGCAATCAATCGTCGATCTCACGGTGCAGGCCATGGTGAACGCGGCCAAGGCCGACGGACGCATCGATGAAGACGAAATGCAAAAGATCGTCGGTGAACTACAAGAAGACGGGAAGTCCGTAAGCCGCTGAACACGGCGGCGATCGTTGGTGCGGTACCCAATCGGCAAGTCGCCGCTCAGATCTACACGGCTTCGCTCCTGGCGATTGAAGTGGACACTCCCGCCGAGAAGACGTATCTACAAAACCTGGCCCGCGAGCTCCAACTCGATTCGCATGTCGTTCGGCAGATCCATGCGACACTCGGGGTGGCGTGAGTCATTAATTCGGCACAATTGCGGGGCTCATGCGCCAGTGATGAGCCCCGCCAGTGCTCTGGCCATAGCTGATCGTGAGCCTGCGAATTCGAACCCACGTCGGCTGATACCGGGAAACTAGCCCAGCAACGAGTCGAGCAGCTCTTCGTCGATTGCGACGTCGGCAGGCTCGCTTGTAAGCCACGAGATCGGATCGATCCGCGTCTAAACAGTAAACTGGCGATGGGCGCTTGTGAGAGGGAAGGCCGGTTTCTCGACATCACGCCGCGGTTCCACAGCTGGTGTGTCAATCGCCACGACTTCACGGTCTTCGGATATCGCCAAGGCCGAAGCCACAGCATAGGCAAGAGCCTCGCTGCCCTGCGGCGCATCCAGATTGATCTTCAGCAGTACCCCTCCATTGAATCGTGCAATAAGCTGATCGGCGGCACTGACGGTTCGGCTGCGGTCGAAGTCGTACACATTTGTGATGGGTACGTTAGTCGCGCTATTGTAGCGTGCGGCCAGTTCATCAGCCGCGCTGGTGACGGCCGCCACGGCCGTGCCCGACCCCGTGTCCCCAACTCTGCTCCCGAAGTAGAACGTATCCGACACCGCCAGGCCGGTTGCCAGATTGAACTGGCCCCGAGCGTCGTTCCCCTCAAGCGTGACTTCCAGCCATGCGTTTTTTACCGCGTCGTCACCCCACACGAGTTCCACGCGGTCTGATCCGCTTACGCCAGCTCCGGGGCGCACCGTTACGGCAACTGGCAGTGGCGCGGGAAGCCATCCAGCAGGATGGTTGTCCTGGCCGACGCGGAACTGAAAATCGTCCAGTGAGAGCGACGTGCCCAGGTTCGCGATGTCGATCATAATGCCGTTCAAGCCGCGCGAGTAACTCGAGATGTTTGCGAACGTGGCCGTACCAGTGCCCGCCAGGTACGCGCTCTTGTCGGTCGCGATCGCCGAGTCGTCGTCGACATTGATTCCTGCCGTCCCACCATCGTACTTCGATCCGTCATAGAACAGGGCGCGGCCGACGACGGTGCTCGGCAGGACGTTGGCGAAGTCCAATCCGCCATAGGTCGCGTCGGCGTCGATCACAAGTTCGTGCACCGCTCCGCTCGGGCTTCCGATTGTGTATCCCGGCACTGTAATCTGGCGAATCCGATGAATCCCTGCCGCCGCATAGCTGAACACGTAGTGACCTGCCGCATCGGTCGTCGTTCGTGGTTCAGGCTCGGAAACCGTCATTTCCAGTTCAAAGTTTTCAATCACTCCTGCGTCTGCGCCGGTGGTGTCGGCCACCAACAACCTCCACCGTCCATTTGGGGACATTCCCTTGAATGTCGACAATTCACCAATCGCCCGGAAGTTTCCGGTGTAAGGCGCGATCCCGTCGTAGATTGACTCCGAGGCCTCGTCATCGAAAACGGTTCCCGCGAGAGATTCGCCGGCCAGCGGAAAGCCTTCGACAAGCGATACTGCTATTTGCGACGGTGCGATGATCATCAGTGCCAGGTTTCCCGGACTTGGATGGCTCAGGGCGACACGGACGTTCAGGTCGACAATAGTCCCGGACATGTACGACAGTTGAATATCAACAAGCGCCGCGCCCGACTGGGGAATCGCGATTGGAGTATCCATCGCCGACAACACAAACTGCGGCTCGGCATCCCACAGCTGATTTCCGTTCCGATCGTCGAACACCGTGGCTCCACCAATGCCGGCCTCACCCACGTCGCGAACACCGTCACGATCGGAGTCGACAAAAACGTCTCCTTCGATCGATGACGCAAAAACATCCACGACCAGCTTGTACTGGCCGACTTCACCGGTAGTTCCCTCAGGTCGCACTACTGCCAGGTAGCTTCCAGCCACGAGATCCAGCGAGAGTTGCGCGCCGAAACTGTCGGCAGGAGACGCAAAAGCGATCACCTGATCACTCGCGGTTCGCAGTTCCAAACGCGCGTTGAGATTATTGTGTTGCGGTACAGTGACGGTCAGTGTGATGCGGCCGCCGGCGGTTTGAAACGAAAAATAGTCCCAGTCGGTCGTCGTGATGATTACGCCATCGGCCGTCAACGTTCCGCCCGACCCCGAAAGCGGTGTCGCCGTGTTTGGGGTGCCGCCGTGATCGTCGGTCCGATAAGTGATGCCATTCACCGGTCGCGTAATGAATCCTGCGTCCCACTGGGAATATCCTGGCCCCTGCGAGTTGGGGCCGATCCACCACGTTCCGCGAGTCGCAGCGAAGCTGTTGCCCATGATCGGCGCCAAGCCGTTCGCGCCTGGATTGTGCAGTTCGATCAATTTGCCGCTGGAATCGTAAATGCTTTGGTCATACAGCCCCAACGCATGCCCGATGACATGGGAGGTCGATTCGCCCAACAGTTTGGGATCTCCATTGCCAAGGTTCGCCGAAAACACGTACGCCGTGTTGACCACGGAGTTCGAAAACATATTGATGTACGTGAACCCGCTGGAAGGCTCGCCGTACCAGGCTCCCGCCCCGCCGATAGAAACGCGCAAAGCGACGCCATTCTCGAAGCTCGGTGGCTCAACCGTCGTCACGTTAATGTTGAACGGAGAAAAGTCCTCAGATACCAGGGTCCAAATTTCATGCATCGCCTGGAGTTCGCTGTCGCTGAACGTTCCGAGGTCAGCGTCGCGCGAGTAGACAGGCGTCGTCACATCGCTGAACAATCCGAATATGGGCTCAAAGTGGCCGTCGAAGTCCAGGTAGAAGGACACCGGGGCGTCAGGGTTGCTGTTCAGCACAGGGATGCTCGACAGCGGGTGGAGTTCCCCGGAACTCAGCGGCAGGGCAGCTTCGGCCGAAGAAGTGAGAAAAGCCGATAGCCAGTACGGCTCTCCCAACTCCTCCCCCGCATGCAGCAGCCGCCGACTTTCGAGTACCTCGAACGATATCAGACCGGGAGCGGCAACCTTGGCATGCGTCGACTGAAAGCGTCTATGACGTGGCATGAAATTTCTCGAAAGAACGGTCCGAGTACGGGAGAGCGGTGCCTGCTCGGCGGACCGGGGTTGCCTCGTTAACTGATCACTATCCGCACCTCCACCACGTCATGGCGTACCGCCACCAAGTCCGAAGGAGATACTGCACATAGAAACTACCCAACCGGTGGGGTAACGTCAAATCTGCAGAATGGCGGGCGGCGCCACAACGCTCAGGATGCCCTGCGCCTAATGCACGGCGAAGCTCTCAAGCCAGTGATCGATTGCGGCGGTGGGCCAGAGCCACAGAATCGCCGCGCCGCCGGCAATCGCGGCGACAAACAACAGCCCTATTCGAAGCGTGAGTTGCCGGCTGCCGAGCAGGACGACGATCCCCGCTTTGAATGCCAGATTCGAAAGCGCCGCCAGCAGAATTACTCGCCAGCCCAACTCGCTTGAAAGCCGTTCCTGGTTGATGAGCGTCGCGGTTGAGAGTGTGATCGCGTCTAGATCGGTGAGACCCGAAACCACGGCCACGACATACAGTGCCGCATCGCCAAAGTAGTGCTGGGTCGCTGCCACGGCCAGTTTGATCAGTGCATAGAGTCCGCCAAATACCAGCGCCGTGGACAGCTCCGCGGGATTCCTGGGCGGCGGAACCTTATCGAAACCGTTCTCGCGCGTGCGAAACATCGCCAGCGCCAGCAGCGACATCCAGATGAACATCACCACCAGCGGCGGCACAACGTGATGCATCACGGGCGCGGCGACCACAACCACTTCGACAATCACCCGCCCGATGGCAATCGCCGAAGCGATGGCAATCACCGCCGCGGCCGAATAGACGGCGGCCGGTTGTTCGCGCGTGCGGCGCGCGTAGCTGACCGTCGTGGCCGTGCTGGAAACAAGGCCGCCCAGCAATCCTCCCAGCAACGTTCCGGCATGCGAGCCAAAAAACTTGTAGGTGATGTAACCCGCCACGCTCAAACCGACAATCAACACCACCATCCGCCAGATTTCGTGCGGGTTGAAGGCCTCGAGCGGTCCATAATTCTCATTCGGCAGCACCGGCAAGATCACCAGCGCCAACAGAACGAACTGCATAATGACGCGAACGTCATCTTCGCTCAGTCGCCCCACGAAACTGTGCATTGGCTCCTTGAGCTGCAAGAGCACCGCGACAATTCCGCCCACGAGCACCGCGACACTCGCGGAGCCGATGACAAGGTATGCACCCACGGCATACATCACCAGCGCCGCGATCTCGGTGGTCAGTCCGCGATGATTCTCTTCGTGCGCCCGGCGGAGATTGATCACGCCTAGGAGGAGGGCCACCGAGAGTCCTCCAGCGGCAACGGGCCATCCGCCGTACGTACTGCCAAGCAGCGCCGTCAGGGTGCCCAGCAACGTGACGAGGGCGAAGGTGCGAATTCCGGCGACCTGCGACGCGGCATGCTCGCGCTGCAGTCCGACCAGCAGGCCCAACCCCAGTGACATCGCGATAATCTTGAAGATTTCGAGCGGTTCCACCACGTCCGTCCACCTGATTTTATGTACGGAAGGTCGCTGCGGAATTTGAACGCGAAGTTGCGAGAAGACCGTCTCAAGGAGTATACCTTGCAGGCGAAACCGGTAGATTTCAGCTCGGTCCAAGCTTAATTTGCCACCGGGACGTTCAATTCGGCTGACGGCGTGCGGCGGCGTCTCGCATCTGCCGCATGTGCCGAGCGATCGCCTTCTTCAGAATGAGCGAGATCAGCCCCAAGAGCGGCCGACTCCAACCGTGCCTGGCAAAGAGTTCGAAAAGACGCACGACTTTGGTCGAACAGCCCTGGGGTTCGAATTCCCAAGTCTCCACGAAATGAGTCGCCAGCCGCGAGACCGGGGGCGTGAACTGATCCATGCGCATGGAACTCGGGCGGAATCGTCTCCTGGCACGCAAATGCGATGGGCTTCATGGCGGGCATGCCAGCAGGGGGCGCAAGGTGGCGTCAGGGACAGAATCTTACGATCGACGACTCCGAATGCGCTGTCAACCATCCGCTCGCGTTACTGATCCACCCTAAACCACACCCAGCGGAGGGGGCGACGCAAGCTAGAGCGTACGCCGGTCCAACACCCAGAAATCAGCGAGAATTCAGGACTTTGTCCGAAAAAAGTGCGACGGCGGTGGACACACTCCCGATGCCGGGACTGAATGGCGAAACTTCCGGTCATTGACGGGACGCCGTCATCCCGCGATGATGGGCGGCACTCCGGCTTGCCGGGTGAGATTAGAACACTTCGAAAGGAAAGGTTTTTGCACAAATGGCTGAGGGTACGATCAAGAAGTTGATGGACAAGGGTTTTGGATTCATCAACACGGGCGGTTCGAAGGACCTGTTCTTCCACTCGAAGGCCGTTCAGGGCGCCAGCTTTGACGATCTGTATGAAGGACAGAAAGTGTCCTTCACCGAAGGCCAGGGCCCCAAGGGTCCGTGTGCCGAGAACGTTAAGCCGGTCTAGACTGCGGGACGAAATTCGTCTCGTAACGATGTCCGCTCACTGGGCGGATTTCCCAGAGACCTGGTAGCCTTGCGGCTGTCCAGTCGGCTTTGCGCGCCTCTGGAGTTGTGGGGCGGCCGTTTGGTTGGCGGCCTCGGTGCTTGTCGCGGGCTATAATTTAGCCGGTGGCGTATCAAATCGATCAAGCACCGAGGCCTAAGATGCCGAAGCCTGTCACGATCACGATTCCCCACAAGCTGGGCCAGGCCGAGGCGCGCCGCCGCATCGAAGAGAGCTTCGGCAAACTTCAAGACCAGATGACCGGCGGGCTGGGCGTCATGAAGTTTGAGCGAGCCTGGACCGGCGACCACCTGGAGTTCGCCGGCGGCGGTCTCGGCCAGACGATCAAGGGCCGGCTCGACGTGGGACCCGAGTCGGTCAACATTCAGATCGATCTGCCGATGATCCTGGCCGCGATCGCTGAGAAGATCGTCGGCCGTCTGCAACAATCGACGCAGAAACTATTGGAGTAGCTCCAAGCGATCCGTTTGCCCTTCCGGTTCCATCTGAGAATAGAATCACGGAACGCTGAAAACGCTCTGCATGCTTTTCACCCGCCGTTCTGCTGTTGTCGTCATCGCCATGTTCCTCGCGTGCGGCGTTACGCTCCGCCTGATGGGACGCATTGGGTGGTGCAAGTACGGGTTTGCGATCTACAGTCCGGCCTGGAGTCATTGCACTTCGCAGAACATTCTCGATCCTTACACGCTTTCGCACGTGCTGCACGGAGTCATTTTTTTCTGGGGATTGGCCCTGCTGGCGCCACAGATCGCGCTCGCCTGGCGACTGGTGATCGCGCTTGGACTCGAGATCGGGCGGGAGATTCTGGAGAACACTCCGCTGGTGATCGATCGCTATCGGCAGGCCACGGCCAGCCTGGACTACTCGGGCGACAGCGTGCTCAACTCGCTATCAGACGTCACGGCCGCCATGCTGGGGTTCATCTTCGCTTCGAAGTTCGGCTGGAGGTCGGCGTTCGCCGTATTCGTCATTTTCGAACTCTGGGCGCTGGCCATCGCTCGCGACAACCTGACGCTGAACGTGCTGATGCTGTTCTGGCCGATCGATGCCATTAAAGAGTGGCAGATGCCGAGTTGAGCCGAGTTCGGTGGCTAGTCACCACGAGGGCTTTCGGCATGCACCGGCTCGCGCTCCTTTACCGGCGGCCGCTCGTCTTCCTGCGCCATGCTCGGCCGCTGCCGCTTGTGAAAGTGTTCGAGCTCAATGTGCCGGCCGGTCATGGCCGATTCATAAATGGCTTCGATGATCCGCACGTCAGCGAGCCCCTCTTCGCCCGAGGCTTCCGGCTCGCTGTCGTTCAATACGCATTCTGAGAACGTGTCGATTTCGACGGCGAACTGGTCCCGCTTGCGGAACTTCTTCTTCTTCGTTTTGCCGTCCTTAGTCAGGTAGAGCGTCAATTCGTCGTGGTAGCTGAACGCCGGATCGAGCCGCAGATCTCCCTCGGCGCCGAAGATCTGGTAGGTCCCACTGTCTGCCGCGCCGAAGCTGGACGTAAACGACGCGATGCGGTCACCGGAGAAGCGCATGACTGCACTCGTAGCTTCGTCGATTTCCTGAAATCGCTCGTCGCTCTTATCGGCGACGCTGATGGCCGTAACCTCAATCGGCTCGTCGCGAAACAGGTACCTCGCGGCGTTAATGCAGTAGATCCCGATGTCGTAGAGCGTGCCGCCCCCCTTTTCCCCTTCGACCCGAATGTTGTCCTCCGCCACTGACATGTTGAACAGCGACTGAAACAACCGCAGCTTTCCGAGCTCTCCGCTCTGGGCGATTTCAACCGCCTGCATGTTGGCCTCCTCGAAATGCAAGCGATAGGCGATCATCAGCTTCACGTCCCGCTCGCGGCAGGCATCGATCATTTGCCGGCATTCCTCCTCGGTCACGGTCATCGGCTTTTCGCAGAGCACATGAACCCCGCGGTCGGCTGCTCGCACCGTGTACTCGCAGTGCAGATGATTCGGCAGAGCAATGAACACGGCATCGACGTCACCGCTTTCCAGGCACTGGTCGTACTCATCGTAGGTGTAGCGAGCTTCCACGCCAAACTCCTCCCCCAGTTCGCGAAGCTTGGTCTCGTCGCTCGATACGAGGGCCGCCAATTCGGAGTGCTTGCAGTTCTTAAACGCCGGCAGGACCGCCACCTGGGCAATATGTCCAAGTCCGACAACGGCATATCGAATCTTCTTTTTGGAACGGCTGGCCATGAGTGAGGTCCTTCTGTCTGGGAACCCTGACGTTATTGTTTAGGAGAGCAACAATAAGTCAGCCGAAATTGCAAACCGCGTGCCTCGCCGCGTGGGATCTGCCCGATTGTGAAATCTGTCACAAGCCACTGGCGCGAGCGCTAGAAAATTCCGCGTGACAACTCGCGCCTATCCGGCATCGAATGATTAGAATGGATTAAGCAGTCGCATCGGCGTCGTCATTCGCGCTCGTCACATCTGGAAGAATGGCGGCCGTTGGCACTCAAAGTGCACGTTCCCCGCGTGGCGAGTTCCTGCCTCCGGGGCGACGGGCGGTCCACGTCTGGTTGATCACATCTTGAAGCGGAACGTCTCGGAAGAGGAGCCTCTCCATGTGCCCTGTCTTGCTGCGCGCTGGCCTCGCCTCGGCAGCGTTGATCGTCCCAACTCTCAGCCTGGCTCAGTCACCGGCGGAAGTCTTCGTCGAGGTCGCTGAATCGCAGGTAGTCGAAGACCGCACCAAGGCCGTTCCGCCGAGCGCAGGTGTGACTGTCGAAACGGTTGCTACTCCGGCGCCCGAGGTTAGCCTGAACATTATTGATCAGAAGCTGGCGCTCAGCCTGGCAGTGGATACCTGGGGCCAGCTTGCTGCCAACGAGCGCGGGCTAGCGTCTGCCGCGAACGAACCGCTGCGCACACTGATTGCACGCCGCCTGGAAACGCAACGGGCATTTGCCAGCCTGCTCGATAGCCTGACCGGCGGCCGTACGACCGTCGCCATTGAGGATGCACGCCGCGAAATTGCCGCCGACGCTGCCACCACCAAGACAAAGGTGGTTCGCTTCCGCCCGCTGGCATTGCATAAGAATGCGACCGCGATGATGGTCCGGATTCGCATGGAGATTCTCGAAGGCTACCTGGCCGAGGTGCAATCGGGCCTGGCGTCGAAGTCGGCCAGTGAATTCGATTGCCACTTCCTGCGCGGCGACGTGTTGCATCAGATGCAACTCCTGGCGATGCTTGAGGTGTTCGAGCGACAGGCCTCGGCGGACTTTGCCGGCGTTATTAAACAAGAGATTGAGGCCGCCCGCGAACACCTGGGTCGCAGCCGGCAAATATTGGTGCAGCTTGAGTCTGCGCCCCTGGCCGGTGCTCCCACAGCGGCAGTTTCCCTGGAACAGCGTTAGGACTCTTCTAGCCAATCGTCCACGAACCGGAGCCTCCTTCGGCCGCCCAGGCCAGGAACCGCTCCAGTTCGTGGACCTCGGCTGGATCCTCGTAGAGCACGTCCGCTCGCTCCTCAATTCGCTGGCTCACATGCCGGCGATACTCCTGGTTGGTGCCCAACTGCACTGCAAGTTCGACATACTCCTCCGCCGAATTGGCGATGCAATCAGGCAGCTGCATTTTCTGGTAAAGTGCCCGGGTAATCCTGCCGCGTAGGAACACACTTGGAAGCGTTACGATGGGAGTGCCCAGCGCAAGTCCTTCATAACTGGTGTTGCCTCCGCCAAAGTGCAGCGTGTCCAACAGCACGTCCGCATGCGCATTGAGCTGCAGGAAATCGGCATTCGGCATTGGCGGCAGGAAACGCACTCGGCCGGCGACATCCGGCATCACGCGTTGGAAGCGCGCTTTGAGCTGTGCCGTCCAGACCGGGCGGCGACCTTCGATCAGTACCACGTCCGCCAGCGGATCGCGCCGCAAGATCTCCGCCAGGATCGGATCGAACTCGGGATGCATCTTGAACAGCGTCTGGCAGCACACATACAGATGCCGGTGGGGGTCAAGCCCCAGCGCCTCGCGCGATTTTTGCCCCTCGAGCCGGGGGCGATAGTAGTAAGTCCCCAGGTTTGCCAGGCGAATCAGCCGCTCCGTGTAGTGGGCGTCGGATTAGTCCGTCTCGAGCCATTGACCGGATATAAAATAGTCCATCGAAGGATAGCCGGTCGTGACCGGATGCCCCCAGGTGACGCACTGCACTGGCGCCAGTCGAGACATGGCGAGACTGTAAGTGGTCGTGTTCATCCCGATGTCCGCAAATAAGAGTACGTCGAGCTGGAGTTCTGCGATCTGCTTGCGGAGCACGTCCAGCGGCGCATTCGGCTCAACAAGTCGGTCGGCGGCCGCGCGAAAGCCGTCGGCCATCGCGTCGCGCTCGTGGCCGAGCCGGATGACTGTGACCTCAAACCGCTCGCGGTCTAGCAACTTGACCCGGCCCAGATTCAGCCGGCCAATTGTGTGATCATGAAAGTGCGATGAGAGAAAGCCCACGCGAACGCGGCCCGAGTTTGAACGACGCCGCCCGCGAGCAACCAGCTGCGGAGCATGGTATACCTTCGCCAACTGCCGCTGCACGTGGCAATCGTCATAGCCAGCGTATGCCGAGAAGAAGTTCGTAGGGACGGTCGAGTTCGTGGCGTCGATCCTCACTCCATCGGCGACTAACTGATCAACCCCAGCAACCAGCCGCTCTCGATGCCGGGCAACATCATCCCGAGCGTCGTAAATCACCGGTAGCGCCGTCGCCAACATGACGCGATTGACGTCGGCAGGCTGGATCGACTGCGCTAGCTCGAGCTCGGCAAGACCTTCGTTCAGCCGGCCGAAGTTGATCAGCAGGTAGCCCAGATTCTGGAGCGCCGGCGTGAACCGCGGGTCTTCAGCAATCGCCCGGCGATATGCCTGCTCGGCCAGATCCTGGCGGCCTTCGTCTTGATGGACATTGCCCAAGTGATTGTGAATGTGTGGAGAGCCCGGTCGAGCGTGCGCCGCGCGACCTAACAACTGGAGAGCCTGGGAAATCTCCCCGCGCTGCTGGGCCTCAAGGCCGGCGCGGACGAGCTCAGTAACCTCGGCATCGGTGACGCTTGCTACCGTGGAAAGAGCCGGCGCTGCCTCGGTGATTTGTTGCCCGCGCAGGGGAGGTTCGCGCCCCGGCGGGGGAACAACCCAGACGTCGATCGTTTCGTCTTCCTGCGGATAAGGTCCCGTGATCGCCGTGCAGGGGGCTTGCGGAACGACCTGCACATCGAAGATTTCCTCGACGCCGGATTCAAACTCGAGGAATGCGACACTCTGCGCCGTGCGCAAGTCAACAACGACCACAGCGCACTTGAGCTGTTCACGATGTTCGGCGATCGGAATGCCGCTGAAGACCGAAGTCTCGCGAATCCGAGAGAGCCCCACAAACGCGTAGTCGCCGGCAAAGGCCAGGCCGCGCGCATAACCCGGCATCGGCGCGACGACATCGCGCCGGCCATTTTGGGGGTCAACAACTTCCAGCGTGCCGTGTCCCGAGTTGAGGACCCACACCCGCCCACCACGCACGCGAGGAGAATGCGGCATCGCCAGTCCTCGGGCGACGACCTCGCGTGAGGCGACGTCGATCAGGCAACCGCTCGTGGCCTTCGTCTCGCGCCAGCCGGCGGCCTGATCCGACTCGGCCATGGCCGTGACGTATTTCGGTCGCCCCGCTTCCACTGCCAACCCGTTCAAATGGCAACGGTCACCAGCCGCCAGTTCGCTGATGAACGACGGACGCCAGCGCGGCACGAAACTGAATTCGTCGTCCAGCGTCACGAGGCACGAGAATAGGGTATTAACTATCCACAATTCGTCACCGCACCAGGCCATCTCGTGGCCGTGGATGTTGCCCGTGATCAAGGAGCGTCGGGCGAGGTAGCTGGCCTGAAACTGACCGGGCGGATCGAGTCGTGGCGCCAGCTCGCTGGCATTCTGCAGGAACCAGATCACACCACGGCTGCCGACGGCCAACTGTTTGGGGTGCAAAGCGAGCCCCATCGCCTGCTGGAAATTGTGCAGCGAGATATGCAGTCCACCTGGCTTCGTTCCGACCGAGACAAGCTTGCCGGCCTGGTAGGTGGAAACAAGCAGCGAGCACTTCAACTCGGCCAGAATGGGGGCGAACTGGCGCGAGTGGCGATACTTTACTTCGCGGTAAGTTGGCGAAGGTTGCGAGTTGTCGGTCGATTGATTCATCCGCAGGTTCCGTGGAATAGCGCCTAACTATGCGCGAATTTGTAGCCGCGAGCAATTTGTTGCGCCCGCCACGGGCCTCACGCACCGCCATGCGTTGCCGCGACAGTGACCGCCTGCTATGGTGACCAACAGGGAAACGCCTCACCCCGATATCGACGCGTACTCGCCATGCAATCACTGAGGAGCTAATCATGATTGACCTGCACGAAGAATCCAGCGGAAAACTGCTCACCGTGCAATTGAGCGGCAAACTGACCAAGGAAGATTATGAAAAGTTCGTGCCACGTGTGGATGCGGCGATCCAACAGAACGGGAAGGTTCGAATTCTGGTTCAGATGCACGACTTCCACGGATGGGAACTGGGGGCGTTGTGGGAGGACATGAAGTTTGACGCAAAGCACTTCTCCGACATCGAACGCCTGGCATTAGTTGGCGCAAGCAAGTGGGAAGCTGGAATGGCCGCCTTCTGCAAACCCTTCACCTCCGCCTCGATTCGCTACTTCGATCAATCCAAGGCTGCCGAGGCTGAGACTTGGATTCGCGAGTAATTCGCTAACGAAACGCATTCCTGTTTTAACCCCTGGCCGATTCGTGGCGGACGGTCGGCCGCCGATCTCATTCCGTGGAATTCTATGGCCGTCACGTTGGTGATTTTTGGTGCGTCTGGCGATTTAACCAGCCGCAAGCTGATTCCCGCGCTCTACCAACTGTCGCGCAAAGGCCGCCTGCCGGCAGGCACCCAAATTGTCGGCTTCTCGCGAACCAAGTTCAGCGATGACGCCTGGCGCAAATCGCTCGCGGAAACGACCGCCAGATTTGCCGGAAAGGAGTTCGACCCGGCGGCCTGGGACAAGTTCGCTCCACTGGTGCACTATCAACCGGGCGATATCGGCGAGCAGGAGGATTTCGAAACGCTGCATGCACGATTGCACGAGATCGAAGGCCGCAGCGCCGGAAAACCCAAAGACCTGACGCGCGTCTATTATCTGGCCACGGCCGCCCAGTTCTATGAAGAAGCGGTAGAACGGCTCGGCGCGGCCGGACTGGCCGACGAAGAGAATGGCCCCCGGCGAGTCGTTATCGAGAAGCCCTTTGGCGAAGATCTGGACACGGCCCGCGCGCTGAATGTCGCCGTGCACAAGGTATTCAAGGAGCGCCAGGTCTATCGAATCGATCATTACCTGGGCAAAGAGACCGTCCAGAACATGATGGTGCTCCGGTTCGCCAACACGATCTTCGAGCCCGTCTGGAACCGAAACTACATCGACCACGTGCAGATCACCGTGGCCGAGGAAGTCCTTGTGGGGCGCCGCGGTGCGTTTTACGAAGAGACGGGCGTGTTGCGCGACATTTTCCAGAATCATCTGCTGCAATTGATGATGATCGCGGCGATGGAGGCGCCAGTGCGAATGGACGCCGACTCGGTCCGGGACGAGAAAGTCAAAGTGCTGCGGGCAGTCACTCCGCTGTCAGCCGAGCAGGTGGCGACCGATACGGTTCGGGGACAATACGACGGTTATCGGAAGGAACCCGGTGTCGCCGCTGATAGCCAGACGGCAACTTTCGCGGCGATCAAACTGGCCGTCGACAACTGGCGATGGCAGGGCGTTCCGTTCTATCTCCGCAGCGGCAAGGGAATGAGTTGCCGCACCACGCAGATCGTAATTCAGTTCCGCAGCCCGCCGACGATGCTCTTCGCCAACGGCAAGCCCGGCGACTTGTGCGAAGCGAACCGGCTGGTGATTCAGATTCAGCCGGGCGAAGGCATTCAGCTCCATTTCCAGACCAAAGTGCCTGACCAAGGCATGAAACTTCGGCTTACCGATCTGGAGTTCGATTTCCATCGCGAGTTTAAGGGCGTGATGCCCGAGGCCTACGAGCGGCTGTTGCTGGATGCGTTCCAGGGAGACGCCAGCCTGTTCGCCCGTAGCGACGAAGTGGAACTCGCATGGGGAATCATCGATCCGATCCTGGCCGCCTGGCACGCTGACGGCAAACCCCAGCTGGAAATCTACGAGCCGGGGCTGTGGGGGCCGGAAAGTTCCATCGCCTGGATGCACGCCCAGGGACGGAACTGGTTTGATACCTGCCCGGTGATCACGTGATAGAACTCTGAGAACGCGGGACGATCCGATGACAAGATTGCTGCTAGTGGCGTGCTCGTTGTTGATGATGGCTGCCCCGGCATGGGCAGACCAGGCGAAGCGTTCGCCGAACGTCGTGATCATCTTTGCCGACGATCTGGGTTACGGCGATCTCGGTTGTTATGGGCATCCCACGATTCGCACTCCGAACCTCGACCAGATGGCCGCTGAAGGACTGCGGCTCACGCAGTTCTATGTGGCCGAGTGTGTGTGCACTCCCAGTCGCGCGGCACTGCTGACCGGCCGACTGCCGATTCGCAACGGCATGTGCAGCGACACCCGTCGGGTGCTGTTCACCGACTCGCTGGGCGGTCTGCCGGCCGAGGAGGTTACGATCGCTGAAGTGCTCAAAGAGCGCGGCTATGCGACGGCCTGCATCGGCAAGTGGCATCTTGGTCACTTACCGCCGTTTCTGCCCACCACGCAGGGATTCGATTCCTACTTCGGCATTCCCTACAGTAACGACATGAAGCCGACCTACCTTGTGCGCGGCGAGGAGAAGGTCGAAGAGCCGGTAGTGCAGACCACGCTCACCGCGCGCTATACCGACGAAGCTGTGAAGTTCATCCGCGACAATCGCCAGCGGCCTTTCTTCCTGTACCTGCCGCACAACTTTCCGCACACGCCGCTGTTCGCTTCC